>Ga0154020_10002707_pt1 | contig 21583 bp, 15 predicted proteins | sample Klosneuvirus_201_FD_109709 | JGI IMG/M metagenome (GOLD analysis project Ga0154020, IMG submission 109709) | Active sludge microbial communities from wastewater, Klosterneuburg, Austria - Klosneuvirus_20160825_MG | ecosystem: Engineered > WWTP > Aerobic digester > Activated sludge | place... | reverse complement strand
TTAAAAAGCACTTCCACCTGGAGTATAGTTTCACCCTCTGTTGTTCAGGCATTAAAGGGAATAGATTAAAATGAAGTTGAAGATGAAAAAGAGGAATTATGGCTGATATTTTTTCTGATGAGTGGTTAAAGATTTCAGTTACAGCAAAGCAAAAAAGTCTGGCTTTAACATCTAGTCTTGAGCATTTATATGCACTTATTTATCTCGATAATGAAAAATTAAAAGAAAAATTAGAACTTGAAATCATTGAATTAGGATTAAATCCCATTTTTTGTTATGAGATTAAAGAGTCAAAAAAAGCACTAAATAAATATGGTTCTAACATTATAATGGCAATTTCTATCTTGGATTTAATGGATCCTACTGGAAGAAAATTTCGAGAATTAATTGTAGAAAATACGAATGATACACCTTTTGCTATTTTAACAGATTTAAACCCCTTTGAAATTGATAATTCTAATAATATAAACGAAATGGGATATGATCTTACGCCTCATGTTTATCTTTCGAAATTATTACCAAAGGATTTGTGGTATAATTTTCTTCGATTTGATGTACTAACAAGGATTTCGTTACTTGGAGAGGAAGTCAAACTTCGAGGGGCATTTATTCAAAATGCAGATAACATTATTCAAAATACAGAAGAAATGGTTTTAAGTCTTGAGGAAAATCCTGATGCATTGATAGTTTTAGATTCGATTTTTGGTAATATTCATACTTTGAAGGGTGGAAGTAGTTTTTTACAACCTAAGACATTAGAAAAATTCATGCATAAGTTTGAAGATCTTCTGATTAAGATGAAATCAGGAGAGATGATGATGACAAGTGATATCATCACTTCTATGCTAAAAGTATTAGATAAATCAAAAGAATTATTAGAAGATCTCAGCGCTGAATTTCACCATGAGTATGAGGAAGGGGAGTTAGATAAGTATTTTAGTTCATTTTCTCAACTCAATCCTTTGTCTGAACGTAACCAATCCTTTAAGGATGAAAAAAATGAGTCAATAACATCTTTAATTACCCATCCTATAGAGAGTGATAATGTAACGACGTTAACTGAAAACACCTTAGAAGGTATTACTACTAAAGAAGCAAATTCAGATATAGAGAGCACTCGAAATTCCGAATGGTCATCGCTTGCAACACCACCACCACCAACACTCTCTTCTTTAGTAATACCCAACACGTCATCATCAGTTGCTAAAAATGAAGTTTTAATTGAAGGATTACCGAAATCATCGGCTCCTCCCAACTCTAATAATAGAAGGAAAGATGATAAAAATCTAAAAGTTCCAATTTCGCTATTAGATACACTCATGCATATTTCTGGTGAACTCACTGTGGTCAGAAATATGATTAACAAAATTGATCGCAGTCTAAAAATTAGATATAGCGGAGATAAAGAACTAGAAAGAATGTCGAGTCTTTTAGAGGAACTTCATAAACTCAATGGTAGTCTTCAAACTCATATATTAGATTTACGAAAAGTTCCTGTAAAAGATATTGTAGCTCCATTAAATAGAGTAGTTCGAGATTTATCTAAACAATTAGATAAAATAGTGGGATTAAAAGTACAAGGTGCAGAATTACGTATTGATACTGCAATCGCTGAGATTTTAAATAACACTCTTATACATATTGTAAGAAATAGTATTGATCACGGTTTAGAATCTACACAAGATCGTCTCAATAATGGAAAACCACAAAGTGGAACATTGTATATTGATGCCTATGAAGAAAATGATAATGTTTATGTTCGGGTTCGTGATGATGGAAGAGGTTTACAAACAGAGCGAATTCGTAATAGAGCCATAGAGCGAGGCTTGATGACAGCTGAACAAGCTGCAGACTTAAAAGAAGAAGACGTTTGGCCACTTATTTTTTCAGCTGGATTTTCTACAGCAGAAAAAGTTACGGATATTAGCGGTCGAGGAATTGGAATGAGTGCTGTTAAAGAAGCTGTTGAAGCCATTGGTGGAGAGGTTGAAATCTCTTCAGTTCATGGTGAAGGGTCTTCTATTACACTATCAATGCCATTACCTAAATCCGTTTTAATAACAAGATGTCTTTTTATTTTAATTTCTGGTATGCAACTGGGTGTTCCTAATGAAAATGTTTATCGAATTGTACATTTAGATGGCGAAACTGATACGGCGAAAATTACTAAAATCGAAGATACACATGTCTTATCTTTAGAAGATGAATTAATTCCTGTTGTGCAGTTAGATCAAATTTTAGGAACATCAAAAGTGGAATTTGATGATTCTAAAGTGAAAACAATCGTTGTACTTCGATCATCAAAGGGCGCAGCATTAGGGGTCATTGTTAACGATGTTCTTGAATTTGAAGATGCCGTTGTAAAGCCCTTTACAGATCATTTAAAAGCTTTTGATATATTTTTTGGTACAACATTTTTGGGAGATGGTTCTATTGGTTTGATTTTTAGAGTGGATGGGCTCGTTGAAACCTATAGAGCAAAGCAGTTTTATCGATTTAATATTAATTTTAAAGGTCGAGAAAATTTCTTTCAAGAAGCATCCGGTTAAAGTTATTTCTCATGAGGCTTGTTTTTCGCGAAGTGGAGCATAAAGTGCTTTTGACGGAAAGGTCATTTGAAAAACAGTATTGCCGGTATTAGGAATATAAACTAAATCACCATGATGATCTTTCATAATACGCCTAGAAATACTTAAACCTAAGCCTGTTCCTTTTCCCGTTACCTTTGTTGTAAAAAATGGGCTCATAATTTTTTCAGCCACATTGAGTGGAATTCCCGCACCACTATCTTTGACTTGAATAATAAAACTTAGTTCATTTTGAATAAATTCAATTTCAATCCATTTGTCATTGAGGTTTTCAATGGCATCAACTGCATTACTAATTAAATTCATAAGGACTTGGACTAATTGAGACTCTCTTCCGAGAACTTGCCAGCGCGTGTCGTATTGTACAATTCTTAAATCGACTTCTTTAGCTTTAATTTTATGGTCTAAGAGTATTGATACATCATCGAGCAGAACCTTGAGAGGAATCGGTGTTAGATTATCTTTGGTAGAATCTCTCGATAGTGCTTGGATGCTTTTAATGGTTTGTTCAATTCGATTAGCTGTTCTCAAAATCACGGCCAGTCCTTTATCGAGGTCCTCCTTTGTAAGAGAACCAGTTAACTCGATTTTTTCTACCATCAATGATCCACGTGATATTATGACAGCTAAAGGGTTTTTGAGTTCATGAGCCAAACTACTAGAAAGTTCACCTAAAGTTGCTAATTTATCAGTATTAATTAGTCTTGTTCGTTCTTCATCAAGGTAGGCAAGCGTGACCTCATGGGATTGAATTAAAAGCCACGTGCAAGCAATGATGATACAATAAGTTAACCCATAGGTTGTATGATAGTTCCAAGAAAGTGTTTGAAGTGAAATAGGCCAACCTAAATCATAATTGTTCCAACTAACAATGCAAAACAGAAATAAAGAAATGAATGAGACTAATAATCTTTGAAATTTTTCACTTGAAGAGTAAAGAGCAAAAGGTAATAAACCGAGAGCAAAAAATAAAACATGAAATTGTAACTCTTGCAAATTCTTTTGGCTCGACACAAAAAATACAAAAATATTTGAAAAAGTTAAAAGATAGACTCGAGACCAATTTATTTTATTAAATAAAACATTAAAAAAAATTGGTAAAGCGAGTGCAGCAATGGAAAGATTTGAAAGAAGATCTGACCATTGTCTGTGGACACCTATACTCAGAAGTGGATAAATAAGTGTAACAAGTATAATGATTCCTAATGTATTGATGATTTTGTAATGGAGTTTTTCCATAGGATTGGACTCTTGGGGGCAATTCCATAAAAGTATTTTATCTATATTATCAGTAATGATATTGAAATTAAAATTCACTTAAAGACCTCAATGTGATGGTTCTGCCATACTCTTTCATATTCGTAGTTATTATCGGTTTATTTAATTTTTCTCCTTAGCGAGACTTAGGGCTAAATTTAATTAATAATAGAGATGGCCTTTTTATCATCTCATTAACTTGTTTATAGTTAAGTAAAACATCGAGAGAGTCGTTAATTGATTAGGAGTTAATGAGATCATGAAAAATAATGTTCCATTAAAAGACGTAGCTGTTGATTTATCTAAAGAGGATGAGTTATTTTTTTCTATTACGAATCAAAGAGGTAATATTCAGTTAGCCAATAGTACCTTTTGTAAAATTTCAGGTTATTCCATTGAAGAACTAAAAGCGCAGCCGCACAATATTGTTCGACATCCTGATATGCCAAAAATTATTTTTCAGCTCATGTGGGATACGATTAAATCAGGACAACCTTTTGGGGGTTATATCAAAAATTTAGCTTCAGATGGTCGCTATTATTGGGTTTATGCTCTGGTAGTTCCTGTTGAGCAAAATTTCCTTTCCATTCGAATGAAACCGAGTGTTCAAACAATTCAATCGATTGAACGACTTTATCAACGCCTCTGTAATATTGAAAAAACTTCCATGATCAATGCGGAGCGGGAGTTAAACCATTGGATTATTTCAAAAGATTTTATTAATTATCATGCTTGGTCAAGCTCATGCTTGTCTTCTGAAATTGAAGCTAATATTTCAATTTCTTCTAGAGCTTTCCCTGATAAACTAGAACGGTTATCATTTCGACCAAGCACCAAAACTGATTTGATTGCTAATCAAACGATAAATCAAGTTTTTAAGGGATTCAAATTTATGCATCGAAATGTTGGCGATTGGCTCAAAAAAGTCGATTTAGCCATAGAAATGCTTTATGATTTTCAGGCAAGCTTAATGGTGCTGAATAGAGAACTTTCTAAAAAAACGCGAACGCTTCGACTCAATGTAAAAGATAAACATTTTGAATCTGAGGAATTTGCAATAATAGAAAATTATCGGGCAAATTTAAGATTCTTATTTGAGATTATGAAAAAATGCCAATTTCATCGTTCCTCAGTTTTATTGCATTTATCTTCAATGAATTCATTTGTAGGAAATTTTTTTGAATATTTAAAAAGTGAAGGATCAGTCAAGGTACCAATGGTAATTGATTCAATTGAGTCTCTCAAAATTTTAACACAAAGTTTACTTTACTTTCCAAAAATTACTTTAAAAGATAAAGAAGAAATTGCAATTCAAATTAATTATCATTTTAATTGTTTGGAGCAAATATTAGCTAATTTGCGAATAAGCGAAATCAGTTTTGAAAATATTAATCAATTAGTTTTGGAATCAAAAGAAATTGGCATGGCTCTTTTAAGACATTATGAGACTTTTGATTTTAAAACACTTTCTGAAGCCTCAAACTTTTATCAACTATTAATTAGTGGCGAACTAGTCCTTGAAGGAGTTACAAATTATGCAGGATAATAATATGTCCATCGATGAAGAAGTAAAGAAGTGGAAATTACTTTATCATTTATCATCACACGATCAATTATTCAGTAATACAGAAGCTCTCATTGAAGGATTAGGAAAAAAACTTTTGTCTGAGGCAGAAAGTGAATGTTTCACTTGGCATTGGGTAGGCGAAAATGGATTAATTCCAAGTCGTCGGTGGGGATTTAAAAATAAAATAAATTCGACTCCATTTACTATAGAAGTTGATAATTCAAAAAATCCAGTTTTTCAAAATTTTTTTGAACAAAACTTAAAAACGAGCAAGAGTTTATTTATCCCTTTGAATGATTCATTCCAACCCTTTAAACAAGTTTTGATAGTTCCAATTGGATCTGAAGGGAAGACAACTGCAATTGTTGAATATTATTTTTTAGAATCAAAAATCCCATCACTATTTAAAGACATTACAAATTTAGAATTGATACAAGTTGAGATCAATCGACAATTAGATTTTTGTCTTATTCATGAAAGAGAAAGAGATCAGGTCGTGCAATTGGCTCAGGCTTCAAGGCTGAGTTCATTGGGAGCTATGGCAGGTGGTATAGCTCATGAGATTAATAATCCTGTTACAATTATCATGGGGATGCTCAAAATGACTATAAAAGAGCTAGCTAGTGATAAACCATTAAATCGTGAAAAAGTAAGCGGTATACTTGAAAAGGCAAGGCAATACACAGAAAGAATAAGTAAAATTGTAAAAGGAATTAGAGCCTTATCCAGAGATGGTTCAAGAGATCCGTTTATACAATCAAAAGTTCAAGACATTGTTGATAATACCTTTGGACTTTGTGAAGCTTCAATTCAAACTAATAGTATTCAGCTCAGTTATGATTTGGAAGATCCTGATATGGTGATTGATTGCAGGCCAGTCCAAATAAGTCAAGTTCTGCTTAACTTAATTAATAATAGTTTAGATGCTATTGGGGATAAAAAAGATCCATGGATTCATGTCTCAGTAAAAAAATTCAATGATGAACTCATTGAGTTTAGTGTTACTGATTCAGGAGAAGGTATACCTGAGAATATTGCGAACCAATTAATGCAACCATTCTTTACAACTAAAGGAGCTGGAAAAGGTACTGGACTTGGTTTGAGTATTTCACAAGAAATAATTAAAGCTCATTTCGGTAAATTTGCTCTAGATCGAGATTTTCCCAATACACGTTTTTATTTACAAATTCCCATCGATCAAAGTAAGTCAGAAAAGAAAGTAGCATAAACAATTTATTGAACAAAACTGCTACCGTCTTGCTCATTTAATATGAAAAATCAAAAGAAACATTTTCTGGTGCCAAACTGACTCCAAAAGAGTTGGCCCAGGGTTTGCTATTACTCAACTCGTCAGGGAAGGGGTTTCCTACTTGTCAAAAAAAATAAAATACTAACGAAGGAGAACGAAATGTTATCAAAAATATTTTTTACGGCTATTGCTTTTATCACATTGTCTGGAGCCATTTCTTTTGCTGATGGACCAACATTGGGCAATCCCGGTTATGCGGGTTCAGGGTGTCCATCTGGATCAGCAAGTGTGACATTGAGTCCTGATTATACAGCATTGAGTATTTTATTTGATAATTATATTGCAGAGGCTGGTGGTAATTCACGTCGGACTATGGATCGTAAATCATGTAATATTTCAGTTCCAGTTCATGTACCACAAGGTTATAGTGTGTCACTTATAAAGATCGACTATAGAGGATTTGCTGCCATCCCTCAAGGTGGAAGAGGCGTTTTCCGTGCCGAATATTTTTGGGCCGGAGTTCGAGGTCCTGACTTTATTGTTAATCGACAAGAACCCTATGATGGAAATTTTCTTTTACAAGATGAGTTAGTGGCGAGTGCAGTAACTTGGTCTCGATGTGGTCAGTCTATTATATTAAGAGCAAACACTTCTACAGAAATTTATACTAATCGTTATAATGACCAAGCCATGCTAACTATTGACTCTGCAGATGTATCAACAGGTCTTCTTTACCACTTACAATGGAAACGATGTCAATAATCTAAGTATCAACTAAGAATATTACTGGTAACCCTTCGATTCTAATGTCGAGGGGTTTTTTTATTTATAAAGAGTTGATCTGTTACTTTTAAATATTAAAGACACGACCCATTTTATTTTATAAGAGATTATTTACTAAATCACTTTTCTTGAGGTATAATATTAAAAAACAGGGAGTTGTTGTTATTGTGTATTTTCAATTTGACATGGCACTTGAAATTATTGAGGTGAGCACTGTTTGTTAGAGTTTTGCAGAGTTTGAGTCGGATCCGCTTTTCTATCGATGATTTGACGAATGACACTGTGGGCAATTAATTCTTGTGGTGACTCATTTTCCAGAATAGTCAATTTGAGTCACTTTGGCCGGATTCAAACTGAGAGGGATTTACCGCTCAATGTTAAAGTGCTAACAATGGTATTTAAATAAAAAGGAATGAGGAATGTCTCAAGAATCGCAAGGTGAATTAGACGTAATTCAAAAAGTTGAGGTACCACAAAAGTATAAAGTTATTTTATTGAATGATGATTTTACTCCAATGAATTTTGTGACATTTATTCTTCAGCGATTTTTTTCAAAAACTGTTTCTGAAGCTGAGCAAATCATGTTAGATGTTCATAAGAAGGGGGCTGGTGTGGCAGGAATATATACAAAAGAAGTTGCGGAGATGAAAGTCCACCAGGTGAATGATTTGGCAAAGCAAAATGAGTATCCCCTAAAAACGATCATGGAGGCTGAATAATGTTGAGCCGTGAATTAGAACGTTTATTATCAGAAGCTGCTGAATTAGCAAAAATTCAACGACATGAGTTTATCACATCAGAACATATTCTGTTGACCCTCACACGATCACCTTTAATTGTGGAGATCATAGAAGCGTGTGGCGGTAATGTTCAAAAACTCAAACGATTGTTAGAGGCCGATATTCAAAAAAACAGCCCAGTTGTAACTAAAGAGCAGATGGAGTTGGCAGGTGGTGAGAGTCTGTGGATGCCAGAGTTTACTTTAGCGGCACATCGACTTCTTCAGAGAGCGGCAATGCAAGTACAAAATTCAGGTAAAAAAGAAGTCAACACCGCTCATGTGCTGATCGCTCTTTATTATGAAAGTAACTCTCCTGCGGTTTATTTTTTAGTTCAGGAAGGAATTCGACAATTTGATATTATTCAATTTATATCTCATGGACGCACACCAACTCCCCAAGAGCCTACACTTCAGCAAGAAGAAGAAGGCGCTAACGGAGCTAAGCAAAATTTATTGGATTCTGTTTGCGTTAATTTAAATGAAAAAGTTCGTCAAGGAAAAGTCGATCCTTTGATAGGACGTGATGACGTGATTGATCGTGCCGTTCAGGTATTGTGTCGTCGAACAAAAAATAACCCACTTTTTATCGGTGAACCAGGTGTCGGAAAAACTGCTTTAGCGGAGGGAATTGCTCAACGAATTGAGCAAAAAAAAGTTCCAGATGCACTTTCTAATGCCGTAATTTATGCCATGGATATGGGAAGTCTTATGGCTGGTACTAAATTTCGTGGAGATTTTGAGACTAAAATTAAAAATATTCTCAAAGAATTAGCCGCTCTACCCAAGGCAATTTTAATGATTGATGAGATTCATACGCTCGTCGGTGCTGGCGCCACAAATGGTGGGAGTCTTGATGCCGCAAACCTTTTAAAACCCATGTTAGCTGATGGAAGACTCAGTTGTATTGGTACAACAACACATCAAGAGTACCGTCAGCATTTTGAAAAAGATCGTGCGCTCAATCGTCGCTTTCAACGTATTGATGTCAATGAACCTAGCTTAGATGAAAGCTTTTCCATATTGAAAGGACTGCAGTCACGTTACGAAGAATTCCATAAAACTCAATACACGGATACAGCGTTAAGAGCAGCAGTTGAATTATCCTCAAAGTATCTTCATGGTCGTTTTCTACCAGATAAGGCTATTGATGTAATTGATGAAGCAGGCTCTCGGGTTCGTCTTCATCCAGAACTAGCCCCACAAGGCATTATCGATGAAAAGGTAATTGAAAAAGTCATAGCTACTATCACCCAAATTCCCGTAGGTACGATCACTCTCAATGATGTTCAACAACTTAAAGATTTAGATAAAAAATTAAAAGCTTATATTTTTGGGCAAGATGAAGCCATCACAAATTTGGTGAGCGCCATTAAATTATCGCGTTCTGGCTTGAGTCGGGAGAACAAACCTATCGGTGCTTTTTTGTTTAGTGGACCGACGGGAGTAGGAAAAACAGAGGTCTGTAAGCAATTAGCTCAATTGATGGGTCTCCCTCTCGTTCGTTTTGATATGAGTGAGTACATGGAGAAGCATTCTGTTTCCCGTTTAGTGGGAGCACCTCCAGGGTATGTGGGGTTTGAACAAGGGGGATTGTTAACAGAAGCTGTAAATAAATCTCCTTATTGTGTGTTACTGATGGATGAAATTGAAAAAGCCCATCCTGATATTTGGCCAATTTTATTGCAAGTAATGGATGCGGGGAGACTTACTGATAGTAATGGGCGCACAGCCGATATGAGGCATGTTATTTTGATTATGACGACTAATGCGGGGGCGGCTGATGTAGCCAAAGGACGTATTGGTATTGGCGATGAGGATCGCCAGGGTGTATCGATGTCTGCAATCAAAAACGTTTTTACTCCTGAATTTCTCAATCGTCTTGATGCTATAGTAGCCTTTAAAGATTTAAGTGAAGCTATTATTTTACAAGTTGTTGATAAATTTATTCATGAATTAAGTTTACAATTACTTCCTAAGAAAATCACCCTAGAGGTGACGCAAAGTGCACGACGTTTTCTACTTAAAAAAGGTTATGATCGTGCTTATGGTGCACGACCCATGGCTCGAGCCATTGACGAATGGTTAAAAAAACCATTGGTCGATGAAATTCTGTTTGGACCCATGGCTCAGGGTGGTGAAGTGCATGCTGATTATCAGGCCGGAACAGAAAAATTGATTATTACTACTCGACCACAAATACTGGCCTTATCCACATCTTCTGAGAAGAAAAAAGAAAAAAAGGAACCCGCAACAAATTAATTGACCCTTTGATTATTTGGATTTTTCCACTTTTGCTTCTGAGACTCTTCAGTTTTATTAAATAATATATAAAAATAAAATATATTTAATAAGAAATCTTTGACAAAGAGGAGAGAGAAAGAAACCATAAAGTGAGCATGAGGGTTTAAGGTAATGGCCTATACTGTTGAAAAATTTAATACATGGCTAGATCAGCAGAATCATTGGCGACAGCTTTTAGGAGTCACTGAAAGTCAATTTCGTTGTTTCCCATATCATGGGCTTGGACATGCCTTAACAGATTTACTTTTTGGTTTAAAATTTTTTTGGCCTACCAAAAGAAACCTTGTTGTTATGCCATGGGGTTCTCCATTGTTGATGCCAAGTGTTCAGGGGTTTGTAAAAGAAGGTCATACCTTAATTCGAAAGTTACCGGGTATAGCATTTACCGAATTATCAAAAGATTTATTGGTTGCTGTTTTAGTTCGTGACCATTGTTTTTCTGGAGAAATTTTAACTACAGATGAAGATCTCAAATATTTAAATGAAAAAAAAATACCTCATATTGAAATTCAACATGGATGGGGATGGTCTTCGCGATCACAACCACCCCTCTCTTTCGGTGCTCAAATCAGAGTTATTGATGCACAGCGAGCCATAGTTGTTGTTGGTTCTCGCTTTCGATTTATGAATCATTCTGCTAATTTGATGGATTGGTCAGGGTTAGAATGGGTGCATGAGATCCAGAACTGTAAGCGAAATAGTGTTGAAGATCAAAGTTTTGTGGAAGAGTGGGAAACCCGAATTTCAAGAGATCAGCTCGGGATTCGATGCTACAGTAGTAAACAAAGATTATTTGATCGTTTGTGCTTAGAAGTTCAGGGCGTGCATGGTCTTTATTTTTTGGAACATTTTTTGAAATCGACCAAAGAAAATTCATTGAGAGAACCTGGATTTGAAACTCGTTGTGAAACTACCAATTTAGCACGCTGGGAAGGTTCTTTTCATTGGGAGTGGTGGGGCGAGACAAGTCTATCTGAAGAAGAACAGCGATCGCTAATTATTGTTTCAGTGACTGGTATTAAAAATAAAATTAACTTTGAAAAATTTAATAAAATTTATTTAGATTGTTTGTCAGAAGTACGTTCTGCGATTTAAGGAACTTAAATGCAAACAGATTATAAGTGATTTTATTAGAGGGTACTTTTCAATCAGCGTCTATGACTTTTCAGAGCAAGGATGATAATAAGTAATGGCAAAAAAAAAATGCGAACTTTGGGTCATTAAAATCGGTAGTCAACTCATTACAGATGGAGGACCATTATTAATTCGTGCATTAGTTCAAGAAATATCAAAATTAATCAAGGCAAAAACTTTGAAAGTGGTGTGGGTCACATCAGGTGCCATTGCCTCCGCCAGACAAAGACTTGATTACCAATGGCATTCGCTTCCAGAAAAACAAGCTTTAAGTGCTTTGGGGCAACCGATGCTTATGGAATTATATAATCTGGCACTTCACTCTCAAAAACTCATGGGAGCACAAGTATTACTGAGTTACTCAGATTTTAAACGCAAAGACAGTCGAATTAATTTGAGAAATACCATTCATCAACTTTTAGAATGGAATGCTGTTCCGCTGTTAAATGAAAATGATGTTGTTGCGACGGATGAAATTCAATTTGGTGATAATGACCAGCTGTCGGCAATGGTCGCTAGTGAACTTAAGGCGGATCGTTTGGTGATCTTAACTAATGTCGATGGACTCTATGATCGTGATCCATCAAAAGTGGGTGCTAAACTCATTTCATTCCTTCCTCATGTCAGCCTTAGTTTAATTCGAAGTACCGCTTCTTCCAAAAAATCAACAACAGGACGTGGTGGAATTTCATCCAAACTTCTTGCCGCTCAAATGGCTTTGAAAAAGGGAATTCCGTCGGTGATTGTGAGAGGTTCAATAGAAAATATTCTCACTCGTTTGAAAGACGGCGAAGAATTAGGTACAAGTATTGGTAAAAGAGTAAAAGGGTAAAAGAGTAAAATATGGTTGAATCACTGACTTTACAACTGTCTTCACAGCTCACGAACATGCATCATGCTAAAATGCAAAGTCGATCGCTTGCAACGGAATTAAAGAATCAAGTACTTTTTCAATTAGGTGAAAAAATTAAAAATAATTCAAATGAAATTTTGAAATCAAACAAAATTGATTTAGACGAATACCAAGTTAGCCCCACTTATCAAAAAGCTTTTGAAGATCGTTTAACTTTAACGGATCAGCGTATTCAACAAATGGCAGAGGGCTTGATAGCTGTAGCAACTCTGAAAGATCCAGTAGGAGAGATTGCAGACAATACTATCTTGACCAATGGTTTGAGTTTAAAACGAATCAGAGCACCTTTAGGATTAATTTTTTTAATTTTTGAATCGAGACCGAATGTAATAACAGAAGCGTTCTCTCTTGCTTTTAAGGCTGGTAACAGTATTATTCTCAAGGGGGGGAAAGAGTCAAAGCACACAAGTCGAATACTCTATCAGTTTATTCGCGAGGCGCTTGCTGAAATGCAAATTCATCCCGATGTTTTTTGGGGACTCGAAGATTCAGCACGAGAAACTACAGATTTTTTAATCAAACAAAATCAATGGATTGACGTTTTAATTCCACGAGGAGGAGACGCTTTAATCGAACATGTAACTCAAAACTCCAGGATTCCATTGATTAAAAATGATCGAGGCTTGTGTCATCTTTATGTACATGAAAAAGCTGATTTAGAAATGGCATTAAATATTCTCATTAATGCCAAGACTCAAAGGCCCGGAGTGTGCAATTCTGTTGAAACACTTTTGGTGGATGAGTCCATTGCCAATGACTTTTTATTAAAAATGTACCCCGTTTTAAGTAATCGAGGTGTTGAATTCTTTGTTTGTGATAAAGTTAATAAAATTTTAGTAGGAAAACCGGGAATTTTTTTAGCAACACCATCGTCCTTTAAAACCGAATACTTGGATTTAAAACTCAATATAAAGATTGTTGAAGGAGTTAAATTGGCGATCAAACATATTGAACTCTTTGGTTCAAAACATTCAGAAGTGATCATCACTTCTGATGTTAAAGTGGCAAAGAATTTCGAAGAATCGGTCGATGCTGCTGTAGTCTATTGGAATGCTTCGTCTCGTTTTACTGATGGTGGCCAATTTGGTATGGGGGGAGAGATTGGCATTAGTACCCAAAAATTACAAGTGCGTGGGCCTGTTGGTATGGAGGCCTTAACATCCTGTCGATGGATTGTCGAAGGGCAAGGTCAAATTCGCCTTTAATTATTTTTCACAGAAGTGCAAAGAAATCAGACAAATTGGACGTTTAAGTGCTCCAGAGGTATTAATTGCTCTATATCCTGAAAGCTCATCATTTAGATTTTCGACTAAGTACCTGCATCAAAATCGACATCGCTTCATTGTTTAGATTATTTGTTAAAGGCTTTCATGTTGGATTTAGACATAAAAGTGACATGGAACGCACCGACTTGTTTTACAGATGGTAAAGTCTTTGATATGAGATGATAGATAAGGGTCATAAATAGGACTTTTTTAAGCAGAATCTGAATTGCAGAATTTGAATAGCAGGATCTAAATAGTAGAGTCTAAGTATAAACGAGGAGTGCACGATGTTTCAAAGAGCCTTAGTTAGTGTTTCTGATAAAACCGGATTAGTAGAATTTTTAAAACCATTAGTTGAACGAGGATTAAAAATTGTTTCAACAGGTGGAACCGCAAAACACCTTCAGACAGCAGGAATTTCTGTCATTGATGTCTCTGAACAAACTGATTTTCCTGAGATCTTAGAGGGAAGAGTAAAAACTCTACATCCAAAAATTCATATGGCACTATTAGGTCGAGTAAATCGCACTGAAGATATGAAAACTCTTGAGCAATATGGTATCGAACCATTTGATCTTGTCGTTGGAAATCTCTATCCATTTGAAGAAGCTATGAATAAAGGAATAGAAGGAGATGATCTAATTGAGTACATCGATATAGGTGGCCCCTCTTTTTTAAGATCTGCTGCTAAAAATTTTAAATCCATCGCTATTCTATGTGATCCAAACGATTATGGTTGGGTTTCAAAGTCTCAAGGTGATTTATCCTTTGAACAACGAAAACTTTTAGCTTCAAAAGTTTTTTCCCACACAGCCAGTTATGATGCCTTAATTGCTGAAGCTTTAGGAGCAGAATTTCAAACAGATCATGCTCTGGGCGGTCAGTTGGTGCAAGAGCTCCGATATGGTGAAAATCCACATCAAAAATCAAAATGGTATCGCAAGAAAGGCGAGACTAATGGCTGGCATAAAGCTGAAATTTTGCAAGGAAAATTATTATCTTATAATAATCTTCTAGACTTAGATGCAGCTTCTAGCCTTGTGTGTAATTTTTCAGAGCCAGCAGTGGTTGCAGTAAAGCATAATAATCCTTGTGGAGTCGGAATTGGGAAGTCGGGTTTGGAAGCCTTAGAAAAAGCTCTAACTGCAGATCCTATTAGCGTATTTGGTGGTATTGTGGCTGCTAATTTTATTATTGATGGAAAATGTGCTGAGACGTTGAGTGCCTTATTTTTGGAGTGTATTGTGGCTTCTGGCTATTCAACAGATGCAAAAGAAATTTTCTCTCGCAAGAAAAATCTGCGAATTTTAGAGTGGAAAAATATGAATTCTTTTTCTAATTCATACGATATTAAAACTATAGCTGGTGGGTATTTAGTTCAAGAAAGAGATACACTAGAATCATTCTCTTCTGATTGGACTGTACTTGGTGAGCATCCCTCCGCTGACGAACGCCGAGATATGGAGCTAGCGTGGAAAGTTGTCGCATGCTTAAAGAGCAATGCCATTGCTATTGTAGGTGAAGGTAAAACTCTGGGACTGGGAATGGGACAGGTCAATCGTGTTGATTCTGTTAAATTGGCCATTGATCGTTGGAAGGAGTTTCATCCGCATATTAAAAATGTTGTTTTAGCTAGTGATGCCTTTTTTCCGTTCCCTGATTCTGTTGAGCTCATTGCTAAATCTAATATTCGGTGGGTGATTCAACCTGGTGGCTCGGTGAACGATGACGCTGTTTTTGGTGCAGCAAAAAATTTAAATATAAATATGATTTTAACAGGTCGAAGGCACTTTCGACATTAAAGAAATGAGAAGGGTTAATCGATGTTTTTAAATTGGTGTGGAGTATGAGTTCATCATTGAATGGTTCCAGTGATCAATGGTTAGTTAAAAGTGCTAATCGTGTGATGGGGCCATTTAAATTAGGTGAAGTCGTTACAGGACTTAAACTAAAACACTTTACTATTATGGATGAAATTGCCCAACCATTTGGACGCTGGATATTAATTCGAGATGAAGTTGCTTTACAAGAAGCGGTGAAGGAAATCAGAAGTCGTCCTGATTCGATCGAAAATACAGCCACGCTGACTCAAACTATGTCTCAATCGATGAGTCATAATGGTAAAGAATTAACAAATTTAGATTTTGCTAATCTTAGTCTGGCATCAAATAATTCTAATTCTGATAAAAAACAAAAAGGTTCTCGGCGCACAAAATCCAGCGGATTTTCTTTGGTTCTAAGATTTGTTGCAATGATAGGTATTATTGCAGGCGGTATGTATTATTTTAATTTTAGAAAAAAACAGAAGGATGGATTCCAAGACGGCATAGCTCAAGTTTTACAACTAAAATCTCAAGGATTTTATGATAGAGCTTTTGCCATGATGACAAAGTTTAAAAACTTAGAAAAAAACAATCCTATATTAGATATGGAAATCGCAATTTATCAAATATCTATTCAAAATCAAAATGTGATTGGAAGAAAAAGTCTAGAAAAAGTAGTGAGTCAGATTGATAACAAAGATAGTCAAGTTTCTATCTATACAGCGATGGCACTTTCTTACCTCAATGAAAATGATTTTAAAAATGCCAACGATTCACTTAATCAAGCACTTTCAATTAATAGTAATTTTTTGCCAGCACTCATTAATAAAGCACTCCTTGATTTAAAAAGTGGTAGACCAGAGGTTGCAGAACAGAGTTTTGAACCAATTATCAATAACGCTAATAATGGGACGATCATTATGGGGAGTTCACTCGCTTCAATTGAAGTGAATCGTAAAGGTTTAATGCCCATGAGAATTTTACCAGTATTAATTCAAATGATTGAGGAATATCTAAAAAATAATTATGAATATCAACAGGAAGCTTATTTATTAAAAGCATATATTTATAATACTCTTGGAAAGATAGATCATCGAAATACAGCTATGTTAGAACTTTTAAATAGTGATTTGGAGTCCGGACAAGGTCACCGATTTGATCTGCTTGTCGATCGATCTTTTATAAATTGGAAAAATTTATTACCTTATTGCCAAACAATTAATGATACTGAACCAGATGCTCTTTTAGGAAAAGTATTATTATCGTATTGTCTTTCTAAAGCGGGGATGGATCTAGAATCAAAGAAATTAATTCTAGAAATTGAAGCGGGAGCTCCTAGAAATCCCCATGTTGCAGCAATGAAGGCTTATATAATGAGATTATTGGGTCAAGAATCAGAGTCCCAAGCTAGTTTGGGAATCGCATTATCTGAAAAAAATATTCTCAGTGCTTGGTTGATGAAGTCTAAATATTGTGAAGCTCAAAAAAATGAAACCTGTGTTCAAGAGACCTTATCCCAACTATTAAAGATGAGTGCGCAAAGTTTACCGGCCTATGTTGGAATGGCTAAATATGAAATGCGACGAGGAAACAAAAAAGAAGCCTTAGACTGGGTTACAAAAGGTCTTAATTTATCTCAAACCTTTATTCCACTATGGGAAATTAAGAATTCACTTTAGTGTTATTGGTTTGTAATTTGAAAAAGGGTTGCTAATATGGTTTTTAAAAATATAAATCAAAAAAGTAACCAGAACTTTTGTTTAAAATGTCTTTTGCAAAGTTTCAAGTATAAGAGGATTTATTCGAGTTGGCCTGTTTTAATTCTTTTTTACTGTGGACTTAGCTTATCTATTATAACTTGTCAAAAAAAAGATCATTCAGATGCTTCATCAGATGTCTATGAGGTGAAAGAAGATTATGGGGCTACACAAGAAATATTTATTCCCACAATTATATGGGATTTGTTAGAAGAAAAAAAAAATATTAATTCCAGAGGTAAAATCGAATCTTTTTCAGGTGATGTGAAACGATTTGAAGAAAATGTTTTTGTAGGTCTTATCTTAAGACTTAAAGAAAAAACTCCTGGTATTCTAGGGGGTAAAAATTTTGAATTCAAATCTAAAAACTCAACTGGATTATTTATTGATTTAGCCAATTATATCAAGGGTTCAAAGGGAACCTTTATCTTCAGTTTTGAGCCGTCCTACACTCTTGATCCTGTTTCAGCTCAAGTTTTATTTTTAAGTGATTCTATAGCCAGAAAAGAAACTACTGTGGATGGTCAAGGACAAAAACTGGGTGGCGGTTGCGGACGAATTTATGAGATAACAAAGTCTTATATAAATAAAATTAAAGAGCAGGGGATAGAGGTTAACGTATCAGGAGGTCGCCATGTGAGCCTCTTAGCTGGTACATTTTTTCTCCGTGTGGCTCAAGAGTTAGGCTCCCGAGCCCTAACTCATTTAACTATTACAGACTCGAAATACCCTGAACTTTTATGTGATAAAATCGTTAGCAAAGAGTAAATAAATGTTGTTAAATAGATTAATTCTTTTTTTTAAAGCATATAAAGATTACGATCCTGCAGCAAAATCCTATTGTGAAATTGTATTTCTCTATCCTGGACCAAAAGCAATTTTTTTTCATGTCATTTCACATTTTTTATATCAAAATAAAATTTATTTTTTGGCACGGTTTATTTCAGAATTCAGTCGATGGTTAACTGGAATTGAAATACATCCCGGTGCAAAACTAGGTCGCCGACTGGTTATTGACCATGGTATGGCTATCGTCATCGGTGAAACAGCTGAAGTTGGTGATGATTGTATTATTTTTCATGAAGTGACTCTTGGTGGAGTCCGCTTTGATCCCGTTAAGCGACATCCCACCGTTGGCAATCGTGTTATCATTGGTACAGGAGCCAAAATATTAGGTCCTGTGCTGATTGGTGATGATTCTAAGATTGGTGCTAATGCCTTTGTTATGAAAGATGTTCCTCCTGGTTCTATTGTTGTCGGTGTCCTCAATGATTAAAAATCATCGTACATTTGTGACCGCTCATATTTCCGGTGAGATCACTCCTATCTCTATTACTTTTAAGCATCGCTTTAAGTTCATCCACGGTTGCTTTTTCTCCCTTCGATCTTGGCCAAAGTTTTAATCCTGAAGTGTATACCTTCACTTGGGTTAGCAATTTGTATGGTGGTTCAACGGCATGGGCGTAAACGGATTTAACAATATCGGACATTTTGAGTTGAGTATGATTAAATAAATCTGAGCTTTTTGCATTTAAGTTTTTTAACATCTCAGAAATCAACACAGCAGTTTTACCGGTAGCTGAGGGAGTTGCCATAGAGGTACCAGAGAGTTTTTGCCGATTGATAGGATTTTTGAGATGAAGTGTTTCAACCATTAAATCTTTAAGTTTACGGACTAGTCCACTTGAGACCTTTTGACTTTGACTTTCAATTTCCCATTCGTCATAGCTGATTTCTCCAGAGTCTAGACGTTTTCTACCTTCATTAATAAGTGTTACATTCAATTGAGCGAGCCAAGCTACAGTAGGAGCAAACAGTTTATTCACAATAGACTCAGTTCCTGCTTTTGAGCTTTTGGGTGTCGAAGCCATAATTTCTTCGCCGGTACTACCAATAGCTTTTTCATTCGGTACAATAAATTGATTGGCAAATTCTGTGAGAAATCCCTTTTCATTAACACTGATTACAGGAATAAGATTTTCAACAAGGTTATTGGGAACATCAGGGATGTTTAGTTTTTTTGTTAGAGCTTGCATTCTTGGAGATCTAATACCAACTGGGAAAGCCACTCTGGTAACACCATCAATCCATGCTTTTTCATTTCCTGTTGCAACAAAAAAGAGTGTTTTTGGTGCCTTATCTCTTAGTAGTTCGCCCGTTTTATACCGAACAAATTCAGAAAATAAATCTTGAACGAGAGATCCTTTTTTATTGTTATCTTTATAACTTTTTTCATAAGCCATTCCCAAACTGACGTTAGCTAATTGAGCACCTAATTCACCTACTTTTTGAATCGCTTCAAAGAGTTGTTTTATGAAAACAGTATTCATTGATTCCATTTCTAATTGTTTTTTTAATTCATTTTTTAAATCGGACTCATCCATTTTGCTTAATCCGTATTCGGCGAGTATTAATTCTTTGAGAGGGCCATAAAATGAATTTTTGGACCACTCAGTATATTCAGCAAGCATTTCATCCGCTAACTTTGAAGAAATATCCTTTTGCAATGCAATGCTTTGGGTTGTTACGCGAATAGGGATAATTCTAATGAGGCTAAGTAATTGTCTGATTATCGTTGAACTAACATGAGTGGCGTGAATATTACTGTTAGTTCTTTGATCAATATAGGGATGATTTGTGCGATAGACTTCACGGCGAAGATTTGATTTAAATTCGGCTAATAGTTTTGGATCATGAGCAAGCCTGATCAATTCATTAAGGATGCTTTCGATGTTGGATAAATTGGTATCATAGGATTTTAGATATTTGATCTCTTCTTTGGTAAGGTTACTCATGTTTTTAACCTTTTCTTTATAGGATTTCATATCATTTAAAAAAAGTGTGATGGAATCGGTTAAGTTGAGTTCTTTATATTTATCAACTTCTTTAAAAATTTTCTCTAATTTTATCAATGGATTGTAAATATCAGCACCATATAAAATAAATTCCGTTGATTTCATTAGTTTATCAGTCACAGATTTATCAAGTTCTGGATCGTTAATATCGATTCCCTGGTTGACCGCAATAAACTGTTTTAACTGCTGATAATTTCTTCGATAATTAAATTCAGCGTCAACTGTTTCATAAGATTTTTTGACTAAATTAAGAAATAAATCAGCGGATTCCAGTCTTTCAAAAGAACCTAAAGCCTGAGGAAGATGAATATCAATTTGGCTATCGATTAATCGCATTTGACTCCATGCTCCTCGTTTTGGATCCAGTGCTTCAGCTAAATATTTTTTATCAGGATCTAAAATGGTCTGCTCATTTTCAAGTTTACCTTTAGCTTTAGCCTTTTCAAACTCTCTTAAAGTTTGACCCATGTTTTGTAAAATGCTTTCCATACCAAATATAGTAAATGATTCGGCGGTTAAATAACGAAAAAAACTTTTACTTAAGACTGGGTCACTTTGGATCCCTGAAATAATGAGTTCTCGAAATCGGGTGTTGGTTTCTTTGATAAGACGAAGTGGATTTTCATTTTTATTAACAATTTTCCCTTTTCTTATTCCTCCAGAACCATAGGAAAAAAGTGAAGCATCAAAGAAAACATTAGAACCAAAGGGTTGTCCAGTCATAAAATCATAACCAACTCCAATGATTTTACCATCGACAATTTTGTAATCAAGATAGGGTTGAAGATCGGGATGAATTAAATCAACACCACTGTCGATGACGGCCACCTTAATAAGATCTGTTCGCTTTTCATCAGCTTTAACCCGTTCGATGATGGCTTCTTTTTCTTTCAAAGAAAGTCCCAATACTTGACTTTGAATTCGAATAAGGTCTTTAGGTAGCTTACCATCCTCAAAGAGCTCTTTTGGGTTTTGTGACGTCATACTTTCACAAGATGCAGCTCCAATGATAAATGGCAATGTTACGATGAGGGATAAGATTCCTGCTATTGTTTTAATAAAACGGCATAGTTCTTTAAACATTGAAACCTCTTTAAGTATTGAAACCCTTTTAAGCTCTATATGCATTGTTTGTTCTGTTTGCTCTAATTGAACAATAAGTTATATTTACTCAGTGAATAGGATTATAAGTAATCACCGCTTTAAATTTTCGGTTACGAATATCATTCCAAATTTTAAGGGATTGAATTCCCATATTAAAAATCTGAAGGGATATTTGTGGTTAATTTATAGTAATCTAATGAATTTTT
>Ga0154020_10002706_pt1 | contig 21585 bp, 18 predicted proteins | sample Klosneuvirus_201_FD_109709 | JGI IMG/M metagenome (GOLD analysis project Ga0154020, IMG submission 109709) | Active sludge microbial communities from wastewater, Klosterneuburg, Austria - Klosneuvirus_20160825_MG | ecosystem: Engineered > WWTP > Aerobic digester > Activated sludge | place... | reverse complement strand
GGCTTCCTCGACCTCGCCGACGTCATCGAGTTCGACAGCACCGGCGCCGTGGTGCGCATCCCGCCGGTCGACGAGCTCCAGCGCCACCTGGCCGCGGTGCGCGCCGTCTGACGCCTGACACCTGACGCCTGACGCCTGACCGGTTGCGCGCGCGCGGGCCGCCGTGCACCATGCGCGCGTGACTGCCCCCACCACGACGTCCGACGCTGGCCCCTGCCCTTGCGGCTCGGGCAGCGTCTTCTCCAGCTGCTGCGGCCCGCTGCTGGCCGGCACCCCCGCGCGCACCGCCGAGGCGCTGATGCGCTCGCGCTACTGCGCCTATGTGCGCGGCGAGATCGACTACATCCTGGCCACCCACGATCCCGCCGGCGCCGGCGACGTCGATCGCGCGGCCACCGAGAAGTGGTCACGCGAGGCCGAGTGGCTGGGCCTCACCATCGTGGCCACCGAGCAGGGCGGCGAGAGCGACGACACCGGCATGGTCGAGTTCATCGCGCGCCACAAGAGCGAGGGCGTCGAGATCGCGCACCACGAGCGCTCACAGTTTCGCAAGCTCGACGGCGCCTGGCGCTTCGTCAGCGGCACCCCGGTCAAGCAGGTCCCGGTCACCCGCGGTGACAAGACCGGGCGCAACGACCCCTGCCCATGCGGCAGCGGCAAGAAGTTCAAGAAGTGCCACGGCGCCTGACTGGCGCGCGCAAAACCCTGCTTGCGGGTACCATGGTGAGGTCGGTGCGAACCGGCTGGGGAGGACATCATGAAGCGACTTGGATTGCTCGGGGTTGGGCTGGTGTTCGTGTGCGCGGGTTGCGGCGGCGATGACGACGACGGCACCACGGTCGACAGTGGCACCGTGGTCGACAGCTCGGTGATGACCGCGGACGCGGCGGCGCCGACCACGGTGTCGGGCCACGTCACCACCGACAACGGCGGCTCGGGTGCGCCGCTCGGCACCGGCACGGTCTCGGTGGCAGGCTCCAGCCCTGCCATCACCACCGCGCTGGCCAACGACGGCGCCTACAGCCTGCAGGTCCCGCGCGGCCCCGCCTTCATCCGGGTCACCAGCCCGACGGTGGCCACGATTCAGGAGGGCGTGGTGGTCGGGGCCACGCCGATCACCCTCGACTTCCGCGCCATCTCCACCAGCAACGTGACCCAGGTCCTGGGCGCCCTCAGCATCACGCAGGACACCGCCAAGGGCGTCGTGCTGGTCGACTTCGCGGGCGGCGCGCCCGGCTCGCAGTACGGGGCCACGCTCAGCGCCACCCACGGCGCCTCGTTCAACCCGGAGACGCCGGCGCTGGCCAGCACGGTGCCCGGTGACAAGCAGTTGGTGTTCCCCAACGTCGTCGCCGGCACCACCACGGTGACCGCGATGCCGCCCAGCGGCCATACCTGCTCGCCACACGCCGCCATCACCGCCTTCCGGGTCGATGCCAACGTGTTCACGCAGGTCGTGTTCGACTGCAACTGACGGCCCGCCCCGCTCCCGCCCCGCTCCCAGCTACCGCTTGCGCCGCTTCGGGCGCGCCGGATCCACCACCGCGTCCTGCGTGGTGACCAGGATCTCCCCCATCCCGGGGCCGACCCGCACCTCCGCGAAGCCCATCGCCGCCGGTCGAGGATGCACCAGCACCGGCTCGCCGCCGGCGGCCTGCCGAAGCGAGCCGGCGGCGGCGTAGGCCTCGTGCTCACGGCGCTGCGAGCGCAGCGCCTGGTTCAGCGTGTCCGCGCTGGTCGCCAGCAGCGCGCCGGGCGCCAGCGTGGCCAGCCGGGCCTGTCGCCACATGGCCTCGCGGCGACTGTTCACGGTCCGGCTGGCCCGGGTGGCGCCCGGCTCGGCCTCGCCCTTCTCGGCCTTGGCGGCGCGCTTCTCGGCCGCCTTGCGCGCCACCCGCTCCAGCTCCAGCGCGCTCTCCACGCTCTTCACGCGGGCACGCAGCTCGGTCAGGGTCTCGCGCTCGCGCGCCAGCGTGCGCTCGGCGGTCTCGGCGCGCTTCAGCGCTGCCGCCGCGGCGGCCGCCCCCGCTTGCTTGCCGGCGCGCTCGGCGTCGGCCCGCGCACGCGCGACCTCGGCCTCGGCCAGCGCACGGGCCCGGCCCTCGACCTCGCCGGGCGACGCCTTGCCAGCGCCCGCGCGCAGCTCCTTGAGCTCGAGCTGCAGCGCCGCGATGCGCGCCAGCGCGGCAGCCAGATCGCTGCGGTGGTCCATCAGTTCACGAAGCGCCGGTACAGCGCGGGCAGCCTGGTGCGCGACACCTCGACCACGCTGTCGCCCGCCATCTTCAGGCCCAGCAGCACGCCGACGCCCACGCCGGCATCGGCCGCACCCGCGGCCCCGCCAGCCGGCGCCGCGCCGCCGGTGCTCGACGCCGGCTCCTCGCACAGCGCGAACAGCCGCCCCTCGAACACGATCACGTCGTGGCAGACCCCGGGCAGCACGGTCGGACTGCCCGCCAGGGTGGCCGCGAACACCAGCACCCCGCGCTGGCCCGCCGCCACCAGGACGTGGCCATCGGGCGCCACCGTCAGCCCGGTGAACGACGTGAACTCGGTCCCGGTGGTCAGCCGCTCCGGCTTGTGGGTGCCGCGATCGACGTGCTCCTCCACACCCGGGCCGCCACCGCCGTTGAGCAGCATGCGCTCGGGCACGTCCAGCTTGTCCTTGCGGATGGGCAGCACCGCCAGCTCCTGGCCCCAGCCCGACATGATGCCGTAGGGCGCCACCACATAGACGCGCCACTCGTCGGGGCCCGGCCCGGGCACCAGCGCGGCCAGGTCATAGTGGCCGTTGATCAGCCCCGGCATGGTGAAGTCGCCCAGCCGCTCCGGCGCGCGCCCCGCGCCGACGCGGAACCAGTCGGCCAGCATCGGCGTCACCACGTCGTCGATGGCCAGCACGCGATCACCGTCGCGCACGAACAGGTCGTACTCCTTGTACTGCAGGTCGCGCTCGACCAGCGTGATCGGCGTTGCCGGACGCCCGAGGTCGGTCCACGCCACCCGCCCTGCGCTGCCCACGAACAGGCCCCCCGCGGCCAGGTGCAGCGCCGCCGGCTGGGCCGCCCCGACGTCGACCGCCACCTCGGCAGCGCTCCCGCCGAGGTGCCGCAGCACCACGCGATGCGCCGCCGGCTTGACCTCGGGTGCGCTGGTCTGCTCGGCGCGCGCCCACACGCCGTGGTCGAAGGCCACCGCGGTGCGGTAGTGGCCGGGCCAGTTCTGCCGCGGCAACGCCGGCGCTTGCAGGCTGTCGGCCAGGGTCACGCTGCCGTCGGGCTCGACGCGCACGGCCTGGTAGCGCGCGCTGGCCTGCTCGGGCAGGTGCGCCTCCAGCAGCAACATGGGCTGCACGAGCGCTGACGGCGAGGGCGACGCCGTCGGCCGCGCCGTCGGCTCGGGGCCCTTGCGCCGCGCGCTGCGGCTGCAACCCGCCCACACCGTCGCCACCGCGACGGCGACCATGACGCGCTGCCTGCTCTTCATTCCGTGGGCTCCTCGCCGCCGGCCGCCGCCGCCAGCAGCTGCTCGATGGCCTCGCTGTTGGGTACCCGCCCGGCGAAGTCCTGCCACACCCGGCCGTCCAGCTCGCAGGTGTAGACCCGACAGATCCGCGGGCGATTCTCGAAGATCTTGCAGCCGCGCGGGCCCAGGTGAAAGCAGCCGCCGTCCTTGCGATGGCGGATCCAGTACGGGCGCAGGTGATCCCAGCGCACCACGCCCTCGGCGAGGTCGTCCTCCTGCAGCGGCTGCTCCATGAAGCAGCACACGCCCTTGCACAGCGGCAGCCGGGCCGCGCAGTCGAGCAGGGTCTCGCGCGCGGCGTACTTGTCGCCGGGGTCCAGGTTGACCTTGAAGCCCATCTGCTGGCGGGCGGCGTCCTCGGGCATCTTGGCGCGCTGGGCGCGATGGCCCTCGACGACCTCGTCGCGGGTCACGACCCCGCGCAGCACCATCAGCTCCAGCGCGGCGCGGATGCTCAGGGTCAGCTCGGCCACCGTCTCCAGCAGCCCGGCGCGGGCGTGCTCGCCCCGACGTGCCCCGCGCTCGAGCTGGCGCTCGACCTCGGCCCCCCACGCCACATCCGGCGCCAGGGCGGCTCCGCGGGCGTCGTCGCCGCCGTCGCTCATCAGTCGGCGCAGCCTCTGGGCGGCGGCGCCGGCTCGGGCGCCGTCATCTTGGCGACCTCGAACTCGACACGGCGGTTGTTCTCGCTGGGGGCCGCGGCCACCGGTAGCGACTGGCCGTGGCCGCTGTGCGAAAGCCGCGCCGCCGCGACACCGAGCTTCATCAAGGCGTCGTACACCACCTGGGCGCGCTGCTCGGCCAGCTTGGCGGCGCCGCGCTCGCCCTTGTCGGCGTGGCCATGCACGGCGATGAGTTCGATCTCGGGGTGGCCCTGCAGCGTCCTGGCGATGGCGTCGAGCAGGGCCTCGCTCATCTTCTCGAGCTTGGCGCTGTTCTTGGCGAAGAACACCTTGTCGAGGATCTGGATCTCCTGCGCCTCGAGCAGGACCTTGCCGCGATCGGGGCAGCCGTCCTCGTCCTCGAAGCCGTTGTAGCACTCGGCCTCCGCGGGGCACTTGTCGACGCTGTCGGCGATCTTGTCGCCGTCGAGATCGCCATCCGGCGGCGGCGTCGGCTCGGGCGTCGGCTCCGGCGTCGGAGCCGCCGTCACCACCGGCGCCGGGCTGGGCGGCTGACCCTTGCGGCCCGCCCCGCCACCACCACACGCGACCAGACACCCGATGACGAGTCCGCTGGAGACGATTCGCATCCCAGCACTATAGTGCCTCCACCCCGATGCCGACCATCAAGGACCTCATGGCCGACGTGCAGCGCTCGCATGCGCAGCACTTCGGCGTCACCGCGCTGCCCGAACGCACCCGCGACCTCGCGCACCAGATCGCCCAGCTGGTACACCACCGCGACCGTGGCCACCTGGTAGAGGAGCTGGGTGACGCCGGCTGGAGCCTGCTGCAGCTGGCGACCGAGCTGGGCGTCGACTTCGACGCTGCCGTGCGCGCCACCATCGCGCGCCTGAACGCCAGCGCCAAGGGGCGCAAGGTCGCGCTGCTGGGCACCTCGGCCAACCCCGTCACCAACGGCCACCTGACCATGGCGCTGGAGATCCTGGCCGTCACCGACGTCGACGAGGTCTGGATCTACCTGGCCGGCGAGCACCCCTGGGGCAAGCCGCTGATGCCCGCCGAGCACCGCCTCGAGATGGTGCGCCGCGCCATCTCGAGGTACCGCCGCATCAAGGCCTGCGACTTCGACATCGTGCACGGCCCCGAGATGTTCAAGACCTCGCGCGAGACCTCCTATGTGCTGGAGAAGCACTTCCTGCCCGCGTTCCCCGAGTACAGCTTCTCGTGGGTCATGGGCTCCGACGTGGCGCAGACCTTCCACAAGTGGGGCGGCGCGGCCTGGATGGCCGCCAACCTGCGCATGTTCATCATCCACCGGCTGGGCTACGAGTTCGACAAGGCCGGCTCGGAGCTCCTGGCCGATCCACGCCACCTCTACCTGCGCGACGACATCGTCACCAGCAACATCTCGTCGAGCCTGGTGCGCGAGCGCGGCCGCGGCTATGACGAGGCCAAGCTGCTGGCGCTGGTGCCCGACGTGGTGTGGGACTACCTGGTCGAGCACCGCCTGCTGGATCCCGGCGTCCTGACCTGACGGCAGGCCCGGCCGCGCCCGGCTATGGCAGCGCGCGCAGCCTCGGGTCGCCGCTGCCCAGGCCGTCGACCGCGAAGCGCACCTCGTCGTTGAAGGCGATGATGACGTGGAGCACGTCGGGCGCCTCCAGGGTGAAGCTCTCGTGGGCGCGCGCCAGCTTCACGCGCTGCAGCACCGCGCCGTCGCCGAAGCGCACCAGCGAGACGAAGCTGTCCTCGTCGCTGAAGCCGTAGCCGCACACCACCAGGTCGGCGTCGGGCAGCACCAGGAACTGGTTGTTCGAGTGCAAAGGCGGCGTTCGCCACAGCACGACCTGGCGCACCGGGTCGATCGCGACCAGCGCCGAGCACTTGCCGCCGGCCTCCCTGGAGAAGCCCTGGCAGGCCTCGTTGAGCACCAGCACGCCGCGCGCATAGCGGATGTCCTGCACCTCCAGCCGCTCCGGCCGCGACAGCAGCGGCCCCAGCGGCAGCGTCCACGCCAGCTGCCCGCCGCTGTCATACAGCCGCGCGGTGAAGGCGCAGTTGATCACCGTGCCCAAGTCACAGCTGCCGGCGCCGTAGGGATCGCGGTAGAACGCCAGCCAGCCGTCGTCGACCTCGTCGAGCAGGAACAGTTCCTGGGTGCCGAGGCCGAGCTCGACGAAGGCGGGCACCACCGGGCCGCTCCAGTCGCGCGTCGAGCCCTTCGACAGCGAGCCGTTGGTCTGGCTGCGCAGGCGCAGGCCGCGCTGACCGTCGGACGGCACCGGCTGCGCCAGCACCGTGAGGTCCCCGTACACGCGCCTGGCCGGGATGGGCACCGGCGGAGGCGTCGGCCGCGGCCGCGGCGCGGGCGCCTCGCGGCGCACCACCACGGGCGCCGGCGCCGGTTCACGCGGCGCCGCCTGGTGTTTCGGCACCCGCTTGCAGCCCGCCGCCAGCACCGCCAGCAGCGCCGCGACGATCCCGAAAAGTCTGCGCGTTCTCACCACCTGCAAGCATAGCCGTACCCGCTTTTCCGAGCACGATGCACAGAATTCTGAGGGCCCGCCACGCCAGCGTGGCGAGATTCTTCGCCCCGCGCGCGCCGCGTCGCTGGCACGCCGTCTGCTGGGCCTGGCCATCATGAAGACCTTGGCACGGATGATCCCCCTGGGGCTGCTCTTCACCACATTCGGCTGCGCCATCGACGACGATGGCCCCTCCGCCGTCGGGCAGCCCGACCTGGCCCAGCTGCAACCAGCGGCCAGCTGCGGTGCGCTGCTCGATGACCTGCGCAGCCAGGCCCTGGCCGAGATGAACCGCCGCCTCGACGCCAACCTCGAGAGCGCGCTGGCCGGCAACCGGTGCTGGAACGAGGAGGACGCCTTCGCCGCCGGCTCGCCGTCGCCGGGCGCCCCGTCGCAGACCGCGGGCGGCGGCGCGCGCAGCGTGTCGACCACCAACAACCAGGTCGCCGGGGTCGACGAGGCCGACTTCGTCAAGAACGATAGCCGCTATGTCTACATCCTGGCCGCCGGCTCGCTGCAGATCATCGACGCCTGGCCGGTGCAGCAGGCCCACGTGGTGTCGCGCACGCCCATCGCGGGCGAGCTCAAGAAGCTGTTCGTGCACGATGGCCACGCCGTCGTCTACTCCAGCCCGCCCAGCAGCGCGGGCCAGAGCTCGTGGTCGCGGGGCGAGTGCACCTACGGTTACTCGTGCGACTTCACCGGTGACGGCAAGCCGACCACCATCACGGTGCTGGACATCGCCGATGTGACCCGGCCGCGCTTGGTGCGCACGCTCGACCTGTCGGGCTCGCTGCTGGCGGCGCGGCGCATCGACGGCGCGGTGCACACCGCGCTGACCTTCCCCAGCCCGGGCCTGCAGGGCCTGGAGTACTGGCCCCAGGGCGTCTCGCAGTGCGGCACCACGGATCCGGTGCAGCTGTTCGTCGCCTTCAGCGAGCTGCGCCAGAAGAACACCGCCGCCATCATGGAGTCGCCCATCGAGTCGTGGCTGCCGTCGTACACCGACACCCGCCCGGGCAGCGCGCCGCAGACCGCCGTGCTGGGCGGCTGCGACAGCTACTACATCTCGCAGCTGTCGGAGGGTCAGGCCTTCCTGTCGGTGCTGTCGCTCGACAGCGCGGGCGCCCTGCCGGCGCGCGCCACCACCGTCATCGGCCAGCCCGGCGCGGTGTACGCCTCCGACAGCGCGCTCTACGTCGCCGCCCGCCATCGCCGCAGCGGTGACGGGCCGTGGTTCTATGACAGCGCGCAGGGCGTCACCAGCGCGACGACCATCCACAAGTTCCGCTTCTATGCCGGCGCCACCACCTACGCTGGCTCCGGCGTGGCCAAGGGCCACGTGCTCAGCCAGTTCTCGCTCGACGAGCACCGCGGCTACCTGCGCATCGCCACCAGCAGCGGCCATGTGCCCGATCCCAACGTGCACAGCACCGTCACCGTGCTGCGCCAGGGCGGCCTCGGCCTCGACCAGGTCGGCGTGGTCGACGACATCGCACCGCACGAGGACATCCGCTCGGTGCGCTTCGACGGCGAGCGCGGCTTCATCGTCACCTTCAAGAAGACCGACCCGCTGTTCTCGCTGGATCTGGCCGACCCCTACCACCCGCTGCTGGTCGGCGAGCTGAAGATCCCGGGCTTCTCGACCTACATGCACATGCTCGACGACGATCACCTGCTGACCATCGGCTATGACGCCGCGGACCAGGGCAGCTTCGCCTTCTTCCAGGGCGTGCTGCTGCAGATCTTCGACGTCTCCAACCTGGCCGACCCGCGGCTGGCCTTCAAGGCCTCGATCGGCACCCGCGGCACCAGCTCGGAGGCGCTGACCAACCACCTGGCCTTCAACTACTTCGCGCCCGCGGGCCTGCTGGCGGTGCCGATGACGATCTGCGAGGGCGCCACCGGCAGCGGCAGCTTCGGCGATCGCATGACCTTCACCGGGCTGCAGGTGTGGGACGTGTCGACGGCCACCGGCTTCTCGCTGCGCGGCGGCGTGGCCCACGTGCCCACCGCGCAGGCCGGCACGCGCTCGTGCGGGAGCTGGTGGACCGACGCCAAGACCGAGGTCAAGCGTTCCATCTTCATGGACGACTATGTGCTGTCGATCGCGCGCGACATCATCCACATCCAGGACGTGCGCAGCCTGGGCACCGACGTCAACGCGGTGCCGCTGACGGCGGCGCCGTAGGCCGGCGCGCCAGGCTACTTCTGGGCGGCGGCGTGCAGCGCGGCGGTGTAGGGCACCGCGCGCCGCTCGGCCAGCACATCGACGAAGAACAGGATGGTGGCCAGCGTCATCAGGGCCAACCCCAGCCCCGACGACCACTCCCGCTTCACCGCCAGCAGCAGCACCAGCGCGCCCAGGGTCAGCGCGCCCCAGCCCAGCTTGAGGCGCGGCCAGCTGGCGTTGACCTTGGTCATGCGCGCGGTCTCGGCGCGGACGGTGGCCGCCGGTGCCTTGTCGAGGTCGGCGCTCAGGCGCGCGACCTGGGCCTCGGTCTTGATGGCGAAGAAGACGCCGCCGCCCGCGGCGCCCAGGCCAACCAAGGCGAACGGCGTCAGCAGCCACCACTTGAAGGGCGCCGCCTGGGCGCGCCAGATCCAGAACGCCGCCGCCATCATCACGACGCCGAGCACCGCCATGCCGATGCCGAAGTTGCGCTCCCCGCGGAAGTAGACCTGCAGCGCCTCGCCGAGCTTCATGCCGTCATGGTGCCACGGGCGAGTCGGCCTCGGGAGGCAACGGCTCGGGTCCGGGCACCGGCGCCGGACCGACCGGCACCCGGTCGGGCGTCGTCGGAGTGGGCGTCGTCGGCGTCGGCGGCATCGGGGCGGTCGGCCCCGGGGTCGGCCCCGCGGGTTGCGGCTGCGACGGTGTCGGCGGCCAGCCCGGGTACTGCGCCGGCGGACCGTAGGGCGCCAGGTCGTCATAGCGCCACGGCTTGAGCCAGGTCGACGAGCGGTCGAACATCAGCTTGTAGAACTTCTTCTTGCCGCCCCACTTCTGCCACAGCATCACGGCATTGCTGGGGCTGTAGGCCGCGAACAGCACGTCGTCGCCGAGGTCGGGCTGCGGCGGCCGCGCTGGCAGGCTCCAGCTGCGCCGCCACGGGTTCATCGAGAACCACACCACGGCGTCGTGGATCCCGGCGGCATCGACGGCGCGATAGGGCAGCAGCGTGTTGTCGGTGACCTTGTTGATGGCCAGACCCTGGATCGGCCACCACACCAGCAGCGAGAACACCAGCGCCGCGGTGGCCCCGGCCGCGACCCAGCGCTTGCGCTCGGGCGGCGCCGGCTGGCTGGTGTCGGGGCGCATGACCACGCTGACGACCCGGCCCAGCGCCAGCGCCAGCAGCGGCACCGCGTCGAGGTAGTACAGCGGCCCGGTGTCGAAGCCCGGGCTGGTATAAAAGAAGTAGTAGAAGCCGAACAGCCCGAACAGCGGCACCAGCAGGAGCAGGTCCGCGGCGCGGCGCCGGATCCCCAGCAGCAGGCCGCCGACGCCCAGCGCCGCCACCAGCGAGCCGCTGGTCCACAGCACGAGGCGCATCAGGTTGGTGCCGGCCTTGCCGAAGGCCAGGATGGGGCCGTGCGGGATCTTGTGCGCGATGCCCTCGCCGAAGCCGAAGATCTTCATGCCCGGCTTCATCGAGAGCTCGGCCGGCGTCTTCATGAAGTCGCCGGTGACCAGGTGGTTGATGCCCAGGTACAGCACGATCCCCGGCAGCAGGCCGACCGCGAAGGCCAGCGCCAGCCGCAGCGGACGCCGCTTCAGCTTGATGGCCATCACCAGCGCGGTCAGCCCGGCCGGCACCGCGATGCTGACCGCGTTGTAGGGGCGCGAGTGCAGATCGAGGCCGAACAGCAGGCCGGCCAGCACCGCGAAGCCCAGCGACGAGCGCCGCGTCGCGCGCACCAGCGCATACAGGCCGCCGGTGACCAGCACCATCGAGGTGGTGACGTTGTGCAGGGTGCCGCAGGTGAAGGCGACGAAGGGCGAGGTCGCGACCACCGCCGCCGCCAGCAGCGCGGTGTCCTGGTCGTCGTCGAACAGCTCCTTGCCGAGCAGGTAGGTCAGCCACACGCCGAGCGGCGCGCACAGGTGCGGCACCAGGTGCGCGAAGCCGATGGCGCGCCCGGGCAGCAGCGCGGCGACGTGGCCCCAGGGGTAGATCCCGGTCCAGATCCCCTTCTCCTGCACCAGGTAGCCGCTCTTGAAGGCCTCCCAGACGTCGCTCAGCGGGACCTGCAGCTTGCCGCGCTCCAGCAGCTGGGCCTGGAAGTTGTAGATCATCTCGTCGAGCAGCACCGGCGCGTGCTGGATGGCCAGCCACGAGGTCAGCGCGGTCGCCAGCAGCGCGAGGCCTGCCAGCGCCGCCACCGTGACGCCGGGCCGCCGCGTCAGCACGCCACCGAGGCCCGCCAGCGGTCGCCCCACCGAGCGCGCCAGCGCGACGGCCAGGAAGAAGATGAAGCCCGAGCCGAGCAGCGCCACCGCCACGAAGAACTGGGTCTCCTTGAGCGGCAGCATGTCGGTGGTCCAGTGCCCGCCGTAGCTCCTGAACTTGTCGAGGTGCAGCTGGTTCAGGCGCACGAAGCCGTACAGCAGGCTGCCCATGACCACGGTCAGCAGCGCCGGCAGCACCACCGCGAGGGTGCGCGCGCGCGGCTCCAGCTCCGGCTCAGGCTGAGGCGCAGGTGCAGGCGCAGGCGTCGGAGTCACGGGTGTCGACTCCCGGGATCGAACTGGTCGGGCCGGAGCGGCATCAGCGGGTTCACGCTGGGCGCATCCATGAAGTCCTCGCCGCGGCGTGGCTCGGCCTGCGGCAGCCCCTTCTCGGGGTAGATCTGCTTGGTGATGAGGCGCCCGCCATCACTGAGGTCGATGCGCCACTCGAACAGCGTCGGGCGCCCGCGCGGGTAGCGCACCAGGTAGGTGGTGCGATCGCCCAGCGCGTCCATCAGCTCGGTCTTGCCCACGGTGTCGCGCGCGAACACCACGTCGTCACGGAAGTCGGGCCACGGCAGCGGCGGCACCGTCAGCCAGCTCTGCCCCCCGGGTGGATTGGCGCACCACACCAGGGCGCGGTGGAGGTTGGCCTTCTCGGCCAGCTCGATGGGGGCGCGGATGGCGCGGGCGGCGCGGCGCACCCCGCGCGCCTGCACCGGCCAGAAGGTCACCATCGCCAGCACCACCGCGACGACGCCGATCGCGGCCACCCGCGCGGTGGCGGCCGTGTCACCGATGCGGGCCGCCAGCCGGTCGCGCACGCCGAGCAGCGCGCGGGCCACGAACAGGGTCAGGAACGGCAGCGCATCCAGGAAGTACACCGGCCCGGTGTCGGACACCGGCGAGCGGTAGAAGAACAGGTAGCCCAGCAGCAGGAACGCCGGCGGCACCAGCAGCAGGGCGTCGCCGCGCTTCTTCAGCCAGCCCGCGGCCGCCGCCAGCAGCGCGGCCCCGGTCAGCGCCGAGCCCGAGGTCCACAGCAGCAGGCGCAGCGCGTTGGTCGCCAGCTTGCCCGCGGCCTCGCGCGGCAGGTTGCTGACGCCGTAGGCCATGCGGCCGCGGAAGCCGAAGACGCGCCGGTAGCCACGCGCCAGCCCCAGCGCGGGGCGCAGCGGATTGCCGGTGATCTGCCAGTTGATGAGCAGCTGCGCCGACGCCAGCGGGACCACACCGAGGCTGAAGCCGACCGCCAGCTTGGTCCACGGCTTGCCCGCGCGCAGCAGCGCCACCAGCGCCATCACGCCGAGCAGGCCGCCCAGCAGCAGCGCGTTGAAGGGGCGCACATGCAGGTCGATGCCGAAAGCCAGCCCGCCGAGCAGCGCCCAGCCCAGCCGGCCGGTGCGCACATGGCGCAGCAGCGCCCACGCCCCCAGGGTGACCAGCACCGCCGAGGTCGGCGCGTTGCTGAGGGTGGCGCAGGTGAAGATCACGAACGGCGAGGTCGCGGTCAGCATCACCGCGATGACCGCGCTGCGCTTGTCGTCGGGGTAGAGCTCGCGCGCCAGCAGCCACGTCAAGAGCACCAGCAGCACCGCGCACAGGTGCGTCCACAGGAACGGGAAGCCGAGCTGGTCCCCCAGCGCCAGCAGCATGGGGTGGCCCCACTGGTAGATCCCGGTCCAGACCCCGTTGGTGACGATCAGCTCGGGCTGGACGAAGGGCTCCTCGGCGGGCGGCGAGGGCACCGCGATGCGCCCGGTCTCCAGGATGCGAGCCTGAAACAGCTGGACCTGCTCATCGGGGGTCAGCGGGGTGCGCTTGACGAACTTCCAGCTGAAGACCGCGGTGGCGGCGAGGGCGCCGACCATGGCCACCACCAGCACGACGCGGGCGCGCCGGGCCAGCGCGGTCGCGGCCCGGTCGAGCAGCGGCGTCGCCGTCAGCCACAGCGCCCGCGCCAGGAACAGCGCCGCCGGCGCACACAGGAAGATGATGCCGGCGAAGAACGCGACCTCCTTGATGGGCAGGCGGTCGAACCAGTCGGAGCCATAGTTGCGGTACTGCTGGCTGCGCACCTTGTTGAGGCGCAGCAGGCCGTCGAACGCCAGCAGCAGCAGCCCGGCGGTGATGACCGAGAGGCTGCCGTCGAGCCAGGGCGACCCGGTCCGCGGCGCCGTGCTCGTGCTCGTGCTCGTGCTCGTGCTCGTGCTCGTGCTCGTGCTCGTGCTCGTGCTCGTGCTCGTGCTCGTGCTCGTGCTCGGCTGCTCCGTGTCCGCCACCTGCACCGGCTCTCTCATGCCGTGCCGCCCACCGGCTTGCGCGCCCGCACCGCCAGCCCGAAACCACCGGGCGCCCGCACCACCGAGTCCAGCGCAGCCATCGCACGCAGCGCCGGAAACACCGCCCGATAGGCCTTGAACGCCAGCCCGCCCTCCGCCTGCGCGGCGTCGTTCCAGGCCCAGCTGGTGCGGCCATGCGCCAGGCGCTGGTACGCCATGTGCGCCACCGAGACCGACTCCATGGCCAGCTTGGTCACTGGCTTGAACAGGTACTCGACGCGCTCCAGCTCGAGCCCCACGCCCTCCAGCAGCGCGCGCAGATCGGCCTCGGTGTAGCCCGGGCGCACATGGCGCTCTGGCCCCGGGAAGTCGTGCACCGTCTTCATGCCCAGCAGGCGCGTGTAGGCGTCGAAGCCGTAGTACAGCGACGGCACCGTGATGACGACGGCGCCGCCCGGGGCCAGCACGCGCGCGATCTCGGCCACCATGGTGCGATCATCCTCGAGGTGCTCCAGCACCTCGGAGCACAGCACGGTGCCGATGCTGTCATCCGCGAAGGGCAGCCGATCCCCCGACGCCTGCACCATCGCGGTGCGCGCGCGCGCCTGCTCGCCGAGGCCGGCGCGAAACTGCTCCAGGTTGGGCCGCCAGGCGTCCAGCGCCAGCGTCAGCGCGCCCTCGAAGGCGCGAAAGGTCTGAAACCCGGTGCCGACCCCGATGTCCAGGCACGGCGACAGCGGCGGACCGTCGGGCCCCGCGACCAGCCGCCGCACCACCGGCAGCTTCTCCTGGGTGGCCAGGTCATAGCGCACGAAGCCGATCGACTTCGTGGTCGCGCGCGACTCGCGGATGTCCTGGTACAGCGCCAGGTGGGCGTCGGCCGCGGCGCGCCACGAGAACGCCGCGCGCGCATGCCGCGCCGCCGCCGCGCTGGCGACCTCGCGCGCCGCCGGCACCAGCAGCGGCGTGAGCGCGGCCGCCAGCGCGCCCGGCTGCGCCGCCGCCATGCACGCGCCCGAGGCCGCGCCGCGCAGATACGGCGCATACGACGCGTCCTCGGCCAGCACCACCGGCAGCCCGCTGGCCATGGCCTCCTGCGCGGTCAGCGGGAAGCCCTCGCCACGTGACGGCAGCAGGAAGACGTCGGCGGCGCGGTACAGCTCGGCCACGCGCTGGCGCGGCTGCGCCCCCAGCACCTCGATGGCCGGGTGCCCCGCCAGCGCCGGATCGAGCTGGCCGGGGCCGACCACCACCAGCCGCGCGCGCTGACCCAGCTCGGCGGCCGCGGCGCACGCCAGCTCGATGCCCTTCTTCTTGACCAGGCGGCCCACGAACAGCACCCGCGGGCGCTCATCCCAGCCCAGCGCAGCCCGCAGCGCCGCGCGCTCACCCGGCGCCGGCGGCCGGTACAGCTCGGCATCGACGCCGTTCGGGATCAGCGCCAGGCGCACGCCGGGCGCCAGCGCCGCGACCTCGCTCCACACCTTGGCGTTGAGCACCACCACGGCCTCGGCCGCGCGCGCGCTGGCCCGCCCCAGCCCGCCCAGCGCCAGCGACTCGACGCGGTCGAGCGCCCTGCTGTCATAGGGCACATGGCCGACGTGCTCGGTGACCACGCGCACCGGACCGCCGCTGCCCTTGTGCTGCAGCAGCGCGGCGCCCAGCGCGCCCACCGTCCCCATGTAGAGCAGGCCATGGCCGTGCACCACATCGGCCGCCGCGACCTCGCGCCGCAGCACTCCGAGCAGGCGCGGCCCGAACACCGGATAGGGCACCCCGAGGCGCTCGAGCAGGTTCGAGGCTGGCACCCGGATGACACGGTACGCGGTCGGCTCCGGCACCGTCTCGCCCTGGCGCCGTCCGTCCGAGGCCACGTGCACGACCTCGTGCCCGGCGCGCCCGAGCTCGCGCGCCAGCGCGTCGACCACCACCTCGATGCCTCCGAGGTGTGGCAGCGCATAGTGCGAAAGCAGCAGGATTCGAGCCATTTAGCGCAGGCAATCTGACACGCGCGTGGCTTGACGATCAAGGAGAAACGATGTAGGTGTGAGCCCTTCGCAGTCCGCCGATGAGCAGTGTTCTTCATTTGATCCGCGTCACGTGACGACCGCCTCCGAGGCGCCCGCACCGGCGTCGGAGCCTGACGCGCCGCCACCGCCGCCATTGCCAGGCTGGCGACGCGTGCTGCGGCTGTGGCCCTGGTTCCTGGGCGCCGGCATCATCGTCTTCCTGGTGCGCCGCGTCCCGGTGCGCGCCTTCCGCGACGCCATGTCGCACGGCCCGCACCTCGAGATGGCCAGCTTCGTGGTCGCGCAGCAGCTGGTCGGCCTGGGGCTCGACTCGTTCGCGACCTGGGCCAACCTGTGGGCGGTGCGCCTGACGGTGCCGCTGCGCCGCCTGGCGGTGGTGCGCGCGGCGTCCTACCTGCTGGCGCTGGTGCACTACAGCCTGGGCCAGGGCGGGATCGGCTACTACCTGCACAAGCGCGGCACCAAGGCGGTCTACGCGACCGGCACCGTGCTGATGATGATCGGCATCAACCTGGCCGCGCTGGGCGTGCTGTCGGGGGTGTCACTGCTGCTGGGGTCGCAGCATGGGCTGCCGCCCGCCATCGGCTGGACCGTGGCCGGGGTCTGTGCTGGCTTCGTGCTGTACCTGGGGCTGATCGCGCTGCGCCCGGCGCCGCTGCTGCGCGTGCAGCTGTTCGCGCCGCTGTTCGAGGCCGGCGTGCGTCGCCACCTGCTCGCGCTGGCGGCGCGCCTGCCGCACACCATGTGGTTCGTGGTCGCGCAGTGGATGGCGCTGCGCATCTGGGGCATCCACGTGCCGTTCCTGCAGGGCATGCTGCTGCTCCCGGTGCTGGGCCTGCTGGCCTCGCTGCCGCTGACGCCGGCGGGGCTCGGCGTGGCGCAGGCCAGCCAGGTGCTGCTGTTCCACTCCTTCGCGCCCGGCGCCACCATGGAGCAGCGCAAGGCCTACGTGCTGGTGTACTCGATCGTGGTCTACGTCTATGGCGTCATCACGGTGGCCGGGATCGGGCTGGCCGCGCTGCCGGCCGCGCGGCGCGTGCAGGCCGAGGTGGTGCCCGAGCCGACGCCGTCCGCCGACGCCCGCGTCAGGTGAGCTAGCCGGGCAACGCCGCGCGCAGCGCGGCGGCGGTCAGCTGCGGCGAACCCTTGCCGGCCGCCTCGGCCTGCTTGATCAGCGCCACGATGGCAGCGTTGCTCGGCGCCGCGCTGCCCACGCGCTCGGCCAGCCGCACCACCTCGCCGTTGAGCGCGTCGACCTCGGTCTTGCGCCCGCGCTCGAGGTCGTCCCACATCGACGAGCGCGCCTCGGCGTCCACCGTCAGCATCGAGCGCGCCACCCGCGCGAACACCACGTCGGGCAGCGACAGCACGAAGGGCAGCAGCCGCGGCGGCAGCTTGACCTCCAGCCACGGCTTGATGCCGGCGCGGCGCACCGCCGCCAGCCCCTCGCGCAGACAGGCCGCCATGATGCGGCGATAGCCGCGGCTGCCGAGCATGTCCTTGATGGGCACCCCGGCCAGCGCGTTGATGGCGTTGTTCAGGTTGACCAGCAGCTTGCCCCACTGCACGCCCTGCATGTCGTCGTGCTGTCGGGTGTCGAGGCCGGCGCTGACCAGCGCCGCGGTCAGGCGCGCGCTGACGCCACCGCGCTCGATGGCCAGCTGGCCGCTGGTGCCCTGGTGCACGTGGGCGCCGTCGCGGCGCAGCACGTTGAAGGGCACCATGCCGGCCAGCACGCGCAGGCCGGCGGCGCGCAGGAGCTCGGGGTTCGACACCCCGTTCTGGAAGCTGACCACCACGGCGTCCTGGCCCACGACCTCGGCCAGCGTGGTGGCGACCGCCGCGGTGTCGCCGCCCTTGACGGTGACCAGCACGACGTCACGACCGAGCAGCGCGCTGGCCTCGGTCGCCACCGTGACGGCCAGGCGCCGGTCGAAGCCACGATAGTCGGTCACGTGCAGGCCGAGCTCGGCGATCTCGGCGGCCAGCGCCGGCCGCCCCACCAGCACCACGTCACAGCCGGCCGCCGCCAGCCGGCCACCGAGGTAGCAGCCGATGGCCCCGGCGCCCATGACGCCGACCTTCAGGCCCGCGGCGCTCAACGGTAGGGTCCCCGCGGCGCCACCTTGATGCGCGGCGGCGGCGGTCGCCCCGGGATGGGCGCCAGCACCTCGGCCAGCCGGGTGCGCACGATGGCCAGATCCGTGGCCGCGGGCTGACAGTTCAGCACCAGGACCACGCCGCCCTCGCTGGCGCTGGGCTCGACGCGCAGGCTGGCCGCCCACAGCTGGCGCGCCCGCAGCGTGATCTCGAGCTCGCGCTCGATGGTGTGCACGTCGCTCTCCAGCAGGCGCTCGCCATCGGTCACGAAGCGGGTGTGGATCAAGGTGCGGTGCTCATCGAGGATCTCCATCGCCGCCATTGTACGACCAGCACCGGAGCCCGCCGCTGTGGCATCGTAGCGCCTGGCATGAGTCGACGTGGAGAGCGCTTCAAGGCCGGCCTGCGGGTCGCCACCAGCCGCGCCGCGGCCCGGCTGGTCGCCATCTTCCGCGGCCAGGGCCAGGACGACGTCGATGGTCGCGGCGCCGGGGCGCGGGCCGAAGGGCTGGCGCGCGCGCGCGAGGCCGGCGCGCTCAAGGGCGGCGTGGCCAAGGCAGCCCAGCTGCTGGGTTACCTCGGCGCCGGCCCGCCGCCCGAGGCGCGCGCCGCGCTGGCCGCGCTGTGTGACGCGGTGCCCGCGCTGCCCGCGGAGGCGGTGCGCAGCGTGGTCATCGAGGATCTCGGCCGTCCCCCCGAGGAGCTGTTCGCACGCTGGGAGCCGACGCCGTTCGCGGCCGCCTCGCTGGGCCAGGTCCACGCCGCCACCGGCCACGACGGCGCCGTGCTCGCGGTCAAGGTGCAGTACCCCGGCGTCGCCGCCGCACTGAGCGACGACCTGGCCGCGCGTGACCTGCTGCGCGAGCTGGCCGGCGTCGCGGTGGCGCGCGCGCTCGACGCCGAGGCCCTGGCCGAGCTGCGCCGCGCCCTGCTGGCCGAGCTCGACTATGGCGCCGAGGCCGCCGCCGCCGCGCGCTTCCGCAGCGCCTGGGCCGGCGCGCGCGATCTCGCCATCCCCGAGGTCACCGCCGCGCTGTCGTCGCGCCGCGTGCTGACCATGCAGCGCATGGCGGGCCAGCCGCTGGGCACGCTGACCCCGGGCAGCCCCGAGGCGGAGGCCGCCGCGCGCGCGATCTTCCGCTTCAGCTGGGGCAGCCCGCTGGCGCACGGGCTGCTACACGCCGATCCCAACCCCGGCAACTTCCTGGTCCAGCCCGGCGTGGTGGCCTGCCTCGACTACGGCTGCACCGTGGTGCTGGAGCCGGCGGTGGTCGATTGTGAGCGCCGGCTGTGGCGCGCGCTGCTGACCACCGATCAGTTCAACCGCGGCGGCGAGGCCTTCCGCCACGCCCTGCACGAGGAGGGGCTGGTGGTCTCCGCGCGCAGCTTCGATCGCTCGAGCTACCGCGACTGGGAGGGCCACCTGGCGGCGCCCTTCCGCGGCGGCCGCTTCACCTGGACCGCGGCCTGGGCGGCGCGCTTCGTCGACTTCACGCGCACGCTGGCGGCGGGCGGGGATCTCCGGCTGCCGGCACCCGCGCTGCTGTTGTGGCGCCAGCGCCTGGGCGCCGCCGCGGTGCTGGGCGCGCTGTCGCCCACGCTGGACTTCGCGGCCGCGCTGCGCGAGCTGGTGCCCGCCGGCACCACCGTGCTGTAGCAGTCGTCAGTCAGACGTCTGACGTCAGACGTCAGACGTCAGAACGGCGCGCCGAAGCCGCGCACGCAGCCGACCAGGGTGTCGATGGTGGTCGGCGACAGCTCGCGGTGCGACGGCATCGACACGCTGAGGCCGTGCGCCGCGCCGCCGTCACGGATGATCGCGGCCAGCTCGGCCGCGGTGCGCGTGGCCTGCCAGCGCCGGTCGGTGAAGTTGCGCGGCCGCGGATGCAGCGACTGCCCCGCCGGCCCGTCGCCGCGCCCGCCGGCGCCGTGGCAGCTGATGCAGCGCACCCTGAAGCTGGGCGGACAGCGCGGCGGTGGTGTGGCGCGCGCCGCGGTCAGCACGCTGCCGTCGCGCAGCAGCGGCCGGGCATACTTCAGCGGCGGCCACGGTATGGAGCCCAGCATGATCAGCCCCGCCACCAGGGTGCTGACCCAGACCCGCCGGTGGCGCAGCTTCTCGGTCGCCGCGCGCCGCGAGCGCACACGCCCGACGTGCAGCACGACCACGCCGACCACCATGCCGAGGATGTGCTCGATGGCGAAGAAGCGCAGCGTGGCCTCCTTCATGGCGTGGCGCGGATCCGACATGAAGGCGCGCACGATGGGGCTCAGCCACAGGTACATCAGCAGCCCGAGGACGATCTGCAGGTCGACCGCGGCCAGCAGCGCGCGCTGGCTGCGCTCATCGCCGCGGCTCCAGCCGAGGTCGCGTGACCAGCCGCGCCGGCTACGCACCGCCACCAGCACCAGCAGGACGACGATGGCCCAGCGCAGGTAGGAGTGCACGAGCAGGATCAGCGCATACAGGGTCACGTCGGCAGGGTGCCCAGCCAGGCCTCCACCAGGCGCAGCTCGCGGCCGCCGCTGTGGGCCAGGGCGCGCGCCTCGGTCGCGCTGGCGTCCTCGAGCCCGGCGCAGCGCTGGAGGATGCGCGCCACCCGTGCCGCGCGGGTGTCGTCGAGCCAGCGGCGCTCGGCTGGTCCCAGCACGCTGGCCAGGCCGCCCAGCAGATCGTCGCGCTGCCCCTGCGCCAGCTGCTTGCGCACCTGGGCCAGCGATGGCGCCTCGTCGGGCTCGTGGGCCAGGATGGCGGCCGCCGCGCGCACCGGGTCGACCGCGGCGACCTCGGCGACCCAGCCGCCGGCGTCGTCATCGATCACGTCGGCCGGCACCGGCGCGACCAGCTCGAGCAGCCCGGGGCAGACACACAGATCCTGCATCGTCAGCTCGCGCGCGCTGGGCCGGGAGCGCTCGGGATCGAGGCTGGCCATCTGGTGCGCCAGCAGCTGCACGCACAGCTCCTCCTCGACCCGGGGCAGCGGCGACAGCGCATGCATCAGCGCGCGCGCCTCCGCCACCGGTGCCGCGGGCGCCTTGCCGCGCGGGGCGCGCGCCGCCTCCAGCCTGCGCGCGACGTCATCGAGTCCGCCCGCCAGCTCGAGCAGGCGCTGCAGCGCGCGCGACGCCTGCCGCCGCGGCCGCGGCGCCAGCCGAGCCACCCCGGTCAGCGTGGTCCGGGCCAGCTCGCGCAGGCGCGGCGCCAGCGTCCCGGCGGCGCCGTCCTCGGCGAGCAGTGGCGCCAACCCCTCGGCCAGGCTGCGCCCCAGCTCCTCCGGCGCCTCCCGCTCGCTCAGCCCGGCGCGCACCGTGGCCAGCTCGCGGGCCAGCTCCTTGCGTCCGGCGTCGAGCCGACGCTTGCCCTTCTTGACGTCGAAGGGCCCCTCGAGCTCGTCGCGCAGGTGCAGCAGCGGATCGAACCCCGCCCGCGCCAGCGCACACAGCCCGCGCACCACCGTGGCCAGCCCCTTGGCGTGCAGTCCGACCGCCTCGACCAGGTCGTCGCCATCGACCGGACTGTCACCGCGCAGCCGCAGCACCGCCGCGAACCCGCGCACCCGCCAGGTCGCGCTCGGCTGCAGCGACCCGCTGGCCAGCAGCGCCGGCAGCGCGGTCGCCTCGACGCCCAGGCCCCACAGCGGCGAGACCGGCCCGACCGCCATCGCCGCGAGGGCCTCGACGTCCGCGGTGTCCAGCACCGCCGGCTTGCCGAGCCGCTGCGCCCCCGCGGCCAGCAACCAGGCCAGCGCGAGCCGACTCTTGCCGAGCTCCCTGACCAGTCGATCGTCGAGGCCATGCACGAACGCCTGATCGAGCCACGGCGCGCGGGTGCAGACGCCATCCGCCCTGACCCAGTACTCGTCGCGAAACGCAGCAAAGGATCCAGCGGGTCCTGCAGCGGCTGGGGGAGTGACGACGGGCTCGGGTTCGGGTTCGGGTTCGGGTTCGGGTTCGGGTTCGGGCACGGGTTCGGGTTCGGACGCGGCCTGCGCGGCTGTCGGCGGCTCGGGCTCGGGCTCGGGCTCGGGCTCGGGCTCGGGCTCC
>Ga0154020_10002703_pt1 | contig 21619 bp, 20 predicted proteins | sample Klosneuvirus_201_FD_109709 | JGI IMG/M metagenome (GOLD analysis project Ga0154020, IMG submission 109709) | Active sludge microbial communities from wastewater, Klosterneuburg, Austria - Klosneuvirus_20160825_MG | ecosystem: Engineered > WWTP > Aerobic digester > Activated sludge | place... | reverse complement strand
TCAGCACCGGCATGGAACTCCCCGTGCCGCTGTTCGTCGAAATCGGCAACAAGATCGAAATCGACACGCGCACCGGCGAGTACAAGAACCGGGTCAAGTAAGCCGAGTCGGATTCAGTGAAAACGGGCAGCTTCGGCTGCCCGTTTGCTTTTGCACTACGGCGCCAGCGCCCGTTCCGCCAGCCTCACCCAGTAGCGGATGCCGGTGGCGATGATCTCGTCGTTGAAGTCGTAGTGCGGGCTGTGCAGCATGCAGCCGCCCTCACCGGGGCCGTTGCCGAGCCAGACGTAGCAGGCGGGCACCACGCGGGCCAGGTAGGCAAAATCCTCGGCGCCCATGCTCGGCGCCAATTGCGTCAATACTTGTGCCTCGCCTGCCGCATCTGACACAACTGCGCGCGCCACTTCGCGGGCAATGAAGCTCGGCTCGGGCGCGTTGATGGTCGGCGGATAGCCGCGCTCGTAGCGCAGGTCGATGCTCACCCGATAGGTCGCCTCGATGCCGCTGCAGATGCGCCGCAAGCCCGCTTCGAGCGCGTCCTGCAACTCGCCATTCAGGGTGCGCACGGTACCGCCGAGCGTGGCCGTCTCGGGCAGCACGTTGTCGGCATGGCCGGCGTGGAAGCGCGTGACGCTGACCACCGCAGCGGCCAGCGGATCGGTATTGCGCGACACCAGGGACTGCGCCGCCTGCACCAGCGCGCTACCGGCCAGCACCACATCGACCGCCTGATGCGGCATCGCGGCGTGGCCGCCGCGCCCGGTGATCTCGATTTCGAAGCGATCGGTGCCGGCCATTACCGGGCCTTCGGTAACGCCGAAACTGCCGGCCGGCATGCCCGGCCAGTTGTGCAGGCCGAACACCATGTCCATCGGGAAGCGCTCGAACAGGCCTTCTTCGACCATCACCCGGCCGCCGCCTTCGTGCTCTTCCGCCGGCTGGAAGATGAAATACACGGTGCCGTCGAAATTGCGCAGCCTGCTCAAGGCTTCGGCTGCGCCAAGCAGCATCGCCGTGTGGCCGTCGTGGCCGCAGGCGTGCATCTTTCCGTGATGGGTCGAATGGTGGGGAAAGGTATTCAGTTCCGCCAGCGGCAGCGCATCCATGTCGGCACGCAGGCCGATCGCGCGAGGGCTAGCGCCAAGTGCGAGTTTGGCCACCACGCCGGTACGGGCAATCCCGCGATGGACTTCGAGACCGAGGCCGTCGAGGTAGTCCGCCACCTTCGCCGCCGTGCGTTTCTCGTCGAAGGCCAGTTCGGGGTGGGCGTGAATGTCACGGCGCAGCGCGGCGATCTTTGGCGTCAGGGTTGGCAGCAGTTCGTTGATCATGACGAAACCTCTGTGTCGGACTGGCAATCCTAGCCCAAACTCAGGGTCGGATAGCTAACTCCGTTTTTACGGTATCTTCGCTTGCTCATGCATACGCCCCCTCGCCGCATAGCGCATCTGGACATGGACGCCTTCTATGCGTCGGTCGAACTCTTGCGCTACCCGGAACTGCGCGGCCTGCCTGTGGTGATCGGCGGACGCAGCATTCACCAGCCGGAACTGCTGGCGGACGGCAGCCGCCGCTTTGCGCGCTTGCGCGACTACGTCGGGCGCGGCGTCACCACCACCTCCACCTACGAAGCGCGCGCGCTGGGCGTGTTCTCGGGAATGGGCGTGATGAAGGCGGCGAAACTGGCCCCGGATGCGATCCTGCTGCCGGTCGACTTCGACGCCTATCGGCATTACTCGCGCCTGTTCAAGGCCGCTGTCAGGGCAATCACACCGCAGATCGAGGACCGCGGCATCGACGAAATCTACATCGACCTGACCGACCTGCCCGGCGCGACGCTGCCCCTCGCGCGCCGCATCAAGCAGGCGGTGAAGGATGCCACCGGTCTCTCCTGTTCGATCGGCGTCAGCCCCAACAAACTGCTGTCGAAAATCTGCTCTGACCTGGAAAAGCCCGATGGCCTGACACTGCTCGACGAGAGCGACATTGCGCGGCGCATCTGGCCGCTGCCGGTGCGCAAGATCAACGGCATCGGCCCGAAAGCCGCCGAAAAACTCGCGGCGCTGGGGATTGCCACCATCGCCGACCTGGCGCAGGCCGAACCGGCTTTGCTGCAAGAACACTTCGGCCGCAGCTACGCCGAATGGCTGCACCAGGCCGCGCACGGCATCGACGAGCGCCCGGTGGTGACCTGGTCCGAACCGAAGTCGATCAGCCGCGAAACCACTTTCGAGCACGACCTCCACGCACGCCGCGACCGCGCCGTTCTGTCGGAGATATTCACCGATCTCTGCACGCGCGTCGCCGGCGATCTCCAGCGCAAAGGCTACCTCGGCCGCACCATAGGCATCAAACTGCGCTTCGAGGACTTCCGCACCGTGACGCGGGACCTGACGCTGCCCGATCCCACCGCCGATCCCACGATCATCCGCCGCGCGGCTGGCGAGTGCCTGCGGCGCGTACCGTTGGAACAAAAACTGCGCCTGCTCGGCGTGCGGGCCAGCGCGCTGTCATCCGGCAGCGCGCTGCCGGAAGTTGATCAATCGCCACAGGGCGAGTTGCCGCTGTGACCCGCCCGTCGGCGGCCAGCGGCAATGCCTCGCATTGATAGAATGCCGCCCAGTTCCACCTTTGCAGCCTGGCTGCCCGAACCCATGAGACTTCCGATCTTCGCGTTGCTGCTGCTGTTGTTCCAGTTCCCCTCGGCCCACGCCGGCAAGACACTGGATCAGGTCAGGCAGCGCGCGCAACTGGTGTGCGGCGTCAGCACCGGCGTCATCGGCTTTTCCTCGGCCGACAGCCAGGGCCGCTGGAACGGGCTCGATGTCGATGTCTGCCGCGCCATCGCAGCGGCGGTGCTGAACGATCCGAACAAGGTCAAGTATGTCCCGCTCAACGCGCAGCAGCGCTTCACCGCATTGCAATCGGGCGAAGTCGACCTGCTCTCGCGCAACACGACCTGGACCCTGACACGCGATGCCTCGCTGGGCCTGCATTTCACCGCCGTCACCTACTACGACGGGCAGGGCTTCCTGGTGCCGAAAAAGCTCAAAGTCACCAGCGCAAAGCAGTTGAAGAATGCGGAAATCTGCGTGCAGTCGGGCACCACGACCGAAAAGAACCTCAGCGACTGGTTCAAGGCGCAGGGAATCAAGATCAAACCCGTGGTGTTCGAAAAGTTCGAGGCCTCAATCAAGGCCTTCTTCAGCGGCCGCTGCCAGGCCTACACCACCGATGCGTCGGCGCTGGCCTTCATTCGCAGCAAGGAGGCGCCCAAGCCGGATGACTTCGTCGTCCTGCCCGAACTGATCTCGAAGGAACCGCTGGGGCCGGTGGTGCGGCGCGGCGATGACGAGTGGTTCGCCATCGTCAAGTGGGTGATCTTCGCCCTGATCGAAGCCGAGGAATATGGCATCACGCAAACCAACCTGGAGCAGATGAAGGCCAGCCCCGATCCGGCCATCCAGCGCCTGCTGGGCGGCGCGGAAGACACCGGCAAACTGCTCGGCCTCGAGCGCGATTGGGCAGCACGCGCAGTGAAAGCAGTGGGCAACTATGGCGAAATGTTCCAGCGCAATGTCGGCAACGCCTCGCCGCTGAAGCTGCCGCGCGGCGTCAATGCGCTGTGGAACAAGGGCGGACTGATGTACGCCCCGCCCGTGCGCTGAAACGCCGTATCGCCAGCGCCGACTTTTTGCCGACTCATCCGCAATGCAAGGCCGACGCCGACGCGACCTAGGAATCCAGGCGCTACTGGCCGCAGCGCTGCTGGCCACGCTCTGGTGGCTGCTCGATGTCACTGCCGCCAACATGACCGAGCGCGGCATTCGCAGCGGCTTCGACTTTCTGCTTGAGCCCGCCGGCTTTGCCATCGGCGAGAGCCTGCTGCCCTTCGACTCGGCCGACAGCACGCTGCTGGCGCTGGCCGCCGGGCTGGCCAATACGCTGCGCGTGGCACTGCCGGCGATCGTCATCAGCACCCTGCTCGGCACGCTGATCGGGCTCGGCCGGCTGTCGGCCAATCTGCTGCTGCGCGGGTTTTGCGCGGCCTATGTCGAAATCCTGCGTAACGTGCCACTACTGCTGCAATTGCTGGCGTGGTACTTCGTGGTGACCGACCTGCTGCCGCTGGCAAGCGAAGCGCTCCAACTCGCGCCGCATGTCTTCCTCAGCAAGAGCGGTCTGTCCCTGCCGTGGTTCGGTGGCGACGGCGGCCTGATCGACCTGCCGCTGCTCGGAGAGATGGGCATCGTCGGCGGAGCGGCGCTGACCCCGGAATTCCTCGCCCTGCTGCTCGGCCTGAGTCTCTACACCGCAGCCTATGTCGCCGAAACCGTACGCGCCGGCGTCTTGTCGGTGCCGCGCGGACAAAGCGACGCCGCGCTGGCGCTGGGGCTGACGCGGGTCCAGCTGTTCCGCTTGGTGCTGCTGCCGCAAGCGCTGCGCAGCATCATTCCGCCGTTGACCAACCAGCACCTGAGCCTGACCAAGAACGCTTCGCTGGCGGTCGCCATAGGCTATCCCGACCTGGTGTCCGTGGCCAACACCACGCTGAACCAGACCGGCCGCGCCGCCGAATGCATCGCCCTGATCATGGCCGTATACCTGATTCTTTCGCTGCTGACGGCCTGGCTCAGCGCCTGGCTGGAGCGGCGCAGCGGGCGCTGGGCGGAGCGTTCATGAATCAACTCGCAGCAACTCAAAACTGGCTGCGCCGCAACCTTTTCTCCGATGTGTTTAGCAGCGTGACGACGCTGCTGCTTTTGGCCGGCGCGCTCTGGTGGCTGCCGGGGCTGGTCGACTGGCTGCTGCTGCAGGCTGTGTTCAAGGCCGATGCCGGCGCGTGTCAGGCAGTGAATCACGCGGGAGCGTGCTGGGGCGTGGTGGCCGAGAAATACCGCTTCATCCTGTTCGGCCGCTATCCCTACGCGGAACAGTGGCGGCCTCTGCTGGCGACCGCCCTTCTGCTGTCGGCGATACTCGCCAGCGGTCTGCACCTGTTGCCGCGCAATGCATTGCTGGCTGCCTGGGCGGCGGCCCTGCCGGCTTTTTTCATACTCATGGGCGGCGGCCGCTTCGGCCTCACGCCCGTTGGCAGCGATCAATGGGGCGGCTTGCCGCTGACGCTGCTGCTGGCCACCATGGGCATGCTGCTGGCGTTTCCGCTCGCTATCCTGGTCGCCCTCGGCCGCCAGTCCGGGCTGCCGCTGCTGCGCGGCTTGTGCACGCTCTACGTCGAACTGGTGCGTGGCGTGCCGCTGATTTCGGTGCTGTTCCTCGCCTCTTTCCTGTTCCCCATCATCCTGCCGCAGGGCTTCTCGATAGACGTGCTGCTGCGCGTGCAGGCGGGCATCGTGCTGTTCGCCGCGGCTTATCTCTCGGAAACCATACGCGGCGGCCTGCAGTCGATCCCGGCGGGCCAGCATGACGCGGCCGCGGCGCTGGGCCTCGGCCGCTGGCAGGCGATGCGCTGGATCATCCTGCCGCAGGCGCTGCGCGCCGTGATTCCCTCGATGATGAACAGCGCGGTCAGCGTGTTCAAGGACACCTCGCTGGTGACCGTGGTCAGCCTGTATGAATTGACCGGCTCGCTCTCGCTGGCGCTGGCGGGCGATGCCGAATGGCGCTCCTTCCATCTCGAAGGCTATCTGTTCATCGCCCTGATCTACTGGATCGGCTGCTACGCCATGTCGCGCTTCAGCCGCGGTCTGGAACTCCAACGCGGGCTTCCGCGTGCGTGATCCGCCAGAGAACGAATGCACCAAGACTGTATGCCGCATGATTTGTCTTGTACTATGTCCGTAAGCACCCGACGGTATTGCAGAATGATTCTTTCTGGTTCGTAACAGGAAACGGGAGGCGAATCCCTTGTCCGGGAAGGCTGGAGCCGTAAGATATTCGCACACGCGCACCGACACCTTGATCGGTGCCGACCTGCGCTTTGAAGGCAATCTCACTTTCACGGGTGTTTTGCTCATTCAGGGAGACACGCTGGGCGACGTCTCATCTGCGCCGGATTCCGACGGAACGGTCGTCGTCGGCAAGACAGGCAATATTTCCGGCGCGATCAAAGCCCCGCACGTCGTCGTGGGCGGACGTGTTCATGGCCCCGTGCATTCGTCGGAGTCCATTGAAATCCAGCAGGGCGCTTGTGTCGCGGGAGATGTCTTTTACAAGGCGATCGATATTCATGCCGGCGGCGTCATCGAGGGATTGCTGATTCCGGTGGATTCAGTGAAAGACGATCGCCTGAATCCTGAATACCGAATTCGCATTTCAGAACCGCCGGCAGTCCCGGCATCCGCCGGGGCACATGCCGACTCGATGCCCGATGAACGCGGGCTTTGGGATCGCCCCGGGGCCGGACGCAAACTTGGCGGCGCCGTTGCACTGCTTGTCGCCGCGATTGCGTTCGTGTTGATAAGCCGGTATCCGGCATCCGTTGCGCCACCCGCACCACCGCTTGCCGATGCCGCGCCCAAGGCAGATTCCGCGACCACGGAGGTCCCGCAGGCGCAACCCTCACCCGCGGGAGGCGGCGGACTGCAGGGCGTTCAGAAAGTTGCTGCTGTCGACGCTGCTCCTCCTGTACCCAACCCGGAAGCGGACACCAAAATTCTTGTTCAGGCATCACCGCCGGATCATCCCGAAGCCGATCCGGAAAAGCTTGTAGTGGTGCAAGGGGTCAACCCGGGCAAACCCGCCGGCGTATTTTTGGTGATTGCCAAAGAGCCCGCTGTCCTCTACAGGAAGAAGCGCCAGGATCCTGCCGATGGCACGCGCATCGATGTTCCTCAAGGTGCGACAGAAAGCATTTCGATTGCCAGGGCCGAAATATTCCGGGTCGCCAAAGGCCGCGACCTCACGATTTTCTATCAGGGCAGGAAGGTAACGCCGAAAGTCATCGAAAGTGGCGCCTGGATGAGTTTCGTGCCGCAACTACCCGGCGCGGCAAGCGAGAAAAAGTAGAGGCAGGCAAGGCTTCTTCATCCACGGACGAGAGCCCGGGAAGCTCGATGATTTCCGTCATGCAAAAAGTCGGCGCTGGCGACACGGCACCATCCACCATCGCCAGACCAATCGTTGCCGATCACCTCGGCGACGTGATTGGGGATTTCATGATGCCTGCGCCTGGCGGGCTTATGGATACAGGCCGCGTTGCTCGCGGGCCGCGAGCACACGCTGGCAGGCGATGATAAACGCCGCCGTACGAATCGACACACTGCGTTCCTGCGCCGTCCGCCAGATGGCATCGAAAGCCTTGATCATGATGCTTTCGAGCCGGGCGTTGATCTCTTCCTCGCTCCAGAAAAAGCTGGAAAAATCCTGTACCCATTCGAAGTAGGAGACGGTCACGCCGCCGGCATTGGCCAGCACGTCCGGGATGACCAGAATGTCGCGCTCGCGCAGGATGTCGTCGGCGGCCGGGGTGGTCGGTCCGTTGGCGCCTTCGACGATGATTTTCGTTCGCATGCGGCGCGCCCGCTCCGGCGTCACCTGGCCCTCCAGCGCCGCGGGTATGAAATACTCGCAATCGAGTTGCCAGAAGTCGTCTTCGCTGACGGGCTCCGCACCGAAAAATCCGGACAGGCTGCCGTGCGCCGCCACATGGGCAAGCGCGGCGGGGATGTCTATTCCCGCCGGGTTGGCGACGGTGGCTTCCGCGTCCTGCAGCGCAATGATCTTCGCACCACTCTCGCGAAAGATTCGCGCGGCGACACCGCCGACATTGCCAAAACCCTGCACCACAATTCGTGCGCCGTCGATCGGAACACCCATGCGAATGCCGGCTTCGCGCGCGGCGATGCAGACGCCGCGTCCCGTCCCTTCCTGACGCCCCAGCGAACCGCCCAGCGCAATCGGCTTGCCGGTGACGACGCCGCTGGCCGTATGCCCCACGTTCATCGAGTAGGTGTCCATCATCCACGCCATGGTCTGCTCGTTGGTGCCGACGTCGGGCGCCGGAATATCCTTGTCCGGCCCGATGACGATGCCGATCTCGGAGGTATAGCGCCGCGTAATCCGCTCCAGTTCGGCTTGAGAGAATGTCCGCGGATCGATGCGGATACCACCCTTGGCGCCGCCGTAAGGCAGGCCCAGCGCGGCGTTCTTGATGGTCATCCAGCCCGCCAGCGCCATCACTTCGTTCAGCGCCACCGCCGGGTGAAAGCGCACCCCGCCCTTGCCCGGACCACGCGACAAATTGTGCTGCACGCGGTAGCCCTCGTAATGCGCGATCGAGCCGTCATCACGCACGATGGGCACGTCGACCACCAGAATGCGCTTGGGATGCTTCAGCGTTTCAATCCAGCGCGACAAATGCCCGAGATGGGGCGCGACCCGATCAATCTGCTCGATGAAACTCGCCCAGGGTTCAGTCCGTGCCGGGTCGAGATAGGAGAGGCTGCCGTGGTTGATTGTCATGGTTATCCGTCAGATGGATGATGCGGCCCGCGCACCCTGATCATAGCGGCCGGACAAGGTGCGCAACAGACGCGCCATGTCGCCGATGCGTACGTTCTCTTCTTCCGCGCCGGAAAAGCCCGGCATCAAGCAGGCTTCGCGCACCTGGCGATAGCGTTCGCAAAGTTCCTGCCCGGCCTTGGTGGTCGACCAGAACACTTCCTTGCCGCGGCGACTGCCCGACACCAGGCCCAGATTGGCGAGCTTCTTGAGGGCGTAGGAGACCACGTGGGTGTCTTCGATATTGAGCACGAAGCAGATGTCGGCCAGCTTCTTCTCGCGATCGCGATGATTGACGTGATGCACCACGAGGATCTCGGTCTCCGTCATGTCCTTCACTCCGGCGCCGGCCATGCAGCGCGTCATCCAGCGGCCGAAGGCGTTGCTGGCGATGATGAGGCCGAACTCAAGCTCGGACAGCTCGGGGCACTTGTCGGATACCAGGTGCTCCGAGGAAACGATGCGACGCACCTCGGCCCCGTTGCCGGCTCCTGATGCCAAAGAAGCCTTGCTCAGCGCCTTTTTTTTCATGATCATGGACTCCGGTGTTTGTTCGACAGAAAGATTGAAACATTTTATTGACGTTTTGTAAATGTAATGTTAACGTGTTATCCGCTTGCTCCCTTCCATCCGTTATCTTCGTGAGGAATCCGCCGATCAATACCTGCCTTCGTACGCTCGTCGCCGCAATCGGCTTCACCGCTCTCTCCGTGTCGGCCCAGACCAAGTGGGACATGCCCACCGGCTACGCCGCCGCCAACTTCCACACTGAAAACATCAGCCAGTTCGCCGCCGACGTCGACAAGGCCACCGCCGGCAAACTGAAGATCACCGTGCACGCTGGCGGTTCGCTGTACAAGGCCAACGAGATCAAGCGCGCGGTGCAGGGTGGTCAGGCGCAGATCGGCGAAATCATCTTCGGCGGCTACGCCAACGAAAACCCGCTGTTCGGCACCGATAACGTGCCCTTCCTCGCGACCTCCTACGCCGAGGCGAAAAAGCTCGCGACCGCGCAGAAGCCCGCACTTGAAGCGTTGCTGGCCAAGCAGGGCCTGAAAGTGCTGTTCTCGGTGCCGTGGCCGCCGCAGGGCATCTACTCGGCAAAGCCGATCAACTCGGCGGCCGACCTCAAGGGCGTCAAGTGGCGTGCCTACAGCCCGCAAACCTCGCGCATCGCCGAACTGGTCGGCGCCCAGCCCGTCACGATTCAGGCCGCCGAACTCTCGCATGCACTGGCTACCGGCGCCGTCGCCGCCTTCATGACTTCGGGCGCAACCGGCTACGACAGCAAGGTGTGGGAGCAAGTGAAATATTTCTACGATACCCAGGCCTGGCTGCCGAAGAATGCGGTGCTGGTTTCGCAGAAGGCCTTCGACGCGCTCGACAAGCCGACCCAGGATGCGCTGCTGAAAGCCGCAAGCGAAGCCGAAACGCGCGGCTGGAAGAGCAGCGAGGAGAAGACGAAGTTTTATCTCGAGCAATTGACCAAGAACGGCATGAACGTCGCGGCACCTTCCGCGGCGCTGAAGGCCGACTTGAAGAAGGTCGGCGACACGATGATCGCCGAATGGCTGAAGACGGCCGGCGCTGAAGGACAGGCCACTCTCGACGCCTACAAGAAGTAGTTCCCGGTCCGTGCGACGCATCCTCGACCGAGTCTACGGCGCCGCCGCTTGGGCGGCGGCGCTGTTCATGATCGGCACCCTGGTGATGATCCTGCTCTCCGTCACCGGGCGCCTGCTGGATTTCCATGTCCGCGGCACCGACGCCTATGCCGGCTATTGCATGGCGGCAGCGGCTTTCCTCGCGCTGGCGCATACGCTTAAGCGCGGCGAACACATCCGCGTCACGCTGGTCCTCGATCACGTCGGTTCGCGCAGCCGGCAGGCGCTGGAAATCTGGAGCCACGTCGCCGGTCTGCTCTGCGCAGTGCTGCTGGCGTGGTTCGCGCTGCGCCTGGCGTGGCAATCCTTCCAGTTCAACGACATCTCGCAGGGCACCGATGCGACCCCGCTGTGGATTCCGCAAACGGGCATGGCGCTGGGTACTGTCATCTTTGCCGTCGCACTGGCCGACGAACTGGTGGCCACGCTTCGCGGCGAGAAGCTGCGTCACCGCGCCGCCGATGGCGAACCCGTGAGGAGTGAATAGTGGATCTGGCGATAACCCTGGCCTTGATCCTGGCGCTGTTCGCCCTGCTCGGCAGCGGCATCTGGATCGGACTCGCCCTGCTCGGCATTGGCTGGCTGGGCATGGAATTCTTCACCGCCCGCGCCGCCGGCGATGCGATGGCCGTGACGATCTGGGGCGCCTCCTCGTCCTGGACACTGACCGCCTTGCCGATGTTTCTCTGGATGGGCGAGATACTGTTTCGCACCCGGCTGTCCTCAGACATGTTCAGGGGCCTTGCGCCCTGGTTGGAGAATCTTCCGGGGCGACTGCTGCATGTGAATGTAATCGGCTGCAGCATCTTTGCGGCGGTGTCGGGCTCGTCGGCCGCGACCTGCGCCACGATCGGCAAGATCACCCTGCCTGAACTGAAAAAGCGCGGTTATCCGGAAGCCATCACGATCGGCACGCTGGCCGGTGCGGGCACGCTGGGCCTGCTGATCCCGCCGTCGATCATCATGATCGTGTACGGCGTCGCCGCCGAGGTGTCAATCGCCAAGCTGTTCATCGCTGGCGTGCTGCCGGGCATCATGCTCGCCACGCTGTTCATGGGCTGGATCGTGGCCTGGGCGCTGCTCAACCCCGATGCGGTGCCGCCTGCCACAGAGCAAACCACCTTCGGGGAAAAAGTCTATGCCTCGCGCCATTTGATCCCGGTGGTATTGCTCATTACGCTGGTGCTGGGTTCGATCTATGCCGGCGTCGCCACGGCCACCGAGGCGGCAGCGCTCGGCGTGGTCGGCAGCCTGCTGCTGGCGGCGGCGCAGGGCTCGATGAGCTGGGCCACCTTCCGCGAAAGCCTGCTGGGCGCCACGCGCCTGTACTGCATGATTGCGCTGATCCTCGCCGGCAGCGCCTTCCTGACCCTGTCGATGGGCTACATGGGCTTGCCGCGCCACCTCGCGGAATGGATCGCCAGCCTCGGCCTCGGCCAGTTCGGCTTGCTCTTCGGCCTGATGATTTTCTTCATCATCCTCGGCTGCTTCCTCGACGGCATTTCGATGGTGGTGCTGACCATCGCCGTGATCCAGCCGACCATCGTCGCCGCCGGCATCGACCTGATCTGGTTCGGCATCTTCCTCGTGGTCGTCGTCGAAATGGCGCAGATCACGCCGCCGGTCGGCTTCAACCTGTTCGTGATCCAGGGCATGACGGGCAAGCAACTGCCGTGGATCGCGCGCACCGCAATGCCGGCATTCTTCCTGATGATGGCTGCCGTCGGCCTGCTCTATGCCTTTCCGGCGATCATCACCTGGCTGCCGCAGCGCATGGTGGGATGAAACCGCGCATCCTCGCTCTCGGTGATGGTGCGCTGACGCTCGAATTCGGGGATCGCATCGATCGGGCGCTCAATGCGAAAGTCATCGCGGCACGCGATGCCCTGGCGGCTCTCAAGCTCGACGGCATCAGCGACGTGGTACCTACCTACCGTTCGCTGACCGTGCATTTCGATCCATTGCGGCTTGATCGGGAAGCCCTGACGGCGCAGCTTCTGGCGGCGGCACAGGCGCCTCCCGGAAAGTCGGCGCTGGCGACACGGTGGAACATCCCCGTGGTTTTCGGCGGTCAGTTCGGACCTGATCTGGCGGAAATTGCACGCATCACGGGGCGCAGCGAATCGACCGTGATCGAAGCGATTTGCGCCGCCGAACTGCGCGTCTTCCTGATCGGCTTCCTGCCGGGCTTCCCCTATCTTGGCGAGTTGCCGGAATGGCTGCGGCTGCCGCGCCTCGCCACACCGCGCACTGTCGTCCCCGCCAACAGCCTCGCCATCGCCGGCGCGCAGGCCGCCGTCTACCCGTGGGCGAGCCCCGGCGGCTGGCATCTGCTGGGGCGCACTCCCGTGCGCCTGTTCGATCTGACCGACGCCGCCCGGCCCGCGCTGCTGGCACCCGGCGACACCCTGCGCTTTGCGCCGGTCAGTCGCGACGAGTTCGAGCGACTTGCCACCGACGTCGCCGCCGGAAAAATCGGGCGCGAGGATTGGCGGGAAGCATGATCGAAATCCAAATCCTTGAGTGCCGCATGCCGGCAAGCTTTCAGGATGCCGGCCGCACCGGCTACCGGCATCTGGGCGTGCCACTTTCCGGCGCGCTCGATATCGAATGGCTGTCCATCGCCAATGCACTGGCGGGCAACCCGTCCGAAGCCGTCGCGCTGGAAGTGCACCTGCTCGGCCCCAGCTTGCGCACGAAGGCACCGGTAAGCATCGCGCTGGCCGGCGAGTTTTCGGCGCGGATACAGGATGCCACTGGCCAATGGCGCGAGGCCTGCAACTGGCGCAGCCATACCCTGGCAGCGGACGAGATTCTTGTCACCGGCAGCCTGCGCAGCCGTATCGGCTATCTTGCCGTTTACGGCGGATTCGATTTGCCCGCGGTGCTCGGCAGTCGATCGACCTATGCGCGTGCCGGACTCGGCGGCATCAATGGCCGCGTCCTGCAGGCAGGTGACTGCCTGGCAGTCGGCGCTGGCGCGCTCTGCGTGCCTGGGATTCCGCTTCGCGGGCAGGCAACGGCGATTTCGCTGCGCCTGCCCCAGCCTCCGCGCCTGCCGGACGGGCCGTTGCGTGTGGTACCTGGCCCGCAGCGCGAGTACTTCACTGACGCGGCGTGGGAATGCCTCATCAACGACGGATTCACCGTCAGCCGCGAGGCCGACCGCATGGGCCTGCGCCTCGACGGCCCCCGCCTCGAACATGATCCTGCGCTGGGTGCCGACATCGTTTCGGATGCCGTCACCCCGGGCGTCATCCAGGTCCCCGGCGACGGCCGCCCCATCGTCCTACTGGCCGATTGCCAGACCATGGGCGGCTACCCGAAAATCGCCACCGTGATCGGCGCCGACCTGCCACGCCTGGCTCATGTCGGTCCAGGACAGACGCTGCGCTTTGTCGAAGTGAGCATCGAAGAAGCACTTGCCGCACGGAGGCGTGCGGCTGCTACGCTGGCGGAATGCATTGCCAGCATCGTTCCCGACGCTGCGGAATTCAATTTCAACGCCTTGTATGGCGCCAATCTGGTCGACGGAGTGATCGATGCCACGCGCAGCAATTAACCTCAACGCCGATCTCGGCGAAGGCTTCGGCCCCTGGCGGATGGGCGATGACGCCGCCATGCTGGATATCGTCACCTCGGCCAACATTGCCTGCGGCGGCCATGCCGGCGACCCGAACACAATGCGCCGCACGGTGCTCCTGGCGAAGGAGCGCGGCGTTTCGATCGGCGCCCACCCGAGCTATCCCGACCTGCAAGGCTTCGGTCGCCGCGCCATGGCGATGTCGCCGGAAGAACTGGAAAACCAGATCGCATTCCAGATCGGCGCACTGGCCGGCATCGCGACCCTTGAAGCAACGCGCGTCACGCACGTCAAGCCGCACGGCGCCCTGAACAATCTCGCCTGTGTCGACCGCAGCGTCGCCGACACGATTTGCCGGGCGATGAGCGCCGTCGATCGCACGCTGATCCTGCTGGCACCGGCAGCATCGCAACTGGTACTGGCTGGCCGCGCCGCCGGCCTTGCGGTAGTCGAGGAAATCTTCGCCGACCGGGCCTATCTGCCGGATGGCCAACTAGTGCCACGCTCGCGGCCCGACGCCATGATCCACGGCTCCGCCGCCTGTCTGGCCCATGTCCTGGCCATGCTCGATGCGGGCGCGCTGATCGCCACCGACGGCACCCGCATTGCGACGCCGATCGGCAGCATCTGCGTCCATGGCGACAACGCCGATGCGGTCGCCGTTGCGCGCCATCTGCGCGATCAGTTGCAAACACACGGCTACCGGGTCGTGTCGCTTCCGGAATTGGCTTGACGGTTACAATCGCGTCATGCACACACCCCTCTTGCGCTGCGCCGAATTGCGCACCCTCGAAACGCACTACGACAATGCCGTACCAGCCTTGATGGAACGGGCCGGGCGCGCCGCCGCGGAACTCGCCCTGCGACTGCTCAAGAACCGCCGCGCTCGCGTGCTGGTTCTTGCCGGCCCGGGCAACAATGGCGGCGACGCCATCGTCATGGCGCACGTGCTCAAGCAACAGGGAATTGACGTCGTCGCCGGCCCCGGTGGCACCGTGCCCGAGGGAGATTACGGACTGGTGGTCGACGGCTTGTTCGGCATCGGATTGCAACGACCGATCACCGGCGCCCATGCCGATCTGGTTGCACGCATCAATGCCTTTGAGGGACCGGTGCTGGCGCTCGATATTCCCAGCGGCCTCGATGGCGACACCGGGCGCGTCCTCGGTGTGGCGGTGCGGGCCACGCATACGATCAGTTTCATCGGCGGCAAGCCCGGGCTATATACGCTCGACGGCCCCGATCACTGCGGCGAAGTGAGCGTGGTCGATCTCGGCCTGCGGCTCGACAAATTTCCCGGCGCCCTGCTCTCCGTCGACGATTTCCGCGACTGCCTGAAGCCGCGCTCACGCAACAGCCACAAGGGCAGCTACGGCTCGCTGGCCTTGATCGGCGGCGGCGCCGGCATGACGGGTGCTGCGCTGCTGGCCGGACGTGCCGGATTGCAGCTCGGTGCCGGACGAGTGTTTGTCGGACTGCTGCAAGCGCTTGCCGTCGATCCGCTGCAACCCGAGCTGATGCTGCGCACAGCGGACGACGCCTTCGCTCATGCCACGACTGCCGTGGTCGGCCCCGGCCTGGGTGCCTCCGAAGCCGCTCTCGAGATTGTTCGCCGTACCGCCAGCGCCGACTTTCCCCTGCTGCTCGATGCCGATGCGCTGAACCTTCTGGCCGCCCATCCGGTACTGGCCGCACTCATTGCACGCCGCGCAGCACCATCACTACTCACCCCGCACCCCGCCGAAGCCGCGCGGCTGCTGGCGACCACTACCGACGCAGTACAAGCCGACCGCGTCGGCGCTGCGCTACAACTCGCGCAGCGCTTCAAAGCGCATGTCGCGCTCAAGGGCTGCGGCACCGTGATCGCCCATCCCGACGGCCGCTGGCGCATCAATGCCAACGGCAACCCGGGGCTGGCCTCGGGCGGCACCGGCGACGTGCTTTCCGGATTCATCGGCGCGCTGCTGGCGCAAGGCTGGCCAGCTGATGCCGCCTTGTGCGGCGCCGTGCATCTGCATGGCGCAGCGGCCGACGTGCTCGTCGCAAGCGGCGCCGGACCTGTCGGCCTTGCCGCCGGCGAACTGATTCCCGTCGCACGCACACTACTGAATCGCCTGATCGCAGAGAATGCCTGAAGCCCGCCGCAAGGTCGGCTTTGCCGTGCTGCTGATGCTCGGCGCAACCCTGTGCTTTGCCGCGCTCGACGCCACTTCCAAGCATCTTTCGAAGACCTATCCGATCCCCATGATGGTCTGGGGCCGCTATGCCTTCCACTGCCTGATGATGCTGATCTTCCTGGCGCCCTCGATGCGCCTGCAACTGGTCGCCACCGCGCGACCCATCGCCCAGATCACCCGCGCCCTGCTGCTGGTCGGCACCACCGGCTTTTCGATGGTCGGCTTTTCCCTGATGCCGCTGGCCGAAAGCACGGCCTTTCTGTTCATCACGCCGCTCGTGGTGGTGATTCTTTCGCACTGGCTGCTCAAGGAATCGATCACCGGCAGCCACTGGCTGGCGGTCATCGCGGGATTCTGCGGCGCCCTGCTGATCGCCCGTCCCGGCGGCGCGCTGAACCTGCACGGAATCTTCTGGATGTCACTGGCCGCGGCCTGCTATGCCCTCTACCAAATCCAGACGCGACAGCTCTCGCCCACCGAGAACACGATCACCATGCTGTTCTACACGGCCCTGGTGGGCACGGTATCGATGACGCTGGCGGCGCCGCTCTACTGGGGCGGGCCGATGCCGGACTGGATCGATGCGGCGCTGATTGCATCGCTGGGCATCTATGGCGGCACCGGCCACCTGATGCTGACACGCGCCTTTCGTTACGCGGCGGCGTCCTTCCTCTCTCCCTTCCTGTATGCCCAACTGATCTGGGCCATGGTGCTCGGCTGGCTGTTCTACGACCACCTGCCCGATCTGCTTTCGATCGCCGGCATGGCGGTGATCGCCGCCAGCAGCCTGTCGATCGCGCTAATGGAAAAACTCAGGCAGGCATCCGCCGCAAAGGATAGGGATACAGCATGTTGAGCGCCGTGCTGCGACCATCGGCCTGCACGATGCGCACGTGTTCACGACGGAACTCGCGGGCATGGTGCAAGCCGCAGCTGTGCGCGATCATGTCGATTTCCTTGTTCATGTTCAGGCAGTAGTTCGCCACCCGTTCGAACTTCTCTTCCACCACCAGGCCGCGTTGCAGTCGCGGGTTGTGCGTCGTGATTCCGGTCGGGCAGGTATTGGTGTGGCAGCGCAGGGCCTGGATGCAGCCCAGCGCGAACATGAAGCCGCGCGCACTGTTAACGAAATCCGCGCCGCAGGCCAGCGCCCAGGCAGCGCGCGCCGAGGTCACCAGTTGCCCGGCGGCCATGACCTTCACCCGATCCTTGATACCGGCCTCGATCAGGGCATCCACCACGCGCGGCAGCGCTTCCTCGATCGACAGCGACATGTGATCGGCCAGGGCCTGCGGTGCAGCGCCCGAACCGCCCTCGCCGCCATCGACTGCGATGAAATCCGGCGCATCCCCGATGCCGCGCCGCACCACCGCCTCGGTCAACAGGTTCATGAACTGCCAGCCGCCGATCGCCGTCTTGAGACCGACCGGCTTGCCGGTCACCTCGCGCACCCGCAGCACCATGTCGAGCAGCTGGTCCATGTTGGTGATTTCCGGATGACGGTTGGGCGACAGCGAATCCATGCCTTCGGCAATGCCGCGAATGCGGGCAATCTCCGCCGTCACCTTGCCACCGGGCAACACCCCGCCCTTGCCGGGTTTGGCCCCCTGCGACAACTTGATCTCGAAGGCACGCACCGATTCTTGTGCGGCGAGCTCCCGCAGCTTCGCGTCGGACAGCCGGCCTTCTGCATCGCGCACCCCATACTTCGCCGTGCCGATCTGCATGATCACGTCGCAGCCGCCCTCAAGATGGTAGGGCGACAGGCCGCCTTCGCCGGTATCCATATAGCATCCCGCCTTGGCCGCGCCGCGTGAAAGCGATTGCACCGCCGGCTTGGAGATCGCACCGAAGCTCATGCCGCTGATATTGACGATGGATCTGGCAATGAAGGGCTTGGCGCAATACCCGTCGCCGATCGGCAGCGGCGGCGTCGGCAAGCGGTCGTCCTCCAATACGGAAAACGGCGCGTTGACAAAGATCAGCGCGCCCGACTCATGCAGGTTGTAGGTCGAGCCAAAACCGAGTACGCCGCCCTCGTTTTTTGCCATGCGGTAGACCCAGGAACGCGTCGATCGATTGAAGGGGCGTTCATCGCGGTCACCGAGGAAGAAGTACTGCCGAAAATATTCGCCAAGTTGCTCGAAGAAGTAGCGAAAACGTCCTATCAGCGGGTAGTTGCGCAGAATCGAATGCTTCTTCTGGGTAATGTCCTTGAGATAGAAATAGACGATCAGGACAGCGACGGAAAAAGCGAGCAGAACACCGAGACTGACAGAGAACACGCCGAGCATGAGGTGATACCTCCGGTGCTAAAATCAATCGAACCAACACTTCAGACATCAACATATCATGGAACTCCCTCTGCAGCTTGCCGCCGAGGTACAGCGCAACGTACTCGCCGCACTGGTCGAGGACATCGGTGGCGGCGATCTGACGGCGCTGCTCACCTCTGCCACACGACGTTCGCAAGGCACGGTGATCAGTCGCGAAGATGCCGTGCTCGCCGGCATCGCCTGGTTCGACTCCTGCTTCCGGCGCCTGGATCCGCTGACGGTGATCCGCTGGCATGCGCGCGACGGCGAGCCGGTTGCCGCCGGCCAGACGCTGTGCGAAATCGAAGCCGGCTCCCGCGCCCTGCTCACCGCCGAGCGCGCTGCGCTCAACTTCCTGCAACTGCTCTCCGCCACCGCCACCGCGACGCGCCGCCATGTCGACGCCGTCGCCGGCACCGGCGCCCGCATCGTCGACACGCGCAAGACCCTGCCCGGCCTGCGCCTGGCGCAGAAATACGCCGTCACTTGCGGTGGTGGCAACAACCACCGCCTCGGCCTCTATGACGGCATCCTGATCAAGGAAAACCACATCATGGCCGCCGGTGGAGTTTCCGCCGCGCTGGCGCAGGCGCGAGCCATCGGCCGCGACGATGTCTTCATCCAGATCGAAGTGGAAACCCTGGAACAACTCGCCGAAGCCCTCGATGCCGGGGCCGTCATGATCCTGCTCGACAACATGGACCTGGCGCAGATGCGCCGGGCCGTCAGCCTCACCGCCGGACGCGCCGAACTCGAAGCCTCGGGCGGCGTCAGCCTGGAAACCGTGCGCGCCATCGCCGAAACCGGCGTCGACCGCATTTCAGTGGGCAGCCTGACCAAGAATGTCCGCGCCATCGACCTGTCGCTGCGGCACAGCGAAGGATGATCTGTTAGAATTCGCGCCCTGCTGAAGCTGCAATCAGCAGTTCAGCGGAGAGGTGGATGAGCGGTTTAAGTCGCACGCCTGGAAAGCGTGTTTAGGATAATATCCTAACGAGGGTTCGAATCCCTCCCTCTCCGCCAAGAAACCCACCAAGAACCCGCACAGCACAAGGCTCTGCGGGTTTTTCGTTTTATAGCTTTGGGATATTCCAGACATTCGCAAGCTGTGCGTATCCTGTGGATAACCACCACTTTTTGTTCCCAAGTGTTCCCGAATTGTTCCCGAAAATCCCGTCCTATCCCACCCCGCCTGTTCCCAAACTGTTCCGACCAAGGGGCAAAGCACCACCCTACTTGGCTATCAGGATTCCGCAGCTCACATGCAATTCCATTTGCCGACGCTGTACTCTCGCAATCGATGGCTCTGTTCCATGAAAAGCAGAACCGCAGCCAAGCGTCCTTCGCAACCAGTGGCCAAGTTAAGGTCGCCGCCACAAACCCCATTCATCCAAGACTGCGACATCCGGTCCCTCCTCTGGCCCCAAATCCCCCGTTGTCCAGATAAGTTGGATTTCGACAGGGTGATCTGTGAAAATGTCGGCCCCCACTCCCAGGCGTCCTCATGGCCGAAACGATCTCCAAGTCCATAGCAGAGGCCGTTGCCACCACCAAAGCTCTGACCGATGCTGATCAATTCAGACCAGGCAGTATGAAATGAATGCGCATCCTGTCCGTAAAGTAGTGGGAGATGTCGACTACCCCCTGGGTAAGAACACCATGACTCTGTACTCAGGAACGACCTGCCCATTTAGCCATCGCTGCCGTTTCGTCTTGTTCGAGAAGCAGATGGACTTCCAGTTGATCGACGTCGATCTCCTCACCAACTCGGAAGAGAACTCCATCGTCAATCCGTACAACAGTGTGCCTGTCTTGGTTTACAGCGATCTCGTGCTCCACGACGCCAATATCATCGGCGAATATCTGGACGAGCGCTTTCCTCATCCGCAACTGATGCCGCCAGATCTGCAGTCTAGAGCGCGCGTGCGTCAGATGCTGTTTACGATGAATCAAGAGATGTTTAGCCACATCGATGCGCTGGAAAAGAGCACCAAAGCGGCGGATAAGGCGCGGGCCACGATTCGCGATCGCCTGACCCATCTGTCCGGGATTTTCAGCAAACAGAAATACATGCTGGGCGCAGAGTTTTCCATGCTCGACGTCGCACTTGCGCCGCTGCTGTGGCGACTTGATCACTATGGCATCGATCTGCCGAAATCTGCGGCGCCGTTGATGAAATACGCCAACAGGGTGTTTTCCCACCAGGGCTTCATCGACGCACTAACACCTGCCGAAAAGCTCATGCGGCGCTGACTTGCGTGCCAGAAGATACAAGGCGGTGCCGAGCGGGCAGTACCTGCTGGAAGGCAATTGCCGCATAGTTCTACGAAATTGACTGAAAGGAAATGGCAGTGACCGTGACCAAGGCAGAGCTTGCCGATCTATTGTTCGAAAAGGTTGGTCTGAACAAGCGTGAGGCCAAAGATATGGTCGAAGCATTCTTCGAAGAAATATGTTTGGCCCTTGAAAGTGGCGACGGAGCAAAACTCTCCGGCTTTGGCAACTTTGAGTTGCGGCAGAAACCGCAACGTCCCGGCCGCAACCCCAAGACCGGCGAACCCATTCCGATAACAGCTCGTCGGGTGGTTACCTTTCACGCCAGCGCCAAGCTGAAGGCGGCTGTGGGAAGTAGTGCTCGACAGTAGCCATACATCCCCTCCCTCTTTCACCAGCACCGCAATCCAAAGTTTTCCAAGTACCCCCATGCCTTCTGCCGAAACCATTTACTGCTACCACTGTCGCAGATATCACCCTCGCGAGGAAATGCGCCGAATCGAAACCAAGGGTAGCAAGAAGTGGCGTTGCGTTAATTCCATTGAGGCTACCAAGAAAAGCACCACACAGCGCGACGCATTTGGCAAAACTGTCACCGCCATCAACAAGTCAGATAGTCAGGCGCGGATCAAATCGAGGGTCAACGCTGAGCGATTGGTCGCAGGGAGATAAGCCCAGCTGTGAGTGACACCACTTTCGGCATACTGAGGCAATTGGCCGAATCCGCTGAGCCTCTGGCCTACCGTCTCGCCGCGTATTTCATGATGAGCTTGCTGGACGATCCGGCAATGCTGGCCTTGGCGTTCTGCTGAGTCAACAAGTCAGTGCATTGGTTCTTCGTCCCACAGAGAGCATTGCGTGACATTCGGCGCCCAAGCCGTGTCATGATTCAGCTGTCAATTTCTCTCCTAATGAATTAGCCATGCCGTCTCACCTCGCCGCGCTTAGCGACAAAGCTCTACTTGAACAGGCCCAGAATGGTTCTGATGAAGCCGCCCTCCTTCTCTCACACCGCTTTTTCGGCAAGGTCACACCTGCCGTCCGTGATGCGTGGCCGTCGTTGCGCCACACCAAGCACATCAGCGTCCATGCCGCTCGCCGGATTCTTGCGCAGGCTGAGGCTCTCGCCGCGTCGACCGATCC
>Ga0154020_10002702_pt1 | contig 21623 bp, 10 predicted proteins | sample Klosneuvirus_201_FD_109709 | JGI IMG/M metagenome (GOLD analysis project Ga0154020, IMG submission 109709) | Active sludge microbial communities from wastewater, Klosterneuburg, Austria - Klosneuvirus_20160825_MG | ecosystem: Engineered > WWTP > Aerobic digester > Activated sludge | place... | reverse complement strand
TTTAATATCTGGTCTTCAAGAGTCGAATATCTCAATAAGTTTGAATTCAGTACGATATCCTTATCGTTGAAATTCTTATCCTTCATGAATACATGCAAGTTTGTTTCAGCAACTTTTAAATCATTAAAAACCTGTGATAATTGATTATCGATGAATGTGAGGATATTTTTCGAACTCTCACTTTTTCGTTCCACATCATAAATCAGGAATTCTGAACAGATAGCATTCACGACGTCTCGTGATTTATGAGGATTCACATCCTTAACATTAATCAGAATTGTCATCGCCAACTCACTAAGTACCCTTGTTTCTAATTTTGATTGTAATTCAGAAGTTACCTCATCAACACTCTTTACAATAAAATAAGATTTATTATCTTTTAAAATATCACTTATTCTTTTAACTTCTTTTTCAGGGTTTAGATAGATGTTAATGTCAAACGCCTCTGATTTTAACCAATATCCTGTTTTAAATTTTAATGTGTGAGGAGTCTTTCCTGTATAATAAATAAGTTCGCCTCCTGAAAGGTTGTTGTTAAATACTATATTAAATTTCTGTCCGTAAAAACTCTGATCTTTAAAGTTAACTTTAACAAAATAAGGTGAGTTATTATAAAGTTCGTTGTTCTTAAATGTACCTTCAGTAAAATAACTGGCTTCGATTGCCAACTTTTCCACTACACGCTTCAAGAATATTTTTGAACGCATTTGTTCTATGGCCTCAGCAATCTTATTACTGTTACCATCCATTGGTTTTAGTTGGAGAATTTTACTGGCTTCGTTATCTGCAATAATCTGAAGTTTCGACTTTGATTCATAAACCGGTTGTGAGTAACGCAAGTAGAGGAAAGCTAAAGTAAAAATCGCGATAAAGAAAAAAACGATAATGTATCTGCTTTTTATAAGCAAATAGATAAACAGGCTCAGGTCAATACTACTGCTGAATTTCTCGACCCGTTCTTTGTAACGGTCTGCTTCACTATCTACACTCGCATTTAACATGTCTAAGTTATCTTCTGAAGATGCTGTAAATTAATAATGTCGTAGAAATTAAAGTAACAACAGGTGTTAATTCCGTTACCAAAGTACGGGCTAATCTGTAACGAGGTTCCACATAAATAATATCATTTGCAAGTACAATTGTATTACCCGCGGAGAGGCCCTGGATTTTTGATAAATCCATTAAGAACACCTGAGGTTTTGTTGTTCTGTAATTCCTGATCAGCTTCACTTTGTAAGCCTTACCATCTTCGGTAATACCACCAGATAAAGCGAGAGCTTCAAGAACTGTTGTATTATTATTGGATAGAGGAAGTACTTTTGCCACGCCGTTGTTGCCGGGAAACACGATCACACGTTTATTAGTTACCCTTATATTTACAAATGGCTTTACATAAATTTCGGCGTATTTTTCCTCTAATAGTTTTTCTGCCTCACGGATGGTCAAGCCTTCCAACTTCACATATCCGATAATCGGAAGTTTCACGGCACCATCACTTTCAACCAATACGTCAAGATCGTTACGATACATAACATTTACCTGGTTAGCAAGGTCAATTAATTTAAATCCATCGTTAGTAAATACCCGGTACTGCAACATGTCGTTCGGGGTGATCCTATAATCCAACTTAGAAAGTGAATCGGAAATTTTATCGTATTGATAATCCTTTTTAGTTTGAAGCATTAAGTTGGGACGCATAATTTTGCAAGAACTTAAAGCCAAAATTATTATCGGAATAAATAAGAGGAGTTTACGCATAAATTATAATATACAAAGTTACATTTTTTTACGAAAAATACTAAAAAACAGCACTTTACCTTGGGTATTCGATTCTCACATGATACATATTCATTAACCGCTTTTTGAAGATTTTTTTAACAATTGTTATATCTTTAAACGTGATTTCGGCATTAATTAATTGATTTTCGGAGATTTTATACTCTATAATCCTGTCAACCAGCTCGTTTATAGCTAAAGCATCGAACTTCTTTAATGATCTGGAGGCGGCTTCTACCCCATCGGCCATCATTAAAACCGCTGTTTCTTTACTAAACGGAATAGGTCCCGGATACCTGAAAGATTCTTCATTTATTTTCTCCCCTGCATGCTCTTTTTTGAAATTATTCAGGAAAAAACCTGCTGTGGTGGTGCCATGATGTGTTCTTATAAAATCAATTACAGACTCCGGCATGTTATGGGCTTTTGCTTTTTCCACGCCTTTAATTACATGCGAAATGATAATTTTTGCACTTTCTTCCGGAAGTATTTCGTTATGCGGATTAATTTCCCCGACTTGGTTTTCGGTGAAGTATCTTGGATTTTCTATTTTCCCAATATCATGATACATCGCTCCTGCACGCACCAAAAGGGCATTCCCGCCAATATGAAAAATAGCTTCCTCCGCTAAGTTTGCTACTTGTAATGAATGCTGGAATGTTCCGGGAACTTTTAAGGAGAGTTCACGCAATAAAGGTGAATTCAAATCGCACAATTCCATTAAAGTAAAGTCCGAAACAAACCCAAATATTTTTTCTGCTAAAAAAATAAATGGATAGGCTAATAAAATCAGTAATGAGCTTAATAATATTGGGAGGTAAAGAATTTTCTGACTCAATAATTTTTCCTCCCCACTAAATAACATAAAACCAACAAAAGATATCAGAAAGAAAATAAACACAACCAAGCTAGCGAAAAGCAATTCCTTTCTTCTGCGCATTTCAGCCACACTGAATACTGTTCCCATTCCAATTGTTAATTGAATAAATAAAAACTGGAACTTATCGTTCGCGAAAAAAGAACAAAACAATAGTGAAATCAAAAAGGTGAATAAGGCTGTTCTACTGTCGAAAAATATTCTAATTAATACAGCTATCAAAGCAAACGGCATCGACCAAAAAAATATAACACCATACATGGATGCTATCTTTGCAAAAACAACTGCCAAAATCACAATCAAGAATATAAATGCAACTTGCTTGTTTTGTCCGAAAATATTCTTTCTGAAAAATGCCAAATAAAGCATTAAAATCGCGAAGAGCATCACCGAGATCAAAAAACGGCCGGTTGTTTGTAATCTTGGATTTTCACTAATTTCATTTTGTTGCAGCAAATAATCGAACAACAATTTACGCTTGGCGGGTGTAATCGTTTCGTTTTTACTTATCAGCGTTTCATCCTTCAGATAAGTAGCGGTATACAAAGAAACATTTTCAGTATTCTGTATAGTTATTTTTGACGTTAATTTTTTATCATAATAAACTGTTATGGCGAGATGATCTAAACACAGTTTTGCTATTTCATTTTTTTTCGGTAACTCATTACATTTTACCTGAATATACTCCATTGCTGAAGCGATGGTGAAATAATTGTAAAACGAGTTTTGTTCAGCGATATTATCCTTAATCACAAAAATCACCCGGGATGTATCTTTTTCTTCCGTTTTTTCTATCACACCGGCAGTATAAACCGAGTCTAAAATTTGTTTGGCAATAATTGCTTCAGGATTTTTGGTTAAGGCAATTAATGTTTCTAGTGATTTCAGATTTTTATCACGTTCAGCTCCGTTTTCATGGAAATACAATGGCGATTGATTGGCGATTTTTTTCTGCTCAGTTTTTATCTCTTGCTCAGTTTTTTTCTGATAAAAATCTTTTTTTACTTTCAGGTCAGGATAGGGCCAAAAATTTAGCTGGTTAAGTGTGTTTACTGTGAATTTTTGGCCGCTTGGTAATAAAAAAGTGAGAATCAATGCAGAAATAAAATACAATAGCACTTTAAACACCAGGGCGTGCTTATCACGTATGACATTGAATAAATTCACTCTTACAAAGTAAAACTAATGTCTCAACGGCTAGTCCGGGCATTGGCTTTCTTATCAATAGAAGACTGTTAATTAAATGAATACACGTACTGAATAGAAGTGGTACGTGGCGCCTCAATTTTCATTGGACGAAGGGAATAATCGGTATTAAGAATATTATTAACAATAAATGAAATCTTATGCCGTTCAGTGAGTTTACATCCTAATCTAACATCAATAATTTCGAAGCCATAATGGGTTTTCCAGAAATTTGTGCCTCTGATGGGGTAAAAATATGGACTATCCTTTGTAAGCAGTTCAAGGTCTTCAAATGCTTTATCAACATTCTGCATCTGACTATAGTAACGGTAACTGAATCCTAAGCTGAAATTATATATTTTGAATTCGACGTCGGCTTTAACCATGTGCTTAAATCTGTACTTAAGAATATTATCCGTCGTATCCATACTTGCATTCTTATAACTTAAATTTTTTCCTATGCCGCCATAAGACTTGTCACGGGCATACACACTGTCAGGTGTTAAAGAAACAGGTTCAATGTATGTGTAACCAATGAGTGCCGATACACCAAATTTTTTATTAGTCTCAGGACTTGCTAATCCTAAAGAGAAATCAATTCCGCGCACCCTTGATTCACCGGTGTTAAGAAATTTGAATCCAATAATCGCTACCGATGGGTCCCATGCGCCAAACAAATATTCAATGGTGTTTTTATACCGCTGATAAAATCCTGCGACATCCAGATAACCCTTCACCCCAAAAAACCTGAATCCTTGCTTCACCCCCATCTCAAAACTCTTGCTCTGCTCAGGTTTCAAATCCGGATTAGGGAATACTCCAAAAATGCCTGCTTTAGTAGTGATATATCTCTCGGTAATTGTTGGATATCTGTATCCTTGACCATAAGAAACCCTTATCCATGTTCCTTTTAAAACTTGCAAACTGGCGCCTGCTCTGAAAATTGGTGCCACTACACTTTGTAGTTTATTCATCTTAAAATACTCATACCTAACGCCACCTGATACATTTAAAACATCCCACATTTTTTTATCGAGCTGAATAAATCCTGATGCGTTTACGATTTTATTATTTGGAGAGCCGCTTGAAGCATATAATTTAGCAAATGAGGAAGAAATATTTCCAACGATTCCGCCTGTAAAAACCAAATCAATATTTTTAAATTCCCTTTGCAATTGATATTGGCCATAATACATTGTGCCACGATTGGATTGATTATTCGATATCACATTATCTGAATGGAAAATCCTGGTCACCAAACTATGACTGACTCCTTTACCGGGATTGTATTTTATAAAAGGATCGAGATTAAATAAGGTTTGATTTTGAGTAAACACTGCGCCCGGATACCCCCTGTACAATCCGCTTGAATCATTCAGCCATGCTAAAACCATATTACCCTTGCTCACCATGGCGTTACCATTGATACCTGCATTCAAACCAACAATTTTCTTAAACCTGTACCTTAAATTAAAATTCATTCTTCCTCTCAATTTCATCATGTCGTCATTGGTGAAAGTTGGAATGGTATCAGTTATCATTAAGGCAGCTTTAGTATCAGACGGAATATATTTTGCAGGTGGCGGCGGACCTATATAACCTTGATCGGCATTAATGTTACCACCAATTACAAAATCAAGATTGTCCTTAATTATTCTTGAATGTAAAAAATTAAGGTTAGTGTAACCTGGAATAGATTTATCATACCAGTTACTTGCAGGGTTGTTAGGCAAACTATATTGGCCTAATGAATAATTAATAATTGTTTTTGGCTTACTACGGGGGTATGCGGTACGAACACTTATTACACCATTGAGTGCTGATGATCCATAAAGAACTGAGGAAGCTCCTTTAATAATTTCGATTTGTTCTATATTTTCTATTGGTATATAACTCCACTCAGGACGGCCGGCATCTCCGCTTAATAAAGGAATCCCATCAACAACAATGGCAACACGGCTACCTACACCAAAAGTAAAACCGCTGCCACCACGGATTTGAGGGTCATTATCAATAATCGAAACGCCCGGAGCTTGTTCAATGGCTGTTTCAATGCTGGTTGTATTTTTATTGGTAATGAGTGATGGTTTAATCACCTCCATCGAAACGGTTAACTCCTCTAACTTTTGTTCGAACTTCCCTGACGAAACAACAATTGTTTCAAGCATTTTAGATATCGGAGTTAACTGAATTGATTTTTCAGTAACAGCCCCTGCTGCAATATGAATTAAAACAGTATCACTTTTTAAGCCTACAAAAGCAAAAATTATTTGATGGTAGCCGGAATCAAGTTCCAGTTGATAATTTCCATCGATGTCTGAAAATGTGCCTTTGGAAAGATTTTTTAAAAGCTGAATAGTTACTCCCGGCAAAGATTCTTTATTACTCTTGTCAGTAATATTTCCTTTCAGTATTCCTGTCTGCTGAGCATGCAGATGAACAGAAAAAATAAAAGACAACAATAGTAAGATGCGGGTTAACATGTTTCAAAAATAACAAAATCCGCTCCTTTTGGGAGCGGATTTTAATAAATAGTTATGAAATTATTCTAAAATTAGCTTGCCTGATTTTTTTAAATCAGCGCCTGTTAACTGATAAAGATACAAGCCAGAATTTAAGTTAGAAAACTCAAAAGAATTAACTTTTCCGTTTTCAATGTTATAGGTAGAAATAATTTTTCCGGTAATATCATAAACTGTTAATACAGATTCCTGAATGTTTACTTCAGAATAATCTACAAAAATGGTTTTATTACTACTGTAAACTTTTACTGTTTCAGGATTAACTAATGTATTAACCTTTGTTGAATTATACACAACTGCAATATCGTCTAACCATATTTTGCTTCCTGCAATAGTTGTCAATTGGTTTGCAGACGACGTCATATTAACCATAATATGAGTAGGATTAGCAGTACTTGTATATGAAAATGGTACAGAGAATCTCTTCCAGGCAGTTTGGTTACCTGTTGGAGCCATAAATAATGCAGCACCTATTTTATTAGCAATACAGGCAGGATGGTGAGTTGTTGGTGTTTCCGGATCCCAATAATCACCTGTATGCAATATAGCTCTTACTTTGCCTTGTTCACCTGTACCACCTGAAGTGTATCTATACCAACCAACTAAACTGTCCGGACGGCCTGTGAATGCCATCTTACGTATATCTGTTGCATTACTAAAGTTTACTGTTCCAACATTACCATCGGCTTTACTTGTAGTAGGTGCGTTAACCACACCTGTTGTGGCGTTACCATTCACAACTGCTATGATAAAATTGGTGGTTTCTAAACGAACACAATACGTTCCCGAATGCGGATTTGTTGCTTCCCTGAAACAAGTTTGTGGCCCTAATTGTGCGTTACTGGAACCTGTTTTATTAGAGTTGAATTGTTGTGGTTCTGCATTAGATCCGGTTGGGTTATCCCAAAGTTCAAATCCACCGTTGGCAATTTGAGTTTGCGAACTCACAGCTAAAGTAAATGTAATCGATACTAAAGTAAATAATTTTTTCATGCGTGATGTTTTATAAGGTTTAAGTAAAACTATTAAAAATAATTGAATACGCAAATGAAACCTCGTAATTATTGCTTACTTGGTTTTGTTAATAATGTTAATCTCAGTTTCGCCGGTTACTTTAAATGCAGTGCGGCGGTTTTTTTGGTGAGCTGCTTCAAATTCTTCGCTCTTAGGAACCATTTTATCGATTTCATCCTGTTTAACTAGCGGATCTGTTTCTCCCCATCCCTTTGCCAACAATCTGTCTTTTTTAATACCTTTTGAAATCAAATAATCTACGCAAGATTGGGCACGGGCCTGAGATAAACGCAAGTTATATTCGTCGCTTCCACGGGAGTCGGTATGCGAATTAATCATAATTGATAAGTTATCATTCAGGTTCAATAAGTCAACTATTTTATCTAGATTGTCTTTTGATTTCGGACGCAGAGTGGCCTTGTCAAAATCATATTCAATTCCTTCAATTTCAATTTCGCCATCAGGGATTTTATTTAAAAAGAAATCCTGCTCAAAATGTGTTGTTTCTGATTTTCCTTTAGTTGCCACACTGGCTGCATCCCCGAAATATTTATTTTTTTGAGCCTTTAAGAAAAACTCTCTGTCCGGTTTTAATTCTGAAAAATAATATCCTTTGTCATCAGTTACAACAAAAAATGGTTCATCTTCGCCATGAACATCTCTTACCGTTACCAGTGCACTTGGAATTGGGTCGTTGGTTTGTGCATCGAAAACATAGCCGCTTATATCAAACGATATAGGTTCGTTCACAAAATCATAAATATTATAACAATGTCCACCTTCACAATCTTTTCTATCGCTGGCAAAGAAACCTCTTTGTTGCGTTCTCTCCATAATAAAATAGGCGTCATCTTTTGGTGAGTTAACAGGGCCTCCCATATTTTTAGGGAAAGTGTAAACAGAATCATCGCCATTGAAGTAAGATTTAAAAACATCCAAACCTCCCATTCCCGGCAAACCATTTGTACTAAAATATAAAGTACTCGATACAGCATGGTAAAAAGGAGAAACTTCATCTCCGGGAGTGTTTATTGGCGCTCCTAAGTTTTTTGGCGGACCGATAAATCCATTTTCATCAATTACACTGCACCAAATATCAAATCCACCTTTACCACCCGGTCTGTTTGAAGAGTAAAACAACCTATTGCCATCGAAGTTCACAAACGGCTGCATAGATTTATAGCCAGGTACATTCACATTTTCATTCAATTTAAATGCTTCGAAGAATTTTCCTTCCGACATTTTTGCCATGTAAATAAATGTTTCATTACGGTTAGCATCACTCCAGCGTGTAAATAACATCACCTCATCCGGCGTTACATAACCTGCTCCTTCATGTAAAACCGAATTCACAGGTCTTCCAAAATTAACAGGGCGCTGCCAAATGCTATCCAAACATTCAGTATAATACAAATCACACAAATATTTTGAATCCTGCTTTTCAGGATCATTTACTACACCATTTCTACGGGCACTTGTAAAAATAATTTTATTCGGACTTAAATAATACATCGGTGCGAAATTGGAAGTACCTCTGTTAAAAATAACAGTATCAAGTAAGTTGATTTTAACGAGCCTTCTCACGTTGGTCATGCTATCAAGGGCAAAATAACAACTTGCTTCCTTTTTTTGAGCCACCATTTTTAATGAATCATTATCCGGATTTGAAGTTACATACGCTTCAAATTCATCTAAAGCGGGTTTATGTTGCTTAACACTCATTAAGGACAACGCATGATAAAATCTTGCATCCGGATAGGCATTTCTATCGACACAGGTTTTAAATGTTTTCGCTGCGTGTTTATAATCTGCGTTACGGAAGTAGGAATGGCCTAACTTATAATAGACATAATCAATACTGTTCATTTCCTTGAAAACAGCTTTAGGTTTTTTTGTAGAATCAGCAGCGTTATTCACAATGTTCGCTGTATCTTTTCCTGTTCTGGTGCTGTCCTTTTTAGAAAAAGGATTTCTTAACTTTAGTTCTGGAATTTTAATAAGGTTTTTTATTCTCAGATTCACCATCTGTGCCTCATAAGGTAAAACGAAGGTTTCAAGAACGGTGGTATCATCGAGGACTTTGGCATAATAATGCGCAGCTTTTGCATAATCTTTTGCGGTATAAGCATTTTCAGCTTCGATCATCCAAAGTTTCTTTGACTGACCGAATGCGCTGAAATTTGAAAACAGTGCAATTAAAACAACTGCTCTAATAAAAGTTGAACCCATTTTCATTGTTATGTGTTCTCCGAAAACCAGTTTCAGTTTTTTTATATGATTAATTAATGTCGTGTAATTCATAAATTATAATCGAGGGCAATTACGTATATCTGTTATACTCTTTTTTCCTGCCAGGTATGTAAATGATAATTCAAATGCGCCTCTGGTTTTGGATGCTGTTTTCAATGTTGAAGTATTAAAGTCGTAACCAAACTTAAAAATATAATTATCCTTTCTGAAACCTGCGTAAACAATACTTGCATCTTTTGCACGGTATGTAAAACCGGCTAATAAAAAGAATTTATCGTTCTTGAAAAAATAACCTGCATCTAATGCGTAAGCTTGTTCAAATGCTTTACCCTGATTCATGATTAATACTTTCGGTATAGCGTACAACAACTCTGTTATATTAACCCTTATACCTGCATGTGTGTAAAAACGTATTGGTAAATGATTAGTTTGATCAAAAAATGTTTCTTTTGGCCTGGTTAAATTAAATGCAGACACCCCTAGGAAAGGATTAATCCTTGATTGTTGTTTAGCATAAAAGTAAAGTAAACCGGCGTTTAATTGCGGCAACATTTGTGACTGGCGCTTGAAATTTTCGTTACTAGATACTTCGGTGTTAAAGTACCCTCCGTTTGTTCCGCTATATTGATTATCCCAGGAATATAATTTGTATTCAACTGATTTTTGTGTAAAGCCACCTTGCAAACCAAAAGCCAAATGATGTGCTTTTTTCTTATCGAGAGGAACACTATATGATGCAGAAAGCATGGCCTGAAACACATTGTAATTACCAATTCCTGCACGCATATTAATAATCTGGATCCCATATCCCCATTTACCTTTTGGCATATCGGCACTTATTAAAGCTGTATTAAATGGTTTGTATGCTACCGAATTCCATTGGTTTCGGTACTGACCATGAATACGGTACTTCGCGTCAATTACACCCGTCATAGCCGGATTTAAAAACAATGGCGCGGCATCATATAATGATAAATGGAAATCCTGTGACTTAGCTAAGTTGCCAAATAACAAAAGGATAATTGTAAAATATTTTATTAGGTTCTTCATCTTAAATTATCTGATTATTGTTACGTCGCCGGTTTTCTTAACCTTTTTATTATTGAACATATCTACATCAAGTACCCAAACATAAACTCCAATTGGTGCATCTTGTCCTTTATAAGTTCCATCCCATCCTATTGATTGGTCGGTTGTTTCAAAAACTAATTCGCCCCAGTTATTATACACTCTGAAAAGCATATTTTCAAAAGGTCCACCCTTCACAAAAAGAAAATCATTGTTATTGTCTTTGTTAGGAGAAAAAGCTGTAGGCACTAAAGGAAGTAACGTAACAGAAATTTCTTTACTAGCTGTATCTGAACATCCATAGGTGTCTGTTACAATTAAAACAACATTGTAATTTCCTTGATTATAATATAAATGTGTAGGGTTTTGTGCACTTGCTCCGCCGCCATCACCAAAATCCCAATTCCAGGAAGCTAAGGTAGCCGCAGGCGTACTGAAATCGGTGAAATACACAACCTCTTGCGCCAATGTAGGATTATTTGTCATGGCAAAAAACGCATTCGGACGAGGTCTCACGTTAATAGCTAAATTGATTGAATCCGAACAACCTTTATCTGTTGTAACAAATAAACTAACATTATATATTCCGGAAACAGAATAGCTATGTACAGGATTAACAGCAGAACTTAAACCACCGTCTGCAAAATTCCAACTCCAATTTACAATATTATCACCAGAATTTGCCCTGGATGTATCTGTAAACTGAATTAACTGCTTTTCGCAAGCCGCAGTATATTTAAAATATGCAATTGGTAATTCATATACTGTTACTGTTTTATCAACTGTATCAATACAACCATTCGTTGCTGCAACAATCAATGTTACGGTGTATGTATTTGCTAATGTATAAGTATGAATTGCGTTTTGAGAAATTGCAGTACCTCCATCACCGAAATTCCAATTATGTGTTGCGATAGAACCCACCGACAAATCACTGAACGCTACCGGTTTTGTTGCACAAGCAACCGAGTAAGTAAAGTTGGCTGTAGGCGCAGGTTTAAATGTTACAACCAATGTATCTCTTTGCGCACTGCATCCTTTATTATTGGTTGATTCTAAAACTATTTTCACGGTACCATTTGAAATATCTGCTAAACTTGGAATATAACTTCCGGTTAGAGATGTATTATTAGGAGAGAAAGTTCCTGTTCCTGTGGAGGTCCACATTCCGGTATTAGTGAATCCTGCAACTAGTCCATTTAATGGTACATTCGCATTATTACAAAAAGCGTTATCGATTCCCGCATTAACCGTCGGAGCCTTTAGAATGATATACGTTACAGTATCTTTTTCAGGATTACATATACCACCCGTAGAAGTAAGTATTAATTGTACGCTTCCTGCTAATGTATCTGCGGCACTCATTGTATAAACAATACTTAAGGCACCCGGATTATTAAATGAACCGGAGCCCGTTGTTGTCCATGTTCCTGTTGAAGCAGATCCACTCACTGTTCCTGTAATAGTAATTATTCCGGCACTCGCACAAATGGTATCGTTTTTACCCGCGTCAACAAATGGTTTTTGAGTTATAAATACTGTAATATTATCAGAAACAGAATTACACAATCCGTTATTCTGAGAAGTTAAAGTAATTACCAAAGAAGAAAGTGTTAAGTCATTCGGACTTAAAACATAAGTGGCATTCATTGTCGTATCATTCGGAAAAAATGCCCCTGAACCATTTGTCGTCCAGATTCCTGATACTGATGAACCGCTTACTAAGCCTGAAAGATTTACTGTAGGACTATTTGTACAAACGTTGATGTCGGAACCGGCGGCAACCACCGGAGGGTTAGTAAATGTAATCATCAAAGAATCTTTTGTATTAGGGCAGCCAAAAACACTTCCGACCGATGTTAATGTTATTTTCACACTTCCTGCAGTTAAGTCGGACGGTGAAGGAACATAGCTTGTTGTATATGATCCCGGATTTCCGAACACACCTGTACCATTGGTTGTCCAATTACCACCCGTAGCAAACAGTACATTACCATTCAATGTAATTGGTGTGATGTTATTTTTACATAATGTGAAATTCGGACCTGCCTCTACAGCAGGAGACTTTCTGATGAACAGAACCACTGTATCTGCCACATTATCGCAGTTACCGGTTGATAATAGCACGAATTTTATTTGCTGTTTAGTAGTATCGCTCGGAGTTAAGGTATAATTCGCAACAATATTACCAATGGTTGAAGTATACGCACTTCCCGGAAATGTTGTTGAAGTAGTTCCATTAACCACCGACCATATACCTGTTGATGCTCCCCCATTAATGGCCCCGCTGAAGGTTATTACACTGTTTGTTCCGGTACAATAATTTTGATCGGTTCCTGCGTAGGTATAAATTTTACGTTTAAATGATGACATGTAATGGAACAATCCGCCTGTAGTAGTATTACCATTAATCACACCCATGGCAAAAACATCGGTACTATTGGTTAAAAGATTAGCAGTATTAACAGGTATTTGAGATACGCTATATTGAATTTGCGCTCCTACCCATACACCTCCTGTGCCAGGAACCGGAGAAAATGAGGTAGCAGGTACCAATGTTGTAGAACCGTTTAATGTGAAATTAGCCTGGGTATTAACTGTTCCATTTGTTTTACATAAAATATTTAAAAGAAATGGCTGTGCATTGTTTCTCGTGAACGAAACCGAATCAGAACCCGCACAGTTTATTGGAGGTAAAATAGCAGCACCTGATTCACATCCGTACCCGGTTGTTTGCCATAAATACACGTTTTTATTTGCCGTAATATAAGTTAAAGGTTGTGTTATAGTATATCGCTGGATATCGCCTTTATTAATTGTATAAGTTGATGCGGTTCCATCATTAATGGTAATTTGAGTGAAGTTATCAGTTGCTACAACGAAAATACTTTCAAGCGAAGTCACATTCATAAACCCTCTGTTAGCTATATATTCCTTTCCTACCACATCAACAGGAACTATCTGATCACCTATTAAATCGTAACATCCTCCTCCCGGATTTCTCACTGAGTCATCGGCTATCGTAACTGAAATAGGATTATTTGAAACAACAATTGAACCACCAAGATTCTGTCCAGCAATATTTGTTGCACCGGTTAAGTTCTGTACTGTATAAATATCACCAGTATTCATCATAACACTGTATGTAACATTAGCAACATGGCCAACAACATCACATTTTGGTGTTATCCAAACCACAGTATTTGGCAATGTAGCTACAATATTAATTTGCTGGCGTGGCTGACTAATTATTCCGTCTCCATTTAAATCTCCGCCAAGTGTTTGATTAAACCAATTAGTCTGAAACGGACAGACGAATTCCGTTCCTAATCCGTTTCTACCCTTCAAAGAAAACGTTTCCGGATTATAAAAATTTGGAGCTCTTGTTACAACGTCATAAACAATCGTAATTTCACGTGAGGAAGTCACTTTCAAACCGTATGGACGGACAGAATTGGCAGGACGGGATTCTAATGAATCATAACCGAAATTAGTAACACCTGCAGCAGCATCACGCCAAAACGTATAATCGAAAAAATTAGAAGCAGGAATAGTAAATGTTGTGTCGTATTTATTCGGTGCAATGGCAGCAGGCTGTCTGATTCTGACAGTTGTACCTGCCGGTCCTGATATGTGCATTTTTACAGCATCGCGCCAGGTATGATCTGGAGTTACCCAGGGTGCTGCAAACCAAAACACTGTATCTATCTGTGCAAATGAGATTGTCATTTTCATCAGAAAGAACAGAAACAGTACAAGTATTTTTATTTTTTTCATCTAAATAACAATTATAAATTAGTTTAATTGTGGTTTTGTTTCGTCAGGTTTCGGTGTTTCAACTTTGGGCTCATCAACTTTGGGCGTTTCCACTTTAGGTTCTTCTGCTTTGGGTGTTTCAGTCTTTGTCTCTTCTACCTTCGGTTCCACAGTATTAGGTGCTTGATTCTGTTCATCATTACTCTGCAACTTAATTTTTTGTTCAGGCTCCTCCTTTTTTGGCGGAGCGGCTTGAGTTTCATCTTTCTTTCTTTCTCCTTCAGCTTTCTTGTTTTTCAAATTATGCTTAACACTATTGTCAATTACTTTGAATTCCTCTTCATCAGCTGAATTCAAAGATTTCTTTTTAATGAAATTATAAGTTAAACAAATTTCGTGACTGCCCTGCTGATATCTTTTAATACGGGTTAGAGAGAAATCATAAGCATAGGCAACGTTTAACTTTTTAATTAAGGTAACACCAACCATTGCCGCAAAGGCGTCTTTCTCTCTATAAGAACCTCCCAACCAAATCCAATCTTTATATGTCACTTTTAAACTATACTCCAGTTGAACAGGCACCGGTTTATTATACTTCACTAAAATGGATGGTTGAATAGCATAATCTTTCTTCACCAAATAATTATATCCAATTACAGCATAATAATGCGGCACTAATTTACCGTTTGTGTTTCTTAGCCTGATTTTATTATCTAACATATTCATACTAGATAATCCAAGAAAGAAATTCTGGCTGTGTAAGTACAAACCCGCATTCGCATCAATTGTATTAGAAGAAAGCAAGGTTCCTGTTAACATTTCATCACCCTGGTCGTAAGCTCTCACATCATAAAGTTTAATCCTATATTGCTTTACTCCTGCCGATAAACCGAGCCCTAACTTTAATTTTTTGTTTAACTTAACATGATAAGCAAAAGTAAGGTAACCTGTATTAGAAGAAATTAATCCGGTATTATCTGCCGTAATCATTCCGCCAACTGCCGAGTTTTTTAATTTCTTCATTGGTCCGTAAAGCGACATTAAATAAGTTTTTGGCGCCCCTTCGAAACCAGTCCATTGATTACGGTAGTAGATATTCGCCTGCATAAAAGGCTGTGATCCTACCACCCCCGAATTGTATGCGTAAGCATTTAACAAGTAATTAGTAAATACCGTTTGCTGTTGCGAATAAGTATGCGAGGCACCGGCTACTAATAAAACACTTAATATGAATTTATAATATTGCTTCATTATTTCATTAATAAAATGGTTCCTTTAAATACATTATTTTCCCTGTTCGGATCATTGAGATTAATCACATAATAATACGTTGCCACCGGTAATGGATCTCCTTTATAAGTTCCATCCCAAGGAATACTATACCCATCTGAATAAAACAAACTCTGCCCCCATCTGTTAAAAATTTCTATTGTCGCATTTGGATAGAATGCATTTATAAAATCCAAACGCCAAATATCATTTTTCAAATCACCATTTGGAGAAATAGCATTCGGTATAAGTTCCGTGATGTTCTCTTTGATATTATTGATTCCAACTGTACGAGAAGCCGTAGCCTTACACCCGAATTGGTCGGTAACAGTTTGCGTTATTGTATAAGTTCCATTATTCAGATAAGTATTATTAGGATGTTGTATGACAGATGTATTGCCATCACCAAATACCCAACTCCATCCTAATGCGTTTTGCGACACATCAGTGAAAGTTACAATTGTATTCAAATTGATTCCGGAATTATAACTAAGAATAAAACCTGCTATAGGAGGCGGAGTAATATTAACCGGTTTTTTAATGGTATCCCTGCATCCGAAATTTGAAATGGCAATATGAAAAATCTGATAAGTACCTGGACCGGAGAAAATATTAGATGGGTTTTGTAAGGTAGATGTAAACGCAGTTGTATCATTAAAATGCCAGTAGAATGATTTCACTGTATCCGGACTAGCAATTGATGAACTGTCTTTGAAATTTATTTGTAGTGCCGAGCCAACACATGAACGGCCGAATGTAAAATCAGCATTAGGAAGGTGATTAACTTTTACCGTCTTATATGTTGTATCGTAGCAATTGAATGAGTTTCTTACAATTAACTGTGCTGTATATGTACCGGATGTAGTATATGTGTACACCGGATCTTTCACTGTAGATGTTCCGCCATCACCAAAGCTCCAGTTCGAACCGGATAAAGTGCCTGTTACAGGAGAGGAAAAGTTCGTGAATTGTGTTGCCTGATTTAAACATACAATATTTGAAGAAAAGTTCGCGAACGGTTTGTCTTTGAAATCGATTTTCACCTGATCACTTACAGAAAAACAATTGCCGTTATTTGTTGAAGTTAGGTTTAATATAACAAATCCTGCAGTTACCTCAGCCGGCGTTGGTGTGTATGTTGCATTTAACACACTATTTAAAGGGCTAAATGTTCCGGCGCCTCCGCTCCAAGTTCCGGTTGTAGTTGCACCACCAATTAATCCATTTAACTGAATCGCACTATTATTTTTACAACTGAATAGATCCGGACCAGCATTCACATTAGGTGAAGGTGTGAAGAAAACATGAATACTGTCTTTTACCGCAAGGCAATTACCGTTATTGGTTGATAACAGATATATATATATATTATTTGCCGTTATGTCATTAGAACTAGGAAGATAATTGGTGCTTAGTGAAATATTATTCGGATTAAATATACCACTGCCGGATGTAGTCCACTTACCAGTTGAACTTGTTCCGCTCACTATACCAAGCAATGATATGGTAGGATTATTTACACATAAGCTCATTGTTGTTGGCCCTGCATTTACTAATGGCGGTTTGGTAAATGTGATTTTCATTGTGTCGGTTTTGGCCAAACAAATGCCATTGTTTGTCGACAGTAATATAATATTAACAGAGCCGGCTGCTGTATCAGCACTTGATGGAACATATGAACCTGTTAATAATGTATTAGTAGGTACAAAAGTACCCGTGCCTAAACTCGACCATTGCCCGGTTGTTGTAATTCCGGAAATACTACCGTTTAATGTAACTGTTGCGTTATTTCCGCATTTAACCTGATCAACAGAAGCATTTACCAATGGTTCAGGCAATACATTAATTTGTAGGGAATCTACTCTGGATTGGCATGGGCCGGTTGATGTAAGTATTAAATAAACAGGCTTAACAGACGCAGTAGTATCTAACGGACTGGGAACATAGGTATTGTTTAAAGATGTTGTTCCGGCAGCAAAGGTTCCAAAACCATTTGTTGACCAAACCCCGGTTACGTTTCCTCCACCAACTATTCCGTTTAATGAAAAAGTTGTGTTTGAACAGATAGTACCGTTAGGACCCGCACTTACCATAGGATATGAAATCCATTCGGAATGATACGCATAGGCACTGCCGCCTGCAGATGAACCTTGATGAGTACCAAAACCGTATATATCGCCTGTGTTTGATAAAATATTATATGAACCCAATGGAACTTGTGATAGAGAGTAATAAATTTTTGCTCCGACAACAGTTCCTCCGGTACCGGGAACAACTGTAAATGCGCTTGCCGGAACCGGTTGAGGTAATGTATTACTTAATAAAGTGAAATTACTTTGAAAACCCGCTCTTGTGAAAACATTAATAGACAAAGAATCCGAAGTGGTACGCGTAAAAGATGTTGAGTAAGTTCCTGCACAATAAAAATGAGGTACTTGAGCTCCGCTTAATTTACAACCATACGCACTAACGTGTATTACATAAACCGGCTTAGTAGATTTAATGTAAGTTAATTCTTGTGTTACGCTGGCACTGTAGGTTTCTCCTGTGTTAATCAATGTCGAAACTGTTGATGTGCCATTATAAATTGTTAAACTGGTTGAGTTAACAGTCGCCAAAATAAAAAACTTATCGCCACCCGATTGACTCTTCGCTATTACAAAATCGTTACCTGCAAAATTAGAATTGGTAATTTGGTCGGCCACAGAACTGTTGCAGCCACCATTTAATAAATTTGAAGAACTAACGGTAATAGCGATTGGTTTATCTGCCGCAACGATAGAACCGGCCAGTTTAGTTGGTGCCAACGTTGTTGTATCCTGACAACTGTAGGTTTCTCCTGCGTTTAAGATTACTAAAAAAGAAACGTCTTTTGCATGGCCGACAATATTAGCGCGAGGGGTGATTAATACAGAGGTGTTATTTTTAGTAGCGACGATATCTATAGCGGAAGCTGAACGAGGTATTGAAGTTGAGGTTGGTGCTGAAGTTCTCCATTGATTTTGAAAAGGCGTGTAAAAATCTGTTCCAACTGCTTTTTGCCCTTTTAAACTCAGCATTTCTTTATGAGTTGGCGCTTCAATTGAATAAACAACAGAAACATTAGTAGAAGCACTTATGTAAATACCTTTTTTTAGAACTGAATTTGCAGGGGTGTTTTCAACAGAAGCAAGAATCGGAGTTAAATCAATTGAATCCATTGCATTCGCTGCCAGGTTTTTAATTATTGTACCTGTAAATGTTGTACTGGCTGGTAAACGGAGCCTAACTGTACTGGGAGTAGAATAACTTGTAAAATATACTTTTACAGGACTTTCACCTAATCCGGAAGAAATATCGGGGGCAACGAACCAGAACGAAGTATCTATTTGAGCGCGAAGTCCTAAGAATCCAATAAAAAAAATAAAAAGTAAAAATAATTTTCTCATGCTTCAGCTAAAAAGGGTTTAAAAAATCGATTAAAGATACTGATTTCTTCAAAAAATTAGCTTTAAATCATTAATTTACGGTTAATTTTACGAACAATATGCCTGTTAATAGACAATCCATAGAGCCTTTTAAAAACCTTGAGCTTCTGGCAAAAAAAGTTGTTGAAGGATTTATTACAGGTTTACATAAAAGTCCGTTCCATGGTTTTTCTGTTGAGTTTGCAGAACACCGACTTTATAATACCGGTGAGAGTACCAGGCATATAGATTGGAAACTTTTCGGAAGAACGAATAAGTTATTTGTTAAGCGTTACGAAGAAGAAACGAATCTAAGATGTCAGATTTTAATAGATACTTCTACGTCGATGTTGTTTCCAATCGGAGAAGAAAACAACAAATTGAGCTTTTCGATTCATGCAGCGGCCGCATTAAATGAGTTACTTAAGCAACAAAGAGACGCAATTGGTTTAAGTCTTTTTAACGAAAAAATTGATTTGCATTTACCGGCAAAAGGAAATCCAGCCAATCAAAAATTGATTTTCGCAAGTCTGGAGGACCTCTTAGAAAAGAAAAACCATGAGATAAAAAAAACCACTAACGCTGTTCAAACACTTCATCAGATTGCTGAAATAATTCATAAGAGATCTTTAGTAATTATTTTTAGTGATATGTTTGAAAGTGAAGGCGATAACGAATCTTTATTTGCCGCTTTGCAACATCTGAAGTATAAAAAACATGAGGTTGTATTATTTCATGTATGTGATAAATCAAAAGAATTAGATTTTGAATTTGAAAACAGGCCTTATAAGTTTGTTGACTTAGAAACAGGAGAGGAAATCGAACTCAACCCTGCCCAAATAAAAAACACCTATACTACTTCTGTTCAACATTTTGCCGATCAGTTAAAACTAAAATGCGGTCAGTACCAAATCGACCTAATTGAAGCAGATATTAACAAAGGATTTGACACAATTCTTTATACCTATCTGGTTAAAAGAAACGCAATGTTAAAGTGATTACCACCGTCTATTTAAAGCTTTTCTTGTCAAAATACACATAAGTAATTAATAATCAATTATTTAATATATCGATTTCTAAACCTGTTTAGGTCGTTGATGTTAATATTATTTTTATCTTTAACAACTTATTTTCAAGCTATTAAGACAAACCAAAATATAGTTAATAACGTAAGGTTCATAAAAGAACCATCAAGAAATAATAAATCTAAAATCAAACAATTCCCGATATGAAATGTTTTTACCGTAACCTAGCATTATCGATTCTCTTAATTTTATTGATTCCATTTAAGGGATTTTCTTCACACATTGTGGGTGGTGCACTAACCTACACCTATAATGGAGGAAATAATTATACCATACAATTAAAACTTTACCGTGATTGTTCCGGGGTCGCTTTTCCGGGCTCTGCCACAATTAACGTTTTACAAGCGAATGGAAGTTTATTTGCTCCAACAAGAAATTTCACGCTTCCAGGTGGTGCAGTAACAAATATACCTGCTGTGTTGCCGCCTTGTGCAACATCACCAAGTGTTACACCTTGTGTTGAAGAAAGGGTTTATACCGCTACTGTTACCTTAGCTCCATCGCCCGGAGGTATGCACTTATACTACGGATTATGCTGCCGTAACCCGAGTATCTTAAACATTACAACTCCTGCTGCTGTAGGTGAAACTTTTTATTGTTACATCCCTTGTTATTTTGATGTTTGGAAAGAAGATTTTAATCTGGCGAATGGAACTACAGTTGATGCCGGTGCAACCGCTTGGACTAGAACACTTGGAGCAGTTCCTCCTGTATCAGCTCAGGTTACGAATAATGAATTTGCAATTGTTGGAACCGGAAACGCAACTGCCACATGGGCTTCACAAGTCGTAAACATTTCAGCTTACGCCAGTGGTGTTAACCTAAGTATGAATGCTCGCCGCGTAGGAACTATGCAAAACGGGGACTCATTAAAGATTTCCTACTCAATCAATGGTGGCCCGAAGGTGAATTTTCCTATTAATGGAAATTTACCCGGAGCCTTTGCGACTCCGGCGTTCGCCACAGCAACAGGTTTAGTTGGTAACACAATTCAATTGTTCGTAAGAGCCACCTTCAATGCCACAACAACCGCATCCTCAAAGTCGTATTTTATTGATATGGCTACAATTTATGACAACACTTTTCTACCTAACAGTAATCCTTCTTTTTCAAATTTACCTCCTCTTTTCCTTTGTTCCACAAACACATTCACTTTAAACCAATCCGCAACCGATTCAGATGGTGATGTTTTAGTATATTCCATGTACACCCCATATATCGATGCTCCGGCACCAACTTTCCCTAACAATACGGCGTCTATGACGCCAGTTACATGGGTTCCAAATTACAGCGCAAACAGTCCGTTCAATTCACCTGCGCCTGCTGTAACATTAAATGCATCAACGGGTATTATGACCGGTGTTGCAAACACTAA
>Ga0154020_10002701_pt1 | contig 21623 bp, 16 predicted proteins | sample Klosneuvirus_201_FD_109709 | JGI IMG/M metagenome (GOLD analysis project Ga0154020, IMG submission 109709) | Active sludge microbial communities from wastewater, Klosterneuburg, Austria - Klosneuvirus_20160825_MG | ecosystem: Engineered > WWTP > Aerobic digester > Activated sludge | place... | reverse complement strand
CTCGAGGGCGCCGACGCGCGCCTCGCCGACGCGATGGTCGCCCTCCGTCTGCACCACGACGCGGCCGCCCTCGCGGAGATGCGCGACGCCGCGGCGATCACCGAGCGCGCCCACCGCGCGGGCGCCCGCGCCCTGCGCCCCGGGGTGAAGGAGGCGGCGGTGAAGGCGGCGATCGAGGCCGAGATGACCGCCGTCGAGGGCACGCCCGCCTACGGCTCGATCGTCACCACCCACGGCGAGGTGCTGCACGCGGAGCACGCGCACCGCACGGTGCAAGAGGGTGACCTGCTGCTGGTCGACGCCGGCACCGAGAACCGCGCCGGCTGGGCGAGCGACGTCACCCGCGTCTACCCGGCGAGCCGGCGGTTCAGCGCGACCCAGCGCGCGATCTACGACCTCGTCCTCGCGGCCAACCGCAAGGGCATCGAGATGGTGCGCCCTGGCGTGCGCTACCGCGACATCCACCTCGCGGCCGCGCGCGTGATGCTCGAGGGGCTCGTGCACCTCGGCGTGTTCCGCGGCGCCGTCGACGGCCTGATCGAGCGCGGCGCCGGGGCGGTGTTCTTCCCGCACGGGGTCGGGCACCTGCTCGGCCTCGACGTGCACGACATGGAAGACCTCGGCGACCGCGCGGGCTACGCGCCGGGCCGCGCCCGCTCGAAGCGCTTCGGCGACGCCTACCTGCGCCTCGACCGCGATCTCGCGCCGGGCATGTGCGTCACCATCGAGCCCGGGTTCTACCAGGTGCCGGCGATCCTCGGCGGCGAGGTCGCGGCGCCGTTCGCCAACGACCTCGACAACGGTCGGCTCGAGGCGTTCCGCGACGTGCGCGGCATCCGGCTCGAGGACGACGTCCTGTGCACCGACGGTGCGCCCGAGGTGCTCACCCGCGCGATCCCGATCGCGGCGGACGACGTCGTGCACTTCATGTCGTGATCTGGGCCCTCGGCGGCGAGGTCCGCTAGTCGAGGGCCATGCTGCGCCGTGCGCTCTCCTCGATCCTGATCCCCCTCTGTGCGTGTGCGCGACAGGAACCGACGCCGACGGCGCAGCCCGCGCCACCAGCAGCGCCGCTCGTTGCATCGCCGCCCGCGGCCCCGACCTCCATCGAGCTCCCGACGGCGCCACAGATGGCCGTGGCGACCGCGCCCGCGCCGGAGAGCGTCGTCCCGGCCACCAAGGCCGGCGTGGAGCTCCGCAACATCGGCATGCACATCGGCGGCGGCCCCAACGACGACGCGACGAAGGCTCCGTTCCAGAAGGCCATCGCGGCGCAGTTCGACGCGCTCGCCGCTTGCTGGGCGACGCTGCCCACGAAGTCCGCGTTCGACTTCGGGGTCGACCTCCTCGTGCCGGCGGCGGGCGGGCAGGCCAAGGTCGACCGCCCTCGCTCCGCCGTGAAGGATGCTGCGTTCGTGAAGTGCGCGACCGCGGCGTTCGCCGCGGCGACGTTCGCGCCGAGCGCGAAGGGCCTGCCCACCAAGGTGAGCACCTCGGTGCACTTCACGCCGAAGTGAAGCTCACAGGAACGCCGCGAACGCGAGCAGCGCGGCCGTGCGGCGCGTACCCTCGTCGAGCGTGCCGATCACCCGCACGCGGCCCGCACCGGGCCCGCCCTTGACGAAGGTGACCATACCGTCCGGCGCGACGAAGACGCGGTGGCTCCCCTCGACGAGCGCGCCGTCCGGCTCGTGGTGGAGCGCCGTCTTCGCGCCGTTCTGCTCGACGTAGCGGTTCGGCAAGCAGACCAGCGAGCCGCCCATGGTCATGTCGAACTTGTCGTCGGCGAGGAGCCCGAACGTGCCCGCCTTGCGGCGGACGCGCCCTTCGGCGTCGAGGGTGAGCACCGGCTCCCACGGCTGGCCGTAGTCACGCTCCTCGATGCGCAGCGGGACGATGGGCCAGCAGGCGTTGCCTGCAGGCACCGAGCCCGGCCCGGCCGCAGGCGTGCAACTCGCAGCGGCGACGAGACCGAGAACGAGCCCGCGACGCATCGCGCCGAGCGAACCACAAAGCAGCGCGAGGAGCCACCCAGGCCCCTCGCGCTCGCTCCGCTCGCTCCGTTCACCTTTGCTGGAGCGGCCGCCCGTGGAGGCGGCCGCCGTTCACTTCGCTCGCTCCGCTCGCTCCGTTCACCTTTGCTGGAGCGGCCGCCCGTGGAGGCGGCCGCCGTTCACTTCGCTCGCTCCGCTCGCTCCGTTCACTCGTTGTCGAGCGAGAGCGGGTAGGTGACCATCACCTTGCCCGACTCGGGCTCGGGGAAGCTCAGGCCCGCGAACACGTTGCGGACGCAGCTCTTCACGTTGCCGTCCTCGAGGGTGCCGCCGGACTGCGAGGCCGACTCGACGGCGCCGGTGGTGTCGATGATGAACCGCGTGATGACCGTCCCGCGCAGGCCCGGGTCCTTCTTGAGGCCGGTCTCGTAGCAGGCGCGGAAGCGGGGGAAGTTGGCGTGCACGATGCGCTTGATGGTCTCCTGCGGGAGCCGGCCGGTGATGTCGGTCGTGCCATCGACGGGCGGCTTCACCGTCTTGGTCTTGTGCTTGAGGTCCTTGCCGCCGGGGCCGGTCTCCCAGCCATTGCCCGGACCCTTGGTGCCGAAGTCGCCGACGGTGCCGAGGCCGATGCCGTCGCAGAGGCCGATCATGCAGCCGCCGCCCGGACCCACGCCCTTCATGCCGAGGCCGTTGTAGCCCCACGAGTCGCCGCCGTGGTCACCGGTCATGTTGCCCTGGAAGTCGTTGGGGTCGCGACCGATGGTGACGTCGGCGCCGTCGAACGAGGTCATGGCCGAGGGGTTCGCGCCGAAGACCGCGCTGAGCGCGCCGATGGCGCCGATGTTGCCGGACTCGATGAGCGCGCGCGTCTTGGCGAGCTTCACCTCGGCGCTGTCCGGCGGGCCCTTCACCTCGTAGTGGCCGCCGGTGACGTTCGCCTTGGGCGAGCCCATCGTGCCCTCGACGCCCGCGTGCGCCTTGCCGTCCTTGCCCGCCTTCTCGCCGTCGGTCTTGGCCGTCGCGTCGGACTCCTGCTCCTTGGCCTCGTGCTCGGCGTTGTTCTTCTGCATCTGCATCAGGTACGCGGCCGTCGACTTGTCGAGGCCCGCCGAGTCGTCGTCGAGCGAGTTGCCGGGCGACATCATCAGCGCGGTCACGATGCCCACGTGCAGGAGCGCCGAGCCGACCCACAGGCCGAGCGCGCGGCGACGCTTGGTGCCGCCCGAGAGCTTCTTGCCGGCGGCGACCGCCGCGACGTGCACCGTGAAGCCCGCGAGCTCGAGGCGCGCCTTCTGCCCACGAGCGAGCGGCAGGCGACCGTTCACGAGGCGCTGGCTGGCGCGCAGCTCGTCGAGGCTGAGACGCTCGCTGCCGAAGTCGACGTGCCCCTTCGCGCCCTCGGGCACGATCAGCGCGCCGTCCTCGACGAGGCCGAGGCGGAGCGAGCCGAGCTTCTCGGCGGGCACCGCGAAGTCGCCGTCCTCGCCGAGCGCGAAGCCCTTCTTGCCGGTGAGGTGCGCGACGTGGAGGAGGTTCTCACCCCAGCCGACCATCACCTCGATCGCGGAGGTGTTGTCGTCCTCGACCTCGGAGGCGGCGAGGTCCGCGCGCTTGACGAGGCGGTAGCCGAAGGTGTCCGAGCTCTGGGCGGTGAACATCGAGGCGGCGGAAGACGTGGTGGGGGCCATGGGGAATACCTCTCCTTCACGCGGCGGAGGCTTGCTCCTGTCGCGTCGAACCTGTGCGGGGCCTATCGGCTGCCCCTGGGCAGCACCGGCGCCGTTCGTAGAGACCGACACGAGGGGTCGGCAGGAGTTCCCGACGGGACACAAAAAGAACCGACGCCTCCGACCCTCGGGAGAGGGGGGAGGCGTCGACCGAGCGAGAAGAGCGTTACTTCTTCACGGACGCGGACGGCGCCGGGGCACCGACGACGGAACCGGCCGGGGCCGGAGCCGGAGCCGGGGCCGGGGCGGGGGTGGCCATCGCCTTCTTCTCGAAGTCGGCGGACTTGGCCGCCTCTTCGGCGCGGCTCTTGGCGTCCTTGACGAGCTTCTCGTACTCGGGCTTGCCCTGGAACTTGGTGACGAACTCGTTGTAGAGCTTCTCGGCCTGCTCGTAGGCCATCAGGGTGGTGATCTTCGAGTCCACCTTGAAGCTGTACTTCTCGACGAGGAGCGCCTTGTTGTAGTGCGCCTCGGGGCGGTTCGGATCGAGGTCCCGCGCGGCGTCGTACGCCGTGTTGGCCTTGGTGAAGTAGTCCTTCGCCTTGCCCTCCTGCTCGGCGATGATGCCGGGGGCCTTGGCGGTGATCTCCTTGCAAGCCGGCGTGCCGCCCTTCTCGGGGTCGGTGCAGTCGCCCTGCTTGCGCGCGACTTCGTCCTTGTAGGTCAAGGCGCCGTCGAGCTGACCACGGACGGCGACCGCGTAGCCGAGCTTCGCGTCGTAGTCCTTGGGGCGCAGATCCTTGGCCTTCTCGTAGCCCTTGGCGGCCTCGACCCAGCCACGGAACTGGAGGTTGATCGCGGCGTAGTTCATCCAGGCCTCGAAGAACTTGCCGTCCTTCTCGGTGGCCTTGGCGAACGCCTTGGTGGCGCTCGAGGTGCGGTTCATCTCGAGGAGGATGAGGCCCTGGGTGTTCCAGATGCCGGCGTAGCCCGCATCACGGCGGCTCGCCTCTTCGGCGACGAGGAGGCCGAGCTCGAGGGTCTGGATGTCCGCCTTGGGCTTGTCCTTCAGCGAAGGATCCTTCTTCATCGCGGCGCTGAACTCGGCCTTCTTCTTGCCGACATGGCGGGCCTTGTCCAGGTAGAACAGGGCGAGCTGGTTGTAGGCCGGCATGAAGGCGTCGTTGATCGACAGCGCGTTCTGCAGCCAGAACTGCGCACGCGCGAGGTCGTCGGCGAAGCCGTAGTCGTCCTTCTTGGTCGTGAGCGGGTTCTTCGGGTCGCGGTTCCAGCGCTCGCGGTAGAGCAGGCCGAGCGACACGAACGCCTCGACGTTCTGCGAGCCGTCCGGGTCGAGGCCCTTGGTGGTGATGGTCTCGATCGCCTCGCCGATGCCCGCGATGTCTCCCTTGCGGAAGCGGATCATCGCCTTCTGGACCCACACCTGGTGGAACTCGGGATCGCTCTTGACCTTCGGGTCGCTGGAAGCGGCGGCGAGGGCCTTCTTCTCGGCGAGCGCGATGTCGAACTCGGCGGTGGCGTCGCCCTCCTTGCTGCAGCGGAGCAGGGTGACGCCGGCGTTGTAGTGCGCGGCGGGGAACTTGTCGCCCTGGGCCTTGCCGGCCGCGAGGAACTTCGCCGAGACAGCGGAGCAGCTCGCGTCGTCCCAGTCGCGCTGTTCTTCGTGCTTCTTGAACTCCTGCACCGCCTGCGTGAAGGCGTCGGCCGCTTCCGGCTTCACCTCCGCCCCGCCGGGCTGGACGTTGGTGCTGACGGTCTTGCCGCCGGTCTTGATCGGCTCCTTCACCGGAGGGGGGGTGCCGCACGCGGCCACCACGGAGGCGGTGGCCACGGCGAACGCGAACGAGGTACCGAGCGAACGAACGAAGCTGCGGTTCATCTTCTTCTCCACTTGCGACCCAGTCACTTGCGACCCGCCACGTCGAACGGAACGAGCTTGCTGTCGACGAGGAACGCGCGGTCCTTGATGCCGGAGCCCACGAGGCCGGCGGACGGGCGCAGCTCGGCGAGCGTGCGGTACTCGTTCTTGAACTTCTTCGCGAGCCACTTCTCGCAGCGCTCCGAGTACTCGTCGAAGAACTGCGCGCGGGTCGAGACCTCGAGGCACTCCTTGAACGCGGTACGGGCGGGCTGGATGATCGGCTGCGCGACCTGATCGAGCTTGTTGTAGAAGAGGCGACGGAGGATCCCCTTCTCCTTCTTGATGTTCGGCGCGTCGCTCGGCAGGTCGGTCAGCGAGGGACCGAGCGGAGCGTTGTAGGCCTTGTCATAGGTGTCGGCGTAGAGGTCGCCGGCCTTGCTGGAGGCCTCGACGACGAACTTCGACGCGTAGGCCTCGCCGAGGTCCTTCCACTCACGGGTGCACTCGGCCGGGTCGATCTTCTCGCCGAGGCAGAAGACCTTCACGTACGACTCGTACGCCGGCTGGTTGAGGTCGATGCGCTTCTTGATGTACGGGCCGAACGTCTTGGTGAAGTAGTCGGTCCAGGCCTTGTCGTCCGAGCCGCCCTTGTAGGGTTCGAACTTGAGCGCGTTGGCCTTGTCGTACTCCTTGTCCGCGAAGAACAGGAGCGCCTCGGCGACGGCGCCGTAGGTGTTCGAGCGGGCCGAGTAGGCGGCGCCCGGGTTCTTGGCGGCGTAGTCCTCGAGCTCCTTGCGCTTGCCGTTGCGGTCCTTGCCCCAGTCGGCGCGGATCTCACCGAAGTACTTCTCGGCGCCGGCGTTCTGCTTCAGGGCCCGCGACGCACGGCCAGCCATGGCGCGCGTGTGGTACTTCTCGTCGAGACGCGCGGTGGCGTCGTAGTTCTTGATGAACTTCTCGATGCGGTCGAGACCCTTCTTCCACTCGCCCTGCTCGATGTAGTGCTCACCGATGGCGAGGAAGATCTGGCGCGCCTGGTCCTTGCGCTTGGCGCCGAACTTCTTGTCGAAGGTCTCGCTGTCCTTGATGGCCTCTTCCTCCTGGCCGAGGCCGAGGCGGAGGAGAACCGCGTTCGAGAGCGCGGAGGCGCGCTCCTCGTCGACGTAGTCCTTGGCGACGTCGTCCGCCTTCTTGCCCGGGTTCTTGCCGAGCTGCTCCTGGAACGACTTCGTGCTCTGCACGAGCTCCAGGTACTTGGTGATGTTGGCGTCGGCCTGGGCGAACTTCTCGTACCACTCCGCCGCGAAGCCGTAGAGCGCGATGCGTCGGTAGTCGTCCGCCAGATCCTTCATGGTCAGGCGGTACGTCTCCTTGCTCTTCCACTCCACCTTCTTGAGGATGCGGCCCTGGCGGATGTCCATGGCGCGCTTGATCTTCGACGCGCGCTGGTAGTTCATCGCCGCGTTGTAGAGGTAGACGTCGCCGCGCTCGTCGCACGCCGAGGCCTCTTCCTTCACGGGCTGACCGGGCTTGCCCTTCTTCTTGGCCCCGGCCTCGGTCGCCTTCTTGTCGAGCTCCGACTGCGCGAGCGCGCCGGTGCAGACGTCGTCGGCGAGCTTGAGGAACTTGTCGCCGGCCTCCTCGAACTTCTCGGCCTTGGCGAGGTCCTGGGCGCTGATGGCCTCGAGGTCGGCGCGCGCCGCGATCATGCGGTCGCAGATGCCGCCGGAGGTGTTCAAGAACTCCTCGGCCTTCTTCTTGTCCTTGAGGCGGGCGGTGACCTTCTCCTTGTCGCAGTAGAGATTGATCAGCCCGTTGACGTCGTCGCTCATCTGCTTGCCGCAGTTCGAGCGCGCCGGGTCGGCGTAGAGGTAGATGCGGACGACGGCGTCGAGATAGAAGCCAGCGTCGACCACGCCGTACTCGTGCTCGGGGTGACCGACGGCCACCTCCTTGAACGCCTCGGCGGCCTCGTCCCAGTGCTGCGAGTCGTAGTAGAGGAACCCGCGGCGGTGCTTGATCTCGATCAGCTTCTCCTGGTCCTCCTTGTAGGACTTGGAGGCGGCGTCGGGCTTGACGTAGCAGACGAAGCGGTCGAACGCGCCGACCATCTTGGCCTGGTAGGCGGTCATGTCCTTCGGGGCGTTGGCCTTCTTGACGTTGTCGTCGACGCCCTTCTCCTTGCCGCCGACGGTGCCCTTGCCCTTGCTGTTCTCCTGCTTGTCCTTCGCCTTGTACTCCTTGTCGTACATGTTCTGGTAGCAGAGCACCGCGGCGAACGCGGCGTCGCCGGCGACGTCGGAGTTGGGATCGAGCGCGACGACCTCGTCGAAGGCCGGGCCGCACTTGTCCCACATCTGCTGGCCGTACAGGATGTCGGCGTAGGCGTACTTGAGCTTGGGGATCGTGGGCGCGTCCTCGGGACGCTTGGTGTTGAACTTGTAGCCGTCGAAGGTCGTGAAGGTGGCCTTGCTCCCCGTGACCGGGTTGCCGAGGATGAGCTCGAAGGCGCCGATGGCGTGCTCGAGGGTGGTCTTGTTGCAGGTACCCGGGCGCGCCTTGGGGTTGGCAGCCTTCTTCTCCGGGTCCGGCGGGCAGCCGAGGTCGCCCATGGCCTCGTAGGTCCACGCGAGCGCGTGCTCGGCGAGGAGCCACGCGGTCTGGTTGCCGCAGGCCTGCTTCTTCTCGGCGGGCGCGGCGCTGTCGCGGTAGCCCGTCCAGGTCTTCACCAGCTGGGTGAGCTGGGTCTTGATGGCGGGCTTGTCCTTCGCGCTCTTGTTGATGATGGCCTCGGTGATGCGCGTCTCGTAGAAGCACGCGTTCGCCGGGTTGAGGCCCTTGAGGTCGAGGAACAGCTTGCGCGCCTCCTCGGGGTGCGCGCGGGCCAGGTACTCCTCGCCGAGCTTGTCGAGGAAGCCGATGGTCTTGGTCTTGTCGCCGCCCTTGTCACCGGAGATCGAGCTGAAGAAGCCGTACGCCTCCTCGGCCTTGCCGTACTCGGCGTACACCGGGACGAGCTCCTTGCGGGCCTCCTCGGCGATCTGCGGGGCCTTGGGGAGATCGGGGAACTTCTGGCCGAAGTCGATCGCCTTCTTGAACGAGGTGACCGCCTCCTTGTAGTTGCCCTGGTTCCAGTAGATGAAGCCCTTCTTGTAGTACGCGTAGCCGTACTGCTTGTTCTCCGGGGGCTCGCCGGACGCGATGACGCGGTCGTACGCCTCGAGGGGGATCTTCCAGTCGATCTTCCCGTTGAGCGCGTCCTCGAAGTAGAGGTCGCCGTAGGCGATGTACGCGGCGGAGACGTACTTGCTCTTGGGGCGCTTCTTGATGAGGTCGAGGTAGGCGGCGAGCGCCTTCTCCTTCGACTCGCGCTCCTTCTTGATCTGCGCCTTGTCGTTCGGGTCGGTCGCCTTCTGCTGCTCGTACTCGTAGGCGAGGTAGTAGAGGACCTCGTCGAGCTTCTGATAGTCATCGTGCTTCTCGATGATCATCTTGTAGAGCTCGACCACGCGGCCCTGCGCCTTGTCGCGCAGCGTCTCGGCCTTGGTGCGCTGGGTCTTGAGCGCGTCGACGTTCTGCTTCTTCTTCTCGCCCTCGAGGATCTTGGTGGTGAGGTCGAGCGCCTCGCCCTGCTTGAGGCGCTCGAGCTCGTACCAGGACTCGGCGAGGCGACGCGACAGCGTGATGTGCTTGTCGTTGGTGACCTTCGTCTTCTCGAGCTGCTTCTCGAGGGCGAAGATCTCCTGCATCAGGCTCGTCTCGAGCTTCTTGGAGAGCTCGGGCGAGGGACGCGGGATGTCGATCGCGACGGGCTTGTCGATCTTCTTCTCGGTCTTCTTCTGCTGGACGTCCTGCTCGACGAAGTTCGGGCCGCCCTTCTTGCCCGAGGCCTTCTTGAGCTGTCCACCGGGGCACGACGAGAGGGCCTTCTTGGCCTCCCCCGAGATGCACTCGTTGGCGCCGGCCTTGAGCCACCCGCCCTGGGTGCTCGTGCCCGTCGGTGCACCCGTGACCGGGGCCGCCGTCGGCGCGGGCTTGGCCTGCGCCGAGGCGTCCTGTGCGTGCGCGAGCAACGCCACGCCGAACGCCATACTCCCAATGGACAGTCTCCAGTTCATTTCGACCTCAGGTGTACCTTTGGGCTGCAATCAATCAGAAGAAGTGACCAGGCGCAGAGCTGGAATCAGCTCTTGCCGCCGCAGATGTTGACGACCTTCTGGCGGTAGAAGCCGAGCTCGTCGCGCCAGTACTCGCCCTCGAACGGCCAGAGGTAGTGCTCCTCGTCGGCCTTGACGTCGCCGAGGCCCTTGAGGGCCGTCTGCTGCTTCTTGATCTCGGCCGCCTTCGCGTCGCCGAGCTTCTCGAGCTGACCACGCTCACCGGCGAGGATGTCGATGAGCATCGTCTGCACGTTGCCGAGGTGCTCGTCGAGATCGTCGAGGGCGCGGAGGAAGCGGCCGCGGGCGAGCGCCCCGGCCTTGCCGATGGCGTCGCTCTGCGCGTTCTCGAGGGTGGAGGCGAGCTCACCGGCGAGCTGCGAGCCCTTGATGGGGGCCTTGGCGCTCTTGAGGCGGTCGGCCTCGGCCTTGATCACGCGGATGTACTCGAGGTTCTTGAGGATCTCGCGATCGTCGAAGGCGCCCTCGACGACCGGCTTCAGCGGCTTGCCCTTCTCGCCCTGGAGCTCGGGGGCCTTGCCGGCCTTCACGTCCTCGAGGAAGTTCAGGCACTTCTTCGCCTCTTCGGGGGAGAGATCCGCGACGTTGCCGTCGTCGTCGGGCTTCGGGCCCGGGCAGCGGTTCTCGAGCACCTTGGCGATGCCGTCGCGCACCGGCTGGTACTTCTTCACGAACTTCGCGACGATGATCTTCGCGTTCTCGTACTGGCAGTTGGTGAAGTAGATGATCGCCTTGAGGAACTCGGCTTCCGGATAGAACGAGTTCGGGAAGTACGGCGACTCGATGGTGTGGATGTTGCCGAGCGCGTGCGGGTAGTCGCTCGCCATGAAGTACGCCCACGACTCCTCGAAGAGCGCGTCGAGCCAGTACTCGCTCGCGACGTCGACCTTGTTCCAGGCGACGACGGCGGCGGTCAGACGATCGGGGTCGGGGACGAACTCACCCTCGGTCGGCTGCTTGATGGCGGCCGAGTAGTAGGCGCGCGCGATGGAGAGGTTCGCGAGGTCCTTGTAGCGCTGCGCCTCGTCCTTGCTGGCGAGCGCGTCGGGGTTCTCCTTGAGGTGCTCGAGGATGTTCTCGAACGCCTTGACCGCCGGCGCGATCTTGCGGCTGCGGATGGAGGTGATGCCGGTGAAGAACTGCGCCTGGACGTAGTACTTGCTCGCCTTGGGCACGTTCGCGAAGAGCGTGGCCGCCTTCTCGAAGTCGCCCTTGCGGTACTTGTAGCGACCGTAGAGGTAGTTGAGCTGCGCGAGGAGCTCGGGCGAGCCCTTGGCGGTCGCCTGGATCTGCTCCTCGGTGTACTTGCCGAGGTGGCCGATGATGTCGGCGGGCTCGGGGAGCTGCGTCGCGAGGCGCGCCATCCAGCCGAGCGTCTTCTCGAAGTCGAGGTGCTTCGGCTGCTTCGCGATCTCGTAGAAGTACGTGTACGACGCCTGGTAGTACTCGAGGTGGTAGAGCGCCACGGCGAGCCAGTACTTGGCGTGCTGCGTGTTGCCCGCGTCGTCCGTGTTGTTGCGGAGGACGTTGTGGAACTCGACCGCCGCGTCGGCCCAGCGCTCCTGGTCGAGGTACTTCTTGGCCTTCTGGAACTGCGGGCTCGGGGCGCCGGCCTTCACCTCGGCCTCGTCGCCGCCGAGGTCCTCGACGTCGGGGTTGCCCTTCTTGCCCTTGGGGTCCTTGCCCTTCGGGTCTTCCTTCTTGCCCTTCGGGTCTTCCTTCTTGCCCTTCGGGTCTTCCTTCGCCGTGGCGGCGCCCTTGTCCTTGTCCTTGTCGCCCTTCGGGGGCTTCGGCTGCGCGAACGCACTGCCCGCGAGGAGTGCGAGTGCCGAAGAGAACAGCACGAAACGACCGATTGCGCGCGTCCGCATGGGGGGCCCCTCTGCCGTGAAATCGTTGGGAGGAAGACGACGCTGCCCGTTCGCCGCTCGACGTGGCTCGCGTGCCCGGAGGCGACTCGAGACTACGCCGGCGCGGCCCGCACCCGGCAACGACAAGGTGGATGCGGCGGAAAACTGCAAGAATTACCGAGGAAAACGAAGCTTCAGGCGCGAGGATGTTAGGAGGGCCGAAAGAGCATTGTCAACGAGAACCTCGGGCCGCTCGTCGGCTCCGGGCCGGCGAGAGTGTCTTCCCGACGTGACACTCGCGGCCTCTGGGACGGCCACGGCACAGCGCGGAGGGGTTCTCGCTTCCGAACCCGTGACGGACCGGACCTTGGGCCCCCAAGCCCCCTCCAGACACCTCACGACCTGCATCAGGAATTCATTGACGACGGCTTCGGCCCGCTTGTACCGTGCGGGACCGAAATGGCGCTGTAATCAGCGCTGGTCGAAGCCGTCTGCTCATTGCTAGCCCCGCCGGGGCGTTCGGAGCCGCGTCCATGCACCGTTCTCTCGCCAGCATCGTCTTCACCGTCGCCCTGGGTTTCGGCGCCCTGGGTTGTGGCACCACCGGCGTCGGTGACCCCTGCACGCCGGAGGACGAGTTCAAGCCCACCCAGGGCTCGTTCGAGCAGAAGGACCTCACCATCGACGTCAACTCGACGTCCTGCGAGACCCGCGTGTGTCTCGTGCACTACTTCCGCGGCCGGGTCACCTGCCCGTTCGGCAACAACAACAAGCCCGGTCAGACCGGCAAGTGCCAGGCGGTGGCCAACAAGCCGGGTCTCTACGCGATCGGCGGCGTCTATCCCGGCGAACTCTGCTGCCCGATCCTGGGCGACCTCGAAGAGAAGCCCGTCGCCCTCGCCGTCGAGCCGCAGTGCAAGAGCCGGCAGGCCTCCGACGCGGTCTACTGCTCCTGCCGCTGCGACGTGCCCGACGATCCCGAGATCGACCCCAACCAGGTCGCGTTCTGCCCGGGCCTCGGCCGTGGTCAGTGCCCCAAGGGCTACACCTGCCAGCGCCTCTGCGACTCCAAGACGGGCGGCTGCGGTCTTCTCCCGAAGGGCAAGTGGGGCAGCTACTGCATCAAGGACACCCAGGTGAAGATCACCGGCGGCGAGAGCGTGAGCTGCGGCGCCGATCTCACGCCCTGAGTTCGGGTCCGAGTCCGGGCCATGCAAGACGTATCGGGCGGCGCTGCGGAGGACGCAGTCGCCGCCCGACTCGTTTCCGAGGGCTGGCACGTGCGTGGTCGACGCGTGCGGCTGCAACGCCTCGAGATCGACATCGTCGCGCAGAAGGGCGACGTGGTCGCGTGCGTCGAGGTGCGTGGACGCCGAGCCGACGCGCTCGTCTCGGCGATGGACTCGATCGACTGGAAGAAGCGGCGCGCGCTCGGCCGCGCCGCGAAGCGCCTCTGGAGCCGCGTGCTCGCGGACGAGCCCGGTGTGCGCGTCGTGCGCATCGATCTCGCGACCGTCACCTTCGGCCCGGGCGGCGCGGCGATCGAGATCGTCGAGGGCGCGATCCCCATCGAGTGAGGCTCACACGTGCTCGCGCACGACCGCCGCGTGCGGGCGATCGAGCGCGCGACGGGTGGCGCGCTTGGCGAGCTCGTAGGCGCGGCGGCCGTTCTCGAGCGCGAACGGTCCGGAGCGCGGCAGGTCCTCGAGCACGAGCGTGGTGAGGTTCGCGCGCTCGGGGAGGTGCGCCCACGCCCCCTTCTTGCGCCGCCACGGAGAGCGCGACGACAGGTGGTGGAAGAGCACGCGCTCGCCCTCGGGCATGCCGAGCAGACCAGGGCGATCGGCGACGCCGCCGTCGACGAGCCACGACCCCGCGTGACGCACGGGGTGGAACATGACGGGCACCGCGCAGCTCGCGTGGATCGCCGGCGCGAGCGCGCCGCGGTCGAGCACCCGCGTGGAGCGCGTGCGCAGGTCGAACACGGACAGCGCGAGCTCGGTACGACACGCCTCGAACGTCTGGACGGGGAGCAGCGACTCGAGCTTCGCGCGGAACAGGCGGCCCGCGAGGAGCCCCGCGCCCGGGGTCGGATCCCAGAAATCGCGGCGCTCGATCCGCAGGAGTTCTTCGGCGAGCAGCGCCGGCGCGAGACCCGCGGCGAAGGCGCCGGTCACCAGGGCGCCGGCGCTCGAGCCCGAGAGGCGTCGAGGTAGGAGTCCCTCCGCCTCCAGCACCTCGAGGACCCCCGTGTGGGCGAAAAATCCAAAGAAGCCGGAAGACATCGTCAGAGAAAACGGTGCTTCGGCGAGCCAGGAACGCAACGTGGGCAGCACTTTCACGAAAGGATGGCTACCATGGGTCACATTCTTCTGCCTCGTTCCCACGAGACAGACAGGGAGGAAGAACGAGACCCACCGCGACTCGCCATCAGGGCGTGAGGGGTAGGGCTCGCAGGAGCAGCATGTCCGAACGCAAGAGCCAACGTCCAGCCGCCCCGGCCGACCCCCTCGTGGGTCAGGTTTTTCACGACCGATTCAAGATCCTCTCCCTCGTCGCAAAGGGCGGCATGGGCAAGGTCTACAAGGCCGAGCAGGCCCCGCTCGGTCGCATCTGCGCGGTCAAGGTGCTCACGCCGCCCGCCGACTCCGAGCAGCGCGAGGAGTTCCGCAAGCGGTTCTTCCTCGAGGCCTCGGTCGGCAGCAAGCTCACGCACCCCAACACCGTCACGATCTTCGACTACGGCGTCACCGACGACAACACGTACTTCATGGCGATGGAGTTCCTCGACGGGCGCACGCTCGCGAAGGCGCTCCGCGAGGACGGCCCGTTCACGGAGGCCCGCGCCGCGCACGTGGCCCGCCAGGTCTGCCGCTCGCTGCGCGAGGCCCACGCGCTCGGCGTCGTGCACCGCGACCTCAAGGCCGCCAACGTCTTCCTCGTCGACAAGGGCGACGAGAACGACTTCGCCAAGGTGCTCGACTTCGGGCTCGTCAAGAACGTCGCGCAGGACTCGAGCGAAGACCTCACCCAGGCGGGGCTCTTCATGGGCTCGCCGAAGTACATGTCGCCGGAGCAGATCCGCGGCGAGCACGTCGACGCGCGCACCGACATCTACGCGCTCGGCGTGCTGATGTTCGAGATGATCGCCGGGCGGGTGCCCTTCGACAAGCCGAACCAGGTCGACACGCGCCTCGCCCACGTCAACGACGAGGTGCCCACGGTGCACAGCGTCCGCCCCGACAGCGACGCGAGCGAGTCGTTCGAGTCGGTGATCCGTCGCTGCCTCGCCAAGGACGCCGCGCAGCGCTTCGCGAGCATGGACGAGGCGCTGCAGGCGCTCCGGCAGACCCCGGGCGGACAGGTGACCGGGACCGGCGCGCTGCACGCGATCTCGAGCGATGCCCTCCTCCGGGCCAGCGCCTCGTTCACGCCGCAACCCTCGGCGCTCTCGCCCTCGCCGAGCTCTCCCGTCCCGGCGACGAGCTCCTCCACCGCGCCGCCGCCCCAGAAGCGCGGCAAGGGGCTCGTGGTCGCGCTCGCCGTCGCGGCGGTGGCGCTCGTCGGCGTGATCGTCGCGCTGAGCACCCGCAAGACCGAGGGCACGGCCACCGCGGCGCCGACGACCAGCAGCACCGAGACCAAGGCCAGCGAGACCAAGCCCGAGCCCGCGAAGTCGACCACGGTGGCAGTGGCGGTCTCCACGGCGCCCGCGGTGCCGAAGGTGGACATCGACACCGAGCCCACCGGCGCTCGGATCCGGGACGAGGCGGGCATGGTCCTGTGCGACAAGACCCCGTGCAAGCTCACGATCGACAAGCCGCTCACGGTCCAGATCGACAGCGACGGCTACGACACCCAGAAGGTGAAGCTCTCGGTCGGCGATCCCGCGCGCACGGTCAAGCTCGCCAAGAAGGCCGCCGCCGCGTGGACGCCTCCGCCGAAGCCCGCCGGCAACGGGACCACCGCCCCGCCCCCTCCCCCGGGCGGCTACCACCCCGATCCGTACTGACCGACCACCGGTGTCGGGGGCCCGGGACCTCCGACCAGGATCTGCTACCCTCTCGTCGTGGCCCAGGCCGTCTCGTCTCCCCCGCAGATGTCGAGCGTCGTCGATGCGCTCGTCGACGACGACGATCGCGACGACGATCTCGACGAGGACAGCGCGCCCAGGGTCGTCACCCTCCAGAAGCCGTTCGAGCCTCGCGTCCTGTCGGCCAAGATCCGCAAGGAGGTGGGCCTTCCCCCTGCGATCGTCGCGCCGTATCGGTTCGGCTTCGCGCTCTTGATGGTCGGCCTCGTGTCGGTGCCGATGCTGCTCCTCGGCTGGTATCGCCTGTCGGTGGTGATGGCGCTCGTCGTCCTCGGCTTGCTGCCCGCCGTGCGCTGGTGGGAGAAGCGAGAGGCGGAGCTCCGCGACCGCGTCTACACCCACGGCCGCGAGGTGATCGCCCGCGTCACGGACGTCGAGCCTGGTGGACCCGATCGCGGCGGCAAGATCGTACGGGTGCAGTTCCTCGCCGGCGAGGTGGCCGTGCAGGCCTCGGTCCTCGGAGCCCCCCTCGCCCGCCGCGGCCTCGGCCCTGGCGACGACGTCGTCTTGCTGCACGACGAGACCGACCCGACCCACTGCCTCATTCTCTCTCGCGTCGCGCGCAGCAAGCCGCGCAAGGCCGTGCGCCGTCCACCTCGCAGCGAGGGTGGTGGCTGCGGCGGCGGTGGCTGCGGCGGTGGTGGCTGCGGTGGTGGTGGCTGCGGCGGCGGTGGCTGCGGCGGCGGTGGCTGCGGCGGCGGTGGCTGCGGCTGACCGTTTGCGAGCCCCCAGGGTGTCCCCGGGGGCCCTCGGAGCCTACGCCTTCTTCACCGCGTGCCCGCCGAACTCGTTGCGGAGCGCGGCGCACACCTTGGCGGCGAACGACTGATCCTGCCGCGAACGAAAGCGCATCTGCAGCGCCATCGTGAGGACCGGCGCGGGCACGCTCTCGTCGATGGCGGCCTGCACCGTCCAGCGACCCATGCCCGAGTCGTCGACCCAGCCCTGGATGCCCTCGAGCTTGGCGTCCTTCTGGAACGCGCTCTCGGCGAGCTCGAGCAGCCAGCTGCGCACGACGCTCGCCTGGTTCCAGAGGTGCGTGACCTGGTGGAGGTCGGGCGAGAACTCCGACTTCTCCAGGATCTCGAAGCCCTCGGCGTAGGCCTGCATGAGGCCGTACTCGATGCCGTTGTGGACCATCTTCACGAAGTGCCCGGCGCCCGCGGGGCCGACGTGCGCCCACCCGTCGGGGGGAGCGAGCGTGGTGAAGATCGGCGAGAGGCGGTCGACCGTGGGCTTCGCGCCGCCGATCATCAGGCAGTAGCCGTTCTTGAGACCCCACACGCCGCCGCTCGTGCCGCTGTCGACGAAGTCGATGCCCTTGGGCTCGAGCTCGTGCGCGCGCCGCTTGGTGTCCTGCCAGTTGGCGTTGCTGCCGTCGATGATGGCGTCGCCCTTGCCGAGCAGCGCCGCGATCTCGCGCACCGTGGACTCGGTCGGGTCGCCCGCGGGCAACATCAACCAGACCGTCTTCGGTGCCTTCAACTTGGAGACCATGTCCGCGAGCGAGCTCGCGCCGACGGCCCCCTTCTCGACCACGTGCGCCACCGCCTCGGGGCTGCGGTCGTACGCGACGACCTCGTGCCCACCCCCGAGCAGCCGCTGCACCATGTTGCCGCCCATCTTGCCCAACCCGACCAGCGCGATCTGCATGGCGGCGAGCCTACCCGAGCAAGCGGACGAGCGCACCGACCACGATCGACGTGAAGATCGCCGCGAGAACCATGGCCACGCCGCCGGCCGCGCCCGCCTCTTCGCCCTCTTGCAGCGCGCGCATGGTGCCGACGCCGTGCGCTCCGACGCCGTACGCGAGGCCCCGCGCGAGCGCCGAGCGCACCCCCACCCGATCGAGCAACGGGGCGCCGAAGACGAGCCCGAGGATCCCCGTGACCAGCACCGCAGCGGCCGCCAGCGAGGGCTCACCGCCGAGGCGCTCCGCGAGCGGCATCGCGACCGGCGTGGTGACCGACTTGGGCGCGAGCGATGCGATCCACGTGCGCGAGAGCCCGAGCGCTCGGGCGAGGCCGATGGCCGACGCGGCTCCGACGATGGAGCCAATCGACACCGCGACGAGCACGCGCGCGAGGTGGGCGCGCAACGTCGCGCGCTGGCGGTAGAGGGGCACCGCGAGCGCGACGGTGGCCGGACCGAGCATCCACTGGAGCGGCCACGTCGTGGTCCCGTACGCCTCGAGATCGGAGCCGGTGAGCGCGAGCAGCGAGGTGACCACGACGAGGGTCCCGAGCACGGGCAGCGTGAACGTCGAGGCGCGACGCGCGTGGAGCCGCACGAAGGCGAGGTAGACGCCGACGGTCACCGGCAACGCGAGCCACACCCACGGCCTCATCCGTGCCTCCGCTCTGCGAGGCGACCGGTGACGATCATCGTCACGGCCGTGCTCACGACGACCACGATCACGACGGATGAAAAGTCACGCTTCAGCACCCCGACGTGGCGCAGGATGCCGACGCCCGCGGGGACGAAGAACAAGCCCAGCCACTCGAGCAGCACGTCGGCGCCGCGCTCGACCCAGCGGAGCGGCACGAAGCCGGCGAAGAGCCCGATCGCGAGCGCGACCGCGCCGAGCACTCCGCCCGGCAGGGGAAGGTGGAAGCGTCGCACGGCGTACTCGCACGCCGCGAAGAGAGCGACGAGCAGCACAGCAGAGGGGATCGCGCGCAGGATCCGCACCTGGGCTCGGTAGCACGACGCAAGGAGCACGTGCCTGCTGCTTGCTGGCCCGGGGTACCGACGGGGGGTAAGGTGAAGCGTCCGCTGTGACCGTCCAGTCGTCTCCACATCCCGTCCAGGAGCCCCGGCCCTCCCGAAGGTGGCCGAAGATCCCGATCGCCACGGCCATGCGCAAGGCCATCGCGATGGGGTACGACCGCGCGACCCTGCGCGCCGACGTCCTGTCGGGCCTCGTGGTGGGCATCGTCGCGCTCCCGCTGTCGATGGCCCTCAGCATCGCCGTCGGCGTCGCCCCGCAGCACGGGCTCTACACCGCGATCGTCGCGGGCTTCGTCGTCGCGGCGCTCGGTGGCTCGAAGTTCCAGGTCACCGGCCCGACCGCGGCCTTCGTGGTCATCCTCGCGCCGATCGTCCTCAAGTACGGCCTCGGCGGCCTGCTCACCGCCGGGTTGATGGCGGGGATCATGCTGGTCGGCATGGGCGCGGCGCGTCTCGGTCGACTCATAACCTTCATCCCCTACCCCGTGACCACGGGCTTCACCGCCGGCATCGCCACGGTGATCGCCACGCTGCAGCTCAAGGACGCCTTCGGCCTCAAGATCGCCCACATGCCGGAGAGCTGGTTCGGCAAGCTGCACGCGCTGTGGGACGCGCGCGCGACCGTTTCGTTCGCGGAGTTCGGCGTGGCGGCCTGCACGCTCGCGCTGCTGCTCGCGGTCCCGCGCTGGACCAAGCGCGTGCCGGCGCCGCTCATTGCCATCGTGACCGTCACGGTCATCGCCACGCTGCTCCACAAGGTCTTCCCCCGCTTCGAGGTCGCGACCATCGGCAGCCGCTTCCAGACGGTGGTCGACGGGCACACGTACGCGGGCATCCCTCCGCTCCCGCCGCGACCGATGATCCCGTGGGGCAACCACGGGCTCTCGTTCGCCATGGTGCGCGAGCTGGCTTCGCCCGCGTTCGCGATCGCCATGCTCGGCGCGATCGAGTCGCTGCTCAGCGCCGTCATCGCCGACGGCATGACCCAGAAGAAGCACGACCCGGACGCCGAGCTCGTGGCCCTCGGGATCGGCAACATCGTCGCGCCGTTCTTCGGCGGCATCGCGGCGACGGGCGCCCTCGCGCGAACCGCGACCAACGTGCGCGCCGGCGGGCGCACCCCGGTCTCGGCGATGGTCCACTCGGTCGTGGTGCTCGTGGCGATCCTCGTCCTCGCCCCCACCATCGCGTACGTGCCGATGTCGGCGCTCGCGGGGCTGCTCTTGCTCGTCGCCTGGAACATGTCGGAGATCCACCACGCGCTGCGCATGCTCCGCGTGGCCCCGAAGAGCGACATCACGGTGCTCGTCGGCTGCTACCTGCTCACCGTCGTCTTCGACATGGTGATCGCGGTCTCGGTCGGCGTGGTGCTCGCCGCGCTCCTCTTCATGCGCCGCATGGCGGAGCTCACCAAGGTCCGCTTCATCGACGAGGACTATCCGGAGACCGAGCGTCACTTGCCCGAGGGCGTGGTGATCTACGAGATCGCCGGCCCGCTGTTCTTCGGCGCGGCGCAGAACGCGATGGGCCAGCTCGACACCGTCGACGGCAAGGTCCGGGTCGTGGTGCTCGCGCTCGGCCGCGTGCCGACCATCGACGCCACGGGCATCGTCGCGCTCGACGGCGCGATCGACCGCCTCCGCAAGCAGAAGAAGCTCGTGGTGATCGCCGGCCCCCTGCCCGAGCCGCGCCGCATCTTCGACCGCGCCAAGATCGGCTCGGAGCACGAGCACGTCTACTTCACCGACACGCTCGACGAGGCGGTCGGCCTCGCCGGTGGGCTCGCCGAGGTCTCCCCCATCTCGACCCGTCGCACCTCCCAGGCGTGACCGTGCTCGCCTGGGCCGAGCGTGTGTTCCACGTGCTCGCGCACGTCCGCGCGACGGCGCACCTGGCGCCTTCGGTGTACGACCCGCGGTGGATCGCGCGCGTCGAACGGGTGCTCGGGCCCGCGCGCACGCGGACCCTCGCCGAGGACGCCGCCACGCTCGGCGTACTCGCCCCCGATCACCACACGCTCGCTCACCTCCAGCTGGTCGCGTGGCTGTTCGACACGCCGGCGCAGGCAGAGGCGTGCGCCGACCGCGAGCTCGCGCGCCTCGCCCCGCACGAGGTGGCGGCGCCCGAGATCCTGCCGTCGCTGGTGGCGCTCGGCCCCGCCGCCGAGGTGCTGCGCGCAGCGGCCGAGCTCGAGGATCTGGCCGCGCTGCCGGGACCCGCTGGCTCGTTCGAAGAGGTGCTCGCGGGGCTCGCCTCGCGGGTCGCCGTCGCCCCCTCGATCACGGCGATGCGCGTCGAAGGCGTGCGCTCGCTGCGGCTGCGCGGCCGGGTGCGCGGCGATCGCATCTGGGTGGGCGTGCCCGACGACGACCTCCCGAGCTGGCACCCGATCTGGCAGGCGCTGCACGAGGCCACGGTCGCCGAGGTCCGGCAGCGGGCCGGCGCCCTCGCGCACGCGCCGCTCGAGCAGGCGGCGACGGCGCTGCTCGCCCACCGCGCCCAGCGGGAGGGCTTCTTCGACGAGCACCGGCGCTGGTTCGCCCACTTCGGGGAACACGCCCCGTCGACGCGAGCCGAGGCCTTGTCAGCAACGCTCCGCGCGCTGCTCGACCTCTGAGTCAGACGGCGTCGACGAGCGGGTACAGCTCCTCGTGCTCGCGGAACATGCGGCGGCCGAGCTGCTTGAGGACGCGCATCGTGTCCTTGGCGAACCCGGTCGGGTCGGCCTCGACCGAAGCGGTGCCGGGCCAGCGCTGCGCGTACTCGCCGAAGGTGCCGTAGAGCTGGCCGACCTCGTCGTGGAGCTCGCGCGCCTTGGCGCGCACGGCGGGATCGGCGTGGGCCAGCAAGCGCGGGTAGAGCGCGTCGTTCTCCATGGTCGCGTGCACCGAGAGCTTGCCCGCGAAGCGGGCGACCATGCGGCGCACGGGCGCGGCCTTGGCCACGAGCTCGGCGGGCGGCACCTGCAGCTCGCCGATCAGCGCGGCCGCCAGGGTGGCGAGCTCCTCGTGCTGACGGCGGAAGCGGTCGGTGGCGAGCCGCACGGAGGAGATCGGCCCGGGTGCGCTCGGCGGAGGCGGCTCCGCGACGAAGGCGACCGTCCGCTCGCTCGTCGACAGCAGCTGCCTCGCCACCCGGGCGCGCGAGGGGCCGTCCCCACGGGCGAGCGGGGCGAGCGCCGCGGCCAGCTCGGCCACCGACGCGAAGCGGTCGGCCGGATCGACGG
>Ga0154020_10002700_pt1 | contig 21628 bp, 18 predicted proteins | sample Klosneuvirus_201_FD_109709 | JGI IMG/M metagenome (GOLD analysis project Ga0154020, IMG submission 109709) | Active sludge microbial communities from wastewater, Klosterneuburg, Austria - Klosneuvirus_20160825_MG | ecosystem: Engineered > WWTP > Aerobic digester > Activated sludge | place... | reverse complement strand
TCCCAGCGCGGATTCCAGACGCAAGCACCCTCGGTAGCTTCGTTGCAATCGACCCGTTCCCATCGCGGGTTCCAGGTTGCTTGCTCTCCGGCTTCACAACATTCGGTGCGGCTCCAACGCGGATTCCAAACACATCTTGAGGCGAGGGCTTCAACCGACCAGCTCAATGCACCCACAGCAATAAGCACCATCAATGCGAGTCTATGACTCATCGTGGAATTCCTTATTCAACATGTATTCGCACTCACTTACCAAAACCAAAACATATCTCAAAGGGCGACTTGGGAAAAGGATCAAGACAAATATTTGCTGTACATGCCCAACAAGACAGGGCAATTTATTAGATTATGACAGAGCAGTCCCCTCCAATTCCATTAGGCATCCGCCGGCTCCTCAAGAAAATTGAGGAGGCACCAGCGGACCAGTTCAAAGTTTTGTTCAAAGAGCTGCCGCGCGCCGGTGAAGACCTTGCTCTTTTTCAAGCCGTGTTGGGGCTAAGTGTGCGGGTGGAAGTGCTGCCGCATGTTTTTGAATATATTTCTTGGATTGACGCCGAGCGATGTGACGAAGCGCACTTCGCAGCGGTCGTTTCCTGGGCCAATGAATTTGCCGGTGGTTTTGACCGGGAGTTGTTCCTGAAATATACCGGCTGGATTCTGCGTCGGGTGTATAAGGCGTCTGATATCAGCCCCGGCAATCCCAATACTCTGGCGCTGGTTCGTGGCCTTTCTGCGTGGTTCGCTGCTGAACCGGAAAAAGCCTTGGTATATTTCAAATCGGAAAACTGGGTCTTTGACCTTTGGATCGCCAGTCTGACGGCAGAGGAGAGAGGGAAGATCGCCGTCAGGGCGATAGAAATTCCCGAGAGTTCTCTGACGGAGTTTTTTAAACTGCTCGCTGACCAGCACTCGCACGATCGCGGTCGTGGCGGCGACTTGCCGGATAGACCGTGGCTGGCGATGATGCGCGAAGTCTGGACAGCGGCAAAAGGGACTCCGGACAAGGTCGCCCGCTGTTTCATTCCTGGCTGGCGCTCGCGCAATAGCGATGACACAGGCATTGCGGATCTTATGTGTGAATTGCTCGACACGGCCGAAGAGCCCCTCCGCAGCCACATGAAAGCCGCCATGTATTCCTATATCGTGCCATTTACACAATATCTGGCAAAGAAAAACGCCAAGCCAGTGTTTGACCCCGTCGTATGTTTTGTTGTTGCTAATACAGCGGCACCGGACGAACTCTACGGGGCGACCAAGTGGGCGATGGACATGGCTGACCCGGCAAAATTACCGATCATGGTCGATGTAGTGGCTGCTTTTATTGCGGGGACAAAGAGTTCTGTGCTGCGCAGGTTTCCCGCCTTTTTTCTGATGGCAGGTCAATTGCATATCATGTGGGACCACGATGAATCCCCTGAGGTTGCGGAAGCAATGAAGCGTCTGGCGCGTTACTGGACCTCGTGTCGTGAGCAGTTTCAACGAGAAGCTGATGCCGAGGGTCAGACCCATTATTTTTCTTCTAACGCCGAAGAAGTCGAGAAGCACATGGGCAAAGTCCTCGTGCGTACCCAAACCTAAGATCTTGTCGCGCGAATTTCGCGAATCTCCTGAATCCACCTGATGGCTTGCTTCTCAGGATCTTTAGCACCGGTCACATCTGAAATGACTGCAATGCCAGATGCACCTTGTTCCAAAACAGCGCGGGCGTGCTCAACCCGCAGTCCTCCAATTGCCACCAATGGACAGTCATAGGTCGTGCGCCATTCACCGATTCGCGCGATCCCCTGAGGGCCAAATGCCATTGACTTGCAGGTGGTAGGGAAAATTGGCCCTAAAGCAATGTAGGAGGGATCAAAGCTCATCGCGCGCCGGGCTTCGTCGTGGGAATGGGTACTCACACCCAAACGTAGACCCCTCCCTCTCATCGTTGCTAAGTCCGCCTCGCTGATGTGGTCGAGGTCTTCCTGGCCAAGGTGCACTCCATATGCGCCAAACTTAAGCGCAAGCTGCCAGTAGTCATTGACGAAAAGCCTTGTGCCGGTTTTGGCACAGGTAGAAACGCTCGCGGCGACTTCTGTGGCGAGAGCTTCTCCGCTTAGGTCCTTGATGCGCAGCTGGATAGTGGGGGTGCCAAGAGGAGCAAGTCTTGCGACCCAGTCCGCGCGTTCAACGATAGGATAAAACCCGATTGGATCACCGCGCATGGTGGGGACCGCCTAAAGTAGTGAAAGCTAATCCATCCATTGGGGTGCTTGGAACGGCGATGGACCTCGGGGTCATCAGTCCGCTTAGATAGGCCTCGCGTCCCGCAGCCGTCGCTTTTCCAAAAGCTCGGGCCATTGAGACGGGATCGCCGGCCGTGGCGATGGCCGTGTTGACCAGAACGGCATCGTAGCCGAGCTCCATAGCCGCAGCGGCTTGGGAAGGCTTGCCGATTCCCGCGTCCACCACCAGAAACTGTTTGGGAAACTCTTGCCTGAACGCAACAAGTGCCGCGAAGTCTGTGATGCCGCGTCCAGTGCCTATCGGTGCTGCCCATGGCATCAGAACGGAGCATCCAGCCTCAACGAGTTGCCGTCCGAGTTGGATGTCAGCGGTGGTGTAGGGGAACACATCAAATCCATCGCGACAAAGACTTTCCGCCGCAGCAACCAAGCCTTTGGGTTCCGGAGCGAGGGTGATGGCATCAGCGATGACTTCGAGTTTAATCCAATTCGTGCCAAACAGGTCTCTCGCCATATGGGCAGTTGTTATTGCTTCGGCGGCAGAAAAACATCCGGCAGTATTCGGCAGGATGTAAGCGCCGAGATCTTGCAGGAGACTCCAGAAACGGTTTTCGTTCCTCGTCCCGTCTCTTGACTGTAAAGCCTCTCGCCGTAGGGAAACAGTAATGACAGATGTTTCCGAATTTTTAACGCACTCACCAAGCATCGAAGGAGACGGATAACGTGCTGTACCCAGCATGAGGCGGCTGTTGATGTTGCGTCCATAAATCGAGCATTTGTCGATTAACATGAATCACCCTCCAGCCATGGGTGACAGGACTTCTATATCATCCTGTTCTCGCAGGGCATGTTCCTGCCATTGTGCCCGTGGTATGCAGGTGCAATTGACCGCTATAGCGATAGAATCAGCCTCTAAGCCAAGAGATTCAAGCAGAGTCCCGACAGTCACGCCATTCAGGATGAAGCGATCTTCGCCATTCACCTTCACTCGAATGTTCATAGACATCACGCCAACGCCTCCGAAACAAAATCGCGATCTACCGTGCTAAGTGGCTGGTCAAGTGCAGCGCGCACTCCAATGTCAGCCAACAGAGGTGCCATCATGATTCCATGTCGGAACAGTCCATTAATCCGTATCAGTCTGCCTTGGTGTGAGGTTGGCAATGAAGCCACTATGGCAGGAAGGTTATCGGGGAATGCAGGTCGATGCTGGGATTTCATCCCCACTATGTGGGCTTGCCGGAACCCGTGATGGAGATCGGCTATGCCGGCAAGAAGCTCAAGAGAGCTTTGAACTGTAGGTGGACCAGACAGCTCAGTTTCCAGGCAGGTCGCTCCAACAATGTAGCGGTTTGCGCCTGTGCCTCTATCACCATTTTTCGTTTTTTCGTTGCCCAGGCTTCTCGGCACCACGTAAACCGGGAACCTCGGATGCAGCACGCGCAAAGTATGCTCCAGTTTCAATTCAGGAGCTTCGATATGAATCACTTCACCGCGAACGCCTCTGAGGTCTTTCAGATCTGAGCGAGCACCGAGACCGCGGGTATCAAACACCAGATCATACGGCTGCCAGGTGTCACATGAAAACACCTCACCATTCCGGACGTCTTCAACCTTCGTTCCCCATTTGCAGGTTACTTTGGCTGCTCCCAGCATTTTGCCAAGAACATGCATGAGTGCCACTGGATCGACCAATCCATTTTCCGGAATAGCAAAACCCTGGAGATTGGTATCAGCAAAAAATGAATCGATCGATGCCAGACTCGCCGTGTCCTGAAGGGCAATTTCTCCACTGATCCGACAGCGGCTCAGAAGCTTTGCCCGAAAATCACTAAGGTCTTCCATATCTTGTGGCCTTGCGCAGACAAAGCTTGGGCCAAAACGATGGAATACCGGCTCTGGGAGGGATTTTAATAACTGCGGCCACAGAGCCATGGCACGCCGACCAAAGCTGGCGACTTTGACTTCACCTTGTGCGGCCTCGATTTCTGGAGTCAATAAGCCTCCAGCTGCAAAGCTACAGGATGACTCGCTGTGCTCGGACTCCTTGTCGAATAAGACGACCGAGAATCCTTTTTTTGCAAGATCCAATGCAATGAGTCGTCCCAATAGTCCGGCACCAACAACCGCGGCTTTAGTTTTCATTTTCTGGCTCTCCATTCAAATTCCCAGCAGGGGTTTCATCCTGGTTCATGCGCATCGAACAAAATCTCGGGCCGCACATGGAACAAAACTTCGCGTTTTTCGCATGGGCCTGTGGTAGCGATTCGTCGTGCAGTCGTCTGGCTGTTTCCGGATCAAGGGATAGCTCAAATTGATCCTCCCAGCGGAACTGAAATCGCGCTGCTGACAAAGCGTCGTCCCGAATCCGCGCTACGGGGTGCCCCTTGGCGAGGTCGGCAGCATGAGCTGCGATCTTATAGGCAATCAGACCGGCTTTTACGTCTTCGCGGTGGGGCAGCCCCAGATGCTCTTTGGGTGTCACGTAACAAAGTAGCGCCGTGCCATGCCAGCCGATCGCCGCCGCCCCTATCGCGCTTGTGATGTGATCGTAGCCGGGCGCAATATCAGTCGTTAGTGGCCCGAGCGTATAGAAGGGCGCCTCTGCGCAAAGTTCCTGTTGCCGAAGCACATTCTCTTCGAGCAGGTGCAGAGGAACGTGTCCCGGACCTTCAATCATGACCTGAATATCTTTTGTCCAAGCCCGGTGCGTTAGTTCGCCAAGGGTCGTCAACTCCGCAAATTGGGCGTCATCATTGGCGTCCGCGATCGATCCGGGGCGCAGCCCATCTCCCAATGAAAATGAGCAATTGTAGTCAGCCATAATGTCACAAATTTCGTCGTAGTAGGTGTAAAGGAAATTTTCCCTTCTGTGAACCTGGCACCAGCGCGCCATGATGGACCCTCCGCGCGAGACAATCCCGGTTACGCGGCTCGTTGTAAGTGGTAGGTAGTTTCGTAAGACACCGGCATGAATCGTGAAGTAGTCGACGCCTTGCTCAGCCTGATCGATAAGAACCTGACGGTAAACCTCCCAGGTAAGATGTTCGATGCGGCCGCCGACCCTTTCAAAGGCCTCGTAAAGCGGTACCGTTCCGATGGGGACCGGAGAATTACGAAGGATCCAGTTCCGGGTCGAGACGATATCGGGTCCGGTGGAGAGGTCCATGACCGTGTCAGCGCCCCAGCGCGTTGACCAGACGAGTTTCTCCACTTCGTCGGCGATATGGGCTTTGACGGCGCTGTTGCCGATGTTCGCATTCACCTTTGTCAGAAAATTGCGCCCAATGATCGTTGGCTCAAGCTCTGGGTGATTGACGTTAGCTGGTATGATGGCGCGTCCAGCGGCTAATTCTTCTCTTACGAATTCGGCGGTGACTGGCTTCAGAAGTCTTGCAAGTGCACCTCGGCCCGCCAGTCGGTGATTGCGACTGGTGTTTGCCGCGGAAGCCGCCGCTGCCGGTTGGTCACGAAGCATGTTTTCGCGGATTGCAACAAACTCCATTTCCGCTGTGATGACGCCGCGGCGGGCATAGTGCATCTGCGAGAGATTTCTTCCAGGTGCAGCGCGGAACTTTCCTGAGGCTGTTGTGACAGTGTCCCTCCGTGCTTCAATCCAGCCTGTCCGCAAGGGATTCAGGCCTTTATCGACATTGACTGAAACATTCGGATCAGTAAACGGGCCTGAGGTGTCGTAAACCAGCAGGTAGCCTCGATCTTTGTCCCTCGGCACATTGATGCGGCGTGCAGGGATGCGCAGGTCGGGGAAAAGCACGCCGGACTGGTAGACTTTCTCAGAAGACATTGACCGCTCCTCGTGATGAAAGCGAGAGGAGTGCGGCGGGTGGCAGTAAAAGAAAAAATATTTCAACCAACCCCACACTTCCTCCGCTGGTATGATCCAGATCAGGTTCAAAGGGTCGGATGCGCTCAGCTTCCTCTCAGCCTGCTAAAATTCCGCAGGCTCCCCCGGTGTCAGGGACTCTCGTAACACAGGACTGCAAACAATGTCCAGATTTCAAATCGGGAGAGTGACTTCAGGCGATGAGATCGCGAAACACTACAAGTAAAGCCAATCCGAGCGCTATGCGATACCATCCAAAATGTGCTAGCCCCTTACGGTTTAGAAAACCTACGAGCCACCTGACCGCGACACCTGCAGAGACTGCCGCTGTAAAAAGTCCGATTAAAATTGCAGGGACGCCAATTTCCTGCACGATCCCACCACCTTCTTTGTAAAAGCTATAAAGGCTGGCGGCGGTAAGCGTCGCGAGTCCCAGTATAAAAGAGAATTCCGCTGCTGCTACAGCGCTTAAGCCTAAAAAAATACCTCCAACAATCGTGACCATTGACCTTGAGGTGCCGGGCCAGAGCGCCAGACTTTGAATCACTCCCAAGATGACCGCCTGCGCCATCGTCAGGTCATAAATGGTTTTTCCAGCACTGACGGACTCTTTAGCGATGCGGCTGCGGGCGAACGCAATCATGAATGCACCGCCTGCAATTAAAGCGAAGATGACCGGCATGGTGCTTTGGAGGTGTTCTTTGATGATGCCTTTCAAAGTCAGGCCAATGACCGCGGTGGGAATAAATGCTGCAATGGTATTAAGAAGTAGCTTGATCCCTGATTTGGACTTGCCGACGCAACCTCGCAACATATCTGCCACGTAGTGTCGGTACATAAACAGCACCGCAATGATAGCGCCAAACTGAATGACTATTTCGAAGGATTTCACTGCTTCGATTTTATTCGCCGATGTACGGTCGGGGTCATTTAGCCCCATAAACTCACTTGCGAGAACAAGATGACCTGTTGAGGAAACTGGCAGGTATTCGGTAATGCCCTCGACGAGTCCAAGTACGACGGCCTGTGTGGGGGTTAGTTGATCCTGCTCCATTTTTTCTTCTTCCAGGTCACATTGGCGCACGCGCCATTTTCTCTAAATCACAAATTATTTGTCTAATTATACATGATATCCGCGAGATGACGAACAGGCACCGGCCAGCTGGCCAATTTTTTCCCGCTTCCTGCTACAATAGTCACATCCCCAAAAACTGAATCGTTTTTTTTGCCCGGAAGAGTCTCAGACCTCTCTACACCTTCGTTAGGAGTGCACTATGTGGTACCCGAGGATTCTAGTCGGTATCGGCGCGTTAGCAGCGTCAGGTTTGGCCATGGCAGCAGGAGGCGCGTCACTGAACACGCGTCTGCTTGAATCAGGAACTACGGAGCCGTCGGTTTTGGTGGATTTTGCGATTTCAGGCGTGACGCTGACGCCGGACGCAAACAATTTTTCCTCACTCGCGATTGACGGGATGAGCACGATCAATCAGGTGGGGATGCCTGATCTGCCTTCCTCTGGGGTGCTGTTAGCAGTTCCAGCAGGGTTCGATCCGCACGTATCGTTATTGTCTGAGACGACAAAAGTTTTTCCGGGAGTGACGGTCGCTCCTTATCAACAAAAATGGCGTTGTTCCACAGAGCTCGGTAGTACGTTTGAACTTGATGACCGCCTTTATGACTCTGCGGCGGTTTATCCGGCAAATACCTACAAGATCGAAGAAGTCGGATATATGCAGGATTTGCGTATCGTTCGTCTGGCCCTGACGCCGGCGCAGATGGATTTTGGCAAGCACTCTCTGGTTGTCACTAACTCCATGTCATTGCGCGTGGATTTTGTACCGAATGGAAAGGCCGGGGTTAAAACCCGCCTGCCTTCTTCGATTTCCGAGCTCGCAAGAAAGCTGACAGTGAACGGCGGTACGATGCGCAGTATCGAGACCGTTGAGTCTCCTGAAAAAATGCTGATTGTAGTAGCAGATCAGCTCAAGAGCGAAATCGAAAGTCTGGTTTCATGGAAGAGAGCTCGCGGCCTTGCTGTAGATGTGGTGACCTATTCGGAAGCAGGTGGAACGAAAGAAGCCGTTCAACGCTATGTCCAAAATTACTACAATCAAAGCAATCCGCGTCCCACCTATCTGCTCCTGGTTGGCAATGGCACGACTCTGCCGCCTTTCCGGCGCAGCACCAGCAGTGGAAGTGCAGCTTCTGACTATCCGTACGCACTGTTGTCCGGAACCGACATTGTTCCAGATATCTTTGTCGGTCGTATCGTAGCGAATGATGCAGCCGAGGTTAGGGTTCAGGTTACGCGCTGGATGAACTACGAGCGCAGTCCTGAAGCAAACGGCACCTGGTATTCAAAAGGCACGACGATCGCTTCCAACGAGGGCAGTGGCCCGTCCGATGTGCAGTATGCCGAGCAGATCCAGGCAGAGTGGATGAAAAACACATACACGTCTGCAGACAAATTTTATCAGGGTCAGGGATCGGCCACCGCGACGAACATCGTTGCAGCACTTGATTCCGGCCGATCATGGCTGACTTATATAGGTCATGGATCCGGTACGTCGTGGGGCTCAACTAACACGAGCTTCAGCACGTCGACCATCCGTACTCTGAAGAACTACGACAAGCTTCCGATTATCGTCGACGTTGCTTGTGAAAACGGTTCTTTCGTCGACATTTCGATGTGTTTCGGCAAGCAATGGGTGGTCCATACCAGCGGCGGCCGCAACGCCGGTGCAGTCGGTTATTACGGTGCATCTGTTTCCACCAGCTGGCATGAGCCAGCGGTCATGGCCGTCGGAGTTGCAAAGCGTCACTACGACAACAAGATTTCAAATCTTGGTGGTTCACTTGTGGCAGGCCAGCTCTACCTCATCGAGAAGATGGGCACGGGAGCGAACGTCGTGGACAATTTAGAGTGGTATAACCTTTTTGGAGACCCCTCCATGACCATGCGCACGGCGACTCCCGGAGCGTTTGAAATGAGCTATAACCTGGTTGATGATGGGGATAACCGCAGAATCGACGTGCGCACCACTGGCACGAGAAGTGCCCGCGCGAACGTCAAAGTAGCCCTGGTTGGAGCGGACGGATTTACCCTGCTCGGTATCGGATCTACGGGAACGGACGGTTTGATCTCATTCTCGGTCCCGGCCACGGCGTCTCTGTCGGGAGCGAAATTGACCGGTACCGGCTACAACTTCGAGACACGAGAAGTATCGGTGCAATAACACCCGGCAGGCGGTCATATCTACAGACCAATAGCATCAAATAGAGAAGGGGCGTCACAGGATGTGACGCCCCTTCTGGTTTTTATCAGAAAAAAACCTACGGCACGGCATGGTTACAGGGCAACCCACACGGCTTTTTGTTCCGTGTAGAGATCCAGAGCGGCTTTGCCGAGTTCGCGTCCAAACCCCGACTCTTTGTAACCGCCGAAAGGCACCGCCACGTCAAAGGCATTGTAGCAGTTAATCCACACGGTACCGGCGCGAAGTTTGCGGGCGGTTTCATGGGCAAGCGAGATATTCTTGGTCCAGATACCAGCAGACAGGCCGTAGTTTGTGTCGTGAGCGTATTTGATCAGATCTTCCGTCTTGCTGAATCGCTTCGCTGCAACGACGGGCCCGAAGATCTCTTCTTTGCTGATGGTCATATTCGGATCGACATCCGTAAAGATTGTCGGTTGCATGAAGTAGCCGCCCAGCTCCTTACGCATGGAATTCCCTCCAGCGGCAACCTTTGCGCCGGATTCTTTGCCACTTTTAATAAACCCGAGGACTTTTTCATGCTGCTCAAGTGAAACCTGAGCTCCCATCTGAGTCTGTGGGTCGAGGGGATTTCCGATGCGCATACCTTTCGCCGCTCGAGCGAATTTTTCGATGAATTCGTCGTGGATTTTGTCCTCGACAAAGAGGCGCGATCCAGCGCAGCACACTTCGCCCTGGTTGAAGAAAATAGCGCCAACTGCACCTGCGACTGCCGCATCGATATCAGCATCAGCGTAAACAATATTGGGTGCTTTGCCGCCGAGTTCCATGGAGACGCGCTTAAGATTTTTTGCGGCAGCCTGCATGACGAGCTTGCCGACTTCGGTTGACCCGGTGAAGGCAACCTTGTCGACTCCCGTATGCTGTGCGAGTGCAGCTCCCGCAACAGCATCTCCGGTGACGATATTGACAACGCCCGGTGGGATTCCGGCTTCCAGAATCAGTGCACCGAGTTTGAGAGCGGTCAGGGGGGTCTGCTCAGCCGGCTTCAAAACTGACGTACAACCACAGGCAAGTGCTGGTCCAAGCTTCCAGGCCGCCATCAGCAGTGGGAAATTCCAGGGGATGATCTGTCCGACGACTCCAACCGGCTCGCGCATGGTGTAAGAGAAATAGGCTCCACCAACGGGATTAACTTCACCGAGCATTTTGTCCGCCCAGCCACCGTAGTAACGGAAGGTTTCGACAACCTGTGGCAAATCAAAGCCCAGGCACTCCGCGATGGGCTTGCCATTGTTCATCGACTCCAAAACGGCGAGCTCCTCTTTGTCGCGCTCGATCAGGTCGGCGAGCTTAAGCAGAAGGTTGCCGCGCTGGCGTGGACTCATTCTCGACCAAGGTCCCATATCGAACGCAGCACGTGCTGCGGCGACAGCCTGATTGACATCCTCGGCGTCGGCATAGGCGACTTGAGCCAGTTCTTTTTCGGTCGCAGGATTTAGTGCGGCGAAGGTCTTCCCGGACCGTGCCGGAATCCACTCGGAGCCGATCAGCATTTTGCCCGTGGTTACTTTGACGGGTTGATAGGCAGTCATAGTCTACTCCTTTAAATTACGTATTGGTGTCTCAATAGATTGTCTATGAGGTCTATCAAGCTGAGGCGGGATATTACAAGGATAATGGTAGGGGGGAAATGCTGTATTCCCCGCTATTTTCCAAAGAGTTGGGTCGCGTAGTAATAGTTGCCGGTCTTAGAAACCCCGATTCCGACGGTCTTATAGTCACCGACGATATTTTCGCGGTGGCCCGAACTGGCAATCCAGAGCCCGATGAGTTCATTGGCGATTTCGTCTGCCATGGCAGAGCTTCCGTAAGCGTAGGCGACATTTTCCGCCGAGAAATTGACGGGCGTATTTGCACCAAATTCGCCGCTGAATTTAGTGTACCTGGCGGCAGGAAAGCCTCCATGTCCGAGTGAGTTCGCTGCTGCCTGCTGCTGAGACCAGTCCCGCGCAACCCACGCCATACTCGACGAATAGTTCAGGGGGCCGAGGGCTGCACGATAGGCATTGGTTTTATTTGCGAGGGCAATTTCTATCTGACAAAGGAACTGATCGCCCTTATAGCATGCATTATCCAGAGTTAGGGCTTCACCTGCAGACGTTTGTACCGGAGGAGGAGTCTCACCGCCGCGATGATCCTCGTTTCCAGTTCCTCCCGTAGATCCCGGGTCGCCCCAGGTGCCGCCACCGCCAGCAGGATTGTTGGGGTCGGAGGGGTTCGGGTTTCCAGAGGAGCCCGAGGCGACGGACCCCGGAGCGCTGCTGCCTTGCCTAACGTCACCGGTGCGGTTCAATCCGTCACGCCATGCAACTGCGTCGCTTCCACCGGCAGCTGATCCTGACCGCTTATTAACGACTTCTGGTTTGGATTCAAAGGCCTGCCCGCAACTGGAAGTAGCCAGCAGTAACAATAGATGCTTCAACAAGGCGTGCTTGCTCATGCGACGGGGGATCCTCTAACAAAGCACGGTTGCACCAAGGGTCAAATGCCGTTTCAGGCATCAGGACAGGATTCGGAGCCGGTCGCCGGGCGCTTGAGGGTAAAGAAAGAGAGAGCATTTATTCTATTGATAACAGCTGGTTATACTGTCCTTTGCCCGGGTGTATTTTTTTAGCCTTTTCGAAGCGATACCAGACGTCTGCTTATTTCAGCTCACGATTGCGCCCTAACGCTGCTAAGGTCATGGCAGGCCATGGGGCATTTGGGAGGCGACTTGTGAGTGAAGACATCAAATCAGAATTTTCCGGCTGTGGTGGCGGTTGCGCTTGCGCAGCCAATCGTGCAGCCAATCGTGTCACGAGTCCCTCTGCCGGTCAAAGCACTGCAATTGGTGCCGGATTCAGGCAAGCACATCCCACCGATGTGTTCTCCTCCGTTGCTCTCGCATCAGAATTACTGGCCCAGCCGGAAGATGACTACGTTGATAATATCCGTTCTCTGTGGTCGTCCTTAGCTCCAGATAATCGGATTTTTGCGGCAGGCAGCAAGCAATGGCCGCCCGTAAATCAGATGATCGAAGAGTGGTTTGTTTCCGGAGAGGCAACGGTCGAGGCGGCCAGAATGCGTTATGACAGCCACATAAATCAAGCTGTGGCAGGCAAAATTGCGGAGATTTCGAACCTCCTTTTCACCTTAGCGCCAATGCTCGCCCGCGAAAATTATTTTGCTTCCCGTGGTCAAAGGGACGAAGCGCAGGAATGTGCCCGCGAAAGAAGCGAGCTGGTGAAAAACCAGCTCCTTCCGCTGCTGAATTTTACTGCCGATGAAGAGAGCCAGATTCAGGACGATTGGTTTCGTCTGGCCTTAAACTGGACGCGCGAGGTCGCGTCCCAGACTGCCCAATCAATCTTTCATCAGGTTTAGGGCCGACCCCGCTTTGAACCATTCGATCTGCTCGGCGTTATAAGTGTGCCGGCCTTCTATAGTTTCGGTGGAACCGTCGGTGTGTTTCAGCGTGACGGTCAGATTCTTTCCCGGAGCAAATCCGCTGAGTCCTGTCACCGAGATGCGGTCTCCATCCCGAACTTTGTCATAGTCAGCCGGATTGGCGAAGGTCAATGCCAATACACCCTGCTTTTTGAGGTTGGTTTCATGAATTCGCGCAAAACTCCGGACGATGACAGCGCTCACACCGAGAAGGCGAGGTGACATAGCAGCATGCTCGCGGCTTGAGCCTTCCCCGTAGTTTTCGTCACCAACGACGATCCAGCGATGTCCCTTCTTTTTGTAGTCACGCGCAACTTCTGCGACGGTAGCGACAGAATTGGTCAGAATATTTTTTGTCTTGCCAATTTCTGCGACGAAGGCATTGGTTGCCCCGATAAACATATTGTCCGAGATCCGATCGAGGTGACCACGGAATTTGAGCCATTTTCCTGCGGGAGAGATGTGGTCGGTTGTGGTCTTGCCTTTGGTCTTGAGCAACATAATGTTGTCGACAAAATCTTTGCCGTCCCAGGCCGTAAATGGCTGAAGGAGTTGCAGGCGTTCACTGTCAGGCTTTACGACGACTGTGACTTTGCTGCCATCGGCCGCGGGCTCAATAAAACCTGCTTCGCCACCGGTAAATCCTTTGGGTGGAAGCTCTGGGCCTTCCGGCACTTTCAGCTTGACCGACTGGCCGTTGGGAGCTGTGACACTTTCATGGACCGGGTCAAAGCTCAGCGATCCCGATATGGCATAGGCCACAACCATCTCGGGGCTGCTGATGAACGAAAGTGTCTCAGGATTGGCATCGTTCCGGCCACGGAAGTTGCGATTGAATGATGTCACGATGGAATTCGGTGTTCCCTCCTTCATGTCTTCGCGCTTCCATTGGCCAATGCATGGTCCGCAGGCATTGGCGAGAACTGTCGCGCCAAAGTCTGTAAGAGTCTTCATCAGTCCGTCGCGTGCAATTGTTTCGTAAATCTGGTCTGAGCCTGGAGAAACAAGCAGCTGTGCCTTTGCTTTCAACCCGCTGGCGGTTGCCGCTTTGATGACATCAGCGGCACGTGAAATATCCTCATAGGACGAATTCGTACACGATCCTACGAGCGTTGCACTCACGTGATCCGGATAATTCTTTTCTTTGACTTCCGCCCGCATCCTGGAAACCGCGCGCGCCAGGTCCGGTGAATGGGGACCGACGATATGGGGTTCAAGAGTAGACAGATCGATTTCGTAAACCTCATCGTAAAATTTGGCCGGATCTCTTTCGACCTCGGCATCACAGCACAGGTGTTCTGCGAATTGATCGGCTAGCGCCGCCAGTTCGCCCCGTTTTGTCGCCTTGAGGTAGACGGACATGCGCTCGTCGTAGGGAAAGACCGAACAGGTAGCGCCTAACTCCGCTCCCATGTTGGTGATGGTCGCCTTTCCGGTACAGCTGATGGAACGCGTCCCCGGGCCAAAATACTCGACAATCTTATTGGTGCCGCCCTTTACTGTGAGCATGCCAAGTAACTTCAAAATGACATCTTTGGGGGCAGTCCACCCCTTCATTTGTCCGGTCAGTTTGACTCCGACCGTTTTGGGGTTCAAGAGTTCCCAGGGCATTCCAGCCATTACATCCACGGCATCCGCTCCGCCGACACCGATTGCCAGCATGCCAAGGCCTCCGGCATTCGGAGTGTGCGAATCGGTGCCGATCATCAGGCCGCCAGGGAACGCATAATTTTCCAGTACAACCTGATGAATGATCCCGGCACCTGGCTTCCAAAAGCCGATTCCGTATTTATTGGAAGCGGTCTTGAGGAAATCGAAGACCTCCGCGTTTTCCTTGTTTGCGAATTCCATATCCGGACCGACGCCTTTGCGCGCCAAAATCAGGTGATCGCAGTGGACGCTCGACGGCACAGCCACTTTTTTGCGCCCGGATTGAATGAATTGAAGGATGGCCATTTGAGCCGTCGCATCCTGCATCGCTACGCGGTCTGGCCGCAGCATGACGAAGCTTGAGCCTTTTTTAAGGGACTTGAGGTCGGTATCATTGTCGAGGTGGCAATAAAGTATTTTTTCCGCGAGGGTAAGGGGGCGACCTAGCGCGGTGCGATAGCGCTTGAGCTTTTCGGTCATGGATTCGTAGAACTTTTTGACGTTTTCGGGTTTGGTGGCGCAGACTGATTCCATGGACGGTTCCTTTACAGCAAGATCTTATGCGAAAAAAATTCTTCTATTTAGATATGCGAGTCGCCAGCGTGTTCAGTTTTGTCGCCAATTCCTTGAACTGGTCGGCATCACGTAACTGCAGGGCAGCGGGTGTCTTCCCTGCGAGAAGCTCGTCGACAAAGCGATGAACCTGAATCATTGGGCCCGATCTCTGGTCGTCGATCATTCGCTCTGCAATGCTGTTCAGCTTGTTGGCCAGGTCCTGCAGCTGATCGGATTCGCGTAAATTGATGATCCCCGGTTTGCGGCCAACCAGCAAATCGTCCAGGAAGCGATGAATCGAGACCAATGGTCCGTAAATTTCATGGGTATAGCGAATGGACGCGTAAAGGGTGACGGCCACAAAGACTACGATTAAACCGATGGCGACCGAAACTGGGACTGCGAACTTATAAATCGTAAGATAGCTCTCCTGCTGTGTCATCTGGAAATAGACCGAAACAGCCTTGTAAATGTCGTAAACGTAGTAGCCAAAGACTCCCAGAATCAAAGCGGCAAAAATGCAGTTTACCGTGAGAAAGATCAGTCCAAGCTTCACCTGCTCGAATGGTTCCACAAGAAGCGACCGCCACTTGCGCCGACCTTTTTTTGCCATGGTGTGAGCTCCGCAAAATATTGAAACGGTTAGGTAATCCCAGTCCGAATTGGTATCAGGCGGATCATATCATTAGACTTGGTGGCCTCGCTAGTCTGTCTGCCAGAACTGCGGCGACCGCTATGGCGGCGGTTTTTGCCCTCAAGACGTGGTTTCCCAGGCGGACGGGGGTAAAACCCGCACTGGTAAGAAGGATTGTTTCCCTGTCGGAGAGTCCTTTTTCCGAACCGATCACCGCGGCAACGACAGGTTTGGCGAGGAATTCCGGGGAATCTTGGTTGACGCCGTTGGCAGCGGCACCCAGGTCAGGACCCGCTTCGGCAGCTCCGACCAGTTTGACTCCCCAACTTGCCGATAGTGCGACGAGTTCTTCGCAGTTTTTTAAAACAGTCAGCTTTGGAAACAGGGCTCTTTTGCATTGCTTGCAGGCATTCAGGATCATCCGCTGCCAGCGGTCGACGGACTTTTCGTTGATTCGGGACTTGCTTTGATCCACCTGGCCAAAGACAACGATTTCGTCAACACCAAGCTCCACCAGAGGCGGGATCACTTCATCCAATTCGCCGTGTCCCAGAGCCCCGACGGCGATCACCATCCTGAGGAGTCCGGGTAAATCCTTCATGGATTCGGTCACGCTGACTACCGCAGATCCGGATTTTATGTCTGTCAACACGCCGATACACCAGGAGCCGGAGTTTTCCCCGGATTCCAAGCCAGCCATGACTTCAACTTCCGTCCCGACGTTGAGGCGTAGCACTTTTGCCAGGTGTGTGTGCTCTTCACCCGTGATCAACCAGGTGCTGTTGTTCTGCTTTGCGCCCACAAATCGAAATCGATGACTCACGGTTGTTCCCTGGACTTCGCAAGGGTCTTCGCTACTTTTTCGTCAATTTTGACAAATTCGAGGCAAACCCAACCCTCAAGCTCGTTTTTTCTTAGTCTTTGCAATCCAAGGGGCGTCGCCAAATCAGTCATCATGTCGGCGTCTTCGGCGAGTATTCCTGAAAGCACGAGCATCCCCCCGGGGGCTACGGCTCTGGCGAGTTCGGGAATAATTTTTTCGAGGACGACGGTCAGAATATTTGCAACGACGAGGTCATAGGGCGGGGACTCTGGCGCCGGGATTGATTTCGGGTCTGGAACGCTCATTTCATAGATTGGGAGTGAGACCGCGTTAAGCGCCGCGTTCTGGCGTGCTGCCATGACGGCATCAGGATCGATATCTGTGCCGACGACCAGAGGGCATCCGAGTTTCAGTGCGCCAACGCTCAAGATGCCGGTGCCGGTGCCGACGTCCAGCACCCGCGAGAATGTTCCTGGATTGTTTTCAATTAAGGCTTCGAGACGCTGCAGACAAATTTGCGTCGTGGCATGTTGCCCGGTGCCGAAGGCAATACCAGGCTCTATCACCAACGCGATTTTCCCGGGAGGGATCGGATCCTTGTTCCATGGCGGGTACACATAAAAGCGCTTTGTACTGATGGGAAGGAAACTCTCCTTCCATCCTTCCATCCAGACTTCGGTGTCCATGCTGTGCATCGACGTTGTGATGCGACCCAAAAATGCCCGGTCCAGCCGTGCCTGCAAGTCCTGCAAAGATTCGAGGGAATATTTGTAAATGCTGATTGGCGTCTTCTCGCCACCGAGCTCGCCGTAAAAATCTCGATATTCACCGGTGAATTCATTATCGATGTCGATACCATCAATCGTCCCGTCGACAAAAGATTCAACGCCATTTGCCACCAGCCATTCGCGCACGGAGTCTTTGCTGGTCTGGTTTTCTATCCTGGAAGTCTCTGAAATTTCAGGGAATTCAATCTTAAGCTCATAGGTTTTTTGAGGATGTGCCATTGGATCTAACAATTCCTGGGTCATAATGTTATAGGTACGCTCCTTACTACAGGAGCGTGTATTAATGAAACGTTTAATTTCTTCCATAAATATTAAACAGGCGATGGCAGTCGCTGTGGCAAGTCTGGTCTCCTTTATGCCGCCATGCCTGTCCTCTGCGGCCCAGTCACCCTCAAAGAAAATCGACGTCCATATCGCTTGGCCGGCAACCAATTTCCATACCATTGGTGCTATGAGTTTTGCGGAGCTGGTAAAGACTAAGACTGGCGGTGCAGTACGGCTTGAAGTTCATCCCGGAGGAAGCCTCGGCCTTAAAGGTGAGGAAGTGCTGCGAGCCGTGCGACAGGGATCTGTTCCCATGGCAGAAGTACTCATGGGTAATGTCGAAGGGGAAAACCCTGTCTTTGGTCTGACCTCTTTGCCACTGGTTGCCAATAATTTTGAGGAAGCCCATAAGCTGTATGAATTTTCCCGTCCCCTTTATATCAAGGCGGCCGCAAAATCAGGTTCCATCTTTCTCTATGCCGCGCCCTGGCCGCCGGGAGGATTGTTCACCAAAGAAAAAGTTCGAGGCATCAACGATTTGAAAGGCATGAAGATACGTACCTATGACGCCAACAGCGCGACCTTTACAAAAGCTTTGGGTGCGACGGGGTTGGCGGTTCCGTTTGCTGAGCTGTTCACAGCACTGTCTACAGGCATGGTTAAAGGCGTTCTCACATCGTCCGTTACAGGTGTCGACGCCAAACTTTGGGAAGTGACCTCTCACTTTCTAAAGATTAACTACGCTTACCCCTTGAATATGATGGCCATCCGCAAGTCGGAATTTGACGGATTGGACGCTAAAACCCAGGCCTCCATTTTGGAGGCGGCACGCGAAACTGAAGCCAAACAATGGGCTCGTGTCCGGGAAGAAGACGCGGCGGCGTTGAAAGTTCTTTCTTCGAAAAAGGTCGAGATTTCCACTGAAGTTCCCCATGAAGTCGATGTCGCCATGAAAAAAGCGGCAATCGAAATGCGGGAGGGTTGGCTTAAAAAGCTGGATGCAGATGATCGAGTCGCGCTTCAATTTCCCTGAGTTTTTTACCGACAGTTTGACCCGCGCCTCCCGCACCGCCCACGCTGCGGGGTCGGTGATGTTGGGAGGCGCCGTTCTGCTGCTGCTGGCTGAGATGATCGCCCGGCGCATCTTCGGGGTTTCGATCACCATTGCCGAGGAATATGCGGGGTATTTTTGTGCCGGAGTTGTTTTTCTGGGAGCAGCCAGGACGCTGGTCGATCATCATCACATTCGCTCAGACCTGGTGGTTACAGCTTTGCCCGGCACGATCCGTCGTGCTGTAGAATGTTTGGCGGCATTCTGTTCCGTGATCTGTAGCGGCTATCTGGTGATAGGCCTTGGCAGCCAGTGGTGGGATGTCTGGACATTTCAAAGTCGCAGTTTTTTTCCCTCCCGGACACCGCTTTGGCTTCCATTGATTATTCCCCTTTTCGGGATGTCTCTTTACATGCTCATTCAGTTGACGCGGGCCGTCCGATCCGCGGATCGAAAAGCACAATCCTCTGGGGCCACCCTTGATTGATCCCCAACAGCCTTTTCCAATAGCAGCAGCGATATTTGTACCCGTTTGTTTGCTGTTATGTCTTGCCGGGGGGGTGTGGGTCTGGGCTGCCTTGATGACCACCGGCATTTTGACATTAGCCTTCTTCACGGATGTTTCTGTTTTAAACATGACCGCTACCATTGCCTGGAATGCCGTCAATTCCTATGGACTCGTCGCGCTGCCTTTGTTTGTTCTCATGGGTGAGATTCTCCTCAGGTCAGGCATTTCCCGCAGGATGTTCGGCGCTTTGGCCCCGTTTATGGAAAGACTTCCAGGAGGTCTTCTTCATATAAATGTAATTGGTTCGGCGATGTTTGCAGCAATCTCTGGCTCGTCCGCCGCGACCGCGGCGACCATTGGAAAGATCACGCTGCCTGAACTTAAAAGCCGGGGGTATTGTGAGAAATTGGCAGTCGGATCCCTGGCTGGCGCAGGTACCCTTGGATTTCTGATACCTCCCTCAATCATCATGATCGTGTACGGAGTGATGGCAGGGGTTTCAGTCGGCCAATTGTTTATTGCCGGCCTCTTGCCGGGGCTTTTGCTGGTTTTTATGTTCTCCGGGTGGATATGCCTGCAGCATGGGCTGAATTCTTCGAAAAAGATGAAGGTTAAACCAACAACCAAAGAGTCTTTTAAGTGGAACTTTGCTGCGCGGGGACTTCTTGGTTTGGCGCCTGTCGTTGCTTTGATAGTCATCGTCCTTGGGAGCATCTACAGCGGCGTCGCCACGACCACCGAATCCGCCGCGATCGGCGTGATGGGTGCGACGATTCTGGGTTTACTTACTGGGGAGCTTTCGTTGAATGAGTTACGGGAAGCGGCATCACAAGCGGTTTATACCTCTTCAATGATTGGGATGATACTCGCAGGGGCTGCTGTTTTAAGTACCGCGGTAGATCTGGTCGGACTTCCAAAAGCGCTTGTCGAGGCTGTGTCAGCGCGCCATTTGGAGCCGTTGGCAACAATCGCCGCACTGATCGGCTTGTATGTTCTTCTCGGGATGTTTTTGGACGGCATTTCCATGGTTGTTGTCACGTTGCCGTTAGCTTTGCCGATTGCGACGACTGCCGGATATAGCTCTTTATGGTTCGGGATTTTTCTCGTGATCATGGTGGAGATGGCACAGATCACACCGCCGGTTGGTTTTAACATTTTTGTTTTGCAAGGTCTGACGGGAAGGTCCGCTGGGTGGATCGCGCGCGCTGCTCTGCCCTTTTTTCTAATCCTTTTGGGGTTTGCTCTGTTGTTGGCCATTTTTCCGGGGATCGCAACGGTGATGGTGCCGGATATTTAGCGTGGCATCAGCGCAAAAGGCCCGATCGGCGACGTCAGTCCATCGATCGACGAGTAGTAACTACCCTTGCGGGTGAGGTCCATCAATTTGCTTTCATAGTCCTCCGTCTTACCGCGTTCACCCATCCCGGCATAGATGTTTGCCATCAGTCGGGTTCTGATAAAGGAGTCGGGTTGGGGGTCACTGGCTTCCAATGCGCTGAGCTTTTTAAACGCCTCCGGATGCTCATGGCGCGCCAGCATCATTTCTATTTCCAGATAAACCAGCCAGTTTTTTTCCGCCTTGCTACGGGCTTCGTTTTTCAGCCTGGTGAAATTGAGGCGGACCAGGCTTTGGCGACCTCCTCGCAGGAGCGATAGCGTTTCACCATAGAGACTGTCCCAGTTGTGTTGCGCCTTGTAAGCCGACTGAAAATCGGTTGCAGCAGCGACATAATCGGCAGGAGTTCTCGCCAAAGCGGTATTCACGGCCCCACGCAGATGGTGCCCGGCGACTGAGTCAGCGACAGTCCCTTTGAAAAGCAACATGCGTTGACGCGCTTCTGCCAAGCGTCCCAAACCCATGAGAGACCGGATCTCCCATAGAATGAAGGTTTGCAGGACGGCGGGCGAGGCACTATTTTGTCTCTGAATTTGTCGACGCGAGGACTCCACATACCCGAGCAGATCTTTGGCCTGTTTGGTACGAAGAGCTTCAGGACCAATCAGTTCGAGGATACCAACGTCACCCTTGGTGCGGTAGCTTACTTCCTGTCTTTTCAGGAAGGTCTGGATTGCCCTTTGGCTCATTTTCGGATCGTTTAATGAAGCGATCAGGCGCAGCTTGTTTTTTGCGGCGTTATCAACGGAAGCCAGGTCACGATGTGCACGTTTTACAGTGGCTTTGACATGATCGCGTTCTCCGCGTTGGTGTAAATCTATGGCCCATGTCTCATAGACGAGTTTTTTCAGAGCCAGAGATGTGCCGGCGGACTTCACCGCTGCAGAGAAGCTTTCATCTGCCCTCGTTGTTGCTCGTTGCCAGGAGAAAGCAAGGCCGGCACCCATAAGCAGGACAGATTCAGACCATGGGTCCATGGGTTTGGAGTTAATGGTGATAATCTTGCGTGTTCCTTCGTAGGCGGAGTTTTTATAAAAGCGCAGAGCGTTGCTGTACACCTTCGCCGCGCAGGATGGTGTGCGCTTCCAGCTGCGGCAGCGATTCATCAGCAGATAGTCGATATCGGTATATGCTCCGCGTTTTAGTGCCGCCATGACGAGCAGCTGCAGTGCAGGTCCATATTGGCT
>Ga0154020_10002699_pt1 | contig 21630 bp, 31 predicted proteins | sample Klosneuvirus_201_FD_109709 | JGI IMG/M metagenome (GOLD analysis project Ga0154020, IMG submission 109709) | Active sludge microbial communities from wastewater, Klosterneuburg, Austria - Klosneuvirus_20160825_MG | ecosystem: Engineered > WWTP > Aerobic digester > Activated sludge | place... | reverse complement strand
TCATTTGCCCTTTATACTGTCACTGGCCTTTGCATGGGGTGCTTTGCCGGAGATCGGTCTCTGCTTTCTATCCCTTGCTGCTACATCTCCCATGTTGCTGGAGCCTCTGGACTTCTATCGCTCACTGAGAGCCTCCTTTCCTTCCATCATTGTGACCACCTTTTTTGTGTGACGATTGATTTAATAGATGCCGAATGACGAAGAACCATCCAATATCTTGCTGGGCGTCTCTTTGCCGACTCCGACGGTCCTCAAGGTCCACAAACAGCACGTTTTAAGTGTGAACCCGGGAACTCCATTTTTGGCACAGCTGCCGTTTGGTCGGTATTTGTCCTTTTCGACCCGTTATTGTTTCATTGTCGTTAGAATTTGATTTGAGAGTTGCCTCCGGTGCCCGTTTATGAGTGAATTACGACGACTGTATCTTACCTTGTGAGATTACGCCGTAATTCCGGTCAGACTGTGTAGTTGTCAGAACATTGTTGACTTAGTGGTCGAGCCGCTGCAGAACCTTCCATGCGGTTCAGATTCATGTTCTCCATCTTCGAAAATGTGGTTTCATAGTGATTTTGATTTTTTCAAACGGACTTTGATGCATTGTGATCGTAGACTCGACCGTTTAAGTAGGTTTTTTCACGTAGTGGTGGTCTTTGTCTTTCCTCCATACCGTTCCCGTCTCGTTTAAAAAAATTCTAGACCTCATTTTCTTTTTCGCCGTAGCCCATTTACTGATTCTAGTTCCAAGAAAAGTTAAGTGTTCGTCAGACGTCGGTGTGAGCCCGAGAAGAGCAGTTCGTAGGCAGGTGATCGCTCTTTGCGTCGAGTTTCATGAGCTGGATGAATTTTTAATGCTGTGAATACTTGTGACGAACAAATCGTCTGGTTTTGCGTGTGTTTTGTTTGAGTGGTTATCTTTTTTGAATTCAATATCATTATTACGACCTAATTACGACCTCGTCATATGAGTCCGTCCGTCTACTGAGTGTTGTTTTCGCTTGCGGTCATGGCGGTTGTGAAGTTGCCTTCATTTCTTGTTAAAAAAATCCACAAATATTCCCGATCGATTCCCCGATAGTTGGAACCTATTGTATTAACATCTGTTGATTATTTCTGGTGTTTTTATTCCATTTATTTACGGAAAACTGTCTGATCGAGGTGCGTCCAGCCATTTTTTTCAACTTGCTATTGACTTGGGGGCATTCATTGCTATTTCATTCTGCTGGTCGGGCCATTTTCTGATTCTACGCATTAATTTTATGGCTCTCATGTATTTTTGAATTTTTTCTCCTAAGGGGGGTACAGGGGGGCCAGATTAAAGGCCTCGTTACTTCGCTTTGACGTAATCACGATCGCTGGATCCCGGCACAGACTCGATTTCCCCCAGATTTCATTTCATTTGATTGATGTTTATCTGACATTGAACCGCTCATTCGTGTTTTGTGATATATTCAGCCGGAATTATGACTAAGTTACGACATGACATAGACCTCACGACCGCCATTCCCAGTTCACCCTCTAATCTTTCCCCCTTCGAGTAGGTGATACCGATCCCGCTTGGCTTCCTATTCGCTGTCTCAAGTAACTTGTATCGACTGAGTCTGTCGAACAACGTCAGCTCTGGCTCTTCGAGATCAAGCAGAGCGAGTACTCGACCTCATCAGGGACCAATCTACCTCAACGATCCTCATCTTGTCGAGCATGAAAATCACAACCAAGATGGCAGTTCTCTGTTGAGGTGGGGTATACCGCTTATCAGAAGGGTATCATCGGCTCCTTCGCGTTGTCACGCCATGGAGACTCCACTTCAAGTGTCCACGGCCATTGAACACAGCAAATGATCATTTATGATGACAACATCAAACACGAGGATAGACGCCGCAGGAATGATCAGTCTTGTTTCGTTAATCGCATCGTTGCTGGGTCGAACTCCGATTTCCGCAAACATCCGTCGCAGGCTAATACCAAGATGATCAGGGAACGGACACAATACAAAATATTTCGAGCGAAGGACACGAGTACTATTTGTGTAGCAAGCAATGGTGATGGTAAGGAAGAACGTGGCCATGAGGGCGAAGACTGCTCCGGAGATGGCGAAATGCAGATTGGCGGGTTCCACCCAAGGAGGCGTCACGGTTTCTAGAAGGATGAACGTGTCACGAAAAGGTATTGATAAACGAGCTATTCATTCCCCAGAAGGAGTACCACAAGCTCCACCGCGGATGGTGAAAGCGACACCGTAGTCGCACTGGCACCGCATGAATTTCACATTGCACGCGCCATTGCCGCTGCAAAATGCTCCCGCCACCGCGTCCACAGGACAGCTCGCTATGAGGCAAAGTGAGAGAGAAAATGAACCACAAGCGAGTAGAAGAGGGTCCACGAACCAGTGCAGTTGCCAGGGCAGACACGGATGGCGAAGGAGTAATCGACCAGGGGAGCCGACACGGTCACCGTGTAGTTCCCTGAGGTCTCTGCGAGGGTCAACTGAGAGGTTGCTGTCCAAGACGCTCCGGAGTCGTTCGTGACGACAAACTACGATACTATCAGCGGAAACGAGGAAGAGCGTCTCAGTCTTAGAACGATGCGAGAACAACTTCGAACAAATTCGGACCTATTAATATTTATCACTCAAATCATATTAACATCACGAAGCATCAAGTGGCCACAGATGATTGGACAGGACAGATGAATGAGTCGACGAAAGGACAGAAGATTGAGGTATTCCTCGAGCTCGGTGGAACTTCTATCAATCACAGCTGCAGCGTACCTCCGTCGTATTCTTCCCAATTGAAGGAAAGGCTCTACTCATTGATGTTACGCGGAACACCTGGACCTGAAGCGCCACGGAGCCATTGGCAGGACCGAGGCCAGTCGAGGAGAAGGAAAAGGTGGCCGAAGAGCCTTGCTTGAGGTCGGCAAAGGCAAGCACAGACGGCTCCAACGCCGTCTGAGCAGCACCGCATGAGATAAATATGAATATTAGGGACAATGATACGCAATATATCCCCAGGGGCATCATGGGATCTCAGGGAAAGAAGAATGAGGGAGCCGCTAGCCGACAATGTCGGTCGACAAGCCCGACCTCGACCTCGACAACTTCAAAGGCACCCTCCGCGGCCAAACAGAAAGTGAAACTCTCGTCGCGTCTGCATTGTGTTTCCTGGAATAATAATTACGTTTATCTGAGCCTGAAGTGGCTGGCAGAGTTGCAATCAGCTTCACATCAACACCGCCTTGAATCGTTAGTTAGGGACCATCTCACGCCCACCTGTCTATTGTCTTCTTCTGCCTTCGCCATGAGCGAGAAATTGATCCCCTTGGCGTTGCTATCGGCTTCTGTGCCTCCAATCACATCGACGTATGACCCGAGCGGCCTCGCGCGTGACGATAGAAGGGCCATCTTTTGTTGCCGTGTGCCAAACAACGTATGACCTTCTCTGAGATTCATCCCCCTCGCTCACCACGTTCCTGCTGCCTCCCAACTTTGTATTATATTCATGGATTAATTGTGTTGTAATATTTGCGGGACTGTCCCGTAGTCCGGGAGACAGAGCTGTGGCGGCAACTCCTATGGCGAACTCTTTTTGCTCGAGCTCCAGCGCTCTGGGTCTCCGAACTGTCCCGTCGATTCTGACATTATTACGTGGTTTAATTTATCTATTTTCTATTAGAGCCTTTCACAGAGAGCGAAAGTGGACTTGATCTTCGAGGTTGACGGCCTTTCCTTCATCGTCGACAAGGTCACTCTTCGGGTTCCTCTGGTACGCTTCTCCTCCTCGCCCAGCATTTTTTTGCATCTCATTTTTTCATTGTAGACTGGATTTTCTTCTCCCGTGACTGGTGTTGTCGTTTTCGTGGCCAATGAGCTTGGCGACCCGTTGCCCACGGCGCCCTTCGACGTCGACGAGAACATCGCCGATCTCGTCAACAACGGCCCTTGTAACGTTCCTGTCTCTGCAAATTTAAGGCGATGAGTTGGACATTTTGATAATAGCCGCTTTCTCCTTAGATGGTGTTTGGGAGCCATTGTGCTATTGCGAGCTTCCTGGTGAAGAGCTCGAGGTGACAGTGCCGTTGGGAAAAAGCGTCCGTGGTCGCTTTGTCCTCGTGAAGCTCATCTCCAACAAGCGCCGCAATTCTATCATCACTGCTGAATTTGTTGGCCTTTATGGTATGAGTATTGAGTCTCCTGTTGGATCGCCATTCATGACAGCCGATTTTGAAGGCGTGGTTGAGGAGCATCCGCCTGCTCCTGTCGCAGCTCCAGCGGTCGCCACAGGTCGATCCCAAGTGTTCGAAGACACCCTTCAGACATTTCCCGCCTTAGAAATTGTCGGTAAGCTGCCATCGGAATGTTATGATTTACATCAGGTCACTTCTGAAAGGCATTTCACCAGATGAGGCGGTCGTCGAGTACCACAGCTTGGACGAATGCTACGCTGCGAATAAGTGCACTTATCTGTTCCACGGCAAGAATTTTACGCAGCAGCAATGGTGTCTTATTAGTTCCTTTCGATTTATCTCCATCGAAGTTACAGTGGATCTCATCTTTCTGCCTTAGGCGTGAATGCATTACTTGTAAGCTGATCAAAGGTTCTGGAGCCTGCTTGTCTTGCTGTGCCACTTGCCACGCCGGCCATCAACTTGGACCTATCAAGACTGGAACGTACGCGTTCCTCATCTTCGATTGCTCATCGCATGTTATGCTTTCGTTGTTGAAAGAGCAGTCTTGTCTTGGCATCTCCTTTCCCTATTGACGATCGGCTCCGCTGCTAGCTTCTATTGTGACTGCGGCGATTCGAACAAGCGATGCATCGCGAACGATTGGCCAAGCATTGCGAGGAAGGCCGTGCAAAACCAAAAATGCTCTTTCACAGCCACCAACAAGCGATTCGTCGTGCAGCGATGGTGCCGACGAGATCCGACACTCTCTCCTCTCGCATCCCATGCTGACTCCATCTCCTGTGTTTAGGTTCCACTGCATCACTTGTGGAATGACCGCTGAGAATCACAAAGGTATTTGCGTAGCTTGTCTTCGCCAGTGCCACGCCGGCCACAATCTCGTCGAATCGCCGCAATCGCCGAGCGGATTTTATTGTGATTGCGGCTCGGACCCATCATTTGGATGCTTGTGTAATAAGTAGATGTGTTAATAAGATTATGGTGTTTTTTTTCAATTTTTTTGTCGCACAAGGCTCCTAGTTTCGGGTATCAGATGAGAGTTTGCCTTGACGGGCATCTCGAGCTCGACGGCTGCTCATGGAAGATTGACCACAGGATCTTCAACCAAAGATAACTTACTAATAACAATAATATAATGATATAACATTGCTCGTCTCTTCCGGAGGAGGGAGACGAGCCGACCTCGACGAAAGCACAAGCCGCGGCACTGGAGCAGCGAAAGCCTAGACAACCCCGCGCTGCCAGCCGCCTCGACTATACACCTATATATCTACTAGTGCAATTCCAATTTATTTGAAAGAGGACCATGATTGCCGACGGCACTACGAACGGCCCTCGAGGCTCCTTCCGAAAACCCTTCGCGATTTTCGAGCACTGGAGCAAAAAAAACAGACCCCGAACCTCTCGTCCTCCAATCGGACTCGAAACGAGAGAACTTAATCTTATTAACAAGTGATGAGGCCCTTTTTGGACGATTTTGGCTCCTCGAAGACAGTAGACCTTCCCTCACTCTGCGTTGTTGGTTTTTTCCGCGACAGTTTCGATTCCTTGAGTAGACAGTTCCGAAGTCGCTCGCTTTTTTGGCTTCATGATTTCTGCCCCCCCGTAGGCCCCGTTGGCACGATAACTGCAAATCCGGAGAGGATAGAAGCCCACCCGGGCCGCGAGGAAGTCTTAATGTATTCAGGGGGGCCGCCAATCGGAATAACCTCTCCGCTGGTTTCCTTCACTGAATTCTCGTTAGTACCCTCAGCTCGCAGGTAATAAGTCTCGTGGCGCTGCTGGTTGGCCTCTCTCTCATTTCCTATCCGGCCTCTCTTAGTTGCCACTCCTCATGAAACGAGCTTTTTCAGCCATTGGCGCAGTGGCCGCGATCATTCTTGATGGTCCGGAAGATACTGCCGCCACGCCGCGGTCGTTTTTGAGTGAGACCTCCAGCCCAACTCCTGAAATCGCCTTGCCACCATCGGAAGCACCCTCCGTTCAGGTGCATTATCCTCTGAGTATTATTATGACTATTTTGAGCAGAAAGTTCAGGTCTCCCTGAACGAACCGTTCCTTGCCCTTTCCTCGTTCCCGGGCTTCCTGGCTCCCTCACTGAGAAGGGTCTGAGTGCCTCAACAGTCACATGCCCTCCTCACTTCTAATACAATACCTCATTATTGCCATGTTTCAACAATATGAAAACAGTTATATTCTTGGATCAACTTGACTGTTTTGCCGAATTCCCGGCATTTTCGTGAGCTCACCCCCCATGAAGCCCATCATGACGGACGACGAAGAATGATCATCTGGTTTAGGACAAGCGCCCTAGCGGCACACACCGCAGCATCATCGATCGCATCGTGGCCATTCGGAAGGCTCACAAGATGGCCGAGCATAACGACTATGCTAGGTGGATGCTCGCTGTCATCATCAAAAAGCATGTTAATGGGCGCGGCGTCATCTCGGAGCCTGCGATTGACTGGGACGCAATCACTGAGGCCTACAACGACAAAGCCATCCACCTCTCCGAGGACGAGAGTGCCACCAAGGACGAGATCATCGCCATCTGGAACAAAATGAAGTGGGAGCCGTGGATCAGAGGTCCGCTCATTAGTTTCTCCCCTTTCTACAACATTGAGCCTATTAACAAGAGCTTGCCGTTGACTCAGAAATTGACGAGGACCACGAATTCCCGCCATTCGCCCACAAGAAGTTCAACATCGACTGGGAGCGATTGGATCAACTCAAGGTGCCTCCTCGCCCAGATATCGAGGGAGTGCTCGTATCCTCGCCTGCCGACTTCATCGACAGTCCCTTTGAGCGCTTGCTCGAGATGACGAAGGCAGGTGAGAAGGACGTCCTCACTGTCTCTGCCGCCGTCGCTGTCCAGGAGTTGCTGCGGAACAAGATGAAGTTCCATATTGCTTCCAAGTGGTTCCGCATCAACAAGTATTGCATTGACGAAGGTAATTCATTCACAATTGCCCCGTTTGAATCCAATCAATGACCGTGCCTGTGTGTAGACGATGAAGAGACGGTCGCCTTGAAGACTTTGCTGACAGAGCGCCAGACCAACGACAAAGGCGCTATGTCTCTCGGCGAGTTCCTCGATCTCGTTGGCATCAATATCGTTGGCGATCACATCAACTTCACTTACCTTCTCTCGAGAATTACTCACCAGAACATTCTCTACAACCCAGGTATACCAGCTCAATAGACCCCATTACAGTCAAAGCTCAGTTCTACGTAGGCAAACTCCTGGACGAGTTCTTCCGGTACCTTAAGTTGGTCGACAAGAGCAACCTCCAAGAAGGACAGCACGCTTGTACGAGGGCCTCAACAGAGGAGATCTTTGAGGTCCTCCAAGCTCACAAGTTCAATCTCGACAACGCGCTCACTTTCATCAACGAGGAGCCGTGCTTGCGCTGGTGGGGCTCCGTCTATGATCACGCAGGTGCGAATAACTCCTACCTCTTGATTCCATTCGGAGTTCTGTCGATTGAACCGCTCCGCTAGGAAACTTTCCCGTCTCAGAGAAGCTCCACGGCGAGATTGACAACCAGAGCGAGTCTGCTCATCGTAGAGAGGTGGAGGGCCAACACTCATCGACCATGAAGAAGCTCAGACAGTTGAGCCGCGATCGCAAGGAATATGTGGACAACAAGATAAGGAGCCTCGTGTTGTCCACCCCGTTGCACGAGACCCAAGCGATCATCGACTTCGCCACCGACCACATGAACGAGTACCTCGATGAGCACAGTCTGCGTAACCACCAGCACGGCGTCCCTCACATGGACATTTCGGCGAAGGACCGGATTGTCATTCCCAAGTTTAAGTGGAACTTTGTGAGTGACGAAAACCGTACTCCCAAGAAAGGCCGCTTCGCCAACAAGAAACCCGATCACGAATGGCTTCAGGAGAGCTTAGCCGTCCTGCGCGATGTGCCGAAGTCAACGGCGAGCAACGATGCCCTCGAAGCGGCACGAGCGCTCCTCGACTTGCAATTCAAGGGAGCGCTCCTTCCTTTCTCGTTCTGATATGAACGATCGCAAGAACATAACATGTAAAAAAATTGTAATTTGTAAATTGTCAATGAACAATAGTTTGAACGTATGTATCCTCGCATTTAGAAGTCGATCAAGCTCACGGTGAGGTCGATCACGCCACCGTTCTTCTCTCCGTGAGAATTCAATGGCACCGAGACACGTTTGCCGAGCAGCTCATCATTGAGTGAATTCAGACGGAATTCAGCGTGGCCCAGGTGATCGCTCTGAGGCAAGAAAACAGCTAAACGTTGGAGGAGGATAGAGGAGCAAGAATGATGTACAGAGAGAAAGTCCTTGTCGAGACACTTGAGATGAATCGTGACGGGAAAATTTCCTTTGACATCCTCACCATCGAATCGAATCTATGAGAAGAAAGGCGAATCCATCAGAATAAAAAGACGCTGGAGACGACGAGCTCGACGATGGACGGACCATAAAGGCGTCGTTCCACTTGGGGTTGAGTGTCTTCGGGACGACTTTTGACTTCCATTCCCATTGAGAATCCCAACTTGAGCCAGTGGGAACAATACGAACGATCACGTAAGGGTCGCTAACGAAAAGCAAGCTCAGCGGAAGAGCTCGAGGGGTCGAACCGACAACAAGGACTTCAACACCTCCGCTTCGTCGCGGGTAATGATACAATAAAATTTATAACAAACTTGCACATCGTACCTCAGACCGTTGGAATCGCGAGCCAGGAGATTTGTTCCCGAGTGAAGATCAACTACGAATATTGTTCCTAAGATGGCGTCGCCAATCAGATCCCCAGATGACATCGTTTAAGCTCTCGATGAAAGTATAGAAGAATGACATCCTACAAGTTATCCAAAATTGTTCCGAGAGGCGAAGAACTGGCTGCAAACTGTTCAGGAAGCCGGAGCTCGAGCCTCGTTGACGCCTTAATCGCCGCTAACGGCCCTGGTGAGTCATTGTTCACCGCGTTTCTTGTGAGAATGCTTCTATAATTTTTGTGAGAGGTTAATTCAATTTCCCGATGTCTCGCAAAGCAAAGCTCGCCGGCTTGCTGCAACAAACCCAATCTCTGGGCGATCCTTTCGCTGATGGCTCCAAGGAGCTCGAGGCGCTCGGCGACCTCGTCAGACAGCTTCTCATCACGTGCAAATCGCCAGATTATAGCGATGATGCCATGAAAAAAGCGCTTCAAGGTGTCAAGGCTTCGTTCCAGAGGTGCTCCCATCACCCTTCTCCGTTGATAATTCGATCATTGCTGGGCTTCATCCCCTTTGCCTGGTTTTTCGGAGTATTTAATTAATATATGTATATATATTTTATGACCTTTGTGCGGTGAGGGCCGAGGCCCCCCAATCTCGTGTCGATCCTCGTCGACGACGATCCTTGTTGATCTTGACGCTTTTATTTCATTCCTGCCCAGCTTATAGCTCGAATTTTGTTAGTTAACATTCTGCTTGAATACCACTCTGTTAATTCATAGCAACTTTTTTTGACTGCACCGCATTGGTGTGGTGACAGCACCAACGGTCAATCTCATGTCTCTTTAGGCTCGAGGGCATTCTCACCCCAAAGCTGCTGCAAGAGGCGAACGAAGTCATTGCGAAATTCGCTCGAGCTTGCGTTGATTACGCTAAGGCAAAGCGCTCTCCCGGAGCAGAACTTTCCTCCAAGAGCGCCGACGTTCACAACCATGCCGCGAAAGTGCGATTTCGTCTTTCTCGTGTCGAGATCGCTCGATTTCCTATTTATGCCCCTCTTTCTCTAGTACAAAGATATGATGGTCAAGCTCCGGATAGATTTAGCACAGCTTGACTCTTCTGGGTCTGATCAGTTTAGTGGAGCGATGAGCCCTCGGACAACTCAGCGTGCGATGGAGAAGGATCCGACGACAAATTTTCTTGTAGATCTCTGCTCTGTCCAAAATTTTTGACATTTGTTCCCCTTATGCTGTTATGTTGTAGCATGAGGTTATCTCTCCACGAATAGGTGAGACTCCTGAAGTCTCTCTTACATCGAGCTCCCCTTCCACGCCGCTCAGGAGCGACAAAGATGGTACTCTTCTTTTCAAGCTAAACTCATTTCTGATTCTGAAGTCCTCCGTCATCCCAGAATCAACCGCGGCCAAGTTACGTTCAAGTGACCAAAAAGGAATGAACAAACGCGACAGCTTCGGAGGCGGCCAGAAGTGTACCCATTGTGGCAAAGCGGTTTTCTTCGCTGAGAGGAAAGAATATCAGAAGATGCTCTTCCACGTTTCTTGCTTCAACCATTGGTTCAAGGAGCATAATCAATCTGACACGGGTGTTTGGGGCGCTCATTATTCCAAACCTAATGCCAATCCTGCCAAGGTAATTTTCCAGCGCAGTCTGTGATACCCTGTTATATCTCATTGTATTTTGCCTAGACCAAGCCGGAAGCTGACCCCAAGAAGCACGAGCCCATCCCGAGTTTGGACATCGCAGATCCCATGGAGACGGATGACACCAGCAAACCTACCACGCCGGAAATTAAATCTAAGGATTCAAAATCTCCCTCTGCCCGAAAGCATCATGAAAAAGAGAAGAGCGACAAGAGCGAAAAGCGGCAGTCTTCCTCCGAATCAAAATCACCCAAAACTAAATCGAAATCGGATTCGAAAGACAAAGAGAAAGTCGAGGCCCCTGAGAAGGAAAAAGAGGATGCCCCGAAGAAGAGCTATTCTCACTCGCGCCACACCTCGCACTCGCGCTCCGCAAATGCCTCGCCGTTGAGGGAATCGTTGTCGCCGTTGCACGACGAGTCACCAGAGAAAGAATTTTCTTAGTACTCTTTGTCTACTGATTCATATGATCAACCGCATTTCTAACGTTTTTGTTTAGTGATAAGGACTTAAAGAAATCGTCCAAATCTTCTCACTCGAAGCACAAGTCTTCTTCGCGCCACCGCCTCGATGAAGAAGATGAGAACTCGGTCAAAGAATTCACCGGGAACCCCTTTGACTGGACGCGCGCTCCTAATATTGTTTCGGCGAAGACGGAGACAATTGTAAGTCGATCCATACGCCTTTTTCTCGTGCTGTTCCTCACGATTCTTTGTTTAGTTGGCAATTGCTGGAGATGCTGTGAACGTGTGGGACACGCGTCGTGGCCAACTGCTCGGTATGTTCATTGGCCACTCTGATAACGTCAACTGCGTCGCTGTCGTCGGTGCCTTGTCTTCTCGGCCGCTCGTCGTCTCCAGCTCAAGGTTCCATTATCTCTCCTTTCTTGAATCTCCCATCACGTTCTGATAGCGATTATCTACTCAGCGCGGAGACGTTGGTCTGGGATCTTGCGACTCAGAAAGTGGTTCACGATATCGAAATTGACTATGTGCTCAAGCTCGCGAGCGACCCAGAGAACGATCTCGCCATTGACGTGACGATTGGCCTCAAGGAGAAGAAGAAGGTGGTTGAGATGCAGGAGAAGTGGGTCCTCGAGAACGGCCGTGTCGTCGTCTCCAAGGACTAGATCGTTTAGACTGGTGACCATCTTGTAGTTTAGATCCTAGAGATTGTAATGTCGTATTTAATGTTTCGCATCACTCGGATTCTGCTCCATCTTGCCTGGTGTCTCGAGGCTACTCGGAAATTTATGCCACAGTACAGCAGAATACTTTCAGGAACTGAAGGATTTCAGTTCCTGTTCGCTCCAAATGAGCAACCAAGTCGCGCTCGACCAGTCTAAGCAGGTGATATCAGAAGATGGTGGCGCGACAGTGGAGCGAGGAGGACAGAAGGAGGCGAAGAGGACGAAGAAAGGGGCGCGCGAGTGGACGGAGAGCGCCAATGTTCTCTCGAGTTGGACCTATTGGTGGCTCACCTCCTTCCTCATCTTAGGCTATCGCCGCCCTATCGAGGTCCTTATAAATAAATCATGATTTTGTATTAGTATTTATTTAGATATATTATCGTAATCGTGACATTATTGGCTGGCTTGCCAAAGGGTGTTTGCCGCTCGAGCTCGTTGAACTTGCTCATTCCCGGTCTCGGACTTCCTTCCACTTTGAGAATAAAAATATTATTAATTAAAATCAGTTTTATCATATGTCTTGCAGGAGGTGAATATGGGCCCCTTGGAAGGCTACAACCTTTGCGGCAAGGTGTCAAGAAGCTTCGACCGAGCTTTCGACGAGGTCACCGCCGATGGGAAAACGTTCGCATAAGTAGTTCTTTGAATGTTAACAAATACAACAAATATGTTATTATTTTTGATTTAGTTTATATTAATTTGAGGAGGACCCACTCTGTTTCGAAGATTGGAATAATTTTCTCGGCCGTCATTGAAATTTATCCGGAGGTCCTATTCTCCTCCTCGGGTGGCAATTCGTTACAATGTTCGTTTTTGATGATGTAGATTGAATCTATGGAAGGTATTACTGAAGACTGTGGGGTGGTACTATGCCAAGGCCATCGCGTGCATGGTCATCTGGGCCGCCTTGTCGCTTATTTCTCCCGCATATCTCCTTCGCGAACTTGTCACCTTCGGTAAAGCCTTCCCTTTCCTGGAAAAATATTTCCCCTTTTTTCTCTTCTTTGTTGCATTACTTAATGGAGCGTGTTAGTGGGGACGCCCAAGGCGGCGCAGGACACGACAAAGGGATACATCCTCATTGCCGCCTTCTTTGCCAACACCGTGCTCACGGCAGTCGTCCTCCATCGTATCTATTACTTTTCGATTCGCGCGGGCTTGCGAGTACCATTTCATTTCTATATCTTTGTCGTTTCCAAACCATCTTATAGTGATTTATTGTCGCGATCGCAGTCGCATTGAAAGTGACTTTCCTCTTGCCTCATTCCTCATGATTCGCTTGTTCTTTACAGTGCAAGACGGCAATCATGGTGGCGGTGTTTAATAAGGCTCTTCGCCTTCGCTCTGTGTCGTCAACGATCGGAGAGATTGTCACCATTCAATCAAATGATGCCTATCGAGTCATGGAGACCGTTCGCTGGTTTCCCTTCCTCCCAGCCACTATGATGATTGTCCTCGGCACTTCCTCCTCTTCTCTTTTTACTACTTTCGGATCCTCTGTCTAATATCTCGTTCTTTTAGCGGTGCTCGTGCTAGTGAGTCTCATCGTGGGGCCAGTCCCTGGTGTCGTGGGTGTGGTGTTACTCATCGTCCTCTTTGTCCCCATCCAGTACCCCTTCATTTCTGCTTTACTGTAGTTCCTGACTTGTGTTGAGCACTTCCGACCTAGAACATTACTGGGCAAAGCTGTGACTTCTTTCCGTGCCAAAGTTGCTGCGGTAACTGATGTTCGCATTCGCTTGTACGATGCTCTCGAGAAATACCCTGCTTTTCACTTCTTGTTTCTCATCGATGTGTGTTCATTCAGAATGAGCGAGATCATTACTGCCATCAAGTTAGTGAAGCTGTACAATTGGGAGAAGAGCTTCGCTGATCAGGTTCTTACATAACCTATGTTGACTATCGCAATCTTACGTCACCATCTTTTTCGAAAGGTCGCAGCGGTGCGAGATCAGGAGATGGTCAACATTCGGAAGGGCTCCATCTTGCGCTTTCAGAATGCATCTGTCTCCGTATTCGTTCCAATGACGGTTACTTTCATTACTTTCCTCATCTACTACTTTTACAACGGAAGGTATGATTTGAGATATTGATCTGACCCCGATTGGATAACAGAACCCCGTTGATTAGGTTCCTGAGCTCTACCGACGCTTATACCGTGGCAGCGCTTTTCGAGGGAACTCGCTATTCGCTGGTGATGGTTCCGTATACCGTCAAGTCCATTTCAGGTACCTCGCCGTAGCTTTGACCACTTATGAGCACGTTCGCATTACCATTGCCATTTTAGAGGCTCGCGTGGCTATGAGGCGAATCACGCGGTTCCTGAGTCAAGAGGAGCTTGTCGATACTCGTGACGTGGATTCCTCTCCACAGCCCGGTGTCGTAAAGGTGCTATATTGCTTCCGCGAGATCACATGCCTATCTTAATCCCTTATGTTTTAGATTGAGGATGGCTCCTTTTTATGGAACCGAGTCGCCCAGGTGTCGCTCAAGGACCTCAAGCGCAAGCCTGTGAAGCTCCTCGACGCTCCTCTAGAAGACTCCAAGCTCACCCTCAAGAATATTGACGTAATTGATATTTTCGGTTTCTTCGAAAATTTATTTCATGATGTTTTGCTTTGATAGATTCACATCAAAGCCAATGAACTCGTTGCCATCGTGGGTCGTGTCGGTTCTGGGAAGAGCTCCTTGCTCTCCGCAGTTCTTGGCCAGATAATGAACGTTCAAGGGAAAGGTTTGAATCGATTCATAAAAAAATTCAGATAATCCTAAGTTTGGCTCATTTTTCAATATGCAGTGTCCGTTCGGGGAAGGGTCGCCTACGTGTCTCAGCAGCCGTGGATATTGAATGGTGCAATGATGTCGTTCTCGATGACATCATGTTCATAGAGCTCATTGTGTATCGTATCTTAGAGTCCCTCCGATCAAATATCCTCTTTGGCGAGCCCTTTGATGAGGATAAGTATACCAAAGTCCTCCATGTTTGCCAGCTCGTGGCGGACTTGAGTCAGCTACCTGCTGGTGAGCGTCTTGCTTTCGATCTCGCCTACTTTCGATAACCCCCTCGCCAAATAATGATATCTTTGTTTAGGAGATCTGACAGAAATTGGTGAGCGAGGTATCAATTTAAGTGGTGGTCAGAAGCAGCGCGTCGCACTCGCTCGAGCCGTCTACTCTGATCGAGACATCTACATTCTAGACGACCCTCTCTCTGCCGTGCGAATGATTGCCAACTTCATTTAAACGAGCTTTGGGTGTCTCACTTTCGAATTCCGTCCTCCAGGTTGATCAGCATGTCGGAAATCGGATCTTCCATGACTGCTTTGCATCCTACTTGGCCAAGAAGACTCGTCTCCTCGTTCTGAACCAGCTTCAGTATTTGCCTAAAGTCGATCGCATCATTGTCCTTCATGATGGCGAAATCCAAAGTGGAATCCCCTTGCGTTCATAATTGTGTTTTCATTTATCTCCTCTCCTTTTAGCGAAAGGAACGTATGCAGACCTTGTGAGGAAGAACGTCGACTTTGGCATCCCAAAGACCACGGATGAATCGACCGAAACTCTCGATGACAAAGCGAAGAATGAAGATAAGAAGAAACAGAAGCAGAAGAAGCACAAATCGTCGAAGGCAAAGTCAAAGAAAATTCCTGTGCGGCCCATGGAGGAGGGAGAAGACGAGGCTGCCATTGATGACTTCGTCAAAGACATCACTTTGTCTCCCAATGCGATGGTGGATTCGATAGCCTCGCCCAATGACGAGGGAGATGCGGACACCAATGAAGACGATGACCTGAAGGATAGAAAGGTAGTCCCTCTTCAGGACACGAGCAATAATGTACCTTCTCTCAGGTTTTCGAGTACCCTTGCGAATGCAATTCATATACCCTCCCTGTAGAATAATATGAGTTCAGTTTCGAGTAGCTCGATCACTAAGATTGACTTTGAGAGCTTTAACAAGTCGGCTGCCGGTAATATCATTTCGAAAGAGGACCGTAGCACCGGCAGGTCCCCTTCATTACTCCATTGTCTCTTTGCTGTTCTTGTTTGATCTTCTTTCCTCTCAGCGTCGGCGCGGCGATCTACTTGAGCTATGCGAGGGCCTCGGGGACGATCGTGTTCGCCATTTTGCTCACTATGTTCATCGTCGTCGCCCAAGCCTCTCGAGTCATCCCTGGTTCGTATGGTTTACTGTCGATCCCTTTCCTTATTTCCTCATCTTTAATATCCAGATATCTGGTTGACTTGGTGGCTCGGAAACACGTTTGGAGAGACCCACGAGTTCTATTTAATGGTGGACGGCATTCTCATCGCGGGTTGCATTCTCCTCTTCGCCCTCCGCAATGTCGCTCTGAGCTATTGGTCGGTGGCTTCTGCTAACGCCCTCCACAATGGCGTGTTTGCTGTACGATTCTTAGTGAGTAACTTTTGGATTTGTTGACATCTCGTTTATCTAGCGAGTCCTCAAAGCGCCGATGAGTTTCTTCGACTCAACCCCAGGTACCCTAAGTTGTTGCCTAATTCTTGTATTGAACCTCAAGAGTCCCTTTGATAGTTGGCCGCATCCTTAATCGATTTACGAAAGATCAAGATAATGTACGACTGTTAATCACCTTCTTTTGCTTGCCCTACGGAGGCGCTTCATCGTATTGTTTCCCTCTAGATTGACGATCAGCTGCCCGACACTCTCTCGCAGGTGCTCCATTATGGCGCCATCATCATCGGCTCCATGGTCGTTATTGCCGTCTACTTGCCTTGGGTACTCGTTGCACTAGGGCCTCTCCTCGTCCTCTTCGTTGGGGTTTCGGTGCGCCTTGAAACCCTTGATGGTTAACTTATCCCCGAAATTCTGAAAATATCGTTTCAAGATGTTCTACCGAAAAAGTGCGCGTGAGATGAAGCGAATCGAAGGCGTCAGTCGCAGCCCTATTTTTGCTCACCTCTCTTCCGTTCTCACTGGCCTCCCTGTCATTCGGTACTCGACATTTCATTTCATCCTCCCACTTTCCGCTCCCCAATCATCAATGTTGTTTGAATAGCGCTTATGGTGTTTCGAATCGATTCATCCAAGAGAACTTTGATCGTATTGACCGGAACAATCGGACCTACTACTATGAAATGGCCGCGCGGTATTTTTTCATTAAGATCTCAACGAAGTTTGGAATGAATGCCTTTTGACTCTAGTCCCTCTTCTTTCCGTTTAGGTTCCTTGCCATTCGATTGGATTTCATTGTGGCATTGATCATCACGGTGACGGCACTGCTGCTCGTGTTCACGCCTGTGCCTGAGGCCGTTGCTGGTGTCGCCCTCATGTATGCGATGCAGATGGCTTCTCAGTTGCAGTGGTTTGGTATTCCCCTCTCCCACCCTTTTCTGTATCTTCGCCTTTCTTTCTGATCGTCATCTTGTGCAGTTCGAGTGAGCATCGATTGTGAGAATAGCTTCACCTCGGTGGAGCGCCTGTTGCACTATGCCAAAGGAATCCCCTCTGAGGCGCCTGATGTCGTCCACGGTATCTCACCGTACTTTCTATTCACTTGACGGTTTTTGCTTGACTCGACTATCCTCTTAGAGAATCGTCCAGCAGTCGATTGGCCTCCACATGGAGTTATCGAATTCGACAAGGTCGAGGTCAAATACAAGGAGGGCCTCGAACCCGTTCTTCAAGACCTCTCTTTCAAGACGGAGCCTGCCGAGAAAATCGGTATGAATTCCAATTTTTGCATCTTTTTGTGTGTTTTAAGGTCTCCTTCATGAAGGTATCGTGGGAAGGACAGGCGCGGGTAAGTCGACGCTCATCACGACCATCTTTCGCATCTTGGAGCTCAACAAAGGAGCAATCCGCATTGACGGCGTCGACATATCAAAGATTGGTATTTCAGATTGTTTGTTGCTTTTTTCTTCGGTATCCGGAGGACTCAATAGTAAGGCTTTCGCCAGGATTGCATGATCTGCGATCGAACCTTGGCATCATTCCACAGGAACCAGTGCTCTTCACCGGAACTGTGCGATCCAACCTCGACCCCTTTAGCGAGAAAGCCGACCACGAGGTGTGGGAGGCCCTAGAGAAAGTCGACTTGAAAGCGGCGATCCTCAAGCTCGATGGAAAGCTCTCCGCGGTGGTCGTTGAAAATGGTATGGGATTTTACTGGGTTCCATCTAGACATGTTGGAGAGATTCCAGTGGGTTTTGTTTAGGTGAAAACTTTAGCGTGGGACAGAGGCAACTGTTGTGCATCGCGAGGGCCCTGTTACGGCATTCTAAGATTCTCGTCTTGGATGAGGTATTTACCTTTTTAGGGGCTCTTTCCGGAATTTGCTTACCTCCACTTTTCTCGCAGGCGACGGCGTCAATCGACCTCCGGACAGACGAGTTCATCCAGCGAACGATCCGCAAAAGCTTCCGCGACTGCACGGTGCTTACAATTGCGCATCGCCTTCACACCATCATCGACAGTGACCGTGTCCTCGTTTTAGAGAAAGGTCCTTCTTCTTCTCCTCGAGATATCTCTCCGGTTCCATTTGTTAGTCCGTTCAAAATGTGAGTTCCATTGCTTAGGACGCCTCATTGAGATCGGAACACCGACGGAGTTGCTTGAGCAAGGAGACAAGAAGGGAGGCAAAGTGAGCGAATTCGCGCGCCTCGTCGATGAGACAGGCAATGCGGAGGCCAAGAAGCTCCGCAAGCTCGCCGCCAAGCACTCCAAGGGGCAGGATGGTAAAGGCAAGAAGAAGGACCAACCGGTTGCATTGGACGATGTGAAGTAGTAAGACACCTCGGTGCGTTGAATTCGGTTTCCATAAATTTCAATTCAAAGACCCGTCCAAAAACTGATATTACCTCTCAATACTCGATAGGGTTTGAAATCGCTCCAATTGCGCTTTTCAACAAGATATGAATCCGCCTAATCAAACAAAGGACAGCCACGAAGCTTATTACACTTGCCAACTTTCAGTAGAGTAGAGTTGAGCACTCACATCAAAAGGTGATATCTGTGGACGTGAGCTGATTGAGCTCGAAGGGGGGTGTCTGTGGACGTGAAATATGAGCTTGATCACCATGTGAACTCAGACACAAGAGTCTTCTGGCCATAACAAATGGGCCACGGGCCTGCTCACTCCTCTTTTTTTTCCCCGCTGCCAAGGATTTTCAATATATTTCTCCGTATTGAGAGGCGGGCGGCTCAACCCACGCTCCCTAAGAAGTACGGCCTCATCCCTTTCCTTCCCTCATTTAAAACAAATAATGTATAATAGATATTAAAATAGCAGACGAGAAAGAATGCAGAGGGCAAGGTATATTTCCCACAAGATCAACCTACTCATTCTTGACTTTACAATTCTTAAAGTGGCCAGTTACCCAATCAAAAGTTTGGCAAACCAGGCCGCAATAAGCGATGGATTGACATCGCGGGCAAGGAAACGATGAAGCAGCCTTGCATCGAGCACATTCAGGAAAGAATCGCACGCTTTTGTCAAGATCGTCTATATCGGAAGCACTCAAATCTGATTCGTCCAGGGCAAGCGTTGCCATAGAATTCGTCAATTTCGCCAAGTCCGCACAATCCTGCTGCAACTTGCTCAGGAGCTGGAGGAAAAATCGAATCGGTTCTCGATCTTCCCGAACGATATCAGCCAGTTCGGTGGTGGTCAAGTATAAGTGTTTGACGATTTCACTCGATTGAGCCCTCAAATTGTGTTCGCCAGAAAGTAACAAACATCGAGCCAGCCGAACGAAAATAGCCATAATCGTCCTTTTCTTCACTTTGATGTAAAGAGAGGTCGCAAGAAGATCATCGAGTTGTTTGAGCACTGATCCAAACTCAGGATGACATAGTACATCCTGGACTTCCTTCGAATCGAGCAATTCCTGACGACAGCAGAAGAGTTTCAATTTAGGCTTGAGCTTCGCCAAAGTTTGCTAAAAACACGTGATTCCTTAACAAATGACGAGCACCTCCTGGAATTCCCAACATATTTATATTATTTAACTAATAATTTAAAAATAAGTTTAGTAAATCAGCATTGAGAGTTTGGATACTGTACGTCGACTGAAGTCAAGGACAAGGACGCAGGCTGTCAGAATTAACACCGGCGAGCACGAACAGCAACCAAGACTAATAGCTTGCACCTCAAATTTCATGACATCATTAACATCGTAAATCAATTCCAAGGGAATGAAGGGAGGACAAGACAATAAAAGGTCGAAGCTTCGTCGACGCCGAGCAGTCATGAGCCCTCGCGAACTCTGTTCCAAGCATCATGCGCACCTCAAAACTTGACTTCATCGCGACAAGAGGTGAATGTATCGAGATTTTTCCGACTCAAAACTGCTCAAGGCACTCCAGGTTGACCAGGTACGCTTGTCTATGGACTGTTTCCCCTTGCTTGATAATCCTCAGAACTTAGCCCTTTCCTTCGAATATTAAGTCTTGAGGCTCGAATTGTTGGCACCGTGAGAATTTTATTCGCCTGTCCTCTTTTCATATCAAGAGGAACAAAGGCAAACTTGAAAGTGAAATAAATACACAAACATCACCGGGTGACGACGAATTCGTATAAATAGATTTAAAGGCGCGGATGGAGGGGATTAAGGAGGTCGAGACCCGCATCGACCACTTGGTCGACCATGCGCTGCAAGAGCTCAGGGATCCGCTCGTCATTCAGAATCGTCTCATGGTTCAGATCGCTCCGCACAAACTCATGTGGAATACCTACACACACAAAATTAAATGGAAAATTTGTTTGCGAAGTACGTTTTGTAAATGTGCAGGTTCGCATTTACTCGAATCTCAAAATAAACTCAAGCGCGGAATCAATGGAAGAAATCGGTACCAATGGGCCGAGTGTGATGGATGGGGACACGGCCATCGCCAGGACCAAGAGGAGGGGTATCGAAATCGATTCCACGAACCCCCTTAGGACCGCCACGCACAAATGACTTCACCGTCGGATACCGATCAGAGGAGATCACCTGACAAAAACCGATATCAAGGGAGGAAGAAATAAGGATGATATGATTATCCAAGAGCGGATGCGGAGGAGGAAAGCAAGCGGCGGGAGCGGGGGAAGAGGAGGAGGGAAATAGGGAGGGAAGGGGAGGAGATGAGATGAGAAGCACCGTGACCGGAGGATACTTGACTCCCGTATGTCCTCGTGTTAGGAGGCGGAACTTCTTACCATCTAAAACAAACAAATCGACTCAAAATGTAGTGGAGGAGGAGGCAGAGAAAGATGAAGGACGAAATGAGGCGCCATCAGCAGAGGTCAGAGAGGAGGAGGAAGATAGCGTCGGGAGGAGGGAGAAAAAAAGAGAGGAATGGGGAGGAGGAGAACGGAGGAGGGGAAAAATAAGGAAGATAAGGAGGAGGAGGAGGAGGAGGAGGAGGAGGAGGAGGAGGAGGGAGAGACAGGGACGGAGGACCTTCCAAGCAGTTGGCGATGTGTTCCTCCTCTTGGCGAGTCGGCGGGTCGAGATCATTGCTATACATGCCCAGCTTATACTTCTTCCAATCGGCCAACGAAAACCTAAATCAGAACGACGCATTCATTATATATATTAAACAACAAACAATATAAGAAGTAAAAGCAAATCAAGGTAGTAATACCAATCGAGGGGAATCGGTTTCATATTGGCGTCGATGAGGCCGGTGAAGTTGGGGTCATCGTGTTCGCCTTTTAACATGTTAATGGCGTATATCGAGGGGAACGTCATGATCACCTAATACAGAGGATATAGGGAGGAAAATACAGGAGGAGGAAGAGAAGGAGGAGCAGGAGGATGAAAAAGATGCAGATGAGGAAGACGACGACGACGACGACGACGAGGAGGAGGAGGAGGAGGAAGAGGAGGAGGAAGAGAAGGAGGAGGAGGAGGAGGAGGAGGAGGAGGAGGAGGAG
>Ga0154020_10002698_pt1 | contig 21631 bp, 16 predicted proteins | sample Klosneuvirus_201_FD_109709 | JGI IMG/M metagenome (GOLD analysis project Ga0154020, IMG submission 109709) | Active sludge microbial communities from wastewater, Klosterneuburg, Austria - Klosneuvirus_20160825_MG | ecosystem: Engineered > WWTP > Aerobic digester > Activated sludge | place... | reverse complement strand
CTTGCGCCTCCACGACAAAGGCCATGACCGCCACCTGTTTGGGTATGTTGGTGGATGAAGGCAAAGTAAAATGGGATGACCCCGTTATTAATTATTTACCCGGCTTTCAATTGTACGATCCGTTTGTTACTCGCGAACTTAAGATCCGGGATTTGCTTACCCACAACTCAGGCGTTGGCAATGCCGATTTTCTGTGGAGTATTATGAATATTCCTTCCAATGAAGTGCTGGCCAAAATGAAAATGGTTGAACCCAGTTACTCGTTGCGTTCCAGTTTTATCTACCAAAATATTTTTTATCTCGCTGCCGGAAAGGTAATTGAGAAAGTGAGTGGCATGCCATGGGAAACATTTATTCAAAAAAGAATTTTCGATCCTTTGACCATGACCCGCACATTTCCTCTACTTAGCCAGGTAAAGGATGCGAATCAATCGCAGCCCCATTATTTCGTTGATAATAAAATTACCGTTATTGAACGCACCAGTGCAGATGAAATTGGACCAGCTGGAAGTGTGTGGTCATGTGCGGATGATATGGCGAAATGGGCCATGTGCATGTTGGACAGCAGTAAATATGCGGGCGGCCGTTTGGTAAAAGCTGCTACCTGGAACGAAATTTTCAAACCGCAGGCAATGGTAACAGCCAGTCAATTTTATCCTACTGCCCAACTAACTAAACCAAGTTGGACAACCTATGGATTTGGATGGTTTCAACAGGACTATAAAGGTAGAAAAATAAACTTCCATACCGGAAGTCTTGCAGGAGAAACCGCTATTCACGCACAATTGCCCAGCGAAAAATTAGCCATCTACGTTTTCGGAAATCTTGATCATGCTGAAGTAAGGCATGCACTGATGTTTAAAGCCTTTGATCATTTTGCGTTGAGCGGAACAAGAGATTGGAGTGCGGAACTCAATTCGCTATACAAAAAAATATCAGCCGCTGGTGACATGGCCGAAAAGAAAATGGAAGCGGCACGGGTTATAGGAACTTCGCCTTCTCATCCTTTAGCAAACTATGAAGGCACCTATACCAATGAACTTTATGGAGAACTTGTTGTCACTCTAAAGGATAATGCTTTACTAATCAACTTAAATAATACAGCTAAAGCAACCTTGGCTCATTGGAATTACGATACGTTTCGAGGTTATTATGAAAAACGTTGGTGGGGCCAGACTTCAGCTACGTTTGCAACGAGTCCTTATGGCAAGATTCAATCGGTAATGATTGAAGGGATGGAGTTTACCAGATCTAATAAGTAAAATGATGATACTAGTTTCTGGATACTGGAAACCAGCGACCAGTATTTAGGAACCAGTTAACCAATCTCAATCACCACATCATCCGTCATAGGATGACCTACGCAGGTAAGTACATACCCTTCGGCTCGTTCAGACTGCGATAGCCCTTCTTCTTCATCCATTTTTACCTGACCGGATAACGCTTTACCGCGACAGGCAGTACACAAACCACTTTGGCAGGAATAAGGTAAATCAATTCCCTGATCAAGAGCAGTTTCTAAAATAGTATGATCCGGGGCAACCATTATTTTGTATTCCTGCCCATCATAACGAATTGTCACTTCACGATCCTTCTTCTCCCCTGCAGTCCCTTCCACTTCTTTCTTACTATCCTTATCGATAGTGCCCAGCACAAAGCTCTCTTTAAATGTTTTTTCCTTCGGAATGTTACGTGCGGCTAATAAGGTGTCTACATTCTTCATCATTCCTTCAGGGCCACACATCAAATACGTTGTCTTATCAAGGCCCCAATCCGGAATGCGTTCGAAAAGCTTAGTAAGCATATCATGATTCAACAAACCGGAATAGCCCTGCCAGTTCATAGGCGCATTATCGAGCACATGAATTACATGTAGTCGTCCGGCATGCGTGGTTTGGAGTTGTTCAAACTGATCTTTAAAGATGATACTGTCAATATCGCGATTACAATAAATAAGCGAGCAAATACTTTCAGGTTCTTGTGTGAGTGTGCTTTTAATTATAGACATCATAGGCGTAATGCCCGAGCCACCCGCAAACATTATAAGATGACGTTTGTTTTCCTTTTTATATTCGGTTGTGAAATGGCCAGTAGGCGCCAGTACTTTTACCGTACTCCCGACCTTCAGGTTTTCGGGAAGCCAATTTGACATCAACCCGTTATCCACGCGTTTAACCGTAACGGATAAATGCTCATCCGTAAAGGGTGAAGAATTTAATGAGTAGGCTCTTCTTACTTCCTTTCCCGATACAGAAATAATGAGTGTTAAGAATTGTCCGGGTTTATAGGTGATTTTATTTTCTGGCTGATCAAATACAAGGCTTATTGCATCTTTCGTTTCCTGAATTATTTCCAAAACTTTTAAATCAAAATAATGCGGACCTCCTCCCTGCGCGGGTACAGCCGCCTTTTTATCGCTCTTTTTAAAAAATCCAAATGCCATTTTTATCTAATAGTTGTGTCGCTGCAAAGGTAAGGATAAAGTATTGAGTAGATAGTATTAAGTCCATAGTCTTGAGCCCCCAGTCTTGAGTAAAAAAAGTAGTGAGTTTTTCAAGAAACAATATGTACAACTCAATACTAACGACTATATATTCAATACTTTAAAGATTTAGCCAATAGGTAAATTTAAGGACTAAAGCTCTGTTTTTGCTAGTCAATGCTTCAGCGAAGTAATTTTCGGTATAAACAATAAAGAAATCGGAGGCGGGTTTGTACCGCCATTGAAATCTCGCGTTTAAATTAACATTGTCGTACCGGTCGTTATATTGAACAAACGTGGTAAGAAACAATTTATCTGTAAACGTTATATCCAATCGGGGGCTCAATAATAAAAAGGTAGCCGTTCCGTATTCAGGGGGTAGCACAATATGATTGTAATCACCTGCCAGCGATATACTGCCAAAGGGTTGAAACCGATAGGATAGCAAGCCCGCTACACTCATCCGATTGCCATTGTAAAATTCACCTCCGCTTGTTGAAATTGCGTAGGTAAATAAACTTCGGGTATTAGATGTAAACTCTACTCTGAACTCATTCCAATTATACTCCTCCCCTTTTAAGAGTGTTGAATCTCCCTCAGGGTCCAATACATCAAAATCCTGGGGAAGCTTCTGAAAAATGTTCTTACCTGTAGCTATTAGCATAGCTGTGTTTCTAAACTTTATAGAATACTTCAACGAAACATTTCTATCGGTGAGTGTACCATCTGGCAGGTAGTTGATATCATATGAAACCCCCGGAGACATAACAACAATGGGTCCAGATTTTTGATAAATTTTATATTCACTATTCAATACAGCTCCTACGGATCCTGGATATACGGCTGTGTTCGGCACGAATCCGGATTCGGCATTAAAATTTTTTCCCAAAGCAATAAAGCCAGTCTCTAAAAAGATTGTTCGGGTACTATACGAAGCATAACCTCCGGCTGAATAAGCATCCTTATCAGAAAAATTATCAAATGAATAATGATAATAGGCTTTGCCTCCCCATTTGTTATTCACGGTAATAAAATTAAAATCGGTACCCACTACCCGATTATAGGTGTTTAGCTGCGGTACAGAATCAGAACCATTCCAAACTTCCTTTACCAGAGTTTCGTGATAAAATTTTGCAGGATCATACTCAGATAAATTTAGCGACTGCTTGTTTACGACAAAGACATCAAAATTCGATCGAGCTAAAACCTGCTTTTGTAAAACGCCCACCGAATAATTTTGCGCGGGTAACCCCAGCGACATAGTTTCCTTGGTTTGCAAATTCATAAGACCAACACGCCATTTAGGTCCAAGCTTCCCGCTGATTCTTGCGCCATATAGAATGGGAACTTGTTTAAGGTTTCCCACCGTATCGGAAGCCAATCCGATCCTGCGCGAAAAAAAAGGTTGCGTGATTGAACCAAACCCGGGAGCAGAAAAAAGATCACTATTTTCTAAAAAAAATTGTCTGCGTTCAGGAAACTGAAATTCGAATCGGGTAAGGTTAATGATTTGTTTATCCACCTCCACCGTGGAGAAATCCGGGTTCACAGTCAGGTCGAGATTTAAAGACGGTGTAATGCCAACCTTCGCATCGAAACCTCCGTTGAGTTTATTCTCACTTGTTCCACTTTCATTATCTTTTGATGTGGATGCAATAGCATACGGAATGATTGAAATATTTGTTCCAGCATGGGGTGCTGGACCTTGCCAATTCATTTTACCCGTCCAAGCTAGCGAAGAGGGAAAAAATTGAATAGGCGTTGCAATCCAACTCGATACTTCATTACGCTTTAAATCCTGGCGAATGAAATTAATATTCCATACTAACTCCTTTTGATTGTAGCGAAACGATTTGAATGGAATGGCGATCTCAGCAATCCATCTATCTTCTAATCGCTTTACGGCCGAGTACCACTTATTATCCCAGTTAATATTATAGCCATCATCGCCTTTGCCTCCCCCTGATATCAAGCCCTCGCGCTGTACCCCATAGGGGCTAATTCCAAAAAAGAAGCCGTTGGTAAAATCATTATAGGGATCAATGTAAATACCTACATTATCATTCAGCGACCATTCAAAATCTCTGCGAAGCGATTGAACCACTGTGGGGCGACTATCATCAAAACAAACAAAAGAGACGTAAAAAAAATCATTATCAAATGTAAGTCGGGCTTCGGTTTGAAAAGAAGGTGCTAGTGAATCTACCGGATAGTTAAGAAAAAAATTGCTGGCAACTCCGGCTGTAGTCCAGGCTTCTTCATCCAATACGCCATCAATAGTAATGACTGAGTTGGCGCGGCTAATAGATAGCCCGGTACCCTGTTTGTTTCGTGCAAAACAAAATGAGCCGTTTAGTAAAAGGGCGGCCACTAAAATTTTAAGAAACCGTAAGTGCATAAGAGGCCGCAAAAATAAATAAATTGGGGTGCTAAACCATTTGCTAAACGGATTCCTTTTTACGATGGTTACGCGCGTAGGACGGGTGGTAAAACTACCGTTTGACTTCAGCCTGAAAGTCATATTTACCAATTGATTTTAGTAATTTTAGGCTCAAACAAAAGATAAAAACGTGCAATTAAATCCCCTAACGGCCATTTCTCCTATCGATGGTCGCTATCATAAAGCTACCGAATCGCTCAGTCCCTATTTCTCTGAATTTGGGCTGATCCAGTATCGGGTTCGGGTTGAGGTTGAGTATTTCATCGCCCTTACCTATGCACTTCCCGAACTCTCGGGGTTTTCGAAAGATCTGGAAACAAAACTGCGAGGACTTTATAAAAATTTTAGCGAAGCCGATGCCGGGTCAATTAAAGAAATTGAAAAGACAACCAACCACGATGTAAAAGCGGTTGAATACTTTCTGAAGAAAAAATTTGATGAACTAAACCTTTCCCAATACAAAGAGTTTATTCATTTCGGCCTTACCTCACAAGATATTAACAACACAGCCATTCCGCTTTCGCTGAAAGAGTTTATGAATGCTGGACTTGTTCCGGCACTCGATAAATTAGTAAACGAGCTTACGTTGCTGTCGGTGCAATGGAAAGATATTGCTTTGCTTGCGCGCACGCATGGACAACCTGCTTCCCCTACCCGGCTTGGAAAAGAAGTTTATGTATTCGTAGAGCGTATTCAAAAGCAATTGGAATTACTAAAGACCATTCCTTACTCCGCAAAGTTTGGTGGCGCTACGGGTAATTTCAATGCACACCATGTAGCCTATCCGGAAATTAACTGGGGCCATTTTGCTAACGACTTTGTAAGCAATCAACTTGGTTTGCTACGCAGCAACCCAACCACGCAAATTGAACACTACGACAATCTCGCAGCACTGTTTGATAACCTGAAAAGGATTAACACAATCTTACTGGATTTTAGCCGGGATGTGTGGCAGTATGTGGCCATGAATTATTTTAAGCAAAAAATAAAAGAAGGTGAGATTGGCAGCAGCGCCATGCCGCATAAAGTAAATCCCATCGACTTTGAAAATGCGGAAGGTAATTTAGGAATAGCGAATGCCTTGTTCGAACATCTCTCCGCCAAACTTCCTATCTCTCGCTTGCAGCGCGACCTTACCGACTCAACCGTGCTTCGAAATATAGGCGTGCCTCTGGCACACACTTTTCTAGCCTTAAAATCTTTAGAGAAAGGAATAGGTAAGTTGGAATTAAATCAAGCTGCTATTGATAAAGACCTGGAAGATAACTGGGTAGTAGTCGCTGAAGCCATTCAAACTGTGTTGCGCAGAGAAGGGTATCCAAATCCCTACGAAGCGTTGAAAGCGCTTACACGTAAGAACGAGAAGATCACGCAAGCCACCATGCACTCTTTTATTGATAGCCTTGAAATAAAAGCTGATCTAAAAACTCAATTGAAAAAGATTAGCCCGTTTAATTACACGGGGATTTAAGATTGAAAGGAAATAAATATCTTTTTGGGAGTTTCGGTCGCTAAATTTATGGCAGAGATAACATTAGAATTACTTCAAAGGCCTTTTGTTCAGATGTTAGCATTTGTGCTTCTAACTATCCCCGCTATTTCTATTATTGGGCCAAAAAATGCCGACCATGCCTGGACTATAGCAGGTTTTATTTACATCGGATTTATACTTGTAAACTCGATATTAATTTGTTTTGCATCCCATAGTTGGAGCTATTTTTTCTATTCGCTTGGGTTTTCTGTTCTCTACCTGGTAAGTATTTTTATTGTAATAACCATTCTTATAAGACTTTTTAAAATTGAAGGATCGGGTGAAAGTGCTATGACCTTCCTCTTTATTATCTATCACCCTGTGTTATTACTATTTATTCTATTTTTGAAGTGGGCGTACCTTAAAATTTTTTAAGATCACCCATTGTTATGATAGAGCAAAAATCACATAGCCTGTGTAGAATTATCCACATTCGGCAATGCTGAATTAGATCAGAAAAGCTGATTCCCATATGGCATAGTTTATGGGTGAGTTAATGAACCTGTTTAAACATTAAATTCTATGATGAAACAATTCTTCCTCGTGCTTATGTTGGCTATTATGGCTAGCTGCAGCCCTAAATATTACACAACCAACACGCAAAATGTTCCGTTGATTTCTGAAAAAGGTGAAACTAATCTCACCCTTGCTGGTAACGGGAATCAGGTAGAGTTTCAAGGTGCCTATGGGGTCGGTTCAAACATTGCTATACAGGCCAATGCCGGATTATTTATTCCACCCGATCTTGATAATGGTGATGGCGGCTCCGGAAATTTTTTTGAGGCAGGTCTGGGATATTTTAAGCCAATGGAAAATCATTTCGTATTCGAGCTTTACGGACTGGCCGGTGCAGGCAGTGTTGAGAATCATCTTCCGTCAACGGCAAATATAAACCCAGGCACAAAAGGAGACCTTTCAGCAAACATCTTTCGCTTTGGCCTTCAGCCGAACTTCGGATTTAAATCAAAATACTTTTCAGCAGCTGTTTCTTCACGTTTTATAAACCTTCGGTATTCAAATATCGATGGCGATCTGATATATGATAATCAAGACGCGGCAGACTACTTGCGTGAAAATAATTCTCTTTTCTTAATTGAGCCTGCACTTACAATCCGTGGCGGCTTGGACAAAATTAAGCTGCAGTTGCAAGTCGGCTATAGCTGGAATGTTACCAATGAAAATTTCCGCCAGGATAAAGAGTTCTTGACGATAGGATTGAATTTTAATTTCGCGGATAAGAAGTAAGATTAAGGCGACTTTATTCCATGTTTTAGCGGAGTCTTGCTTTGGCTCAATCATTCAGTAGTATTAGCTACATAGCAGCAAAGTGCATGTGAGACTTTTACTATATTTTTTCTACTAAAATTAATTTGTGTTAAGAAACACTTGATCAGTAGCGATTCTATTTGGCCGATTAGGGATCATAATTTTAATTTAATTTTATATGACATTTCATATTGATGTGTCAACACAAACTTATGTCCATGAGGGTTTTAGTGCAGTAAAATAATGGTGACGATTTGATCCATAAAAGTTCTTATTTCTAGCTATCCTGAGCATATTGTAGAGCAACCTGGAACAAGAGGAAATAGATTTTCCTACCGCCTCTGCCAATCGGATTTCTTATAATTCATTTCGACCGATCAACCTATTTGACGTATCCTGATTACGAATAATTCCTTAGATTATCGTTTTAATTGAGTAATACGCAAATTAAATTTAACATAATGATAAAATTTATTCTTCAAATGCGATGGTCTGGACTGCTCATGCTATTGGCATTAGGTGCCCATGCACAAACAATTGATCCTGCAGTATTTAGTAAAATGGAATACCGCTTCATTGGCCCTGAGGGTAATCGTGCCATTTCTATTGTAGGTGAACCCGGCAATCCCATGGTGAATTATATCGGAGCCGCTTCCGGAGGTTTGTTTAAAACAGAAGATGCCGGTGTTACCTGGAAACCTATTTTTGATAAGCAGGATGTTTCTTCCATAGGTTCAATTGCATTGGCACCTACAGCGCCCACGCATGTTTGGGTGGGAACCGGTGAAACATTTGTTATTAGACCGGCTCACTCTATCGGCAACGGAATTTATTTTTCAAAGGATGCAGGCAAAACATGGAACAACATGGGGCTTGAAAAAACAGGACGCATAGGACGTGTTGTTGTCCATCCAAAAAATGAAAACATTGTTTATGCTGCTGCCTTAGGACATACGTATGGCCCGCAACAAGACCGTGGAGTATATCGCACCAAAGATGGTGGCAAAACCTGGCAGCGGGTTTTATTTGTTGACGAAAATACGGGAGCAGCTGATCTAGCCATTGATCCGCAAAACCCAAATATTCTATATGCAGCCATGTGGTCTGTTAATATTAATACATGGGGATTGAATAGCGGTGGTGTTGGCGGAGGCATTTACCGTTCTATGGATGGTGGAGATTCCTGGGAACCCTTGAATACAAAAGGTTTGCCAGGCGGTAAAAAACAACCAGTAGGAAAAACGGCCGTAGCACTGGCACCAAGTAATCCGAAAAGAGTGTATGCCTTATTCGAAGAGAAAAGCCCACTGTTGTACAAGTCAGATAATGGAGGCGAATCGTGGCAACTCATGAGCAACAACCACGATATGGCAGAGCGTGCACCTTATTATACACGCATGGCAGTTTCTACAGATAATCCAGATGAACTTTATTTTATGAGTGTGCGCTTTAGTCAGTCATTAGATGGTGGAAAAACATTAGAGAAGCGCCCGCCTCGCGGAGGAGGCGACAACCACGACATGTGGATTGACCCGACCAATGCAGATCGGATGATGGTGGCCCACGATGGATGCGCCAGCATTTCACTAAACAGAGGAAAAACTTTTATGCGCGTAGTGCTTCCCATTGCGCAGATGTACCATGTAGAAGTGGATAACAAGATACCTTATTTTGTATATGGCAATCGCCAGGATGGTTGGTCCTATCGTGGACCAAGCAATAGTATGCAGGGATACATTCCCTTAGGTTTGTGGAAAGGAGTAGGCGGTTGTGAGAGTGGCTTTGCACGTCCTGATCCTTTTGATGATAATATTATTTGGTCAGGTTGCTATGATGGAGGGTTGCAACGTCATGATTTAAGAACAGGGCACTCTCGTGAAGTAAGGGTGTGGCCTGAGAGTGGATATGGATGGACTCCGGCAGATTTAAAATACCGTTGGCATTGGAATTTTCCTTTGTCCCATTCACCACATACGCAACACAGGGTATATGTGGGTAGCCAGTACGTTCACAAAACGGATGATGACGGGCAAAGCTGGCAAACCATTAGCCCCGATTTGACGACCAACGATAAATCGCATCAACAGAACTCTGGAGGAATTGCCATCGACAATCTGATGACTTTCGATGGAGCTACACTTTTTGCCATTGAAGAATCAAAGATTAAAAAAGATTTAATCTGGACAGGCTCTAATGATGGCCAAGTAAACCTGACGCAGGACGGAGGGAAAACATGGACGAACGTTTCTAAAAATATTAACATGCCTCCGTGGGGAACGATAGCCAACATTGAACCATCACGCTATAATGCCAACACAGCATACCTCTCCGTAGATATGCACCAAATGGGAGACTTCGATCCGTATATTTTTAAAACATCTGACTTAGGAAAAACGTGGATTAAGATTAGTGATGGTATCCCAAAATCAATCTTAAGCTTTGTTCATGTGGTGCGTGAAGACCCTAAGCAAAAGGGATTGCTCTATGCCGGAACAGACAATGGATTATATGTGTCATTCAACGATGGAAAGAACTGGATGTTACTTAGAAATAATTTGCCTCCTGCTCCAATTTATTGGCTTACTATTCAGGAAAACTTTGATGACCTGGTCGTGGCCACCTATGGCCGCGGGTTCTATATCATGGACGATATCTCATTCCTAAGAGAATATGCAGCCGCAGCACAACAACCCAGTTATGTTTTTAACATTCGCAAAGCCTACCGTTTTCAAGAAGTAGAGGCAATTAAAACTGATGCACCAAGTCTTAACTCTGGAAGCAATCCCCCTTACGGAACTCCTGTGAATTATTACCTCAAAGATTCCGTGGGCAGTGTTCAAATAGAAATCTACAACGACAAGAACGAGTTGGTCCGTTCCTTAAAAGGAAAAAACAAAGCAGGCATCAACAGGGTATGGTGGGATTTGCGTTATGAACCTACCTTCCAGCCAAAACTGAGAACGAGACCTCCCGGCAGACCGTGGGTAGAAATGAATGGTGAAGGATGGAGACCCTTGGTAACCTGGGATCTTGATTTGTGGAAAGGACAGTTGGGCCCTCGCGCAGCACCAGGAAAATACACGGCCAAAATCAAAATAGACAAAAAGGAATTTTCAGAATTTTTTGATGTGTTGAAAGACCCGAACACCACCGGAACGGAGCAAGAGATTCAAGAGCAGGTAATGTTCTCGCTGCAATTGAGAGATGCTATGAATACGGTTGTTGAGATGATTGACAGAATGGAATGGATTCGTAAAGAGCTAGGTGAATTAATTCCAACAACCAAAAACGCTAAGTTACAGAAGGAGTTGATCGCTATGCAAACGCAGGCAGAAGGCATCTCTGCAAAACTGTATGACATTCAACTGACAGGTGCACGAGAAGATGCTTTCCGTTCCCCGATGCAGTTGTATGGAAGACTAAGCGCTTTGGCCAGCGACATTACGGCCAACGGTGTTGATTTTAGACCTACCAATCAACAAGGAGAAGTCTATGGTGTGCTAAAAGACAGAATGGTAAAGGTGCAGCAGGAATACACCACGCTTTTGAAGAAGCAATTGCCAGAGATCAACAATAAACTTCCTGATCAAAAGATTAATTTGGAAAAGAAGAACTGAGTTGGTGTTTAAATAATTATTGCAAAGGCATCAGGAATTAGCTCTGATGCCTTTGTGTTTTAGAATACATTTAACCCAGATTATGCATTAGGAATGCTTAATCTATCACGAGAGCAACTCAATCTTAACGTTTTGACTCTTCATAAACGTTACAATTTGATCTGTATCAAAAAAACATACGCTTTCTACTCTCAACACTTTATCACAATCGGCAAGGTCAATGTTAATCTTATAATCAGGAAACTGCATGGACAATGATTTGACCAGCGTGCGCGCCACATTCTTTTTGCTAATATGTGTTTTAAAAATCTCGACCATTCTTGATAACTGATTCAGTCTTTTAAAAACTTTTTTAATGCTGACCCTGCAATAAAGTTGTCAACAGATTTTCCAGGCTATTCATTGTCATCGTAAATCCTTCCTTGAAGCCCATTTCAATCATCTTCTCTAAACGGGTAAGGGACTCATTATAAATAGCAACACTCACTTTTGTTGTTCCGTTTTGTTCGCTGAAACTTAAATCCCATTCAGAACCGGGCAATTCAGGATTTTCATCTTTGTCAGCAAAAGCATTCAAAAATTTGAAATTGGTTTTAGGAGTAATCGAAGTATATTTCTGAATTGACCAACGCTCTTGTCCTTCTGGGCTTACCATCGCATAAAATCTTCGCCCTCCCACTTCAAAGCTCATAAATTTTGTTTTTGAGGCCCAGGGTTTAGGTGCCCACCATTGGTCAAGAATTTCTGGTTGGGTATAAGCATCCCATACGAGCGAAAGGTTGGCATCAAACTCTCTGTTTATGAAAACAGTTTTTGTTGTTTTGTCAACGGTAAAATCAAAAAGCAATTCTTTTTTACCCGCCTTGCGGGATTTCTCTTCGTTTAACATTTTTTTGTTTTTTAATTGTTGATAATACGTTGTCCAGTTGATTAAATCGGATCTCCCAAATTTTTCTGAATTGGTTTAACCATTTATCAATCTCTTTCATTTTTTCAACTTCAAGAGAATAGTAAATTTCCCGGCCCTTGTATTCCTGTTTTACCAGTTCGGACTCTGTCAAAATACGAAGGTGTTTAGACACAGCTTGTCGGGTGGTGTCAAAATTTTCGGCAATGGCATTGGGTGTCATAGCCTGCAATGCAATTAAGGTAATGATGGCCCGTCTTGTTGGGTCGGCTATTGCTTGAAAAATGTCCCTCCTCACGTTGTGCAAATTTTTATTTAAGAAACCAATCAGTTGCAAATATATGCGCAACTATTCGGTTTCGCAAATTTTTCTAATAAATATATTGTGATTCAGTTTTAATCAACTTCAAAAGTCACTATTGCATTTCCGGAACCCACCGCAGTAGCCAATCCCGAAGGATTCTCAATACTCGCTATATGGGTATAGCTGAACGACATTGAAAAGGTCTTGTAGAAAAGAACCAATGTACTGGAACCGTACAACATCAAATCTCCGTTTTGAATAGTTGCGGGTTTTGATGCGATGGCAGGTAGGCATTTGGTAAATCAAAATACTTCTCGTTTCCATTCAACTCTGCCATCTTAATAGTCATGGGCAACATTGCTTTAAATGCTTTTGCCGTTGCATTGTTGCAGAATGTGGTAGTAAAAATAGTTGTGCCGATTGTTATTTTCATATTAACTATCTGTGTTGGCCGTGTTATCCGAATTATTTACTTACTCAATTTCATTATTATTACAGCAAACCGTTGAATGCAAATTAAACTTATTGAAGTTGTTGAAGCGGGCAGGATATTCAAAACCAAGTGCATAGACATGTGCCCAAGTTTATTATCCCCTTAGTAACATAATCCAGTAATTCAAACTTGACCAATTCCGATATAATTTTGATTCAACTTCAAATTGAATTCAGCCCGTCTGTAAAAATTTTTTTTTTGGTTAAGTGAGTAAAATTTACGTACTGAAAAGACGATAGGTTAAAATAGCTCGCGAGCGGTAATAATTTGAAAAGCATCATTGTTTTAGCGGCTCTATATTTTGTAATTATTCGAACGGTACAAATCTAATTGCTTTCTAATTGCTTAATGCGGGAGTAATTTTTAAACTTAATTAATAATTAAATTCAATTTTCACCTAATCTAACTACAATCTATGATGAAGTTTTTACTAGTATGCTTCTCATTCGTTCTAGCGTCCAATGCTTGGGCACAAGAGCGAATAGTTTCAGGGAAAGTGACGGCCCAGGAAGATGGCTCGTCACTCCCGGGAGTTAACGTGGTTCTGAAAGGAACCACGAATGGGGTGGTTACCAATACTGATGGTAACTATCAATTAAGTGTCCCTGAATCGGGAGGCACTTTAGTGCTTTCCTTTATTGGTTTCACCACACAGGAGATCAATATAGGGCAGCGTGCTGTTATTGATGTACAAATGGCCATGGATGTGCAGCAACTCACAGAGGTAGTGGTAACAGCCCAGGGTATTGAGCGTGATCGCAAGGCACTGGGTTATGCTTCTACAACTGTTTCTGGTACTGATCTTGCCAACAAACCGGAGCCAGACTTGGGCCGTGCACTGCAAGGCCGCTCTCCAGGGGTTCAGATTTTAAATTCTTCCGGAATAGCCGGATCAGGATCAAAGATCAATATCCGTGGTATCAGTTCTGTGTCTGGAAATACACAACCGCTATGGATAGTAGATGGGGTACCCATTAACACCGGTAACAATGACTCAAACAAGGATTATGTAGATGGCCAGATTGGACCAAATCGTTTTTTTGATTTGGATCCCAACAACGTGGAAAGTATTAACATTTTGCGCGGATTGAGTGCCACCACCTTATATGGCTCATTGGGCCGTAATGGCGTGATTTTGGTAACTACCAAGACGGGATCGCATAATAAGAATGCAAGAAAATTTGAAGCATCCCTAAGCCAGTCATTATTTATCACTGAGGCTATCGTACCCGAACTCCAAAACAAATGGGGAAATGGATATGATGGAGATTATGGAGAGTTTTTTAGTAACTGGGGAAATGTATTTGATGGAACATCTCCAGTAACATCAGGCGGTGGCACACCTCCTCATCCCTTTTATGAGTGGCGTGCTAAATTTCCCGAATTTCCTGAGTTTGCTCAGGCTAGTGGATACATTCCTAAGGCCTATCCAAACAACGTAAAGGATATGTTTCGGAAAGGAACCTCATCAAATACTTCACTCAGCTTAGGTGGAAGTTCAGAATTTGGAAATCTCAATTTTGCATACAGCCACCTTGATGAAAAGGGGTATATAGAACATAATAATGTGCAACGTGATAATTTTTCGTTGGGTGGCAATGCCAACCTCACTCGTAAACTTAAAATGAGTAGCACATTTAACTATGTACGATCTTACTTCGAATCCCCTCCATCCGCTCCGGGTAAGGGTAACACTTCCTTGGGTGGTCCTTCAATATTTGCTAACCTGTTCTTTACACCAAGAAATCTTGATATCACCAACTGGCCCTATCAAGATCCGGTTACCGGAGGCAACGTGTATTACAGAAATACAAACGGCATAGCCAATCCGAGATGGATTCTAAACAATACAATTCAAACGTCACTTACTAATCGTTTCTTCTCCAATATTGGTTTTACTTATGACGTGGCCGATTGGTTGAAAGTAAGTTATAGATTGGGTTTAGATACATATGGCGAGAGACAAACGTATGAGATACAAAAGGGCTCTGTAGGAAATGACTTATCCATCATTGGTACTGGAATATACAGAACAGTGAATGTGAACAATACCATACTTGATCACTCCTTCATTGCCAGTATTCAGAAAAAGTTAAATCCAGACCTGGAATTGAATGGTATACTTGGATATAATGCACGAACAGATGAGTTCGTACAATCAGGTCTCGAGAGCAGCCAACAAATCGTATTTGGTTTGATGGAACACCGCAATTTTGCCAGCACTACTTCTAGAGATTTCAGGGGTAATAATTTGAATTCTCAAAGTAGAAGAAGCTGGTATGGTGCTTATTTTGATGCTGGTCTGGGATACAAAAACTTTCTGTACCTGAACGTGACTGGAAGAAATGACTGGTCTACTACGCTGGAGAAAGAAAATAATAGCTTATTCTATCCTGGTGCTAGTGCATCATTTATTCCTACAGCTGCCTTTCCAAATTTTGGCGCAGGCGTACTTGACTTTCTGAAGATAAGGGCCGGATACGGAACTTCAGCAAACTTCCCTGATCCGTATAACACGAGGGCTACACTGCCAATTGTAGCCTCTTATCAAATTGATGCTCTTGGCAATGTACCCGTACAAGGGCAGAATAGACGTTTGGCTAATAGTAACCTGAGGCCTGAATTACAAAGGGAGTTAGAATTTGGATTAGAAGGTCAGCTCTTGGAGAATCTTGTCAAACTGGATTTGTCTTATTATAACAGAAGTGCAAAGGATCAGATTTTAGCGCGACAGTTAGATCCGTCTACTGGTTTCACAGAGACATTGATCAACGCAGGCGAGATAACCAACAAAGGAGTGGAATTAGGACTGACTGTTACACCAGTTCGAAAGGCAGTGGTTTGGAATTTGAGAGGTAATTTCACAAAAAATGTAAGCAAAGTGGTGAGTTTACCGGAAGGCTCTAAGGAAATTCTTATATCAGGTAGTTCTGACTTAGGAAATTTTGCCATAGAGGGCCAGCCTTTCAACGTGATCAAAGGACAAAAGGTACAGCGCAATGATGCAGGTCAACGCTTAACCGATGGGGACAATAATTATGTACTCACTCCAGATCTATATATCGTGGGAAATCCTAATCCGGATTGGATAGGGTCACTTTTTTCTGACGTAACTTGGAAAGGAATCACTTTTGCTTTTCAGATAAATTATGTACAGGGAGGAGATATGTTTTCTGCGACCGCAGCTGCCCTCATAGGGCGTGGTGTCTCAAAGGATCTTGAGAATTTTGATCCAGGCTTGCCATTGATTCTTCCCGGTGTAAAAGAGTCGGATGGGTCAGTCAATGATGGAATATTAACTACTGCAGGGGTCTTCTATACCCAGTCAATTTTGGAAAAAAATCCACAGGACAGAGCAATCTATGATGCCACCCGAATCAGGCTACAGGAGATTTCTTTAAGTTATAATATTCCTCAAACCCTTATTTCAAAACTGTCCATCCGCAGTGCTAATATTTCATTGGTAGGAAACAATCTTTGGTTCCGTTCCTTGAATACACCAAAGTATACCCATGTTGATTTTGATCGTACACCATTTGGAACCGGTAACGGTGCAGGATTTGAATTCCTTGGTGGTCCTTCGGCAAGGAGATATGGAGTAAACCTGAGATTAACATTCTAAACTAGAAGTTGACTATGAAAATAAGATATAAAATTTTAAGTGTTATTGCAGTTATGGCGATAGTCATGTCTTGCGATATGACCCGGGATTTGGATAACCCCAATGAGGTGGGTATCGATGATGCCAATCCCGATTTGCTAATGAATAAGATTCAAACCGACTTTGGTTTATTTTTCGCCAAAGTAGCTGCTGTGAATGTGCGGAGTGTTTCTGAGCTGGTAAGGATGAGGGCAATGACGGGAGCGAATACCTATAAAAGAGCCTATTCACCCCCAGAGCAGAATGGTATTTGGCAGGATGCCTATCAAAAGATATTGGTTAATGTTGAGACCCTGATTCCTTTGGTAGACGCGAGCGAGCAAAATGTTCACCTGGGTGTGGCAAAGATTTTGAAAGCGTACGTGTACCTGACTTTAGTCGATGTGTATGGCGATGTTCCCTTTACCCAGGCCCTAAAGGGTAATGAGGTAATTTTTAATCCCGAAACGGAAAGTGGCGCTACCATTTACGCAGCTTGTATTGCTTTGCTAGCAGAGGCAAGAACCGATCTTGCCAATACAGCAGGCACAGGTTTGTCCCGCGATATTTACTATAATGGAGATCGTAAAAAATGGACTACACTAGCTAATTCATTGGAATTAAAAGCGCAGCTTAACTTATCATCAATGACTTCGAATACAACGGCCGTAGCTGCAATAGATGCTTTAATTGCTGCCAATGACCTAATCGACACCGATGCTGAGGAGTTTACCTACAAGTATGGAACTGCATCAGTTCCTTCCATTTCTAGGAACCCGAGCTATCAGAGTTCTTATAGCATAAATGGAGGTACTGGAATATATCTAGGAAATTATTTTATGTTCCAGATGTATCGTGATCCAAACCTTGGAGTTCAGGACCCACGTTGGAGATATTATTTTTATCGTCAGGCAGGCTCCAAAGCAAGGATGCTGGCAGATGATAACGAATCTGTTCCTTGTGCGTTAACAGCGGCACCCCCTCATTATGTAGCTGAAGGGCAACCCTTCTGTACCTTTGAGCCCGGATTTTATGGTCGCGACCATGGAAATGCGGATGGTAGCCCTGCAGATGGTAATGCACTTACCGCTATGGGCGCGTACCCTGCCGGTGGTCGTATCGATTTAAATGATGGAGATCCAAACTATGGTAGCACCACAAAACTGGGTCAAGGTGGAAATGGAGCGGGGATAGAACCCATTTATATGAGTTGGTTTACCGACTTCATGAAAGCGGAGGTAGCTATACGTTTGAAATCAGACCCGGCTGCTGCCAAGGATTTAATGTTAAGCGGTGTACTGAAGTCAATTACGCGGGTGCGTAACTTCTCCAACGCATTAGGCCAATCATTACCTGCTGGGCTTGAGCCTTCTCAGGTAACATATACAGCCACGTTAGGAGCTTTCTATGATGTAGCCACTGATAAGCAGGACATCATTTTGAAAGAATATTACAAATCACTGTGGGGGAATGGCCTTGAAGCGTACAATTTGTATCGCAGAACAGGCTCACCTAAATTGATGCAGCCTACCCGAGCGGTAGAAGGTGCCGAGGGTGGGTTTGTGTATTCAATGATTTATCCGGCAAACTTTGTGAACCTAAATGGTTCTGTAGAGCAGAAGCCAGACAACTCCACCAGGGTATTCTGGAATGTGAACGGACCTGAATTACGTTAACCAACTAAAGAAAGATTAATGAAAAAGTATATAAATAAATTGACAGTCTTACTATTACTGGGGGTTACTCTGGCCTGTGTGGACGAGTCAAAAGATCCGCTGGATTCTAATGAGGTAAAGAAGGGGATTCTACTCGCATTGCGGGGAGGTGCCGTGAATAATCTGAATGCAACAGGGTGCACCAATAGTTTTTATAAGAATAATATAATTGGTGATGAGGTGTTCAGTTATGATGCAGACTTTCTTGCAGAAGACCAGGAAGTCCTGCAGGAAGTACAAGTATATGCAGCCATACCCGGTGTACAAAGGGTATTGGTAGCTACTATTCCAGCAAGTGCATTCGCAATTCCTAGTGGAGCAAGGTATAAACGAGGAAAAGTTTCTGTACCGCTGGCAACGATTTTAACTGCATTGAACCTGGATGCTACAGCTACTGCGAATTTGTTAACTTCAGATATTAAGATTACCAGCGATATTCTGTTGAAGGACGGATCGAAGGTACTTGCTTCTGCAGCCACTAACACCAGTTTGTTTGAGAGCGTTATCTTCCAACCTGCCATGAACCTGACCTATTGTGCCAACGATGTGGCAGACTTTGTGCCCGTAGCTACTACTAAAATGCTCGGGGTGAAAGGAATAGTAGTTCCGTTGAAAGGTGGCATAAGTGATACGCTACACATCAAATACAATCAGGCAGAAATGAAAACTGCACCAAGTGTTTCATTTGCACCGGCAAGTGCAGGAACTGCAGGCCCTGTAACGGCCCTTCCCTACAAAGGGAAGAAGAATGAGTTTTATGTAATCTATACAGCAGCCCCAGGTTCATATACTGGAGCAGTAACCGCTACTGTAAGTGGAGCAACCGCTATCGTGGCGGAAGTCGAATTGACTCAGGATAATAAAACGCAGACTATCAATGTGGATAACACGGCACCTCTTATTACGAAAGATGTGGGAAGTTATTTTATCGGTAAAAACCAATTCGTTACACTGACTGTCAGCTACAACGAGAGGATGAGTACCAAAGCGGCTGATGCTGTGAAAGCAACCATTAGCGGTCATGGACTTGAGACCGTTACCAATGCACCCTTTACAGTTTCACCAGATGGTTTATCGGCTAGCCTCATCTACATTTTCAAATTGGCTGATCCGTTAGTGCCTGCAACCCAAGGTCCACTTGTTGTTACTTTTAGTGGAGGCGCAGACGCAGCAGGAAATCCTGCACCAGTGCCTACTGGAAGCATCTCGGTGGATGTAAATACTCCTCCTGCACCTACTTTGACTTTAGGTGGTGGTTACAACCTGGGTACTCAAATTAAATGGAGTGCCAATGAAACCAACGCGGGTGGAGATCAGACGGGTAAGGTTTACTTCGTAGCAATAAATACTGGCGAAGCAGCACCAACAGCTATCAGCATCGATCAGGATGGAATAGCTACGTGGACTATGGCCAACGGTGTTGAGAATAAGCAGAACGGAAGAATCAGTATTACCAATACAAACGGTAATTCTGCTAATCCTACTTTTTCTCCATTTACGGCAAAAGGTACACTTGATATCTATGCAGTATTTATAAGCAACACAGGTAATCAAAGCAACATCTCGGCAGCTCCGCAACTGGCAGCTGTGGTGATGAACTAAACATTAAAATGTTTTTTAAAAAAAAGGCTGCCTCAAAAGGGTAGCCTTTTTTTTAAATGGATTGTAACAAATAGTTGGTCAGCTTTATGGAGAAGAACTTTTTAAAGAATTGTTTAAGTGCGTGCTGAAGCAGTGCATAAGCAAAGGGATGGTATCAGGCCGCAGACAAGCCGTTGATAGCGCTTTGATCAAAGCGAATGCCTCTATGGATAGCATTGCTGAGAAAGAGATTATGACTGATGCCGATGATTTTGCCGATGAGCTGAGGCTCAATGAGGAAGAAGCCCCAGAAAGTAAATGCCTATAAGAAGTAGAAGAACACCATCGGTGGAAAACAAAAGCCTACCACGGTATGCCAGAAACCAGATCTGATAAATTCAAGGAAGAACATGCCAGCGATGATTATCAGCCACAAAATATTTTAGTTATCTCCATTTTTCAAATTTCTCTTTGTCAATTTCAGTCAACTAGGGATCTATCGTCATCTTCTAAATAGAATTTTAGAACTACAGAGTCACCTTTATTCATTTTTAGTTTTTCAATTACAGTCCATTTCTTACCAAGGAATCCAGTTTCTATTTTATAATTCCCATGTGAGACAGTAACTAATTGGCCGTTATAGTCTGTCGGTATTGGAAGAAATACACCATTTATTTTGATTATTCCAATTGTCTTCTCGTTTTCTAATTCAAAATTATAGAACTCGCAATAAATTTTAGTTGAAAGTTTATCGCGTGTCTTATAGTAGTTTAATTTATAACGTCCACCCGTATATAAATTGTTAGTAACAACTTTACTACAACCAAATAAAAAACAAAGTCCAATAATGATTAGTATGTTTTGTTTCATTATCTAGTCAGCTGCAAATTGATTTGAAATCTCTTTTTATCAGTAACACGTGATTTATTTGTTGGTCATTCGTTAAACACTTTTCTTAATAATTCAATTTCCTTTTTGTCGTCTGGATTGGATGGAATAAAATATAATGTCATAGAATAATTGTCCCTTAGTCCAAATAGAAAAAATATTTTTTTTGTGGGATCAACTGTCAACTTACCAATTACATTGTCGGTATTCTCTTCAATTGTCTCAATTTTTCCTTTTTCCTTCCCATTCCAGAAAGAAAGTCCTTGTTCATATGACTTATTTACGAACTCTTTGTCTGTCATTCCCTTTGTGTAAAAACTCACTGTGTCAAGAACGCCTAAATCAACGATAAGAATATCATAGTTGTTGTTCTCATACACATAGCGTCCATAAAGCTTGGTGTTACCATTAAGTGTTGAATGATACCATTTACCTGGGATTCTCACTCGTCCAAATTTACCTATGTCATGAGAGCTCGATTGTTTCTTAACATCAAAGTCCAGCCACGATAAAGTCGCTATAGGATCAGCGTAATTATTACTGTCGGAACTTTGTTGAGGCGTCTTTACTCCACAGCTGAATAGAACTAAAGCACCAAGTATTAAATATTGTCCACTTGTCATAGTCTGCTAGTAATTGCCGGCAGTCGAGTCACCCCAAGGAGTTGCACCCCAAGGTTCTCACAGAACCGTACGTGAAAGTCTCCCTTCATACGGCTCTTCCTGTTCAATCACAAATGTATTCAATACATTATGGATGTACCAATT
>Ga0154020_10002696_pt1 | contig 21633 bp, 17 predicted proteins | sample Klosneuvirus_201_FD_109709 | JGI IMG/M metagenome (GOLD analysis project Ga0154020, IMG submission 109709) | Active sludge microbial communities from wastewater, Klosterneuburg, Austria - Klosneuvirus_20160825_MG | ecosystem: Engineered > WWTP > Aerobic digester > Activated sludge | place... | reverse complement strand
GGACCGCATCCTCGGCATGGTCGCGCATGCCACGGTCGAGGGCGTCGACGAGAGCGTGCGCGAATGGCCCGAGGCGCTGCGCCGTGCCGAGGCCAATCCGCATGTGCTCGGGGCCGCGCCGTACGTCGAACGCGAGGCCATGCTGCAGGGCGAACGCGTGTCCGGGGCCATCGTGCGCGGCGTGCTGCCGGATTACGAACCGAAGGTTTCCGAGATCGACCGCAAGATGGTCGAGGGCAGCCTGCAGGATCTGAATCCTGGCAGTTTCCACATCATCCTCGGTCGCGAACTGGCGATGAAGCTGGGCGTTGGTGTCGGCGATTTCACCACCGTCATCACCCCCGAGGTGAGTACCTCGCCGGTGGGCGTGCAGCCGCGTTTCAAGCGCTTCAAGGTCAGCGGCATTTTCGAGGTCGGCATGCAGGAGTACGACGGCGCGCTCGCCGTTGTCGCCATGCAGGATGCCGAAACGCTGTACCACCTCGATGGCCCGACCGGCATCCGCCTGCGCCTGGATGACATGTTCCGCGCCTACAGCGTGGCGCGCGACCTCTCCGGTCAGCTCGGCCAGGCGTATCGGGTGTCGGACTGGATGCAGGGGCACAGCAATTTCTTCAAGGCCATCGCCATGGAGAAGAAGGTGATGTTCCTGATCCTGTCGTTGATCGTCGCCGTGGCCGCGTTCAACCTTGTTTCGACCCTGGTCATGCTGGTTACCGACAAGCAGGCCGATATCGCCATCCTGCGCACGCTCGGGCAGACCCCGCGCAGCATCATGGGCGTGTTCATGGTGCAGGGCGTGCTGGTCGGCACGCTCGGCATCGTCCTTGGCGTCGGTTTCGGCGTGCTGCTGTCGTTGAACCTGTCGGCGCTGGTGCACTGGATCGAGCGTACCTTCCACGTCACCTTCCTTTCCGCCGATGTCTACTACATCAGCGAGTTGCCCTCCGACCTGCAATGGAGCGACGTCGGCTGGATCACCCTGACCGCGTTCCTGTTCTGCATTTTCGCGACGCTCTATCCGGCCTGGCGGGCGGCACGGATCCAGCCTGCGGCGGCCCTGCGCCATGAGTGAATCGGACATGCAAGCCATATCCACGAAAGCCGCCGACATCGTCCTGCGCGCGCACAAGGTCGCCAAGATCTACAAGGAAGGCGACCTGCGCACCGATGTGCTGCACGATGTCAGCTTCAGCGTGAAGCGCGGCGAGACGGTTTCGATCGTCGGCGCCTCGGGAACCGGCAAGAGCACCCTGCTGCATATCCTCGGCGGCCTCGATACCGCCACCGGTGGTGAGGTCGAGGTCGAAGGGCAGGTCATGTCGCGCCTGTCCGATCGCGCCCGCGGCGAGTTGCGCAATCGCTCGCTCGGCTTCATCTACCAGTTCCATCATCTGCTGCCGGAATTCACCGCGCTGGAAAACGTCTGCATGCCCTTGCTCATCCGCGGTACGCCAATCGCCGAGGCGCGCGTACTGGCGAGCGATCTGCTCGGTCGGGTGGGTCTGGCTGCACGCATCGCCCACAAGCCGGGTGAACTCAGCGGCGGCGAGCGCCAGCGTGCAGCGGTCGCGCGTGCGCTGGTCACGCGACCGGCCTGCGTGCTCGGCGACGAGCCGACCGGCAACCTCGACGAGGCCAATGCGGCACAGGTCTATGAATTGATGCTTGAACTCAACCGCGAGATTGGCACCGCGCTGATCCTGGTCACCCACGATCGCGGCCTTGCCGCGCGCATGGATCGCATGTTCGAGTTGCGTGGCGGTATCCTGCATGAGCTTGACCGCAGCGCCGCCAAAGCGGGTTAGACCACCGCAACCGCCACGGTGCGAGGCAGCAATCGTTTCCAGGAAGGATCGATCAGATGGCCGCAAGGGAAACCGATCAACGCAGCCCCCGTTCCGGGCGATGGCGTCTGCAATTGCCACGGCTGACACCGGGCCGGGCGATCGCGCTGCTGGCAGGTGCGGTTGCCGTGCACTTGTTGCCCAGCCTGTTGCCGATGTGGATCGCCGTGGCGCTGGCCGCAAGTGCCTTGGTATTGCTGTTGGTTGCGCAGGCAAACCGGGCGCCGACCTGGTTCGCGCTGGGCTTTGCGTGGACCCTGGTGTGCGCCTCGCTCGCCATCGAAAAACGTTTGCCGGCTGATCAGCATGGGCGTGATTTCGAGGTCATGGGCCACGTTCGCGGACTGCCGGAGGTGCAAGAGGGCAGCACGCGTTTCGAGTTCGTCATTGAATCGGCCACGCTCGATGGCGAGGCCGTTGCCCTGCAGGGGTTGTCGCGCCTGAACTGGTACGACGATGCACCGCCGTTGGCAGCGTGTTCGCGCTGGCAATTGCGCTTGCGCCTGCGTCCGCCGCGCGGACTGGTCAATCCCGGCGGCCTCGATGGCGAGCGGGGCGCGGTGCTGCGTGGCGTGGTTGCCGTGGGCTATGTGCGCAATGGCGGGCAGAGCCGGCCTCTCGCTGCGGCCCGCGTTCCCTGCATCGATGCCTGGCGGCAGGAGATTGCCGCGGCGATTGCGCAGCGCTTCCCGCGCTCGCAATCGAGCGGATTGCTGCGTGCGCTCGCGGTTGGCGACCAGCAGGCCATTGCCGATGCCGACTGGCAGGTCTTGCGTGCCACCGGCATCAGCCACCTGATCGCGATTTCAGGCCTGCATGTCGGCATGTTTGCCGCGTTTGGTGCGCTGCTTGCACGTCTGTTCTGGAAAGCATGGCCGCGACTGACATTGCGCGTTCCCGGGCCCTTGCTCGAAGCACCGGTCGCGATGGTTTGCGCATTCGGCTATGGACTTCTGGCCGGGATGGGTGTGCCGACGATCCGCACCTTGCTGATGATTGCCATCGCCCTGCTGGCCCGCTACGCGCGACGCGCGAGTTCGGTGGCGCAGGCGCTGGCCCTTGCGGCCACCGCCATCGTCATCTGGGATCCGCTGGCGGTGCTCTCGGCGGGCTTCTGGCTGTCCTTTGCCGGTGTCGCCATCCTGCTCGCCGCGACCCGGCCGATTGGCACGAAACAGATCCTGTGGCGGGAACTGCCGCGCGTGCAACTGGTGCTGAGCCTGGCCTTGTTGCCGATGACCATCTGGTTTTTCGGCCAGGGCTCCTTGATCGGGCCACTGGCCAACCTGCTTGCCGTGCCGTGGGTGAGCTTCGTGGTTGTGCCGCTCACCGTTGCCGGCAGCCTGCTGATCGTCGACCTGCCTGCCATCGGCGGACCACTGCTGGATCTGGCCGACATATTGTTGGGGGCGCTCTGGCATGTCATGCAATGGATGGCGGCCTTGCCCTCGGCACAGGTCTATTTTGCGGCGACACCGATCTGGGCGTTTGCCCTGGCCCTGGCCGGAATCATCTGGATCCTGATGCCACGCGGCGTGCCGGCGCGCGCGCTTGGCGTGCTCTTGCTGCTGCCCTTGCTGGTGCCGATTCGCCATCCGCCGGCTGCGGCCGCCTTCGAGGTGTGGATGTTCGATGTCGGCCAGGGCCTTTCCGTACTCGTGCGAACCGCAGGACACACCTTGTTGTACGACGCCGGGCCACGCTATCCGAGCGGTTTCGACCTTGCTGACGCGGTAGTCATTCCATCGCTGCATGCGCTGGGTGTCGAGCGTCTCGACCGCATGATCCTCAGCCATGGCGACAGCGACCATGCCGGTGGTGCCGCGGCCGTGCAGCGGGCATTTCCCGGAGCCGTCATCGAAAGTGGCGAGCCCACCCGCCTCGCCATCGCCGCAGACGCCTGTCGCGATGGCGAGTCATGGCGTTGGGACGAGGTCGATTTTCGCATCGTCGCCGTCACCGCTGCGGCCGAAAGCAACGATCGCTCCTGTGTTCTCGTGGTCAGTGGATCAGCCGGCAGCCTGTTGCTGACCGGTGATGCCACGGCCAAGGTGGAGGCGGCCATTGCCGCAAGGATTGGCCCGCTGCGCCATCCGTTGCTGATGAGCCTGCCGCACCACGGCAGCAAGACGGCCTCGTCGGCGGCGTTCCTCGATGCGCTCGATCCGCAACTGGCCCTGCTTTCCAGCGGCTACCACAATCATTTTGGACATCCGCATGCCGATGTCCTCGCGCGCCTGCGCGAGCGCTCGATTCCGCTGCTGAACACGGCAGATGCCGGCTACTTGCATGTGCGATTCGCATCCGGTGGCTATGTGGCCAGGTCGGGGCGTGATGAGTCGCGCGCGTGGTGGCGTATCCGCTGAGGCAGGGTTGAACCTGGTTCACGCTGCTATCATCCGCCTCCGGTACGCCAGGCGTGCCGTATCGAACCGACAGACGAGGAGTGGCAGCGGTGCTTGAGATCCTGATTGCGGGTGGCTGGCCGATGATTCCGATTCTGATCGCCTCGGCGATTGCCCTGGCCATCATCCTCGAACGCTTCTGGACGCTGCGCCGCAAGTCGGTGATTCCGCCGGAGCTGGGTGACCAGGTGATGAGCTGGGCGCGCACGCGCAAGCTTGATCCCAAGCATATCGATGCGCTGCGCGACACCTCACCGCTGGGCGAACTGCTCGCCGCCGCCCTGGTCGTGCGCAACCGTCCGCGCGAGATCATCAAGGAGCGCGTCGAGGATACCGGTCGGCATGTCGTGCATCGGCTGGAGCGCTTCCTCAACACGCTGGGCACGATTGCCATCGTCTCGCCGCTGCTCGGCCTGCTGGGCACCGTGTTCGGCATGATCAGCATGTTCTTCGCGGTCATGGTCAGCGGCGTCGGTGACCCGCTGAAGATGGCCGGTGGCATTGGCGAGGCGCTGGTGTGCACAGCCAGCGGCCTGGTCGTGGCCATTCCCGCGTATTTCTTCCACCGCTATTTCCGCGGTCGCGTGAGTGATCTGGTCATCGACATGGAAGTGCAGGTGATCGCGCTGATCGACGAGCTGGCCGTCGTTGCCGACGCGGCACCCGTCCGCAGCGCGGGTTGACCGGCAATGCGCCTGACTTCCGGCCGCCGCGAAGACGATTTCGAGATCAACGTGATCCCGTTGATCGATGTCATGCTGACCTTGCTGATGTTCTTCGTCATGACCACGACCTTCGTCCAGCATTCGAGCATGAAGGTGACCCTGCCGGAAGCCTCGGCGACCGAGCAGGCGCGCGAGGAGCACGCCCTGACCATCCTCATTGACGCCGAGGGGCGCTTCTACATCGACAACAACGAAGTGCTCAATCCCGGCATCGACACGCTCAAGGAGGCGATCCTGCGCATTGCCGGCGAAGAGCGGACGCGTCCGGTGATCCTGCGTGCCGATGCGCGCACCCAGCACCAGGCGGTGATCACGGCGATGGATGCGCTAGGCCAACTCGGCTTCGATCGCCTCAGCCTGGCGACCACGCCGACCAAGGCGGATGCGGCCAAGTGACGATGCCGGCGTGCCGCCGCGATCTGCTGGCGGAGTGAGCGTGGCGGCCAGCGCCTTTGCCACCTATCGACGCCTGCTCGGCTACGCGGCGCGTCATAGGCTGTGGGCGTTGGCCGGCATCTTCGGCATGATCTTCGATGCCGCCGTGGCGGCGGTTTTCACCGCGATGATCCGGCCGATGCTCGATGATCTGTTCATCAGCCGCAGTGCCGTGGCGATTTTCTGGATGCCGTTTGTCATTGTCGGCCTGTTCGTCGTGCGCGGCGTGGCCACCTATGTTGCCGACTACGGCCTGGCGCGCATTGGCCGCGACGTTGTCGAGACCCTGCGCGGCGAGGTGTTCTCGCGCTACCTCGACCTGCCGGCCGCGCACTTCGATCGCGAAGCTTCCGGACAGATGATCTCGCGCCTGACCTACACCGTCGAGCAAGTCGCCCAGGCCAGCACGAATGCGGTCAAGGTGATGATCCTCGACAGCCTCACCGTGCTGGGTTTGCTCGGCGTGATGCTGTACCAGAGTGCGCGCCTGACCCTGATGCTGTTCATCATGGCGCCCCTGATCGCAGCCGTCGCCGCCATTGTCGGGCGGCGCTATCGGCGCATCAGCGGCAAGATCCAGCACTCGGTGGGTTCGGTCACCGGCATCGTCGATGAAGCCGTCAGTGGCCAGCGCGAGGTCAAGGTCTATCTCGGCCAGGATGCCGAACGCGCGCGTTTCGCCAGGGTCAACGAGAACAACCGCACGCTCAACCTGAAGATCGCTTCCACCAATGCACTGTCGACCTCGATCGTGCAGATCGTCGCCGCCTGCGCGCTGGCCCTGGTGATCTTCTTCGCGACACGGCCGGCGACGCTGCAGACGATGAGTCCCGGCACCTTCATGTCGCTGATCACGGCGATGTTGATGATGCTGCCATCGCTGAAGCGCCTGACCACGGTGCAGGCGATGATGCAGCGCGGTGTCGCCGCGGCCACGGATCTGTTCAAGGTCATCGATACGCCGGGCGAGGTCGATGGCGGCAGTCATGCACTGGATCGCTGCCGTGGCGAGATCGAATTGCGTGATGTCGTGTTGCGCTATCCCGGCCAGGCGGCGCCGGCGCTGGATGGGGTGAGCCTGCATTGCCCACCCGGCAGCGTGACCGCCCTGGTCGGCCGCTCGGGCAGTGGCAAGTCGACCTTGGCCAGCCTGATTCCCCGCTTCTACGAACCGGATTCCGGCAGCATCCTGCTCGATGGCGTGCCGCTGTCGGCCTGGCAGTTGGCAAGCCTGCGCGGGCAGATTGCCTGGGTCGGCCAGCAGATTGTCCTCTTCAACGACACGATCACGCGCAATATCGCTTACGGCGCGCTCGCCGGTGCACCGCGCGCGGCCATCGAGGAAGCCGCCCAGGCGGCCAATGCCATGGAGTTCATCAAGCGCCTGCCGGATGGCCTCGACAGCCAGGTCGGCGAGGGTGGGGCATTGCTGTCCGGTGGTCAGCGCCAGCGCATCGCCATCGCGCGCGCCTTGCTGAAGGACGCGCCCTTGCTGATCCTCGACGAGGCGACCAGCGCCCTCGATACCGAATCCGAGCGCCTGATCCAGGACGCACTCAAGCGGTTGCTGCGTGATCGCACCGTGCTGGTCATCGCCCATCGCCTTTCGACGATCGAACATGCCGACCAGATCGTCGTGCTCGACGAAGGGCGCATCGTCGAGCGTGGCACGCATCGACAGTTGCTTGATTGCAACGGCCATTACGCGGCCCTGCATCGCGTGCAGTTCCGCGATGAAGAGATGTCCAGCCCGCAGCCGACATGAAACAGGCCGACATTGATCGCATCTGGTATGGCGCGGAACCCGTGCCGCTGTGGATGCGTTTGCTCGTGCCGGTCTATCGAATGCTTCGGGCGGTCGTTGGCCTGACTTGGCGGAGCGGCCTGCGCAAGCCGACGCGGTTGGACGTGCCGGTCATCGTCGTCGGCAACATCACTGCGGGCGGTACCGGCAAGACCCCGCTGGTGCTGGCCTTGATCGACGCCTTGCGCAGCCGTGGCTGGCAGCCCGGCGTGGTCAGTCGTGGCTATGGCGGCACGGCGCGCTTGCCGGTGCTGCTTGGCGATGCACCGAATCCCGCCATTGCCGGCGATGAGCCCAGCCTGATCCGCAGCCGCAGCGGCGTGCCGGTGGCGGTTGGCCGCGATCGTGTCGCTGCCGCACGGCTGCTGGCGGGAGCCGGTGTCGATGTGATCCTTGCCGATGATGGTCTGCAGAATCCCTCGCTGGCGCGTGACATCGAGATTTGCGTGATCGACGGTGAACGGCGTCTTGGCAACGGACGTTTGTTGCCCGCCGGGCCGCTGCGCGAGTCAGACGCACGCCTTGCGCAGGTCGATTTCATCGTCAGCAATGGCGGCCAGCCGCGCCCCGGTGAAGTTCCCATGAGCCTGCCTGGAAGCGGTGCCTTGTCGGTCAATGGCGCGGAGCCGCCGCGCCCGCTGGCGCAGTTTGCCGGCCAGCGCGTCCACGCGGTGGCCGGCATCGGCAATCCCGGGCGCTTCTTCGCCAGTTTGCGTGCGCAGGGCATCGAGGTCATCGAGCATGCCTTCGACGATCATCAAGCGCTGGGCCCGGCGGATCTCGATTTCGGGGACGGTTTGCCGATCCTGATGACCGAGAAGGACGCCGTGAAGTGCGTGTCGTTTGCCGATCCGAATTGCTGGCAGGTGCCAGTCAGCGCCGAACTTCCCGATACGTTCTTCGACGCCGTCGATCAGCGCCTGCGCATGCGCCAGCCACGCCAGCATGGGACGCCGATGGCCGCCGCTGGTTGATGCGAACGGCCATGCGCAAGGTCCCGCCTGGTTGCCTCTCCCTCATGTCCGGTGGGTACGCTGGCTGGAGAGGCATTCAGAAACAACGATGCAGGCGTCAGCTCAACGCAGCGCCTCGAAGATGCCGGCCGCGCCCATGCCGGTGCCGATGCACATGGTCACCATGCCGTACTTCTGCTGGCGGCGACGCAGGCCGTGGATCAAGGTCGCCGCACGCACGGCTCCGGTAGCGCCGAGCGGGTGACCCAGCGCAATCGCACCACCCAGCGGATTGACCTTGCCGGCATCGAGACCGACATCGCGGATCACCGCGAGTGCCTGCGCGGCAAATGCCTCGTTGAGCTCGATCCAGTCCATCTGCTCCTTGTCAAGTCCGGCGAGCTTGAGTGCCTTGGGGATGGCCGCGATCGGGCCGATGCCCATGACTTCGGGGCGCACGCCGGCAACGGCGAACGAGACGAAGCGCGCAATCGGGGTCAGGTTGTATTCCTTGATCGCCTTCTCGCTGGCCAGCATCAACGCGGCGGCACCATCGGACATCTGCGAGGAATTGCCGGCGGTAACGCTGCCGCCAGCCTTGAACACGGTGCGCAGCTTGGCCAGGCCGGCTGCGCTGGTGTCGGGGCGCGGCCCTTCGTCGGTATCGATCAGGCGGCTGTCGGTCTGGATCGAGCGTCCTGCCAGGTCGGGATAATGGTCATCGAGCTTGAACGGCACGATCTCGTCGCTGAATTCGCCAGCGGCAATGGCGGCGAGCGCCTTCTGGTGCGAGGCGAGGGCAAAGGCATCCTGATCCTCGCGGCTGACTTTCCATTCGCTGGCGACATTTTCGGCGGTGATGCCCATGCCATAGGCGATGGCGATGTTCTCGTCGGTGAAAGCGATCGGGTTCATGGCGATCTTGTGGCCCATCATCGGCACCATGCTCATGCTTTCGGTGCCGCCGGCAAGCATCAGGTCGGCATCGCCGGTGCGGATGCGATCAGCCGCCAGGGCAATGGCCTGCACGCCGGACGAACAAAAGCGGTTGATCGTCTGCGCCGGCACGCTGTTCGGCAAACCGGCGAGGAGCACGCCGATGCGCGCGACGTTCATGCCCTGCTCGGCTTCCGGCATCGCGCAACCAATGACGACATCGTCGATGCGCGAAGGGTCGATGCCCGGCGCACCGGCCACGGCGGCGCGGATCACGTGGGCAAGCAGGTCATCCGGCCGCGTATTGCGGAACACCCCGCGCGGCGCCTTGCCCACCGGTGTGCGCACGGCAGAGACGATGTAGGCGTCTTGTAGTTGTCTGGACATGATCTCGTTCCTCGATCGGGAATGGGGAATGGGGAGTAGGGAATGGATTGAAGGGGGGAATGGGGAGTCGGAATGGTTCACGGCAAGCGCGTCGCATCAGGAGCTTAAAAGTTTCAACGGAAAAGTTTGAGCGAGCCACTTTTTCATCGCTTGCAAAAAGCGGCTTTTCCGATTCCCGATTCCCGATTCCCCATTCTCAGTTCCTGAGCGGCTTGCCCGTGGTCAAGGTATGCGCGATGCGCTCCTGGGTTTTCGGCATTTGTGCGAGTTCGACGAAATGCTTGCGCTCGAGTTCGAGCAGCCAGGCTTCATCGACTTGCGAGCCGCGTTCGATCGCGCCCCCACACAAGGTGTCGGCAATGCGGCCGCCGATTTCGTAGTCGTGCGGGGAGATGAAGCGCCCTTCGAGCATGTTGACCAGGATCATCTTCAGCGAAGCGGTGCCGACATCGCCGGCAACCGTGATGTCGCGTGCAGGCAAGGCGGGTCGCCAGCCGCTTTCGGCCAGCGCAGCGGCAACCTGCTTGGCCACGTAAAGCAGTTCGAAGCTGTTGAAGACGATCACGTCATCGGCACGCAGCAGACCCAGTTGCCTTGCTTCGAGTGCGCTGGTCGAGACTTTGGCCATGGCGGCGGCTTCGAAGGATTTCTTGATGCCGTTGAACGGGTCGCCGTCGATGCTGTTGCGCGATGCACGCAAGGCAAGTTCCTTGAGTCCGCCGCCGGCAGGCAGCAGGCCGACGCCCGCTTCGACAAGGCCGATGTAGCTTTCCAGCGCGGCCACGGTGCGTGCCGAATGCATCTGGAACTCGCAACCGCCGCCGAAGGCCATGCCGCGCACGGCGGAAACCACCGGCACCAGCGCGTACTTGATGCGCATGCTGGTTGCCTGGAAATTGGCGACCATGGCCTCGAACTCGGTGATCTTGCCGTCCTTGACCAAGCCGAGCGCGCCCTTGAGATCGGCGCCGGCCGAGAACGGCTCGCCGGCCTGCCAGATGACCATGGCCTTGAACTGCTGCTCGCATTTTTCCACGCAAGCCTGCAGGCCATCGAGCACGGCGTCGTTGACCGTATTCATCTTGGTCTTGAACGAGACGATGCCGATGTCGTCGCCAAGGTGCCACAGGCGTACACCGTCGTTCTCCCAGACCGTGGTGCCGTTGTCGAAGCTTTCACCCAGCAGCGGGTCGGGGAACAACTGGCGCCGGTAGACCGCCGCATCCGAACGCGGCACGTTCCTGCCGAGGCTCGGCGACCACGAGCCGTCCTTGCCATGCACGCCGTCACGGCCGTCACTGACCCAGGCTGGCAACGGCGCATCGCTCATTGCCTTGCCGGCGGCGATATCCTCGGCAATCCATTGCGCCACCTGTTTCCAGCCCGCCGCCTGCCAGGTTTCGAACGGACCGAGTTTCCAGCCGTAACCCCAGCGGATGGCAAAATCGATATGCCGTGCACTGTCGGCGATATCCGCAAGATGGAACGCCGTGTAGTGGAAAAGGTCGCGGAACATGGCCCAGAGGAATTGCGCCTGGTTGTCCGCCGAGGCCCGCAGGGCGGCGAATTTTTCCGCCGGATTCCTGATTGCGAGGATCTTGCCGACCTCCTCGCTGGCCCCTTCCGTGGCCGGGCGGTAATCCTGTCTGGCCAGGTCCAGCACCTGGATGTCCTTGCCGACCTTGCGGAAGAAGCCGGCGCCGGATTTCTGCCCGAGCGCGCCTTTTTCGATGAGCGCGGTCAGCCAGGCTGGTGCCTTGAAGTATTTGTGCCAGGGATCTTCCGGCAAGGTGTCGTCCATGGTCTTGATGACATGCGCCATGGTGTCGAGGCCGACCACGTCCGAAGTCCGATACGTCGCACTCTTCGGTCGGCCAATGGCCGGGCCGGTGATCGCGTCGACTGCATCGAAGCCGAGCTTGAACTGCTCGGTGTGGTGCATGGTGGCAAGGATGGAGAACACGCCGATGCGGTTGCCGATGAAGTTCGGGGTGTCCTTGGCGAGGACGACGCCCTTGCCGAGGGTCGTGGTAAGGAAGGCTTCCAGCCCGGAAAGCAGGGCCGGATCGGTCTGCCGATCCGGAATCAGCTCGACCAGGTGCATGTAGCGCGGCGGGTTGAAGAAGTGGATGCCGGAGAAGCGCGGGCGCATGGCGGGCGGCAAAGCCTCGGCCAGGGCATTGATGGAAAGGCCCGAGGTGTTGCTGGCAATGAAAGCAGAATCAGATACATGCGGCGCAATCTTCTTGTAAAGATCGAGCTTCCAGTCGAGGCGTTCGGCAATCGCTTCGATGATCAGGTCGCAGCCTCCGAGCAGGTCGAGATGCTCGTCGTAGTTGGCCGGCGTGATCGACGTTGCGCGCGCGGCCTCGGCCAGCGGTGCCGGTGACAGCTTGCCGAGGTTGGCAATCGCCTTGATCGCGATGCCGCTCTTCGGGCCTTCCTTCGCCGGCAGGTCGAAGAGGATGGTTTCGACATCGGCATTGGTCAGGTGCGCGGCAATCTGTGCGCCCATGACGCCGGCGCCAAGCACGGCAACCTTGCGGATGCGGAGAGGGGAGTGGTTCATGCGATACCTCGGCAGGACGGACAAGGGAGAGGCGCGGCCGCAGCCGCGCAAATGGGGTGACGGATCATTCCGCGCGCAGGCCGGCCGCGGCAAAGCGGATCAGGTGCTCGGCGGCGCGCTCGCGGTGGATTTTCTCGGACATCGCGGCACGGCGCTTGATGACGCCGAAATCGGCCATCGCGTAGGTCAACGCGCCAGCGATGATGTCGATGCGCCAGTAGAGTTCTTCCTTGTCCAGATGCGGCAACTGCGCGCCAAAGGCGGCGGCGAATTCCTTCAGCACATGGCCGTAGTTTTCCGAAAGGAACTTGCGCAGGCGCTCGTTGTGTTCGGCATAGGCGCGCGCCAGCACGCGCACGAAGGTGGCGCCGCCTGACTTGTCCAGCGACAGGAGCAATGCGGGGTGGATGAAGGCAGCAAGGATTTCCTCGAGCGTCGGCTTGGGCTTGGCCAGCACCGCCTGCAGCAGGTGCAGGCGCTGTGCGCTGAGCTCATCGAGGCGGCGGCGGAAAACCTCGTTGACGAGATTGTCCTTGGAGCCGAAGTGGTAGTTGACCGCGGCGAGGTTGACCTTGGCCGTTGCCGTCAGCTCGCGCAAGGACGCACCGGCAAAACCGTTGCGCGCAAACAACTCCTCGGCGGCGCCGAGGATGCGTTCCTTGGTCGAAAAGTGCGGTGAATTCAATTGAGAAAGTCCCGTGCGGATGGGTAAAACCAAACGACCGTTTGAATCATAAGCCCGCCGGGCGCGTTGGGCAACGCCCGAAAGGCACGGAAAATCGCGCCTTCGGGGTGCAAATCAATGGAAAAACTAGCTAGAATATGAGGTCGGATAGTGCGCTAACTATCCGGAAAGCCGCGGGTTTCGTCCTTCGATACTCCCCATTCCCCTGATTTTTCCATCACAGGTTCAAAGACAATGGCGCTGGAGCGCACTCTTTCCATCATCAAGCCCGATGCAGTCGCCAAGAACGTCATCGGCGAAATCTATTCCCGTTTTGAAAAAGCCGGTCTGAAGATTGTTGCCGCGCGCATGAAACAGCTCTCGCGCCGCGAAGCCGAAGGGTTCTATGCGGTGCACAGGGAACGCCCGTTCTTCAACGCCCTGGTCGAATTCATGATCTCCGGCCCGGTCATCATCCAGGCGCTCGAAGGCGAGAATGCCATTTCGGTACATCGTGACCTGATGGGCGCGACCGATCCGAAGAAGGCTGCTGCCGGCACCATCCGCGCCGACTTTGCCGATTCCATCGACGCCAATGCCGTGCACGGATCGGATGCGCCGGAAACGGCGGCGGTAGAAATCGCCTATTTCTTCGCCAGCTCCGAAGTGACGGCACGCTGAGTCGATGGCCATGACCTCGACCAGGACGAATCTGTTCGGGCTTGATCGCCAGGGCTTGCGCGAGTGGTTCGCGCAAGCCGGCGAGAAGCCCTACCGTGCCGACCAGGTCATGAAGTGGATGTACCACCGTCACGTCACCGATTTCGCGCAGATGACCGATGTCGGCAAGGTCCTGCGCAGCAAGCTTGAAGCGGTTGCCGAGATCGTCCCGCCCAACGTGTTGCTGGAGAAGCAATCGACTGACGGCACGCACAAATGGCTGCTCGGCATGGATCCGCGCAACGCCATCGAGGCCGTGTTCATCCCGGAAAGCTCGCGCGGAACCTTGTGTGTTTCCTCGCAGGTCGGTTGCGGCCTCAACTGCACGTTTTGCTCCACCGGCACGCAGGGCTTCAACCGCAATCTTTCGACCGCCGAGATCATCGGCCAGGTCTGGGTGGCGGCCAGGCATCTCGGCAATGTGCCGCACCACCAGCGCAAGTTGACCAACGTCGTGATGATGGGCATGGGCGAGCCGCTGCTCAATTTCGACAACGTCGTGCGCGCGATGAGCATCATGCGCGACGACCTCGGCTTCGGCCTCGCCAACAAGCGCGTGACCCTGTCGACCGCCGGTCTCGTGCCGATGATCGATCGCCTGTCCGCCGAGAGCGATGTCTCGCTGGCGGTGTCGCTGCATGCGCCGAATGATGAGTTGCGCAGCCAGCTCGTTCCACTGAACAAGAAGTATCCGATCGCCGAGCTGATGGATGCCTGCCTGCGCTACACGCAGCGCAGCCCGCGCACGACGGTCACCTTTGAATACACCATGATGAAGGGCATCAACGACACGCCCGAGCTGGCCCGGCAACTGGTCAAGCTGGTGCGCAAGGTGCCGAGCAAGGTCAACCTGATTCCGTTCAATCCGTTCACCGGCACGCAGTTCGAGCGCTCGGAAGAACCGTCAATTCGTGATTTCCAGACCATCCTGCTGGATGCCGGCGTGTTGACCATGGTCCGGCGCACGCGTGGTGACGACATCGACGCGGCCTGCGGCCAGCTCAAGGGCCAGGTCATGGATCGCACGCGTCGCCAGGCGGAATTCCGGAAGAAGATCGAGGGAGGCGTGGCAGATGCGGCATGATCGGAACCTCATTCTGGCAATCCTGCTCACCTTGCTGGTGGGGTGCGCGACCAGCGGCAGCACCACGCGGCGCGCCCCTGAAGCCAATCCCGAGAACCCGAAGACCAAGGCGGCGGCGCTGTACACCGACCTCGGCCAGAAATACATGGCCCAGGGCAAGCTCGAAGTTGCCCTGGAGAACCTCAACAAGGCTTTGGCCGCCGACAACAACCACGCCGACGCGCACACCGTCATCGGTCTGCTTTACGAGCGCATTGGCGACAACGCGAAGGCCGAGCAGCACTACCGGCGCGCCGCGGAACTGATGCCGAAATCGGGCAACGAGAACAACAACTACGGCGCTTTTCTTTGCAAGATCGGCCGCTATGACGATTCGGCCGTCTATTTTGTGCGCGCCATCGCAGATCCCTTCTACCAAACGCCTGCCGTGGCCTTGACCAATTCCGGCACATGTGCGATCAAGGGTGGCAAATTGGATGTTGCTGAAAATGACTTGCGTGCGGCGCTCGCTCGCGAGCCCGACAACGCGGAAGCGCTGTTCCAGATGGCAAGCGTCTTGTACCTGAAAAATGATTTTTTCAGGGCTCGGGCTTTCATCCAGCGCTATGAAGGGGTCGGTCAGCAAAGTGCAGATGCCCTGCTGTTGGGACGCAACATCGAGCTGCGTCTCGGCAATGGCAAGGCAGCCCAGGACTACACGCGCCGCTTGCGCGAGAAGTTCCCGGAATCGCAGCAAGCTCGATCGCTGGATGCCCCGGTCGTTTCCGGAAATCCGGGTTGACCATGGCGCGGCGCAAGAACAGGAAACGCACCCACAGGGACATGGGTATTAACGAAGCTGACACCGGTCAGCTTGATTTGTTGTCGATCCCGGAGACCCAGTCAGTGAGCAATGAAGGTGCCGCCGCCAAGCAGGATCTGCAGGAGTGTTCTGCGGAACTTCCGCAGAAATCCGATCCCGCGACTGCAATCGATCTGACCGCAGCAGGCGCGCCAGCACTCACGGATGCGACGATTGGTCAGAAACTCCGGTTCGCGCGCGAGCAGCGCGGCTGGACGTGCGAGGATGTCGGCTCGCGACTGAAACTGCAGGCGCGCCTGATCAAGCGTATCGAGGAAGACGATTTCAGCGGGATCGCGCATGCCGTGTACCTGCGCGGATACCTGACCAGCTACGCCCGGCTTCTCGACATGCCGCAGATTCTCGCCGAGAAGGTGATTGCGGAACGCGGCGTGCAGGCACCCCTGGTTTCCACCGGCAGGGTGTCGCGCTCGCGCTACCTGATGGATCGCTATTCGGTCAGCGCAACCTACTTGATCCTGACCGCCCTCGTGGTCGGGCCGGCAGTGTGGCTGGCCACGCATGGCGGACTCGAACAAAACCTCGCGCGCACGGTTCTGCTTGATGCGCCGCCGCCAGTCAGCGAAATTGCCACCACCCAGCCTGCCAATGCAGACAAGTCCGGTGCGGCAGCATCGGATACGCCCGCCGCTGCCGCTTCGCCAAGCGCGGATCCGGTAATGAATGCAATTGCCGAGGTGGATCCGCTTGCCGAATCGCCTGCGCCGATCATTGCCTCGATGGCGCCGTTCAGCACCGGCCAGCAGATTTCGAAGACCGATAGTTCTTCCGCTTCAATGCCGGTGACAAGTGGAAGGCACAGCCTCAGCCTGAAGCTCAAGCTGGCCAGCTGGGTCGAGGTTGTCGATGCCAATGGCAGCCGGATCGAATACGGATTGCTTGGTGCCGGCGTCGAGCGCAATTACGCGAGTGACACGGCCCTGACCGTGCGCATCGGCAATGCCGAAGGTGCCGAAGTGGTTGCCGATGGCATCCGTGTCGATCTTGCCCCGTTCCAGCGGGCTAACGTCGCCCGCCTGCGATTGTTCGGCGGCGACAAGCTGGCGAGCCGCGTCGACTCCTGATTGCGGCGTCGACCTACGCCTTTTTCACAGGCGCTGGCTTGAATCCTGTTACCCTAGCGCCCCTCGCGCCGCCCTGCCGGTTATCGGCAATCCCTCGTGGCGCCTCATTTGGTGATGCGTATGGCATTTGAAGTTCTTGACGAGCACGAACAAGGTGAGTTGGTGCGCAAGTGGGTGCAAAGCAACGCGATGTCGATCGCCATCGGTGTCGTCGTCGGCTTGCTGCTGATATTCGGATACCAGCAATGGAAGGCGCGCGAATTGCGCACGCTTTCCGAGGCTGCCGTGCAGTATTCGGCATTCACCGAAGCGGTTGATGCCAAGCGCAACGAAGATGCGGCAAAGATTGCCGAGACTCTGCGCAAGGAATACCCGAAAACCGCGTTTGCAACCATGACCGCCCTGCGTCAGGCAGCTGTGCAGGTGGAAAAGGGTGATCTGGCGGCGGCCAGTGCGGATCTGGACTGGGCCAGCCAATCGGCCGGCGATGAGGCCATGAAATCGCTGATTGCCCTGCGGCAGGCACGCCTGAGTCTGGCCAAGGGCGAGGCCGAAGCCGCGCTGGTCAAGCTCGATCAGGTCGCCAAGGCAACCTTCCCGGCCCAGGCCAGCGAGTTGCGTGGCGATGCGTTGGCCAAGCTCGGACGTATCGAAGACGCCCGCTCGGCCTATGCTGAAGCCTTGACCCACATGGATGAACAGGCCCCCGAGCGCGCCTTCATCGAAATGAAACAAGGCAGCTTGTCGACTGCCGCGGAATCGAAGAAATCATGAGGCGCGCAATCGTCGTCCTCGTCCTCGTCGCGCTGGCCTCGACCCTGGGCGGGTGCAACTGGTTGAAGAGCCTCGGCAAGAAGGACAACGTCGAACCGCCGAAGCCGCTGGTCGAGTTTGCCCCGACCGTGAGCATCGAGAAACTGTGGTCGGGCTCGGCAGGCGATGGCACCGGCAGATCCGGTGCGCGGATGAACCCGGCGGTTGTCGGCGATCGCGTCTACGTTGCCAGTGTCAATGGCGATGTGCAGGCCCTGGATGCCGCCAACGGGCGTCGTCTCTGGTCGACCGAGGTGAAGAAGATTTCCTGGTCGGGCGGACCGGCGGCCAGCGCTGACATGGTTGTCGTCGGTGCCCTGAACGGCCAGGTGCGGGCATATTCGGCGCAGGATGGCAGCGAGCTCTGGCAGGTCCAGCTCAGTTCGGAAATCATCACGGCTCCGGCGATTTCCGCCAACGTGATTGCGGTGCGCACCCAGGACGGACGCCTCTACGGGCTTGATCCGGCCAACGGTTCGCGGCGCTGGGTCTATGAGCAGACGGTGCCGGTACTCAGCCTGCGCGGGAATTCGTCGCCGCTGATCGGCAACGGTTTTGTCATTGACGGGTTCGACACCGGCCGCCTGGTGGCGGTGCGCGATGTCGATGGTGCTCCGGCCTGGGTGCAGGTCCTGGCGGCCGGCGAAGGTCGTACCGAAGTCGAACGCCTGGCGGATGCCGATGGCCAACTGGTGCTCGACAACGGCGAGCTTTTCGCTTCCAGCTACAACGGCCAGGTTGCCGCGTTTCATGCCGAATCCGGGCGTTCGCTGTGGACGCGTGACATGTCGAGTTTTGCGGGACTCGCCGTCGGCGGTTCGACGGTGGTGGTCAGCGATGCCGAAGGCAACGTCTGGGCGTTCGACCGCCAGAGCGGAGCAAACCTCTGGAAGCAGGATGGATTGCTGCATCGCTGGCTGAGCGCGCCTGCCGTAGTCGGCAACTTTGCAGTGGTCGGCGACCTTGAGGGCTACGTGCACTGGCTGAATCTCGCCGATGGTTCGTTTGCCGCACGCCAGCGGGTCGGCAAGAACGCGATCGAGAGTGCGCCGGTGGTCAGTGGCGATGTGGTTTTTGTCGAGAATGCGGGCGGCAATCTTGCCGCGTTCCGTACCCCGATGTAGGAATGCGTCCCGGCTCCATCCGCGCTCGCGCGCGGCTGCAGCCGGTGACTGGTCTTTTCGGCATGCGGCCTTATCCTGTGCCGCTGCAACCTGATATGGAGCGCCCGCGATGCTTCCCGTCGTCGCCCTGGTTGGTCGCCCCAACGTCGGCAAATCCACCTTGTTCAATGTCCTGACGCGTTCGCGCGATGCCCTGGTCGCCGACATGCCCGGGGTCACGCGTGATCGCCACTATGGAATCTGCCGCTTGGGCGAGCGCCCGTTCGTGGTGGTCGATACCGGCGGGCTTGCCGATACCGAGGAGGGGCTGGCCGGACTGACTGCGCGCCAGGTGGAACTGGCCATCGCCGAAGCGGACCTGGTCATCCTCGTGGTCGATGCCCGTGACGGCCTGCTGCCCACCGACCAGGCCATTCTTGAGCGCCTGCGGCGGACTTCCAAACCCCTGCTGCTGGTGGTCAACAAGATTGACGGCCTCGATGAAACCATCGCGCTGGCGGATTTCGCCCGCCTTGGCGTGGCCAAGCCGCTGCCACTCTCGGCCTCGAACAACCACGGCACGCGTGATCTGCTCGAAGCCGTCGACGAGTTGCTGCCGGAAGGCCAAGCCGAGGAGATCAGTGGCGAGGACGAAGGCGGCGTGCGCGTCGCCATTGTCGGTCGCCCGAATGTCGGCAAGTCGACCCTGGTAAATCGGCTGCTTGGCGAGGATCGCGTGATTGTTTCGGATGTTGCCGGAACCACGCGCGACTCGATCCGCATTCCGCTCGAGCGCGATGGCCGGAAATACACGTTGATCGATACTGCCGGCGTCAGGCGTCGCGGGCGCATTGAGGACGCGGTCGAAAAATTCAGCGTCATCAAGACCCTGCAATCCATCGATGCGGCGAATGTCGTGGTCATTTTGCTCGATGCCAACGAGGGCGTCACCGACCAGGATGCCGGCTTGATCGGCCATGCGCTGGATGCCGGACGCGCCCTGGTGATCGCGGTCAACAAGTGGGATGGACTGAAGAAGTACGATCGCGATCAATGCGAGAGTTCGCTGGCGCGCAAGCTCGTCTTCGTCGAGTGGGCGCCGCGCGTGACGATTTCCGCCTTGCACGGCAGCGGCATTGGCGAACTGATGAAGCGGGTCAACCGCGTGCACGCGGCGGCCAACAAGAAGCTGACGGCTGCCGATCTGACCCGCGCGCTGGAGGCGGCTTATGCGGCTTACCAGCCGCCGCTGGTGCGCGGACATGCACCGAAACTGCGCTATGCCCACCCGGGCGGCTCCAATCCGCCAACCGTGGTCATCCACGGTTCGCGCACGAAGCACCTGGCGGAGTCCTACCGGCGCTATCTCGAGAACTTCTTCCGCAAGCGCTACAAGCTGGAAGGGACGCCCATCCGCATTGATTTCCGTGAAGGCGAGAATCCGTATGCGGGCAAGAAGAACGTCCTCACCGAGGGCCAGCAGAAGCGTCGTCAACGCATGATCCGCAACGCCAAGCGCGGCTAGCCAGCACGGCGGACAGCCGGCATCATGCGGCAATGACGAGCGCAGCCGCAGCCGCCGAAGACATCACCATTGCCATACTCGCCGGCGGCGCGGCAAAGCGGCTTGGCGGTCGCGACAAGGGTCTGGTCTGCCTGCAGGAACGCCCGTTGATTGCCTGGACGCTCGAAGCACTGGAACTTGCAGCCGGGCAACCGCACTTCATCGTTGCCAACCGCAACCTGGATGAGTACGCGCGCTTCGCGCCGACCATCGCCGATCACGATTCAGGTGCATTCGCCGGCCCGCTCGCTGGCATTGCTGCGGCGCTCGCTGTCTGCAGCACGGCGTGGCTGTATTCGTTGCCGGTTGATTGCGCCAGGCCGCGACCTGAGATCCTCGCCGCGCTCCGCCAGGCCGCACTGGGCCGCCCGGTCGATGTCCTTGTCGCCCATGATGGCCATCGCCGGCAGCCAATGTTTGCCCTGTATCGCGCGGGGCTGGCACCGGCCGCCGCGGCGGCGCTGGCGAGCGGAGCCGGCGTGACGCGCTGGCAGGATTCACTCGACACTCGTGAAGTGGATCTTTCCGGATTGCCGGAAAACGCCTGGGTGAACCTGAATACGCCCGAGGAGTTTGCCCTGATGAGCGAGCGGATGCAGCGAGATGAGTGATTTTCCCACCATGCTTTCAGTCGCGGCGGCGCGTACGCATGTCGTTGATTTCTGTGCACAACGCAAACCGGCCCGCGAGGTTGTGCCGTTGTACGCCGCGGTGGGGCGAATTCTCTGCGACGACGTGATCGCGGCCGCTGACTTGCCGCCCTTCGCGAACTCCGCAATGGATGGCTTCGCCCTGCATGGCGTGGCTTTGCCGGCTGCCGACGAGCGGCGTTTTCGCATCATCGGCACCCGCCTTGCCGGCGATGCGGGTGGACTGTCGCCTGGTGTTGGCGAGTGCGTGCGCATCACCACCGGAGCACCCATGCCGGCGGGTGCGGATACCGTCGTGATCAGGGAGCACGTCGTCGAGGAAGCGGGTTCGATCATCGTGCGCGCGGGCGAACGCCGTGGCGCGCACGTGCGCCCGGCTGGCGAGGACTTTCGCGCCGGCGAGTGCGTCATGCGCCGCGGACAGAGAATCCGGGCGACCCGCATCGGCGCGCTGGCGGCAATGGGCCTGGCGCAGGTCGCCGTGTTCGCCAGGCCAAGAGTCGGCATCCTTACCACGGGTGACGAACTGGTCCTTCCCGGCGCGCCTTGTGGTCCGGCGCAAATCCACAACAGCAATGGATTCAGCATTGCCGCCATGCTCGACGCCGACGGTTGTGCGCCCGCTGTCGGCAGCGGTGCAGGTGCCAACCTGCCATTCCGACATCTGCCGGATGATCGTGCTCTGATTCGTTCGGCATTGCTGGCGGCGGCCGCCGAGTTCGATGTGATCATCACCTCCGGCGGTGTCTCGGCCGGCGAGGCCGATCACTTGCCCGGGCTGATTGCCGAGCTTGGCCGGATTCATTTCTGGAAAGTGCGCATGCGTCCCGGCATGCCGGTCCTGTTTGGCGAAATCGGCAAAGCCATGGTGTTCTGCCTGCCCGGCAATCCGGTGTCGACGATAGCCACCTACCTGTGCCTGGTACGCCCGGGGCTGGCCGCGCTGCAGGCGGCCGAGGAGATCGCTCCACCACTGCGGCATGCGCGCCTGACCACAGCCATCGACAAGCGCCACGATCGAACCGAGTTCCTGCGTGCGGCGTGCACG
>Ga0154020_10002695_pt1 | contig 21635 bp, 15 predicted proteins | sample Klosneuvirus_201_FD_109709 | JGI IMG/M metagenome (GOLD analysis project Ga0154020, IMG submission 109709) | Active sludge microbial communities from wastewater, Klosterneuburg, Austria - Klosneuvirus_20160825_MG | ecosystem: Engineered > WWTP > Aerobic digester > Activated sludge | place... | reverse complement strand
TTTCTTTTTGCCTTTGTCTTCTCCGTAATTTGAAGCGAAAGCGCTGCTTGCAATCAGACCTGCAAAAGCAGCCATTAACAATACTTTTTTCATGTGGTTTTTAGTTTAGGTGTAACAAATTTAGGCGTTTTGCCTTAGCTAAAGTGTTAAAAAGTAAGAAATTATACCTTGATTTATTGAATCTAAGCAAAACTTAAGACATCAAGTACAACCAAAATAGAGTACACGATACCAAAAATAACAAGGATGTCCAAAATTAAGGTTATCCAGAAGTCATTAGTAATTGTTTTGCCTTGTTTTAACCATACGGCCAACAGGTTTAGCCACCAGAATAAACAAAGTATCACCAGAATGAGAAGATGGGTGTCATCGGCCTTTTTGGAAGCTGATACTTTGTTTAGAGTAAGCGCACTCAGTGCTTTTACCACCGCATTGTTTTTAAAACCGGTCTTTTTTTCAGCTGAAGCCTGCAATGTGCCGGTAGTGGAATTGCCTTTTACTGCTGCTGTATTTTTTTTAGTAACCTGTGCCGAGGCAACTACCGGTTGTGATGTTTTGTTTGTTTGAACGTCCTCAGTTTTGTTAACTCTAACCTGCGCAATGGTTTCAGGTGCAGGTTTACTGATGTGTTTCGATTTCTCATTGTTAGCATTCACCGATTTTGGTTTATGGCTAACTGATACGTAATACCCTTTGCCATACTTGCGTTTGGCAATGCCAATTTTGCTTGAACAGGAGCTCGCGAAGATGGCGGCTACTGAAAATAGAAGTAGTAGATTTTTCATATGCTTAAGATTTTGAGGTCTAAAGTATACTATAAAATCAATTCTTCAAATTCTTTTTTTCGAAATAAGCGGTAATTGGATAGTGGTCTGTAAAGGTTTCTTCGTCGCGTTTATAATCCATACAAACAAGGGTGGGATCGTAAAGTATGTAGTCTATTCTGAATTGGGGCCATTCTCTGGCATAGGTGTGTCCGAAGCCTGCTCCTTTTTGTATAAAGGCGTCCTTAAGGTTTTGTGAGAGTCGCTCGTAAACGTAAGATGCTGCAGTGTCGTTAAAATCCCCACAAACAATAATTGGATAGGGGGAGGTGCTCATGTGGATGGCGACCATATCTGCCTGGCGACTTCTTTTCACAAAAGCCCGTTTTAAGCGCCTTAAAATGGATTTGCTATTTTCAAGTTCATTGCTGGCATTTTTTTCAGAAACCACTTCATCCAGAAATTTATTGTCCTCCTTGCTGAAGCTTATGGATTGCAGGTGTACATTGTAAACCCTGATGGTATCGAGGTTGATAACTATATCTGAAAAAATACATAAATTGTTTGAACGGGTGTTAAACACAATTTTGCCCTGATTTATGATTGGGAATTTACTGAATGTGGCCATGCCCCAATGGTCGTTTTTCCTGAGTGTTGTGGTGTATTCATGGTGAACAAACCTGGTGTTCAATATAGTTTTCACGGTATCCAGATTGTTGTAATCGTTAAGGTCTTCTGAAGTATAAAACTCCTGTACGCATAAAATATCCGGATTGAGCTCACTGAGTTCAGTAAGAATCTTACTCCTGTTCTCCTTGTTTTTTTTCCAGTTATAAAGGTCAAACAGCATGCTGTTGTAGGAAGTGATTTTAAACACTTTGGCCTCTGTTTTTTCGGCAGCTGAACTCCATTGTAAATACCGCTTTGCCGTGGGTAATGAAATTAGCAGAGCCACAAGTCCAAACAACGCTGTTGGTTTGAACTGCATAAGCCAATAGAGTACAAAAAGAAGGTTCAGTAAAAAAAGGTAGGGAAATGCCAGACCAAAAAACGCAGGTAGCCAAAAGAGGTCAGGGGAAATGAATCTGGCAAAAACAGAAGTAAGCAGGGAAAGGATAAGCAGATAGTGCAGCCAAAGCACCGCTTTGCTGAATACCGAAAGCTGTTTGTCCTGTCTTTTCTGAACCCGCTCCCGAAGTTCTTGAATGGATATTTTATGTATAAAAGAAATGGTTTATGTTAGCTGTAAAGCGGCTTCAATGTATGCATAGGAGCTCAGGATATCCGGTTTGCCATCAACTATAGCAACATCGTGTTCAAAGTGGGCGCTGGGCTTTCCGTCGGCGGTTAATATGGTCCAGCCGTCGTTGAGTTGTTTAATGTTTTTAGTACCCATGTTAATCATGGGTTCAATAGCCAGCACCATGCCTTCTTTTAACTTGGGCCCATTGCCGCGTTTACCATAATTCGGTACTTCGGGTTCTTCGTGCATTTGTTTGCCGAGACCGTGACCTACCAATTCCCTCACCACCCCGTAGCCGTGTTTTTCGGCATGTTCCTGTATGGCAAAACTAATGTCGCCCACCCGGTTGCCGCTATGCATTTGTTCAATGCCCAGGTACAAACACTCTTTGGTAACCTGTAACAATTTCCTGACTTCAGGAGAAACATTTCCAACTGCAAAAGAGTATGCGTGATCACCGTAGTAACCGTTCTTTTTTACACCACAATCTACTGAAATGATATCTCCATCCTGTAGGGCTTTATTTGTAGGAATGCCATGCACCACGCTGTCATTAATGGAAATACATAGACTGGCCGGAAAAGGGGGGTTGCCCGGGTAGCCCTTAAATGCAGGTATTCCACCATTATCTCGTATAAATTCCTCAGCCAGCTTATCCAAAAACAAGGGGGTTACACCGGGTTTGATCTCTTTAGCAATTATGCCAAGGGTGCGCGACACCAATAGTGCCGAATCCCGCATGATTTCAATTTCTTCTCTGGTTTTAAGATAGATCATTTTTTCCCGAATAGTTTTTTAAAGAATCCTTCTTTGTTTGATTTGTAATTGGTGTGGGCCTCAGGGTTTTTAAGTTGGTGCAAAAAATCTCCGCTCTCAGGGTGAAGGCTTTGCCACACCTCGCTCCAACCCAAAAAACCGCCCACATTGCGGTCGTCGATAAAAAGATCCACGTTTAATTTTCTGGAGGTGCGTTCATCCAAAACCTCTTCAGGATAGTTTTTGTTTACAGCATAAAACTCCACACCATTATTTCTGCAGTACTCAACGGCTTCCTCAAGCAAGGCGCCGGTGCGTATGGTCCAAAGTATGAGTTTATGACCTTTTTGCTGAAGCGCTTTAAGCGTAGAAAAGGCAAATAGCATTTCTTTTCCAATTTCCGGATATTTATGCTCCACAACGGTCCCATCAAAGTCAACCGCTATGATCTTGCTTTTTTCGTTAATAAAGCCCTGCATGGTTAAAGGTTCTTTGCACTAAGTATGTTCAGGTTGGCATCCAGTTCGTACACACGAGGTATCCCTGTACCGATCTCGAATTCGAGGATCTGGGCCGGGCTCATCTTTTCAAGATGCATGATAAGGGCTCTGAGACTGTTGCCATGGGCGGCAATTACAATGTTTTTTCCTGCCTTAAGTTTAGGTACAATTTCTTTCTCAAAGTAAGGAATAACACGGTCTGCTGTATCCTTCAGGCTTTCCCCTTTGGGTGGGGCAATATCGAAACTTCTTCTCCAGATTTTCACCTGTTCTTCCCCGTATTTTTTGGCTGTTTCGGCTTTATCAAGTCCCTGAAGTTCGCCATACATACGTTCGTTAAGGGCTTTGTTATAAATGGTTTCAACCGGAGGGTGACCCGCGCTCTCAAGCGAAAGACTAAGGGTGTCTTGTGCCCGTTTTAAATCAGATGCGTAGGCATAGTCGAACCGAAAGGATTTTAATTTTAAACCCGCCTCTTTTGCTTCCTGTATGCCTTTTGGAGAAAGGGCCACGTCAACCCAACCGGTAAATTTATTCTCGAGATTCCATTGACTTTGTCCGTGACGAAAAATAACTAATTGTGCCATAATTTTGAGGCACAAATATAGGGTTTAATCCATTTTAGCAGGGTTAAAGATTGTGAGAAACAATTTGGTATTTATTATTTAGGACTCTTTATAACACAAACACATCTGAATCCCAGCCATTTATTGGGCTCTGCATATACTTGTGCTTTACCAACTCTTGAGTCCTCAGCGCTGTGCTCCCAGCTCCCGCCTTTGGCGACGTTTTTCTCTTCCAGCATTTCCGAAACGTTTCCAAGCAGATGATACATACCAAAAAATCCTTTGTTAAAGGAATTAACAACAACAGGCCCTCTTACAACAAACTGTTTTTCAGAAGGGTCTGTTTTTAAATTGCACGCATTGGGTTTGGCTTTTTTAAACTCGTTAATTCGCCACGATTCGTTGTAGGCCACCATTTCCCATTCTTCTTTTGTGGGAAGCCTGTATTCAATTGGAAAATCAGATTTATTGGCACTGGAGTAAATTAATTTTACCATGGCTGTTCTCCATTTACAAAATGCCTGTACTTGCTCATAGGATACACCAACAACAGGATGATTTCTGTACTTAAGGTCCTTGAAATACCCTGAAACAAATTCAGCTTGGCTGTTAGGCCCCTTTAACCACACCGTGGTGTCGGGAAGGCTTGAAAGGTGTTCTGCTGAACCTGCCCCAAACTTCAGCTTCATGGAAAAAACATATTCCTGCCAGGCGAAATTGGTCACTTCGCACACATCAAAATACAAACTTTCTGTTATTCTAACAGTGCCGGGCGGGATCTTTGTTTTTCGTTCAGGTGAAAAACCAAAGAACAAAACGAGCGTGAATAGAATGAGTCCTGGTTTCAAATGTTGAGAAACTTCTTAAAATCACCGGGGTCCTCAAGGCTTTCAGGAAGCGCTTTGACTTGAAATTCTTTTGAATTTGCATTAAGTGAGATTTTGAATTGTTCCTCATCGCAAAAAAACACTTTTCCGTTTCTGAATATGCAAAACCCATAAGGTTTATTTTCATCTATGGGAATGTTCAGGGGGCCGCTTTTCCCCTCGTATCCCATAACGGTTTTAGCGGCGTAATCAATCAGATAGACGCGTTCAGGAATGACCAAATTGCCTTTCTCTTTTATAACAAACACCGGGTGTATTTCATTTCCTTCAGGGATAGGGTGAGGGCAATCGGAATTAAAGATACCAAATTGTGATATTCTGAATACGCGCTCCACTTTAGATAAAGTGCCCGAAGAGTTAAATCCTGCCATCAATTGCCTGTTTCGGTTTTGTTCGTATTCCATCTTTAAACGCATTTGTTCTTTATCAAACTCCGCCTGTTTCTGTTTTTGTTCACTCAGGTACTGCTTTTGTTTCAGCTGCAGTTCCTCCATCAATTGTTTTTCTTTGTTTTGTCTTTCTTCTAAAGTATGCGTGTAGCTCTGGTATTTTTTCTCGTAAATCAGTTCTGCTTTTTCATAATCGGCGCCTTTTAGTACCGGATACACCACCAGTTTTTCGGTGCGTTTGCGGTAACTGAGTTGAAGGATGTAGTTTTTGCCTTTTTGCGGACCCGGCAACAATTGCACGTCATTCCAGGTAATTTCATGCAGTTCAGGACTGTAGTTTCGGTTCTCAGAGCCTACTTCAAAAAGGGTGTTTTCATACGCTGCCAGTTCAGGAAAATCTTTGGTGTCGGCATCAATCACAAATTCAGGCCGTTTTCCAGTGGCTTTTTCTGGTTTACGGGGTTCATTTGGTCGGGAGAGGGCAGTAAGGGATTTTGCGTATTTTTTTTCAATGCTGTCCATTTTGCGTGGAATGATTACCTCCACATCCCGTTTTAAGGTTTCCATTTTAGGACTTGAAGCAGGTTGTGTGAGTGCATGTGCCGGTTGGGCTCTGGGCAGATCGTCGCGTTTGAGGTACACCCAATTTCTTTTGATGGTATCCAGATAATACTGATTGAATTTATCCTCTGCGTTCTGAGAGGCCAGTTCGACCTTAATTTCCTCACCCGGTTTAATAAAAACGGGTTCTCCGTTTTGGTAAGCCCGGATGTCGAACATGCCGGCCGTCTCCAAACAACGCGATCTTCCGGCGCTGTCGTATTGCATTGGAACGCCATTGAGTATTACATCACCCATGTCGTGCATTTCTTTGTACTCAATGGTGACCTCACCAATCAGTTGTTTGCCATTTTTGTTTACCAGCGCATTTTTAGGAATGCTGATTTTGGTGGAGGAGGGGTGGGTAATCTTGCCGCCTTTATCGGCCTGTATGCTGTATTTGGTATAGGCGGTGCTGAGTTTAGGTGCAGGGGCTTTTACAAAGGTGGTGTTTGATTTTGAAGGAGGAGTAATTACTGTTTCATGCTTTTTTGTATGGGTTTTTGTTTTGTTATTTTGAAGGAGGCTCAGGTAAGTAATGGTGCAGACCACTGTTACACCTGCTATGATGGTGGTATAACGGATCTTTTTATTTTTCCACCAACTTTCGTCGCCCTGTGCTTTTTTAAGACTTTGTTCTTTGAACGATTTTACCAGTTGGTCAAAATTTTTGCCTTTGTTTATTTCATCGTCACCGAGTGGCGGTCGGTTTAGGTTAAATTGTAAACTCATACTACACGTTTATTTTTCGGATGGAGACCTTTAGTTTCTCTATAATTCGGTACATTTTTACTTTAGCGTTTACCTCCGAGATGTTGAGTATTTCGGCAATCTCCTTAAATGGCCGTTTTTCGAAATACCTCATTTCTACCAATTGCAGTTCCTTTTCATTGAGTTGACCAATCAGTTTTTTGAGTGCAGGGATGTACTCTTCAAAGAACACTTCCTTGTTTTCTTCACAGATGAACCTGAGGTCATTAATGTCGGCATTAATCACCCTTTGTTCCTTTTGTTTTCTGAACACCTGTACCATTTCGTTGTGTGCAATTCGGTACAGCCAGCTCGAAAAAGGCACGCCTCTGAACTCATACTTGTTCAGGTGGGTGAGGGCTTTCAAAAAAACCTGGCCGGTTACATCAAAGGCCATATCTTTTGAACTCATTCGTTGGTAGAGATAGGTAAAAATGGCCTTGTAGTATTTTTCGTATAAAGGCCGAAAGTCCTCCGGATTTGCTTTTGCAGCCTCAATCCAACGAAGTTCTTCTTCGAGTTGTGCCTCCGTGTGATGGTAAAGGGGGTTAAAGCTCATAGTGTTCCTTAGGGAATGTTACAGGTTATAAGCTTATAAACGTGAGGGGTTACGCTAAAATTTCAAACAACTTAAAATCTATAATTAAGCCTTTGATAATCAGTTACATTAATTTTGAGGTAATTGAGTAAAACGCACTTTTCACCGAGTGAAATTACATTTTTATTGAGTGAAATTAAGAGGAGGCCTTTTATTTAATCAGTGAAACGTGTCCAACATAATCATGATTTTCATCAAAAACATCAAGTACCCTGGCTTTCCAGATGTATACATCCTGCTTGATTGGATCAGAACTGCCTTTCATGTGCCCATCCCATTGTTTGTAAATATCATCACTTTCAAACACTAAGTGCCCCCAACGGTCATAAATCCATAAGTTGAATTTTTTAATACCAACCCCTTTAGGTTGGTAGGTGTCGTTTAAGCCGTCGTCGTTTGGTGTAAATACATTCGGGAAGTAAATGGAGAAGGCAGGTTTAATTTTAAGAATTTTAAAACTGGTGTCGCTGCACCCATTAGAGTTAATCACCACCTGAACAATCATTGGATAAGTTTGTCCAATACTCTCGTAACTGTGCTCAAAATTTTCTTTTGTATAAGTACTTCCGTCGTTCAAATAGTATTTGGTGATGGTCGCATCAGTAGCATTGGACGAAACAAAAATGATGGGTTGCTCCTCATCGAGCTCTTCGGGTTGCACTCTAAAGTCGGATACCGGAAGCTCAAACACGTTTACAAAGTTTGGCAGGCTCACACGGTTAACACAACCACTATCGCTGATGGCTGTAAGGGTTACATTGTATGATCCGCTGGGGTAACAATGGTTTGGATTGGCCGCGGTAGATAAGGATGTGCCATCACCAAAATTCCATTGCCATCCTGTGATTGAACCACTGGAAATTACTGATAGGTTTTTGAAATCAACACAGAGTATCGGACAACCTTCTTTATTCTCTGAGGAGAAGGCAGGCATTGGTCTGGCGTTTACGTATATGGATACTGTTTTGGAATGTACACACTGGTATTGTGTTTGTACGCTGAGCTTTACGATACCGGGACCCAGATCACTGAATGTAGTTGTTGGATTTATGCTGGTATTATCCGTAATACCATCGTTATTAAAATCCCAGTAATGGCCTGAAATAGTGCCGTCAGTTGAAGTAGAGACATTGTTCAGCGGAATCTGTTCTGCAAAACAGATCGACTTGGGTATGATAAAATTTGCTACGGGGTTGTTGTATACAATCACTGTTTTGGTAATGCTTGAATAACACTGCTGAGCGCTAAACGCATCCAGTTTAACCGAGTAGGTACCACTGCTTGAATACGTTATAACAGGATCTTTTAGTATGGAAAAAGTGCCGTTTCCAAAATTCCAGCCATAAGAACTAACGCTTCCTGTTTGAATACCACTGAGGTTAACAAAATTCGTGGCATTGCCAAAGCAGGCGTTGTTGGCGCTAAAGTTCACGTTTGGTAAATAATGTACGTAAGCGGTTGATGTATAGGTGGTGCTACAGCCTAAATTGGAAGTGGAGGTAAGTCCTACCGTGTGTGAACCCGGGCTGGTGAATGTAAATGCAGTTAGCGTACCATTTCCTAGCTGACCACCCCCGAAATTCCATGTATTGGCACTTATGTTTCCGGTAGGGAAAATAATGGATGTGGCAGAGAAAGTGGTAATGTTGCCTAAACATACCGTGTCGGAAACAAAGGAGGTTTGTGGATTTGGGTTAACAGTAACCAGATGAGAAACAGTATCACGACAGCCAATTTGTGTCAGAGCAACGAGATAAGCGGTATAGGTGCCGGGCGCTGAATAAGTGAAAGCAACACTCGGCAAGTTACTTTGCACCTGATTAATGGAATAAAAATACCAACTCCATCCAACCACACCAACCGGATTGGTAGTGTTGGAAAATGTTGTTGGATTACCCGCACATACTGTGTTCGTTGTGAAATTGCTGCCGGCCAAAGGATGAATGGTAACATTTTTTACTGCTGTGAAGCTACAGGTGAGTCCGGCTTCAGGATAACTGTACGCAGTCAGGTTAACAGAATAGGTGCCGGGAGCTGTGAATTGATATGCAGGATTAGTAAGTGTTGAACTGGCGGCACCATTACCAAAAAACCAATTGTAGGCGTTTACACTATAAGTAGGGACAATTGAACTTGTGTTCACGAAATAGGTGGCTGATTGGTGGCAAATGCCGGTAAAGCTAAAGTTGGGAACAGGGCGCGGGTAAACAACTATGTTTGTAGCGGTAGTTGCAGTGCAACCATTAGAACTTGCCGAGATGCTTATCGTATAGGTGTTATGCTGAGCATATACATGAGAAACAGGTGAAGCAATAAGCGTGGATATTACCGGAATACTTCCATCACCAAAGTTGACGGTGTACCCGTTAATAGGGTTATTTATACCGGTAATGCTAATGTTTGGCTGAACTAATATGGTGTTACTGGTACAAGAATTTAAAAGAGGTTGTACACCTATTATTGGATAAGGGTGTATTGTAAAATTACGAGTGCCTGAGTTAATGCAGCCTTGATTTGAAAGTGCTGTTAAGGTGACAACATAGGTTCCGGAATTACTAAATGTATGTGATGGATTAAACAGCGCTGATGTATTTCCGTCAGCAAAATCCCAGGTGTAAGATAAAATAGTTCCGGGTGTAATTGAGCTGGCATTTATGGTTTGAATAGGAGAGTTTACGCAAGCTGCCGCAGGGCTGAAAATAACGCTAGGCAAGGGATGAATGATAAGCGTGTTTACGACCGTACTGGCACAACCCTGATCTGAATACGCGGTTAGTGATGGGGAATACGTTCCGGGAAGTGTATAGGTGTAACTTGGATTTATTGAGTTGGAAGTGACCCCGTTGCCAAAATTCCAATTGTATAGTGCAATATTACCAAGCGAGATTGTACTGGAGTTCACAAATTGGCTTAGCGTATTTAAACACCCGCTATTTACGGTAAATGAAACAGCCGGCACCGGGAAAATGGTCACCGTTTTGGTCAACACAGTCATACACTCATTGTTGGTGGTAACGGAGTAAGTTACTGCATAGGTTCCGCTGGCGCTGTAGGTGTGCACAATGTTGGAACCTAAACCTGTACTGCCATCACCAAAGTCCCAGGCATAAGATACTATGGTGCCTGAGGCGAGTGAATTGGTGCTGGTAAAATTTGTATTGAAGCCATAACAGAAACTGCCCGTGACTGTAAAGTCGATCACCGGGTTGGCATGAACAAACAAGGTGTGAGTGACTGAGGCAGAACAACTCATGTCGCTGGTTGCACCAAGCGTTATGGTGTATAATCCACTCGCTGTAAAGGTTTGCGCCGGAGGAGCGGCTAAGGGGCTTGTTGTGCCATTTCCAAAATTCCAGGTATAGGATGCGATGCTGCTTCCGGGGTTTGGAATAGGGGATATGGAGCTGGAGCTGGCAATAGGTATGGGTTCACCCACACACTCAGGATTCATCGTAAAGCTTAGGAAAGGAAGAGGATGAACATCGATGTTAATGCTCATTGTATCGCTGCAATTGTGGTTGGTGCGCACAATTAAACTCACCGAGTAATTGCCATTGCCAGGAAAACTGATTGTGCCCGGATTAGCAAGGGTGCTACTTCCTGCAGGTCCAAAATTCCAGTTGTAGCTTGTTATTGAGCTGGCGCCAATTGCCGAAACCGTGGAACTGTTCTGGAAAGTGTAAGGTAATGAACAGGCATTGGCCCGGGTGTAACTAAATATAGTATTGGGATTAGGAAAAACAACTATCGGCACCACTGTTGTGGAAGGGCAATTGAGATTACTAATCAGGTTTAAGGTAATTGTGTATGGATTTGTGGCACCATAAAAGTGTGTAGGGTTCTGCAGTGTAGAGGTGTTAGCAGAGCCTGAGGCCGGATCACCAAAATCCCAAAAATAGGATGTAACACTGCCGCTAACAGCCGATGTGGTAACAGTGAAGATGGCATTTTCGCAAGAGGCCGGTACACTAAAATTAACTACCGGGTAAGGGTAAATAGTGATGTATTGTACAACCGTGTCACCACAGCCCAGGTTTGAAGTACCCACCAGACTTACTGTATAATTGCCAGTTCCGGGAAAAGTGTGGGTTAGCGAAGTTAGGGTGCTGGTGAGGCCCCCTCCAAGGTTCCAAATGTGGGAAATGGTGCCTGCAGAAATAGACGAGTTGCTGGTGAAGGTAAAATTAGGACTACATGCATTGATAGAAGTTGTTGAAATTCCCATTGTTGGGGATGGAGAAATAATAAAGGTATTGCTTGTGGTTGCAGGACAGTTATGATTACTCAGTGCTGAAAAGTTAACAGTATATAAACCGGGTGCAGCATAAACGTGTATTGGGTTAGCCAAAGTAGATGTATTTCCGTCTCCAAAATCCCAGAAAAAAGAGGCTAAACTTCCGGAGGCAATTGCAGTTGAAGTGGCCGGTGAAAATGCAGTTCCATTGGCATCGCAGAGTGGGGTAGCCGAAAAACTAATGATAGGGGGTGGAAAGATACCCAGGGTTTGAACCAAAGTAGCTGGACAACCCTGGTTGCTGACGGCATTAAGTGTAATGGTGTAAGTTCCACTAACAGTATATGTAAAGGCCGGGTTGGTAAGGTTGGAAATAACTCCATTACCTAAATTCCATGTGTATCCTGTTACCGAACCAGGGGTAACAGTTGTGTTATTGGTAAATTGAGTAACTGTGTTAATACAATTGGAGGGCGGACTGAACGCGATAACAGGCGTAGGGGCAATAGTCACAAGCCTGATGAGGGAGTCGGCACAGCCCCTGTTTGAAATGGCTTTGAGTTTTACCGAATAGGTACCTGCGGCTGCGTAAGTATGGGTTTGATTAAGTGAGCCCGACGCTGTTGTGCCATCTCCAAAAAACCATTGGTAGGAAGTTATGGAACCGGCTGAAATATTCATTGAACCATTAAAGGTGTATTGTGTTGAGCAAATGGCCGCGGGAACAGCTGTAAAATCTACTATTGGGCTTGGAAGCAGGGTAAGCGTGTGAATAAATGTTGGACCGGGGCAACCCGGCACCAACAATGTGGTGCAGGAATAAGTGCCCGGTTGCGTGATGTTGATACATTGATTGGGGTTGTTAACGACACCGGGCCCATTCCAGGTAGTAGTTGAGAACCCGTTTGGTGCGCAAATGAGAAGGGGAATGTTTGCACAAGTGGTGTCGGCAACATTGGTATCGAAATTTGTACAAATGCCATCAATATATGCATAGGCAAAGTGTCCGGTTGGACTGCAATCATACACTGTAAAACGAATGGTTACATTTTGTCCGATATTTGGGGTAAGGTCAACCGCGACATCGGTCCAGGTTTTGTATCGAACAACTGAACCATTGGCCTGAACAGGTGAATTAACGAAGCCCGGAATTCCTCCTCCAGCTGTAACCGAGTAAACGGTACAATTTACCGGATTACCAAGAGTGTCAATAATCTCACTAGTAAATTTAGGCTGCTGGGCTACCGTGTGGCCAGGGTCATTTAACACCACAGCGTAACGGTAGGTGAAATTGGCATTGGCAGGTGTAACAAAAAAGGTTTGCGAAACGCGATCGGCAAAACCGCCTACGGCTGTACTGCCTAAACGAAGTGAGGCTCCACCACCTCCGGGCCATACTCTGGGAAAATTTCCAAAAGGGTCCAATCCTCCGGTCATGATGGTTTGGTCGCCATTAGGGTTAGGACAACAACCTATCACATTAGTGAGTGGATTGTAACCCGTGCTTCTTACCCAACCCGCCATGGTGCCTGATTCGAAATCGATATTTGTGCAGGGTCCTGCGTTGATGGAATTCCCATCTCCGATTTCACGTGCATCGTGGGTGACCCAATTCAGATTATCGAAATCAATATCTTCATGTTGATGGAGTTGTTCCTGAACGTATATCTTTTTTTGAGTTTGAAGCAATTCCCGGCGTTCTGCAGCATTCAATTGCATTTTATCAGCCACGCCGTTCCAGTACGAAAAATTAAAATGCAAAGTGTCAATTGGTGCACGGGAATTTTGTGCGAAGGCGATACCTAGGGTGCTGAGCTGAATCAAAACGATGTAAAGTAATTTGTTTCTCATGCTCACTTGGCGTTATCTTGGCTTTAACAGGTTTTGTGGTTTAATGCTCAGTTACTTACAAATTCTGAATCTTCAAATGAACTTATAAATATATAAAATTAAGCGGCAATTAATGGTTTTGTTAAAGGCAATTCTTGATTAAATTTTAGTTTCATCTAGTTCTACGCAAGAGAACAAAAAAGGTATTCATTAACTAAAGGGTATTAGACGAGCCAGCATTTTTTAAAGGTAAAATGCCATAACTGCGTCCTGAATGCAAAGAGCAGGTTTTTCTAATCAAGAAGTTCGGCGGCCATTTCCCCAACTTTGCTGCCGATAGCCACCCCCATACCACCCATTCTTACTGCAGCAATTACATTCTGGCTTAGTGCCCTGATTATTGGTTTTTTTTCCTTTCCAAGACCCATGATTCCCGACCAGCGATGTTCAATACTGTGTTTTATTCCGGGAAGAATCTGGGATTTTAATACAGATTCCAAATGTTTTTGAATTCCGCTGTGTAGGCCAAAATACTCTGTTTCTTCCTGGCCGAAATCGAGATGCCTACCACCACCGAATAGCACCCGATTGTGAATATTACGAAAATAGAAGTACCCTTTATTAAAATGATAGGTGCCTTTGATCTTTAAACCCTGGATTGGCGAGCTCACTAAAACCTGAGCCCTTGCCGGTTTAACATCAGGCAGTTGTAACAGGTGTTTGGCAAAACCATTGGTGGCAACCACACATTTTGAGGTTTCGAAAATTCCATTCATTGAATGGAGCTCTACTTTTGTTTTTAGATCAATAACGCGCTCAATGGTAATATTGTAAAACAAACGTATGTCAAGTTTTCTTGCATAAGTTTCCAGGGCCTGCATCATTTTTCCGCTGTCGAGTTGCCCTTCATGTGCGTTTAGGAGTGCGGCCTTAAAGCCCTTGGTGTAATGAAGGGGTGTGTTTACCGGGCGATAACACGTTTTTATTCCCAGCACGGTTTTCATTTCAAAATTGAGACTTTCCAGCCCATCACAAACTGCCTCCCAGTCTTGATTCTCTGAAAACAATTCAAAGCCACCCCAGGCCTTGTAGTCAATCGATTTGTCACCAAGGCGTTTTCGCAGTATGTTCAAACCATCCCAACGCATTTTTACAGTTTCCCAAACCTGGGTTGAATTCTCTGCATTGTCAAGATCATCAAGAAGCTCTCCTGCGCTTCCAAAACAGGCAAATCCGGCATTTTTGGTGCTTGCACCTTCAGGAAACACACCACGCTCAAGCACAAGTACATTCGCCTTTTTGTGTTTTGTTTTATACGCAATGGCTGTGCTTAAACCAACAATGCCGGCGCCTACAACAATTAGATCGTAAGGCTGGAAGTAGGTTTTTAATTCCCAATAACTATGGTTAAAATCTTTGTTCATTTCTCACATTTATTGGCAATCCGCCAAGGGTATATTTGCGTAAATTTAATAGCTAATTCCGTTACTGAAGCGGCTTATGAGATTAAAAAGTATTTATTTTCCCTTCCTTTTTTTACTAATACTTAATATTCATGCTCAAAGTGTGCCGCTTCGCTTTCAAGGGAGTGTATCAGACGATCGAAGCAACTTAAGCGGGGTTACTCTTCAAGTTTCGAAATCAGGAAAAGTAATGAACAACATCATAACAGATGCAGGAGGACGTTATTCTTTTGAGTTGCCTCTGGGTGGCGAATACCTCATTACCGTTTCTAAGGAAGGATACATTAGTAAAAAATTTACGGTGAGTACGCTTGGTGTTCCGGCAGAAATGGCCAGTTTACGTTTTCCCTCCGTTGAGGCCAGTTTAACCCTTTTTAAGCGGATGGAAGGTATTGATTATTCACTCCTAAATCAGCCGGTTAATAAATTTTACTTTGATGTGGAGCGCGAAGATTTTGTATATGATGAAAACCATCTCAAACAAATGAAAAAAGGAATTGAACAGATCAAGGAACAGGAAAAAGCGCTATTGGCGAAAGAGAAAGAGCGTGAAGAACAATACACAGCGGCTATAAAAGCCGGTGACAAAGCTTTTGCGAAGATGGACTGGCAAGCTGCACTTGCATTTTATGAGCAATCACTTCAGGTGAAGTCACAGGAACCCTATCCCAAAGCACAAATTGAAAAGGTGAATGCTTCTATTCTGGAAGAAAAGAAAAACAAAGAAAATGCTGATTTAGCGGCAAAACAAGCTGCAGAAGCTGCCGCCGCAAAGGCAATGGCAGATAAGCTGGCAAAGGAAAAAGCAGAGGCTGATGCATTAGCCAAAAAACAAGCACAGGAAAAAGCAGCATCGGATGCCCTGGCAAAAAAACAAGCGGATGAGCTGGCCGCAAAAAAGGCTGCTGAAGTAGCAGCAGCGGCGGCACTTGCAAGTAAGGCGGCTAAAGAGAAGGCGGATGCTGAAGCGGCAAAAGCACTAGCCGATAAACAGGCAAAGGAAAAAGCAGAGGCTGATGCGTTAGCCAAAAAACAAGCACAGGAAAAAGCAGCATCGGATGCCCTGGCAAAAAAACAAGAGGATGAGCTGGCCGCTAAAAAAGCGGCTGAAGTAGCCGCAGCAGCGGCGCTTGCAAGTAAGGCCGCGAAAGAGAAAGCGGATGCTGACGCGGCAAAGGAAAAAGAAAAGGCAGATGCTCTTGCCAAAAAACAAGCAGAGGAAGCCGCCGCAAAAAAGGCAGCTGATGAGGCTGCTGCAAAAGCAATTGCAGATAAACAGGCGCAGGAAAAGGCTGCTGCTGAGGCTATGGCTAAAAAACAATCGGACGAAGCCAGCGCAAAAAAGGCAGCTGAATTGGCCGCCGCCGTGGCTCTGGCCGATAAACTCGCCAAAGAAAAAACGGCCGCTGATGCTTTGGCTAAAAAACAAGCCGATGAAGCTGCCGCCAAACAAGCGAAAGAGGACGCTGAAGCAAAGGCAAAATCTGATAAGGAATTGGCAGATAAACAAGAAAAGGAGAAGGCTGCAAAAGCCAAGGCCGACGCTGATGCTTTGGCTAAAAAACAAGCCGATGAAGCTGCCGCCAAAAAAGCCAAAGCCGACAAAGCCATTTTACCTGTGCTTGGAGTGACTGACACAAGGTATTCTGCTGCTATCAAAAAGGGGGATGAAGCCTTTTCGAAACGCAGGTATTATGATGCTAAAACAGCTTATGAAGAAGCTCTTGTGGCAAAGGGTGGAGATGTTTACGCAAAAACGCGCTTAATGGAGTGTGAAAAACAAATTAACGCTGACGCCAATCAAAAAGTTGATGAACGCCAGAAAGAGTTGCTGGCCAAGTACCCTCCTGGGATTACAGAAGAAATTATACCAGGTGAAAATGTGGTTGTTATCAGAAGAGTTGTGGTGAAGGATAAAAAAGCCTTTGTGTACGAAAAAAAAGTGTTCAATTGGGGAGGTATTGCCTGCTTCAGGGATGGGGAATCCATCACCGAGTTGACGTTTGAACAGGAAACCAAAAAACAATAAACATGCAAAAGGATCTCCCTTCTTTTATGAAAGAAGACATACGCTGTTGTGTATGCGGTAATACCGATACCAACAGGTTTACACTTAAATACCACAAGGAAAATTTTGCGGTGGTGGTATGCTCCGGTTGCAACTTCCATTTTATCCCTCCGCATTTCCGTAAAACAATTCAATACACTCAATATAAAAATGCCGACGTGACAAAGGCAGTAAGGTCGGGCAACAACTGGGTGAAAATCCAAAGGCACAAACTTCGTTTTAAATTTATACGTAAATACATTAAGGGTGGACATTTGTTTGATCTTGGAGCCGGTTGGGGGCATTTTATGCTGGCTGCCAGGGAACTGGGCTATGAAACAACAGGTATCGAAATTGCGGAACAACCCTATCTGTACTGTGTAAATGATCTGAAGTTACCGGTTAAACACATCGATTTTTTTGAAATGGATCCTGCATTAAAATACGACATCATTACAATGTGGGATGTGCTTGAGCACATTGATATGGCGGATGTTTTTTTAAAGAAATGCAATGTACACACCAAAACAGGAGGCTATTTGTTTTTGCAGGTACCTCAAATTGATTCCTATTTTGCGAAAAAACACAAGGACAACTGGAAAATGATGGGCCTGGACCACGTGAATTATTTCGGTAAAAAAACCATCACTGAAATTCTGAAACGCCACGGTTACGAGGTTTTGGAGATCAAATCGTCTTTTGAAATTAAACTTTTTGTAATGTATACGCTTTTGCCCTTCTTAAAACGGTTTAAGTCGAAGGAAAAAAAATCACTGAGGGAAACGAATGTTGGAATCAACGCGGCGGAGCGACAGAACTATTTCAACACACTCACTTCTGCACCGAAATGGCTCCTTCAGATCTTCGTTTGGATTCACAATTTTATTTATAATTTCCTTTCGTTTATCGGAGTGGGGGAGGAGATGATGGTAGCGGCCAGAAAAGTAAAGGACGTTTGATCCCAAAAATAATCAATAAAAAAACCGTTAGTTTATAAACTAACGGTTTTTGTTTTTACGAATAAACTATGCTTTGATGTTCGCGCGGATAATATTCAGAGCCCCTCCGGCTTTGAACCATTCAATTTGCTGCGCGTTATAGGAGTGGTTTGCTTTAACGGAATCGGAAGTACCGTCTTTGTGATTAAACACAAGAGTTAGCGGGGTACCTGGCGCGAATGCGGTTAAACCTAGAATGTCAATGCTGTCATCCTCCTGCACTTTCTCATAATCGGCTTTGTTCGCAAAAGTCAGGGCCAGCATGCCTTGTTTTTTTAAATTGGTTTCGTGGATGCGGGCGAAGGATTTCACTAAAACTGCCCTCACTCCTAAATGACGAGGCTCCATGGCTGCATGCTCACGGGATGAGCCTTCGCCGTAATTTTCGTCGCCCACCACAATTGAGCCCATGTGTTTAGCCTTATATTGGCGTTGCACTTTAGGAACACTTTCATAAGCACCGGTAAGCTGATTTTTTACTGCATCGGTTTTTTCATTGAAAAAATTAACGGCACCAATGAGCATATTATTCGAAATGTTATCGAGGTGTCCGCGGAATTTTAACCATGGCCCGGCCATACTGATATGGTCAGTGGTGCATTTTCCTTTGGCTTTGATGAGCAATTTTAAACCCTTTAGGTCGGTTCCTTCCCATGCAGAAAATGGGTCGAGCAGTTGCAGGCGTGAACTGTCGGGAGCTACCGCAACGTTCACTTTGCTTCCGTCGGCAGCAGGAGCCTGATACCCCGGGTCTTTTACTTCGAAGCCCTTTTTTGGCAATTCATCACCACTAGGCGGATCGAGTTTTACTTTCTCTCCTTTTTCGTTGGTTAAGGTATCTGTTAAGGGATTAAAGGTGAGGTCCCCAGCAATGGCCATGGCCGTTACAATTTCAGGTGAAGCCACAAAGGCAAAAGTGTTGGGGTTACCATCTGCACGTTTTGCAAAGTTCCTGTTGAAGGAATGGATGATGGTATTTTTTTCCTGTTTCTCTGCACCCATGCGGTCCCACATGCCTATGCATGGGCCGCAGGCATTGGTAAATACTTTTGCACCGATTTCGTTGAACACATCCAGAAATCCATCGCGCTTAATGGTGTAACGAATTTGTTCCGAGCCGGGATTGATCAGGTATTCGGATTTCGCTTTTAAATTTTTGCTTGACACTTGTTTGGCCAAACTCACTGCACGTGAGATGTCTTCGTAAGAAGAGTTGGTGCAGGAACCTAATAAACCAACAGAGATTTTTGTTGGCCAGCCATTTTTCACGGCGGCCTCTTTCAATTGGGAGATGGGAGTTGCCAGATCGGGGGTAAATGGTCCGTTAACGTGCGGTTCTAATTCGGATAAATTAATTTCGATTACCTGGTCAAAATATTTTGAAGGATCGGCGTACACTTCAGGGTCGGCTGTTAAATGTTGTTTTATTCCATCCGCTAAAGTCGCAACGTCAGCACGACCGGTTGCTTTGAGGTAACGGCTCATGCTATCGTCGTATCCAAAGGTGGAGGTTGTTGCGCCGATTTCGGCACCCATGTTACAAATGGTGCCTTTTCCGGTACAACTCATGCTGGTTGCGCCTTCACCAAAATATTCAACTACAGCATCTGTACCACCCTTAACGGTTAAAATGCCGGCTACTTTTAAAATCACATCTTTTGGTGCTGTCCATCCATTTAGTTTTCCTGTAAGTTTAACACCAATAAGTTTTGGCATTTTTAGTTCCCAGGCTAGTCCTGCCATCACGTCACAGGCATCAGCTCCTCCAACGCCAATGGCAATCATTCCAAGACCTCCGGCGTTTACAGTGTGGGAGTCGGTTCCAATCATCATGCCTCCGGGGAAAGCATAGTTTTCAAGCACAACCTGATGAATGATGCCGGCACCCGGTTTCCAAAAACCTATGCCGTATTTATTTGACACAGAACCTAAAAAGTCGAACACTTCCTTACTTTCTTTATTCGCAAAAGCCAGATCCTCCTCAGCGCCATTTTTTGCAGTAATCAGGTGATCGCAGTGCACGGTAGAGGGCACGGCCACTTTAGGACGACCGGATTGCATAAATTGCAGCAAGGCCATTTGAGCCGTGGCGTCCTGCATGGCCACACGGTCAGGAGCAAAATCAACGTAAGATTTACCCCTTTCAAAATTTGAAAGCGATTGATCACCATGCAGGTGTGAGTAAAGTATTTTCTCAGTTAAGGTAAGTGGTCTGCCCAATAATTTACGGGCGGAAGCAATGCGTTCAGGGAATTTTTTATAAACTTCCTTTATCATCTCAATATCGAATGCCATGTGTATGTGGTTTAGGTGTGAGTACTAAATGAGGAGGGCTAAATTAGAAATTTCCAAAAGCAATTCAAAGCAAAAACCTAAAAAGCAATTCTCTTTTTATTACAATTTATTGCTTCTTGCCAGCAGTAAAAAATCAACCAGCACAAGTGCAGTCATGCTCTCTACAATAGGTACAGCGCGAGGTAACACGCAGGGGTCGTGACGCCCGGTAATTTCCAGATTCACAGTGCGACCTTTGTGTGTTACTGTTTTTTGGGCTTTGGAAATGGACGACACGGGCTTAAACCCCACATTAAACCAAATGGGCATACCATTTGAGATGCCGCCCTGTATGCCACCGCTGTGATTGGTTTTTGTTTTTAAATGTTTTGATGTAGAAGCAAGGAATTCATCATTCATTTGAGAGCCTTTTTTGGATACGCTTTCGAATCCTGAACCAATCTCAAACCCTTTAACCGCGTTAATGCTCAGCATGGCATGAGCAAGTACTGCGTTTAATTTATCAAAAACGGGTTCGCCTAATCCGGGTGGAACATTTTCGGCAACGCATTGTATTGTACCACCGAGTGAATCGCCTTGTTTTCTGGCTAATTCAATGGCTTTGTTCATTTTTACTGCGGTGCTTTTATCAGGGCAACGTACCGGATTTGATTCTATGAGTGAGAGGTCGAGGCCCTCGTAATTTTTTTTCAGATCAATTGTGCCAACCTGTTTTACAAAAGCGCGCACTTTAATTTTATATTTTTTCAATATAAGTTTTGCAATGGCACCCGCCACCACACGACATGCTGTTTCTCTTGCGCTGCTGCGGCCACCACCACGGTAATCTCTGATACCGAATTTTTTTTCGGTACTGTAATCGGCGTGCGATGGGCGGTAGAGGTCCTTAATAGAGGCATAATCATTTGATCGCTGATCTTCATTCAGGAGAATAAAACCAATAGGATAACCTGTGCTGAGGCCATTGAAAACGCCTGAGAGAAGTTTTACTTTATCGCTTTCCTTGCGTGCTGAGCTTAAATTAGATTGTCCGGGTTTACGGCGATCGAGTTCGGATTGAATAAAATGCAGGTCAATTTTTAAACCGGCAGGGCAACCTTCAATGGTACCGCCAATGGCATTACCGTGGCTTTCGCCAAAGGTGCTGAGTTTAAAGAGGGTTCCAAACGAGTTAGAGGACATGGTGCAATTTAGCTGAAGCGAAGTACAACAATTGTGAACACAATTCAAAAAAAGAAACCGCCCCAAAACTCAAACATGATGCCGGGGCGGTTAGTAGATGATAAAAGAATACACACAAAACAGATCATCCGATACAAATTTAAAACAGGAAATCGTGAAAGATTCATTCATCGAATAAACAATGAGTGAAACTAACTTACGACTTAGTGAAGAAACAAAATGGCAGCGGAATGTAGTTTTTCTTCAAATGGCCTAGCTGATGGCTTTGTGAAAATCAGGACAGCAGTAATCTACAATTTCAACTTTTGGATTGGCGTCTTTAACCGCAATAACTTTGATTTTGTTCACGTAACTCGGGTGTTTGTGACATTTGCGATTGCCAATCAATTTTTTGAGGTGATTCATGGATTTATCCGCTAGGGCATTGGCAGCTGCAATTTGTTTATCTGATTCGTCTCCGGCCAGTAACTTTAATTCTAATCTAACCATAACCTTTATTTTTATTGATAAATATAGTACAAAATTTCAGTGGA
>Ga0154020_10002694_pt1 | contig 21637 bp, 20 predicted proteins | sample Klosneuvirus_201_FD_109709 | JGI IMG/M metagenome (GOLD analysis project Ga0154020, IMG submission 109709) | Active sludge microbial communities from wastewater, Klosterneuburg, Austria - Klosneuvirus_20160825_MG | ecosystem: Engineered > WWTP > Aerobic digester > Activated sludge | place... | reverse complement strand
TGGGTGGGCCGGTCGAAGTAGATGATCACGTTACGGCAGAAGATGAGGTCGAAGGGCCCGCGCATCGGCCAGCTCTCCATCAGGTTGAGCTGACGAAAGGAGATCAGCTCGCGCAGCTCGGCCTTGGCCCGGACCTTCCCCTCGGCCTGGCCGACGCCCCGCTGAAACCAGCGGCTCAGCCGGGTCTCGTCTAGGCCTCCCAGCCGGTCCTTGCCGTAGACTCCCGCTTCGGCCCTGGCGAGAACGTTGGTGTCGAGATCGGTCGCCAGGATCTTCACGTCCATGCCGCCGCGATCGCCGAAGGTCTCCAGCGCGGTCATGGCGATGGTGTAGGGCTCTTCGCCGCTCGAGCAACCCGCTGACCAGATGCGGATCTTGCGCTTGTTCTCCCGCTGGAGCCGGGGCATGACGGCCTTCTTTAGGTAGTCGAAGTGGTGCGGCTCGCGAAAGAAGGCGGTGACGTTGGTGGTCAACGCGTTGGTGAACTCCACGAACTCCCCGCTCTCGGTCTCTAGCACCCGCCGATAGTCGCGGAAGCTGCCAATCCCCAAGCTGCGCAGGCGTCCGGCCAACCGGTTGTAGACCAGATCCCGCTTCTGATCGGACAGGGCGATACCGGTGCGCTCCTTGATCTGCGCGCGGATCCACTCGAATTCACCGGCTTCCAGCTGGAACTCTCTAGTGACCTGCACGGAGCTCCTTCAGCGGCGTCATCTCGCTGGGGCTGAGCAGCCGGTCGATGTCGAGCGCGATGACCAGCTTCTCCCCGGAGGTCACCAGGCCGCGCACGAAGTCGGTCCGGGCCGCCGCTCCAAAGTCGGGCGGGGGCTTCATTTGGGCCTCCGCGACCTGGACCACGTCGGACACCGCGTCGACGACGATCCCGAGCGTCCAGCTCTTCGCGCCGCCCTCGACCTTCATCACGATCACCACCGTCTTTGGGCCATAGGGCACCGACTCGAGGTTGAAGCGGCGCCGAAGGTCGACGATGGGCACGATGATCCCCCGCAGGTTGATCACGCCTTTGACGTAGATCGGCAGGTTGGGGATCTGGGTGGCCCCATCCCAGCCGCGGATCTCCTGAACTCGCAGGATCTCCACGCCGTACTCCTCGCCTGCCAGGAGAAAGGTCAAGATCTGACCGCTCCCCGGCTGGGTCAGGGCTGCGTGTGCGCCCGCGATGATGTCTTCCATGAGGCTCCCTTGGATTCGCGTGAAAGTGAGATGACGCCCGCTACGTCCAAAATGAGCGCTACAGTTCCGTCTCCCAAGATCGTCGCGCCCGAAACGCCGCCGACCCGGCGATAGTTCGTGTCGAGGCTCTTGATGACCACCTGCTGTTGCTCGAGCAGATCGTCCACCACGAGCCCGACGCGCTGACCATCACCCTCCACGATCACCAGCAGGCGCCCGGCCAGCTCAGTCGTGTCCGGCTCGAGGTTGAAGACCCGGTGGAGCCGCACGATCGGGATGTGGTCTTGGCGTAGGCGGATGAGCTCGGCCTTGCCGACCAGGGTGGAGAGCTGCTTCGGCTGCACCTTCAGCGACTCGACGATCGACACCAGCGGCAGGATGAAGATCTGCGAGCCCACCCGCACGACCTGACCGTCGAGGATCGCTAAGGTCAGCGGGAGCCGGATGGTGAAGGTGGAGCCCTTCTCCGGCGTCGAGCTGATATCGACGCGCCCGCCGAGCTCGTTGATGTTCCGCCGCACCACGTCCATCCCGACCCCGCGGCCGGAGACGTCGCTCACGGTGTCCGCCGTGGAGAAGCCCGGGGCGAAGATGAGCTCATGGATCTCGGCGGTGGAGAGCTGAGCGTCCGCGGGGACCAGCCCCTTGGCCTTGGCCTTGGCCAGGATCTTCTCGGTGTTGAGGCCGCCCCCGTCGTCCTTGACGGTGATCACCACGTTGCTCCCTTGGTGGGAGGCGTTGAGCAGGATCGAGCCTTGAGCCGTTTTCCCGCGCGCCAAACGCACTTCTGGTGTCTCCACGCCGTGATCGATGGAGTTGCGGACCAGGTGCACCAAGGGATCGCCGATGCGCTCGAGCACGGTCTTGTCGAGCTCGGTGTTCTCTCCTTGCATGGTCAGCGCGATGTCCTTGCCGAGCTGTTCACTCAGATCGTGGACCATGCGCGGGAAGCGGCTGAAGACGAAGCGGATCGGGAGCATCCGGATCCGCATCACGCAGTCTTGGAGCTCTCGGGTGTTGCGCTCGAGCTGGATCAGGCCCTGGCGCAGGCGCTCCAGCTTGGTGACGTCGAATTCCCTTTGCACGGCACCCAGCATCGACTGGGTGATCACCAGCTCGCCGACCATGTTGATCAGGGCGTCGACCTTGTCGATGTTGACGCGGATGGAGCCCGAGTCCTGCTTCTTGGTCTGGGTTTCGGGCGCCGCCGCCTCGGGGATGACTTCGGCCTTCACCGTCGGGCTGGGCACGGTGATCTCCAGCGCGCAATCGTCCTCGACCCAGGCGAAGACCTCGCGCACTTGGGCCAGGGTCGCCGAGCTGGTCAGCCCGACCTTCCAGGCCAGATAGAGCTGCTCAGGATCGAAGCCCACCGCCTTGGGCAGCGCCTCGGCGTCGAGGGTGGTCTCGACCTCACCCAGATCGCCCAGCGCCCGGAGGATGAGGTAGGGATCGTTCCCCGAACGCATCATCGAACGCGATGGCGTGAAGCGGATCTCGTAGCGCTGACGCTCCGCCGCGGGAGCGGGGCCGGCCACTGCCGGAGCCGCCTCGGTCACGCTGCCTTCCATCGCCGCTTCGAGCTCGGCTTGCACGACGCGGGTGCGCCGAGCGTCGATGACGCCACCGGCGCGAGCTGCGTCGAGGAGGACCCGGAGGTGATCCACCGCGTGGAGCATCGCGTTGATGTGCACCGCGGAGAGCTGGCATTTCCCGGAGCGCGCCCGGTCCAGCAGGGTCTCCAGTGAGTGCGTGAAGCTGGTGACCTCGGGCATCCCGAAGGTCCCCGCCCCGCCTTTGATCGAGTGGGCCGCCCGGAAGATGGCGTTGATGAGCTCGGGATCGCGAGAGCCGCTGTCGAGGTCGAGGAGCCCGGACTCCAGGGTGGTGAGCCCCTCGGTCGCCTCCTCAAAGAAGACGGCCCTGAGTTGTACGATGAGCTCCTCGGGGGCGGCCATAGTGTATTCGCTAGCGCTCAGCGCTCTGCGATCCTCCATCGTCCCTGGGGCGTGAAAGTTGAGGTCGATACACCGCCTCCACCATGTTGCCTCGTCCGTGGAAACGGACCTCCGCGCACACCGCCCGCACCAGGCTGATGCCGCGGCCCGAGGGCGAGACGTTCCCGTCCAGCCCCTGCGCTAGCGCCGCGGCGTTGAAGCCGGGTCCGCTGTCCTCGATCCGCAGGATCACGTCGGAGGAGCTGGTGCGCTCGATGTCCACCGTGAGTCGCCCGACCGTCATCGCCTCGAGGCCGCGTCGACGCTCTTCCAGATACTGATCGAAGCTCTTGGGCCGGCTCTCGGAGCGCAACCCGAGCAGCCCATGACAGATCGCGTTCTCGAGCAGCTCCGAGAGCACCAGGTAGAGATCGCTTAGGTGAGGTGTGAGACCTGGGTCGAGCTCCAGCGCGCGCTTCACCATCCCGCGGACGTTGAGCTCTCGGACATGCTGGGGCCCGAGATCGAAGTGGAGGCGCCAATCCGTGCGGGCGGTGGGCGCGTAGCCGATCTGGGGCCGGTTTTGTAGGCAAGGGAGGACGAACAGCGTCATATCATCCGACTGTGGGCTGCCCTTCCTGAACTCCTCGCAGGCCGCGGTGATGTCCTCGATGAGGCTGTCCGCGGTCCTGTCTGCGGTGAAGCAAGCTTCGACCCGGGACGTTCCGAAGCGTTGACCGACCACGTCCTCAGCCTCGGCCAGGCCATCGGTGTAACCGAAGACGGTGTCCTCGAGCTCGAGCTCGACCGGCTGGCCAAAGTAGTTGCGGCTCACGTCGCGGATCCCGAGCGGAGGGGCCTGCGAGGACACGCGATCGACCAGCCCTACGCCGTGACGATGGACCAGCAGATCGGGGACTCCGAAGTTCCAGCCCCGAGAGGCGCCTAGCTTCCACTCGATGAGCGCCGTCGCGAAGAAGACGCCGGGGGGCAGAAAGCGGGTGAGCTTCTTGTCGATCTCGCGCAGCATGGACTCGGCCGGGAGACCCTTCTTGGTCATGGCGTGAAAGGCGTCGGCGACCGGGATCGCGCCGAGCGAGGCTGATAGACCGTGCCCGGTGAAGTCGCCGATCAGCACGCGCACGGCGCCGCTGGGGCAGCGCCCATAGAGCAACATGTCCCCGTTGAAGATGGCGATCGGGGAGAGCACGCTGCGAAATCCGGTGGGGGGGGCCTGGCCGGGCTCGATGAGACGGGTCATCAGCTGGGCGGCCACGGACTCTTCATGGCGGGCTTTGCGGCGTTGATCGAAGACCTCCTCCTGCAGCGCTCCGATGCGGCGAATGAGCACCGCGTTGCGGCTGAGCGAGCGGATTCGGCTCAGGATCAAGGCGGCCGGGGCGGTCTCTTCGATGTAGTCGTGCGCCCCGCTTTCCAGGCACTTCGCGATGACCTGGGGGCACTTCGAGCCGCCGACCACCAGCAAGGGAGCGGCCTCGCTCTGCGTCTCGATCCGGATTCGGGTGGCGCTGAGGGTGGCCTCGGCCTCCTCGGTCGACGCTCGCACGATCACCAGCGGCGGCGTCCACACGGTCAAGACCCGCCGCAGCGCGCTCTCGGAGGAGACGGCATCGGCAGGAAGGCCCTCGTGGGCGATGAACTGGTGGAGTGAGTTGGTGGTGTCCGGGCGCGGCTCGAAGATGACGATCGGGTGATCCGCGAGGCGTGAGGAGGCCGCGATCTCGAGGGGCTCGTTCACGGCGCTACTCGATCTTGAAGAGCTGCTCGAAGCGGGCGATGCCCAGGATCTTCCTCACCTCGGGCCGTACGGCGCGCAGCGACACCTCACCTTGGGAGGCCATCAGGTGGTCGCGGCAGACCAGGAGCATCCCCAGCGCGGAGCTGTCGATATAGGTAGTGCTGCCCAGATCCAGGACCAGGTGCGTGCCGGGCGCCACCGCTTCGTAGAGCGTGCGGAAGTGCTGATAGCTCTCGAAGTTGAAGCTATGTCCCAGCTTGATGACGCTGGTGGGCCGGAGGTCTTTCTTGGCAGTGCTCTGCATCTCGATCTCCTAGAAGAGCTCAGCGTCGCCGGGCTTGAGCCCGACTTGGCTGACCGGGGCGTGCACGGACTCGACGTTCGCCAGGCCGCCCGAGTTGATGTGGGCCGTGAGCACCGCGAGCCGGCGCGATGCCTGCCCTACGGTTTGCTGCACGATGTCCTCGAATTGGAGCGCCACCAGCCCCCGGTTCACGTTCGCTTCGTGCGTCACCATGCTGGAGGAGGTTGCCTCGAGCATCTTGTGGAGGCGCTCATTCATCGCCGATAGATCTTCCAGCATGGCGCCGGCGCGGGCCTTGGACTCGATAGCGAAGTTGAGATCGCGGGCGGCGAGCTCGTGCACCGAGGCGCGGATATTCTCCAGGCGGGTCTTGGCGCCGCGGACGGCCAGCTCGATGTTCTCGGCGAAGCGGTTGGACTGCTTGGAGAGGTTTCGTACTTCCTTGGCCACCACGTCGAAGCCCGTTCCGGCGGCTCCGGCGCGGGCCGCCTCGATGGAAGCGTTGATCGCCAAGACGTTGGTCTGCTCGGCGATGAGCTTCATCTCCGAGAGCAGCTTGTGAACGCTGTGCATCTCGGTGGCGACGTCATCCACGGCGTGCACGATGCGCACGCTGGCCTTGCTGGTCTCGACGATGCTGTCCACGAAGGTGGACATGAGCGCGATCGTCTCCTTGGGCACGTCGACGCTGCCGTCCTTGGAGGCCGCACCAGCCATGCCCTCCATCGCCCCTTTGATCAGCGCGTTGAGCTTTTCGGCGTCGTTCTTGAGCCCCAAGAAGGTCGTGGTCATCGTGCGGGTGGCTTCCCCGACCAGGACACCGACGCGCGAGAGATCGTTTTGTAGCTCGTCGAGTTCGTTCTTACCCGACACGATTCCCTCCCGGGTTCATGCGAGCCACATCGGCGGCGCGCTTGGCGCACTGAAGTTTGGATGGGTCGCGCGCCGAGGACGCCGGATCCGACTCAATCTGAAGCGATCGGCACTTGGGTGGTCGGCACGGAAGGTGCTCAGACCGGGGCCATGGGCAAGGCGATCGTGCATTTGATGACGGCGGCCCTCCTGGCGGGGTGTGGGGAGACTACGCCCTTCGCGGTCACGCCGCGCCTCCTGGCCGAGAAGCGCGCGATCGAGGGCGAGCTCTTGTTCGAGGACCAGCGCTTTCACTTCGAGATCGGCGAGCGAGAGCTGACCGCGGTGTCCTCGCTAGCGCCTCCTCGGTCGGTGCTGGCCTTTGACGATCAGCGGCTGACCCACGCCACCAAGACGGTGCTGGCCCGCTTCCCGATCTTGGCCCATTGGGAGACGCCCGACGCGTTGAGCGAAGCGATCGCGCCCGCCGGCGGGTTCACCCCGCCGATAGCGGCCCCAGACCTCCCCGCCGAGGCCGAGCAGTGCCAGGTCTTCCTATCGCGAAGCTCGGAGCGGAGCTGGGGCGAACGCCCGCTGATCGAGGTGGTGATTCCCGCTGCTTTTCTCGAGCGGACTCGGCGCGGCGACGGGGAGCCGCTCGATTTTCCTGAGCAGCTCGACACCTGCCAGCTATAGCTCCCGGCTCATCCGCACCGCGCTCTCTCGCCCGTAGTAGCCCGGGACCAACGCCACCTCGCGGTATCCGGCGGCGTCATAGAACTCACGCGCTCCGCGGTTCTTGGCCCGGACCTCGAGGGTGATCTGGGTGAGGTCGAGCTCGCGGGCCATGGCCTCCAGGTATTCGATCAGCCTGCGGCCGATGCCCGCCTGACGCCGCGCCGGTTCGACCGCCAAGAGCATGAGGTGCGCGGCGGGTCCTTCGGTGGGGTACTCCATCGCGGCAAAACCGACGAGCGTCGATCCCAGGCGGGCGACCACCACCTCGTGGGTGCGGCTGCCGATCAAGCGCGCGATCGCCTTCGGTTGCCAGCGCCAGCGCAGACCATCCTCGATCAGCTCGCGCGACATCAGCGCGATCTTGGTGGCCTCGCTGCGGGCGGCGGGTCCGAGGGTGATCTCGTCCATGCTTCACTCCGGGTGCCGCACCACGATCTCGTGCACATTGGCCGTGCGCGGCATCGCGATGGCATCGAACACCAGCGTACCCAGATCTTCCGGCTGGATGAAGCGCGCCGGATCGTAGGTTTTGCCCTCCTCTCGATGGATGGCGGCCTGCATCGGGCTGGCGGTTCGGCCGGGGAAGACTGAGATCACCCGCACCCCGTCGGCCTTCAGCTCCTCGCGCAGGCTGTCGGCCAAGGCTACGAGCGCGAATTTGCTCATGGCGTACTGGCTCCAATGGGCCCGAGCGGACTTGCCGGCGCCCGAGTTGATGAGCACGACCTGGCCCTTCTTAGCCTTGAGCGCGGGAATGAGCAGCTGCGTCAGAAGATAAGGCACGCGGGCGTTGAGCCGCATCATCTGGTCGAAGTGGGCGATCGGCGCGGAGGCCACGGGCCCCAAAGTGGCGCTGCCCGCGGCGTGGACGAGGACGTCGACCTCCCGGATCTCGGCGGCGAAGCGGGTCAAGGCGTCGTCGTCCTCCAGATCGAGCACGCTGACCTCCGCGCGGCCCTCCGCTCCCCGGGCGACCTCCTCGAGGCGGGCCCGATCGCGGCCGATCAGGTTGACGTGCAGGCCCTCGGCCAGGAAGCGGGCGGCGATCGCGCGGCCGATCCCGCTCGATGCTCCGGTGACGATCGCGTGTCTGTTGTTCATGTCTGAAAGTGCCAAAGCAACCTCAGTGTAGTATAGGCCGGCGCATGTCATCGAGACTTGCGCTCACCTTGTCGCTCTCTTCGGCGGTGCTGGCCTGCTCCTCGCCGCCTCCGCCCGCTCCGGCCAAGCCACCACCCACGCCGCCGCCTCCGGCCTATGACCAGGTGGATCGCCAGGCCTTCAACCGAACCGCCGCTGCCCTGTTTTTGCCGGTGTTTTGGGTCGAGGACAAAAATGGTGATCACAAGGTCGACCCCGGTGAGATCGCCGTGCTCTACGGGGTCAAGCCGAGCCAGCGCTCCGAGTGGGTCAGCGGAAGCGCTTTTACGCCGGCGTTCAACCAGGCCTATCTCTCGATCGCTCGCTCCTCCACCGCCGCTGCCGCCGGGCTAGCCCCGGAAGAGCAGCGGCGCCGGGCGGCGATCCTCAAGGAGCTCTCGCAGGGACGCCCCACCATCGTGGCCAGCGACTTCAGCGCGGCCTCCGAAGAAGATCGCGCGGTCGTGACCCACGTGCTCAAGGCCATGAAGCTGGTGGAGGACCTCCACCTGAAGCAGAAGGGCACCTTCGGGCTCGACGCCAAGATCCCCGCCGACGATCTGGCCAGCCGCATGGTGTTCTACCGAAACCAGGGCCCCGCCTGTGAGGCTCCGGCCACCGAGCAGGATCCGGACTGCACCGCGCTGAACACCAAGATCTCTCCCAAGGTCACGGTGTATCCAGCCGAGATCCAGGATCAGAAGGACTTCTGTCAGCTCCTCGAGAAGTCGGCCAAGGACGCTTACCTCGATCACTTCTCGGTGGTGGTCAAAGAGGGCGAGGGCTTCAAGGGCGTGCCCTACCACGTGGCCTACAAGGCGGAGATGGAGGCGGTCGCGGCCGAGCTCGATACTGCCGCGGGCGTGGTGAAGAGCGCTGAAGAGGCGTTGTTCAAGGCCTACCTCTCGGCGGCGGCCAAGGCCTTCCGCGACGGAAGCTGGCAAGACGCGGACGAGGCCTGGTCCAAGATGAACGTCAAGAACTCCAAGTGGTACCTGCGCATCGGACCGGACGAGGTGTACTGGGAGCCCTGCCAGCAAAAGGCTGGTTTTCATGCGTCGTTTGGCTCGACCAACAAGGGCTCGCTCGAGTGGCAGGGCAAGCTCGAGCCGCTCAAGGACGAGATGGAGAAGGAGATCGCCAAGCTCGCCGGGGCTCCTTACAAGGCGCGCAAGGTCAGCTTCGCGCTCCCCGACTTCATGGACGTGATCATGAACGCGGGCGACTCCCGCTCCGCTTCGGGCGCGACGATCGGCCAGAGCCTGCCCAACTGGGGCAAGGTGGTGGACGAGGGACGCGGCCGCACGGTGGCGATGGTGAACTTCTATAGCGACCCGGACAGCGTCGCGACGCTCAAGGAGAAGGCCCGCACGCTGCTCTGCAAGAGCGCCATGGCGATGTACACCAGCGAGCCCGGCCCGCAGATCATGAGCACGGTGCTCCACGAAGCCGCCCACAACCTCGGCCCGTCCCACGACTACCGCGCCGGCGGAAAGACCGATGACGAGGCTTTCGGCGGCAAGCTGGCAGCCACCATGGAGGAGCTCAAGGCCCAGTCCTCGGCGCTCTACTTCACGGACTGGCTGGTGACCAAGGGCGTCATCACCGCCGACGACGCGGCCAAGGCTCACGTGCGTGACGTCGTCTGGGGCCTCGGGCACATCTCCCGCGGGATGTACGCGCCGTCGGGCGAGCCCAAGAACTACTCGCAGCTGGCCTCGATCCAGTTCGGCGTGCTCATGGCCGAGAAGGCGCTGATCTGGAACGCCGAGGAGATGGCGGACAACGGCACCGACAAAGGTTGCCTCTCGCTCGACATCACCAAGTGGCCGGCGGCGACCAAGAAGCTCCTCGGCCTCGCCGCCGGAGTGAAGGCCCGGGCCGACAAGAAGGGCGCCGAGAAGCTGAAGAAGGACTACGTGGACGACGCCAAGATGAAGGCGAACATCCACGCCCCGGTGGCCGAGCGTCTCCTCCGCTTCTCCAAGGAGAGCTTCGTGTACGCGGTGAGCTACTGAGCCCGTCTAGGCCGCAGCTGGCCCATCGGGGTCCTTCGCCGGCCAAACCAGGGAGGCGATGACGCCCAAACCCAGCATGGACAGGACGATGATCATGCTGACGGTGGGTGAGATGTGGAAGGGCAGCGGCGCCGGTGTCCAGCCGATCTCGTGGAACTTCTGGTACGCCTCCATGAACATCTTGGCCGCGATGAAGAAGAGCACGTAGATGATCGCCTTCTCCAGGTGCACGAGGTACTTGGTCAGCACCACCAGGATGAAGTAGAGCGAGCGGAGGCCCAGGATCGCCGAGATCATCGCCGTGTAGACCAGCAGCGGCTCTTGCGTTACCGCGATCACCGCCGGGACCGAGTCGAAAGCGAACAGCACGTCCGAGCCTTCGATGACCAGCAAACACACGAAGGCGGGCGTCATGAATCGGGTGGCCTTCTCCGGGAGGCTGATGGACTCCTTGGCCGCGATCTCGTCGGCGGTCTTGCGGTCGACGAAGAAGCGGTCGCCCACCAGCCTCGGGAACACCGGGTACAGGCGCCTGAAGAATCGAACCAGGCCCATCTCGTTGTAGTTGGTCTCTTCGTCGGAGTCGTCACCCCCTCCGCGAAGCATCTGGACCCCAGCCCACAGGACGAAGACCCCAAACACGAGCAGCGCCCAGGGACCGGCGATCTTGAGGAAACCTGTGCCGATCGCCACGAACACGAAGCGGAAGACGATCGCGCCGATAATGCCGAAGTAGAGGATGCGGTGCTGGAGCCCGCTCTCGATCCGGAAGAACTTGAAGACCGCGATGAACACCATCAGGTTGTCGACGGACAGCGTCTTCTCCAGCACGTAACCGGTGAGGAACATGCTCCCCCACGCGGCGCCGTGGCGGTGAACAACCCACCCGTAGAACGCCAACGAGAGGCCGATCCAGAAGAGGGACCACAGCCCTGCGTCCCTGGCCGTAATCTCAGCCCGCCCACGGTGCTGCATGAGGTCGATGACGACCGAGAAGACGAAGATCGAGGCGAAGATCGCGATGGTATCGAAGGGGAAATGGTCGAGGGGGGTCACGGCATTGTCTGGTGGCATGTGGTACGGCTTCGCGCGGCATGAAATGGCATCGGGCCAAGCTCGTCAAGGAAGGCCTAGCCAACAACGGCGTAGGAGGAGGGGGTCGGGTTGCATCCACGGCGAGCACGGACTAGCTTCCAGGCGCTTTCGGCCTCCGGTCGGAAGAACAATTCGCCAACAAAACTTTGGAGGTCATCGTGGCAGTTTCTCTAAGCAAGGGTGGAAATGTTTCATTGTCCAAGGAGGCCCCCGGGCTGACCAAGGTCCTGGTAGGTCTCGGATGGGACGCGCGCGCCAGTGACGGTGCCGACTTCGACCTCGACGCCAGCGTGTTCTTGTGCGGCGCGAGCGGGAAGGTACGCTCGGACTCGGACTTCATCTTCTACAACAACCTCAAGTCGTCCGACGGCTCCGTCGAGCACACCGGAGACAACAAGAGCGGCGCCGGTGAGGGTGACGACGAGTCCATCAAGGTCGACTTGTCCAAGATCCCTGCGGACGTTGCGAAGATCGTCTTCGCCGTGACCATCCACGAGGCCGAAGGCCGGAAGCAGAACTTCGGCATGGTCAGCAACGCGTTCGTCCGCGTGGTCAACCAGGATGGCAACAAGGAGCTGGCTCGCTACGACCTCTCGGAGGACTCGAGCGTCGAGACCGCGATGATCTTCGCTGAGGTCTATCGCAACGGGAACGAATGGAAGTTCAAGGCGATCGGCCAGGGCTTCAAGGGCGGCCTGGGCCCGCTCGCAGCCACCCTCGGCGTAAACATTTAGTCTGCTGGGCGGTCCCTCGGCGCGCCGGGGGGCCGCTTTTCAACTGTACTTCTCGGCGCTCCGGAGACTGGAACATGCAAGAACTCACTCGCGGGCAAAAGGGCAAGCTTGGCGATCTCGGGGTCGGTGACACGGTGGAGATCGCGATCGACGTCTCGGGGCGCTCCTCAGGCTCGCTCGACATCAGCTGCTTTGGCCTCGATTCGGACGGCAAGCTGTCGGACGATCGCTACTTCGTCTTCTTCAACCAGAAGACCTCGCCGAGCGGCGAGATCGAGATGCAGGGCGCGAGACACGGCGCCAAAGAGTGCTTCAAGATCCAGCTCGGGAAGCTCCCGAGCAGCGTCAGACGCCTGGTGTTCACCGTCGCGATCGACGGCGCGGGCACCATGAGCGAGCTGAACGCTTCGACCGTCAGCGTCGTCGCCAACGGCTCCGCGGTCGGTCGCTACTCCTTCAGCGGCTCAGACTTCGGTCAGGAGAAGGCCCTGATGATGTTCGAGGTGTACTTCAAGGACGTGTGGCGATTCGCCGCCGTCGGCCAGGGCTTCAACGGTGGTCTGTCCGCCCTGTTGAAGCACTTCGGCGGGGAGGAGGCTGGGGCCGCGCCCGCTGCCGCGCCTCCCGTCGCCGCGCCCGCCGCGCCCCCCGTCGCTGCGCCCGCGCCGGCAGCCCCGAAGGTCAACCTCGGCAAAGTCACCCTCGACAAAAAGGGCTCCAAGGGCACGGTGAACCTGCAGAAGGGCGGCGGGGTCCATCAGATTCACGTCAACCTCAACTGGGACAATCCGAACGCGGGAAAGAAGGTCGGCCTGTTCGGCCTGGGCGGCGCCGCGCCGGCGCCAGACCTCGACTTGGGCTGCATGTTCAGGCTAGCCGACGGATCCAAGGGCGTCATCCAGCCGCTCGGCCAGAAGTTTGGCTCGCGGCACGCACCTCCGTACATCTTCCTCGACAAGGACGATCGCACCGGCGCCTCCAAGGACGGCGAGAACCTGTACATCATGCGGCCCGACCTCATCGACTTGGTGGTGGTCTTCGCGATGGTCTACGAGGGCACCGCGAACTTCGCCAACGTGAACGGCCGCTTGACCTTGAAGGACGGAAGTCAGGAGATCTTCATCCCGCTCAACAGCCCCGACACCAAGCGGACCTTCTGCGCGATCTGCACCATCACCAAGCGGGGCGATGCGGTCGATATCACCAAGGAGGAGCGCTACTTCATGGATCACATGGACACTGACCAGCACTATGGCTTCGGCTTTCGCTGGGTCGCTGGCTCGAAGTAGCAGCCATGCTGGAGCTGGCCCGAGGACAGCGCGTCAAGGTCTCGGACCTGAGTTCGGAGACGCGCTTCAGGCTCACCTCGCAGGTCGATGGACCTGACGCGAACGACGTCGTGTTCGCGGCGATGCTGCTCGATGAGAAGGGTCTTGGGGTCACGCCGACCTCGATCGTCTCTGATGAACAGCAGGTGAGCGCCTGCGGCTCGGTCCACGTCAAACCGCGGGTGGGCACGGCGCAGTCCTTCGAGGTCGACCTCTCGCGGGTCCCTCCCGAGGTGCACAGCGTCATGTTCGCCTTCGGGTTCGTGGGGGCATCGAAGAAGCGCTCCGGACCGCCCTCCGCAATCGCGGGAGGACGCTGGAGCGTGGAGGCGGGCGGCGTAGCGATCGCGCGGTTTGGTTTCACCAAGGCTGACCTGGGCGAAGACACCGCCGTGACGCTCGGTGAGCTGTATCGCAAGAGCGGCGCTTGGCGCATGCGAGCGGTGGGCGACGGCTTCACGGGCGGCTTCCCGACGATGCTGTCGCGGTTCCGCATTGCGCCAGGCGGCTTGGCGAGCGCCGGCTCTGGTGGTTCGCTGGTCTTGGGGCCGGCACCGGCGGGGTTGTGGCTCCCCAAGGCGTGGCCCGGCGGTGTTCAACCCGCCGTACCCAAGGACCTCACCCGTTCGGTCGGTCTCACCATCACCCGCACGGCGGAGGGCACGGTCCACACCGGGACGAGCTTCATGGTGAGCCCCGGAGGCCACTTCGTGACCTGTCATCACGTCGTCCACGACGCGATCGACCTCTCGGTGGCCTTCGGTGGGTCGAACACGCTGCGCAAGGCCCAGGTTCTGGCGCTCGATCATGAATCGGATCTGGCGCTTTGCTGCGTAGAGGATCGCAATGGCTCACCGGACTGGCTCTTGCCGGTTGGTCCCGACGAGACTCCAGGACTCGGGAACGAACTTGGGTTGCTCGGCTATCCGCTCGGCGTCGACCTCGGCATGAGCGTCACTTACTCTCAGGGTATCGTGAACAGCCTTCGCAAGAGTCAGGGCGTGAGCGTCCTCCAGATCGACGTCGGGGCCGCGCCGGGATCGAGCGGAGGACCTGTGTTTCGGCGCTCGGACGGCCAGGTCGTCGGGGTGCTTACCAGTGGCCTGAACTTCGCTGACCGCGGGATGCTCATCAACTTCGCGGTCGACATTCGTACGTTGTGGACGCTTGGTTGGATGCAACGATTGAGCTAGGAGGACGCATGGTTGATCTCGAGAAGAAGGCTCCACCGCAACTGGTCTCGCTGGCCAAGACCGCCAAGGTCGTGCTCGAGAAGAGGAAGCTCGACCAGCACGTTGCGGCGGTCGGGCTCTGCATGGACATCAGCGGATCGATGCAGCACCTGTTCACGGGCGGCGTAGTGCAGGGGATCATCGAGCGGGTCATGGGCCTCGGGCTCAACTTCGATGACAACGGGGCGATCGACGTGTTCGCGTTCGGGCTCGAAGGGCATAACCTCGGCGAGTTTAAGGCGACGGACTTCGGGGGAGCGGCTGATCGCATCCTGAAGGCGACCGGGCTGGAGGCCGGGACCCGCTACGCGCCGGTGATCCGCCTCGTGCTCAACCACTACGGGTTCAAGACGGGTGGCCTGCTCTCCGGCTTGTTCGGAGGAGCCAAGCCGACCCCGCGCAAGGACCCGGTGTACATGTTGTTCGTCACCGATGGTGAGAACAGCGATCAAGCCGAGGCCAAGAAGGCGATCATCGACGCCTCGAAGCACCCGGTGTTCTTCCAGTTCATCGGCATTGGCGAGGCCGGGTTCAAGTTCCTGAAGGAGCTGGACACCATGGAGGGTCGCTTCATCGACAACGCCAACTTCTTCGAGGTGCGCGACCCGACCGCGATGGCAGAATCAGAGCTCTACGAGAAGATGACCGCGGAGTATCCGTCGTGGATTCAGCTCGCCAAGGAGAAGAACCTCATTGTGAGGTAGGGCCGTTCGCCAACGCCACCGCGCTCGGATGGTAGGCGACGCCGTAGACTTCGGCGCGGGCCACGATGAGCTCCGCCCAGCGCACCTGCGTGGATGGCTCACACATTCGCTGATCCACCAGGGACACGGCGGGAGCACGGCCGGAGAGCACGCGCTCCGCGGTCGCCAGCTCCTCCTGGCTGACGCGATACAGCGCTTCGATCCGAGGTACTTGGGTGGGGTGAATCGCGGTCTTGCCGAACAAGCCGTGGCACAGGTCCAGCTGCACCTCCCGCTCCAGGTCTTCATCGACGCCGTCGTACACCGGGGCGGTCAGGTTGATTCCGAGGGGGCGAAAAGTGGTCACCAGCTCAGAGATCGTTTGGCCGAGCGGGGTATCGTAGATCGTCGTTCCGCGCGATCGGCGGAGCGCCAGCAGGCCCAGGAGGTCATTGCCACCGATACGCATCGACCACAGTCGCGGAGCGTAGGGGGGGCGGGAGACGAGGTTCGCCAGCCGTCGCATTTGCTGCGGGTCGAACACCTCACGCGTCTCGAGGGTGAGCATGAAGTGCGCCCTCGCTGGTAGCTCAGCGAAGTAGATGGGGAGGTTGTCCAGCGTGACCTTCGGGAGGACAAAGCCATCGAGGCGCTCCGCGCCCGGCATCTGCCCAACTCTGCGCAGGACCATGGGGTCTCGCACGCGGACGAAGCGCAGCGTATCGCTGGGCTCGAGGTGCTTGAGCGCGGACTCCAGGTGATCGAGCGCGCGCGGAAGCTCGTGCGCGAGGACCGCGTCTTCGGTGCAGACGATGAGCGAGCGGAGCGTGGGGAGCTTTCGGCCTGCGAGGATCTCGCCGAGATCGGGGCGGGTCGCCGGCATGTACAGCGAAGCGCCAAGACGCAACGACCTGCCGAGGCTCATGGCGATCGGGACCCTAGCTCACCCGCTGGATGATAGCAGCCGCCTTGTAGGGCAGATCGGGCACGACCTCGGTGGGCACTCCTCGCTCCGAGGCCAAGAGCAAGAGGTGGCGGATATCTACGTCGGTGGGCGCGCGCACCAGGAGCAGCTGGGGGACCCGCCGCAGCAGCACGCGGGTGGCCTCGGCCACGCCGGGCTTGAGGAGGTTCTCGTCGCGAACGCCATGCTCGACGCTGGCGCGCGCGATGAACGCACGACACTCGGCCTGCCGTGCCTCTCTGCAGGCGGCGGACGGTGGGCTCGGAGCCTCCCGTCCGATGTCGCGCATCATCTCTTCGATGAACCAGCGCGATCGATCTACTGGGGCCAGCTCTTCGAGGAACAAGGTCCCGTGGAACATCCCTGGTCGGTGGTGCGCCGAGCTCAGGATCGAGCGACTGATGAGCCCCGAGATGGTCGCGTTCAAGATCGCCGACGGGATCAGGTAGTCGTCGCCCGTCGCTGCCTCCGCGGCGGTCCCGCTGAGATCGGCCACCACGAAGAGCTCGGGAGGGAGCGCGCGCCCCCGCAGGCTCCTCTCCAGCTCGCGCTGGATCACACCCTTGGCGGTCCAGCCGTCGACAAACACCACCGACTCTGATGGGTGCCGCTCGAGGATGTAGCGGAGCGCTTCCTCGTCGATCCCTCGGTCGCGGATGATGGAGATTGAGTAGTGCGTGACCGGCTTGTCTCGTTCCAGGATGCGTTTGAGGAGCACGCCGATCGGCGTCCCCGCGCGCGCCAGCGAAACCAGCGTGAGCTCCTCTGTCGCCCGCCGTGCCTCCTTGATGAGCAGGGCGAGGCGCAGGAGGTCACGCGCAAATCGGCGGCGGTTCTCCGCGAAGGCCACGTCAAACGCGGCCAGGTAGGCGGCCGAGGGGCGCTCTTCACGGCCGATGAGCTCGCTGTAGTGTCTCCCTGCTTGGATGAGCCTCTCCTTCTCCTCGAGGCCGAGCGGGGTCATCTCGATCGGCTCGAGGAGGAAGGTGACGTCGTCAGGCGCATAGGAGCCGCTGAAGCCCCTCACGGTTCTCCTTCGGGGACGGCGAGGAAGATCGCGCTCCGCGTGGGGGCCCCCGCGATGTCACACAGCTTCAGGAAGCCGAGGTCGCTCGGGGCGTCGCCGAGACCGAGCACGAGCTCATCGGGCGCCGCGCGCGAGGAGATCACGTGCCTCACAGCGCGCTCCTTGGATACGCCTACCGGCAGCACCGCGAGGTTGTTGGCGCTCTCGATCAGTCGCACCCGGTCGCGGTCGATGCGAGCGGCCAGGAAGCGGCGACACGCGGCGAGCTCCGCGAGATCGACCGACGGGTGCTTCACCGAGAGGTACAAGGTTCGCCCATGATCGCCGATGAGCCGCGCTCGGACCCCGAATGATTGCGCGAGCACCTCGAGCTGGAGCCGGCGCAGCTCATCAGGGCACAGGTCGCTCTCGAGCTGCTCGTACCACTCAAGATCGGGCGCTCCCTGAGCGTCGACGATGGTCCCGCCGTGGTTCAAGATCGCGCAGCCAGGGAAGGCGATCCGCACGCGTCGATACGCCTCGAGGTTCCGGCCGGTCGTGGGGATGACGTGCGTGGTGGCCAAGAGCCAATCGACGAGGCGTCGCTGCTTCGGCGTCATGAAGGAGCCCGGAGAGCCGTCTCGGTTGACCGCGGCGACCTCCAGGCGCGCTCCCGGCGGACACTTGGGCAAGGTCTGAAAGATCGAGTCGTCGAGGTCCAGGAAGGCCACCACGCTCATGTCGGAACCCACAAGCGAGCTCCCAGGCGCGCGGGCAGGTCGTGCTCGGGCGGCAGGCGCGGCGTCTCATAGCAGGCGATGACCACGTCGTGCGCTCCGGGCTGCGCGTTGTACAAGAAGTTCGGCATACCATCGAAGTAGTTGTCGACCAGCACGAGCCGGTGGCCGATCGCCCCCCCGAGGTGGACGGGCGATCGGGTCGTCGACTGGAACTCCACCTCGTGACCCGCGGCCTCCAGCGCTTGAGCGAGCTTGAACGGCAGATACAGGAACTCCCCAGTCCCCAGCACCAGCACCCGCTGGGGGACCGGTGACAGGGCGGGCAACCCGCGCAGCGGTGGCAGGTCGAGGATCCCTTGGCGACCAAAGTTGCCGCTCAGGACCGCGTCCTTGGCCTCAAACTCCGTAGCCTCTACGCGAGGCGCGGGCGGCGAAGGCGCGCCGAGCTTCTGCTCGAACCGAAAGCTGCCCTCGAGCGCGCTGACGAAGCTCACCGGCAAGCCGACGCGCGCTGCGAGGGATGGGCTTTGGCCGGACCAATCGGTGATGCAGGCACACGTTACGCTCGACAGCGCGCCGGCCCGCGAGCGGATCGCCAGGACCGCGTTGGTGAGCGTATTGCCCGTGCTGATCTCGTCGTCGACCAGCACCAGCGACCGCGCGTGCTCGAAGTTTGCACGGGTTCGCGCCTCGGGCGGCAGATGTAGCAAGTGCGAAGGCGCGTGGCTGTGGGCTTCGCTGAACGCGAGGCGCTCGCCCGTACCGACCGCGTAGCGCGTGCTGTGCAAGAACATGGTGTCCTCGCGGCCAGTTCGCTCTCGGTATGCCTCGTACACCGACTGGCCTAGCCCGATCGCGGTCTCCGCCAGCGCCACGAACGCGACCGGGCCGGGTAGGGTGGGGGCGATCCCTTCGGCGATCAGCGCATGGATCTCGGCCATGCGCGAAGGGCGAACGGGAACGTGCTTTCCCAGCACCTTGCTGACGAACAAGAAGCTCCGCCGCGAACTGTGACGATCGGCAAAGCCGCACAAGGCCTCGAGCGGGAGCTCGGCGCGGGTGACGTCCAGGAACAGCGTGCCTGAAGCGAGCTCGACTACGTGGCTCACGGGCCGACGACCACCGGGGCGCTGATCTGCGCGACCTGCAGCCCGGTTCGAGGCACCGGGACTTCGGCCGGGGTGGCCAGGCCCATCAGGAGCTTCACCGACCAGAGGGGGAAGTTGAGCCCCGAGGTCATCGCCACTTGGATCCCACCCGAGGCGCGGGGGTTGATCTCCAGGATATGGGGCACGCCCCCGACGTCCTTGGTCTGCACATTGTAGATGCCCGTCAGCCCATACGCTGCGGTGGCGCGCCGCGCGATCTCGGTGGCCTGCGGATTGTCCTCCAGCACCTGCACGCTGCTGCCAGACTGCTTTCGCCGCACCACTGCGCGCACCAGCTCACCCTGGTGGCCGAGGCAGTCGATGCTCCGCTCCGCGCCGCCCGCGTAACGCATCACGAGCATGGGTCTGAACTTCGGCCCCGATGAGCTGAAGATCCGCTCGGCCTCGGTACGGCTCAGGCTGGTCAGATCTCCTTCGAGCAGTCGTTCGAGGCTCTGACTGGTGACGAGCGAGCGGAAGCCCTGCCCGAAGACACCCCGGACGGGCTTCATGCAGATGGGGCCCTCGGCGCCGAGCTCGGCACAGGCCACCGAGAATTCGTCCACGGTGGTCACCACGCGAAACGGAAGGACGGCGCAGATCGAGGGATCGAAGCCGGCATAGAAGCGCGCCTTGTCCGCGAGCAGCGACAACACCTCGGGCTCCGCCGCAATCAGGAGCTTCACGCCCCGGGCTCCAAACAGCGCTCTGGCCTGCGCGAGCTGGTGCGCCTCCTTCCCGGGCACCAACACGTCGATGCGGTGGAGGACCGCCATCTCCAGGGCCCAGCGCACATAGGCCTCGCCGCTGAGGCCGCGATCCTCGATCAATTGCTGGTCGGCGTCGACGAGCATGGCCGACGCACCGGTATGGCTGGCGAGCACGTACGCCCCCGCCGACTTCAGGGCTCGGACCAGGTGCACCGTCCCCGAGAAGCTCTTGTTGAACCACACGCGCATCTGGCCGGACTGTACCGTCCCCAGCGCGCCCGCGGCTAGGGCATACGGATCCACAAGGCGTCGCGCTGCCCCAGCACCGTCTTCAGCTTCCCGTTCTTCAGCTTCCCGCGGGACGAGGAGAGGAGCGGGCGATCCCCGGCCAAGACCTCGACCTCGATCGCCTCGCCGCTCTCCACCGTCTTGAGGCGCACCGTCACGGGTTCGGGAGGGAGCGGCGCGGTCCCGTGGATCAGCAGATCGAGTGGGGACTCCGCATCCAGCACCGAGAGCTTCGACTCCGCGCCGTCCAGCGTGCTCGTGGCGGTCCCCACCACCAACATCAGCCCGCCCATCGCGCGTCCGACCATCGCCCGTTCGAGCACCGCGCGCTCACCGGGGCTGAGCTGCCCGTTGCGGTCGCTGTCGGCGAGGGCAAACATCGCCGCGCGCGCTGGGCCCGAGGGGACGCGCAGCGAGACCAGGACGTGGAGCTCCGACTTGGCGGGCTCGAGCGCGATGGTGCGGATGACCTGCTTGTCGTGGGCCTCTGACCTCGCGGGCAGCAGCGTCACGAGCAGGAGCAGCGCGCTGAGCCCGCGCATCAGTGGCAGTTGAAGGCGGCGAAGACCTTGAGCAGCGTGGGCATGGCGCTCAGCTTCTGGCGGGTGGCCGAGCTGCGCGGCGCGCTCTCGGCGGCCATGAGGCCCTGCATCGACACGCCCGGGCCCTTGAACTGGCCGTCTCCGTCGAAGTCCACATACACCGGGTTGGTGAAGGCATATGGCTTCACCACGCCCACCCGGTTGGGCTGCAGGTTCCCGAAGGGGTTGAGGCTGATGCCGAAGGCGCCCGCGATGCCGCCGACGGCGTCGCCGATCTGGATCGAGGGGACCTCCAGCGGCGTCACCACCGGCCACATCGACTTGGCGCCGCGCGCCTCGATCAGGATCCAGGAGTCGCGGGTGATCGGCACGTCGGCCTCGAGCTCGGCCAGGCTGCTCCGGTCACCGTCGAAGTCCTTCACCGAGGTGCCGTTGAGCAGGATCGAGACGCGGCTGACGTCGACCCAGCTCGCGGCGCGGATCTGGATCTTCACCTTCACCGTGCCGGCCTTGCCGTCGGCGACCTCGCCCATGGCCTTGCCGCCCACCGAGAAGAAGACCAGCGGTCCATTGGTGAGCATGGCCTTCTGCGAGCGCATGGCGCTGACGATGTCGAGCTCGGGGATCGAGCCCGGGCGATCATCGCTGACCGGCGTGTACGTGCGTGGATAGCCCGCCTCGTCGTCGGTGTCGTGCGAGTCCGAGTTCGCGCTGGCGGTGATGCGCTTGCCTTGATCGAGGAAGCCGAACCAGTCGTCGAGCCCGCCGGGGAAGGCGATCTTCCCATTGGAGTCCCGCAAGATCGCTCCGGCCGGCGGCACCACCATCGGCAGCGGCGGCGGCGGCAGCACCTCCGGCACGCGGTAGCTGCGGATGAGCTCGAAGTGCTTGCCGTTGTAGATCTCCAGCGCGTCGAAGTTGAGGTTGAACTTGTCCTTGCCGAACTCCGGGCCGTCGGGCGCGAGGAGCACGTTGGAGGCGTCCTCGGGCAGGCCGGTGTCGGGGTTGTAGTTGTAGGCGTTGAGGTAGCCGAGGATCGCGTCGCGGGGGTGGTTCACCTGGACCACCATCCGATCCGCCCCGTAGGCTCCGAGCGCGCGGAGATCGGTGAACAAGGCTTCGGGTGAGCGGCCCGACCAGGCGAAGGCGCCCTTGGTGATCGGTCCCGGGTTGTACTTGAGCGGAAAGCCGTTGAAGTGCCCGATCTCGAGCGTCGTGAGCTCGA
>Ga0154020_10002693_pt1 | contig 21640 bp, 23 predicted proteins | sample Klosneuvirus_201_FD_109709 | JGI IMG/M metagenome (GOLD analysis project Ga0154020, IMG submission 109709) | Active sludge microbial communities from wastewater, Klosterneuburg, Austria - Klosneuvirus_20160825_MG | ecosystem: Engineered > WWTP > Aerobic digester > Activated sludge | place... | reverse complement strand
CCGGCTTCACGGATGGCGGTGTTGTTGTCGCCCAGCGCGTGCGCTGCGCGAGCCAGGTTCAAGCGGTAGAGGGGATCCTGCGGAGCCAGTTGAACCGCGCGCTGAAAGTGGACCCGCGCGTTGCGCCACTGGCCGGCCTCCTTGGCGCGACGACCTGCTTCCCATTCCTGACGGGCACTGGCCAGACTCTGACGCGTCGCAATGCGGGCCTGAGGACGCCTTGCGGCGCTGAGTGAAGGTGGGTGGGGCATGGTGCTGAGGCCCTGGCGGGCGGGTCGAGGTCTTCCATGGCAATGGTGGAGCTGCAACCCGGCGGCGAAATGCCGATAAGTGCCACCGGGTCTGAGGAGTTCCTCGCTTCAGCGCCTTCGAACCGGCCAGGCAGCCCAGCCTGGCTGGTTCGGCGGTGTCGGGCTTGGGGGCCGCTGGCCTGGTTCCGGCTTCCGAGGTTGTGGGAAAAGACCTTGAAATCGGCGCCTAAAGTTGCTGAAGGCCTTGTCCGATAAGCATTTCAACGGCGCGACGCAAGTCGGTCCGTGGTCCGGAAGATGCCGGCTGATGGTTGAAATGGTTGAGCGAACCAGGGCAACAGGCTGACAGGTCCCGGGCAGTCACCCCAAGGACTCCCGGTGCCATACGCCGGTCTCATTCTCTTGATCTGTACTAGCTTGTAGGAGCGACAAATGGCTGCCACCATCAACACCAACCTGAACTCCCTGAATGCCCAGCGCAACGCCAGCGCTTCGCAGTCTTCACTGGCCACCTCGATGCAGCGCCTGTCTTCGGGTCTGCGGGTCAACAGCGCCAAGGACGACGCTGCCGGTCTGGCGATCGCCGAGCGCATGAGCGCGCAGTCCCGCGGCATGTCAGCTGCCATGCGCAACGCCAACGACGGTGTGTCGATGGCGCAGACGGCCGAAGGGGCGCTGTCCAAGGTCGGCGACATGCTGCAGCGCATGCGCGAGCTGGCGGTGCAGGCGGCCAACGACACCAATACCGACTCCGACCGCACGTCGCTGGACGAGGAATTCGGTGAGATGGCCAAGGAGATCCAGCGCGTCATTCAGGGCACCACCTTCAACGGCAAGGCCGTGGTGGGCTCCGATGCGGGCACCATCACCTTCCAGATCGGTGCGAACACAACGACTTCCGACAAGATCGATGTTGGGTTCACCAACATGAGCACCGACGGCTCGATGACCTCGGTGGCTGGCACGGATGTGGATGGCACCGGTCGCATGACCATCGGCGACTCGGCGGTGAACTTCGACACCGTGCTCGACGGCATCGACTCGGCCATTGACAAGGTGAACTCCGAGCGTGCCAAGCTGGGTGCCACCCAGAGCCGCTTCGATGCCGTGATCGGCAACCTGCAGATCGGTATCGAGAACCAGTCCGCAGCCCGTGGTCGCATCATGGACGCCGACTTTGCGACGGAAACCGCCAATCTGTCGCGTGCTCAGGTGCTGCAGCAGGCCGGCAGCGCGATGATCGCGCAGGCCAACCAGCTGCCGCAGCAGGTCCTGTCCCTGCTGCGCTGACATCGCGGTCCCGCCATCGGCGGCGGCGGTGCCGGTGGCCACCGGGCCGCCGCGCTGAGACCGCTTTAACCGCCGGTTGGGCTCCTGAGGGAGCCCTTTCGTGCGTGGTGCGGCGGCGTGGGTACCGGTGCTGCGGGGCCGATCTGGCAAAGGCGCGCACGTTCCCGCAACTGGACCGGTCAAGGGTGTCATTTCATCCGATCCCGGCGGCCTCGCCTGCCGAAAATCCAGGGACAGCAAGCAAGAGTGCCTGCTGCAGCAGCCCGCGGTGACCGGCTTCCCGATCCCAGGCGACGCGCGCTGGAACAGCGGACTACCCAGGAGTGCTTCTCATGCCGCAGACCATCAACACCAATCTGGCCTCGCTCAACGCCCAACGCAACCTCAACGGGTCGCAGGGTTCGCTGGCGACTTCGATGCAGCGTCTGTCGTCCGGGCTGCGGGTCAACTCCGCCAAGGACGACGCGGCAGGCCTGGCGATTGCCGAGCGCATGAACGCGCAGTCGCGCGGCATGAATTCGGCCATCCGCAACGCCAACGACGGCATCTCCCTGGCCCAGGTCGCCGAAGGGGCGCTGGGCAAGTCGGCCGACCTGCTGCAGCGCATGCGTGAGCTGGCGGTGCAGTCCGCCAACGACACCAACACCGATGACGACCGTCTCTCGCTGGACCAGGAGTTCGGCGAGCTGGCCAAGGAAGTCCAGCGTGTGCTCGGCGGCACCACCTTCAACGGCAAGTCGGTGGTGGGCAGCGATGCCGGCACGCTGACCTTCCAGATCGGTGCCAACACCACCACGGCCGATTCGATCGTCATCTCCACCACGGATCTGACGACCAATGGAACGATCGTCAGCGTGGCCGGCAGCGATGTGGACGGCACCGGCCGCATGACCATCGGGGACTCGACGGTGGACTTCGATGCCGTGCTCAACGGCATCGACGATGCGCTGGACAAGATCAACTCCGAGCGTGCCGTGCTCGGTGCCACCCAGAGCCGCTTCGACGCCATCATCTCCAACCTGCAGATCGGCATCGAGAACCAGTCCGCCGCACGCAGCCGGATCATGGATGCGGACTTCGCGGTGGAGACGGCCAACCTGTCACGGGCGCAGGTGCTGCAGCAGGCCGGCAACGCCATGGTGGCGCAGGCCAATCAGTTGCCGCAGCAGGTGCTTTCGTTGCTGAAGGGTTGAGCAGGAGCGTGCCTGGCTCAAGTCGGCGTCGGGTGCGCCGATACCACTCAAGGAAACGCCGGGCCGTCCCAAGTTTCCTTGACCCCCTCGGGGGGCGGGCTGGGTGCAGCCCGGCCCAGGGGGACCCAGGACGTCCGGTGCGTGCAAGCGCCCGGGCGTTTTTTCATGGTGGCGCGAAGGTTCGCGCTGCTGCGCATGAAAGGGCATTGCCATGGCCTCCATCAGCTCGGCCGGTATCGGCAGCGGTCTCGACGTCGAAACCATCGTCACCCAACTCATGGCGGTGGAGCGGCAGCCGCTCACGCAGATGAAGACGCAGGCCACCAAGATCGATTCCAAGATCTCGGCCTACGGCAAGTTGCAGAGCTATACCTCTGCATTGCGCGATGCCGCCTCCAACCTGACCAAAGCAGCCACCTGGGGTAGTTCCACGGCGGCCTCTGCCGACAGCAGCGTGGTGTCCGCCAGCGGCAACACCAAGGCGACGGCAGGGTCCTACAGCGTGTCCGTGCAGCAGCTGGCGGCCTCACAGTCCCTGGCGAGCAGCGCCTTCGGCTCTTCGGCCAGCACGCTGGGCTCCGGTACCTTGACGCTGGAACTGGGCACCTGGTCGGCCGACCAAAGCAGCTTCACCGCCAAGAGCGGGGCCACGCCGGTGAGTGTGTCGGTGCTGGCCACCGACACCCTGGCGCAGGTGCGCGACAAGATCAACGACGCCGGCGGCGGGGTGAGCGCATCGATCGTCAACGACGCCAGCGGCTCACGCCTGGTGATGCATTCCTCGGCCACCGGTGAGGAGAACGGCTTTCGGGTGCAGGTGGCCGATGACGATGGCGACTCCACCGACAGCGCCGGCCTGTCCGCGCTGGCCTATGACCCCTCGGCCTCGGTGTCCTCGATGTCGCGCACGCAGGCCGCGGCCAATGCGCGTGCCACGGTCAACGGCCTGACGGTGACCTCGGCCAGCAACACGCTGGAAGAGGTGGTCGAAGGTGTCACCTTGAAGCTGGGCAAGGTCAGTGCCTCCCCGGTGGAGGTGACGGTCAGCTCGAACACCGAATCGATCAAGAAGTCGATCACTGACTTCGCGACTGCCTACAACGACCTGGCCAAGTACCTGAGTACTCAGACCCGCTACGACAGCGCCAGCAAGACCGCCGGCAGTCTGCAGGGCGATGCGTCGGTCAATGCCCTGCGCTCTGCCTTGCGTGGGGTGGGCACGGGCTCGGTGTCCGCTTCGGCCACCTACCAGCGCCTGGCGGACATCGGACTGGACCCGCAGTCCGACGGCACGCTGAAGGTGGACGACAGCAAGCTCACCGAGGCGCTGGGCAACCTGGGCGAGATGAAGAAGCTGTTCGCCAACGTCGACGGCGTGACCTCCGCCAACGAGGGCTTCGCCGTGCGGCTGCGCAAGTGGGGCGATGCCCAACTGAGCACCAGCGGCTCCCTCACGTCGCGCAGCAACAGCCTGCAGCGCCAGAAGGATGCCAACTCGGACCAGCAGGAAACCTTCGAGAACCGCATGACGGCGGTGGAAAAGCGCATGCGTGCCCAGTACACCGCGCTGGACACCCAGATGGCGAAAATGAACCAGCTGTCCAGCTACGTGAGCCAGCAGCTGTCTGTCTTGACCTACAGCAGCTGACGCCCAACGCTCAAGTCTGCGCCACCGCAGGTCGATAACACAAAGGTCACCAACGCCGCAACCCTTCAACCAGATCGCAGCGAACATGTTCTCTTCACCGTTCCAGGCAGCTTTCGGTCGGCCTCAGCAGTTTGCCAACCTTTACCACCAGGTGGGTGTCGAAACCGGCGTGTCCGGGGCGACGCCGCACCGACTGGTGCAGATGCTCTTCGATGGATTGATCGACGAGATCGCCTCCGCACGTTCGGCCCTGCTGGACGGGCGCCTGGAGGCCAAGGGCCGCCACATCAGCCGTGCGGTGCGCATCCTCGAAGAAGGGCTGCGTGCGGGGCTCAACATGGAGGCGGGCGGCGAGCTGGCCCGCAACCTCAAGAGCCTTTACGACTACGCGACCGTGCGCTTGACGCAGGCCAATCTGCGCAAGGAGAGCGAGCCGCTGGACGAGGTGGCCCGCCTGATCGAGCCGCTGCGCGATGCCTGGAATGCCATCGGCGATCGCCTGCCTTCCTGAACCCGATTGAGAGCCTGCCGTGATGCCCTCTCCCTTCTCCCCACCTGATTGCGCCCCTTCGATGAACACCGCCCTTCTGCAGTATTACGAGGCCATCGAGACGGCAAGCCGCGAGATGCTCGTGGCCGCCCGCCATGGTGATTGGGACCGGGTCGTGAAGCTGGAGGGCGCCTGTGCCGTCCTGATCTCGCAGCTCAAGCACGCCGCCGGCGAGAACGCCCTGGGCGTTGAGGAGTCGCAGGTCAAGTCGCGCATCATGCAGCGCATCCTGCTCAACGACGCCGAGATCCGCCGCCTGGCCGAGCCCTGGCTGGAAGACCTGGATCAGATGCTGGCAGGCGAGCCCCGCAACATCCTTCACTGACCTGTCGTTTCGGAGTCTGCGATGCTCAACACCCAGGCCGCAGCGCTGGACGCGCTGCAGGATTCCGGAGCCGCCGTGGCGGCAGAGGATTTCCGCGTGCGATCGCCTGCCGAGGTGCATGCGCTGCTCAGGCAGTTCGTCGAGGGCGATGTGCCGCTGGCACTGACCACGCCCGATGGCGACCACTACAGCACGACCTTGTGGGCCGACGATCCGCAGCGCGGGGTGCTGGTGTTTTCGGCCGACCCTGGCGACTTGAAGGTGCATCGGCTGATCGAGGCCGAAGAGGTGGTGGCAGTCGGCTACCTGGAGTCGGTCAAGGTCCAGTTTGATGTTCAGGGACTGGTGCTGGTGCATGGGCGCGACGCCAGTGCGCTCAATGCCGAGTACCCCTGCGAGCTGTTTCGCTTCCAGCGTCGCGAGGCCTACCGGGTCCGTCCGCTGACCCACGCCCAGCCCACCGCCCGGCTCACCCATCCGGCCCTGCCGGGCAGGGTGCTGACGCTGCGGGTGCTCGACATCAGCCAGGGTGGCGCCGCGGTGCTGCTGCCCGATGATTTGCCTGCACTGGCGCAGGGGGCACAGCTGGGGCGTGTTCGTCTTGAGCTGGACGCCTACACCGTGCTGGAGGTGGCACTCAAGGTGGTGCACGTCGGCTCGGCCAACAGCCAGGGCCGCGGCACCCGGTTGGGTTGCGAAATGGTCGGCCTGAGCGGCGAGGGTGCCCGCGCCCTGCAGCGCTACATCGACGGCACCCAGCGCGGTCGGAGGCTGTTCACACTCTGACCGCCCCCGCAAACGGCGATCCCCGACGGAATCGGGGAATGTGTTGGCGCGATGGCAAATGAACTGCTGGATCAGACCTGCATGTTCATGATGTCGCTGTAGGCCTGCACCAACCGGTTGCGCACCTGCAAGGCGGCCTGGAAGCCGATTTGCGACTTCTGCATCGCGAGCATGGTCTGCTCGATGCTGACCTGCGGATTGTCGAGCGACACCTCCCGCTGCAGCTGCTGCGCCTGCATCTGCGCCTGGCTGACGCTGCGCAGCGCCTGGGACAGCGCGACGGAAAAGTTGTTGCTCGTGCCGGTGGGGCCGCCCTCGTCGCTGCGAGACAGGCCCGAACTGGCTTGGGTCCGCGCAATGCGGACCTCCTGGGCCACCTGGGGCATGCCCGCCTTGGCGGCGGCCTGCGCGAAGTCAAAGGGTTTGAGTCGAACGTCCATGGCTGACAGTGCCCGGGAAGCTCGCAGGCATCCCGATCTCGGCATCGTAGGTCGTTGAATCGGCCGTCAAGCCGGAAACTGAAGGGCCTTCGACAACTTGTTTGCACCATGTGAGGCCGGTGGTCTCCGAATAATCCTGTTCGAAATGACACAACCGGAGCGGCGCTGCGCCGACGGTTCCGAAGCTTCCGGACATGGACAACGCCACACTGCAACCTCTGACACCCAACACGGTCGCTGCCGAGACGCCGCCCGGGTTCGTCGCACGTCTGGCGGCCTTGCCGATGCCGCGCAAGCTGCTGCTGGGGGCCGGCGTGCTGGCGCTGGCCGCGGTCCTGGTGGCCGCGGTGATGATGAACCGCGGGCCGGACTACAAAGTGCTGTTCGCCAACCTGTCGGACAAGGACGGCGGCGCCATCATTGCCCAGCTGGCGCAGATGAACGTGCCGTACCGCCACACCGAGGGCGGCGGGGCGATCCTGGTGCCCGCCGACAAGGTGCACGACATCCGTCTCAAGCTGGCTCAATCCGGCCTGCCCAAGGGCTCCAGCGTGGGCTTTGAGCTGATGGACAACGCCCGCTTCGGCACCACGCAGTTCCAGGAGCGGCTGAACTTCCAACGGGGTCTGGAAGGGGAGCTGGTGCGTTCGATCACCGCTCTGGCGGCGGTGGAGGCGGCGCGGGTGCACCTGGCGCTGCCCAACCAGAACGGCTTCTTCCGCGACCAGCAAAAGCCCAGTGCGTCGGTGCTGCTCACGCTGCGGGCCGGGCGCATGCTGGACCGTGCGCAGATCGCCGGCATCGTGCACCTGGTGTCGGCCAGCGTGCCCGAGCTCAACCCCAAGGCGGTGAGTGTGCTGGACCAGACCGGCTCGCTGTTGTCGGGCCCGCCCGAAGGGATGGCCGGCGTGGGTGCCACCAACGGCCTGGATCCGCAGCAGCTGCAGTACGTCAACCACATCGAGACCCAATACACCAAACGCATCCTGGACATCCTGGAGCCGGTGGTGGGGCGTGACAACCTGCGCGCGCAGGTGAGTGCGGACATCGACTTTTCGCAGTCGGAGTCCACCTCCGAGCAGTTCCGCCCGAACCAGGGCGAGGAGCCTGCTGCGGTGCGCAGTGCGCAGATGTCCGAGACCAGCCAAGGCGGCACAGCCACTCCGTCCGGGGTGCCTGGCGCGGCCACCAACCAACCACCCGTGCCGGCGACCGCGCCGATCAATGGTCAGGCCCAGGCGATGCAGCCGGCCCAGGCAGGCGGCACCGTCGGAAGCGGCGGCAACAGTCGCAAGGAGTCCGTCACCAACTACGAGGTGGACAAGACCGTCAAGGTCACGCGTGCGGCCACCGGTTCCATCAAGCGCCTGACCGCTGCGGTGGTGGTGAACCACCGCAGCAGCACCGACAAGAAGGGCAATGTGCAGACGGTGGCACTGTCGCCGGAAGAGATCGACAAGCTGACGGCACTGGTGCAGGAAACGGTGGGTTTCAGCAAGGATCGCGGGGACTCGGTGCGGGTCATCAGCGCGCCCTTCCAGCAGGACAAGCCGGTGGTGGACGACACCCCGCTGTGGCGCCAGCCGGAGGTGCGCGAGCTGCTGCAGCAGTTTGCCTGGCCCCTGGGTCTGGCGCTGGTGGCGGCGATCGTGGTGTTCGGCGCCATCCGTCCGGTGCTCAAGGAGGCTGCGCCCAAGCCGCCGGTGCCCCTGCTGGATGCGGTGGTGGACGATGCGCAGGAGCTGCCGGCGCTGGCCGATGGCAGCGGCGGCGGGTCCGGCGCAGAGGGGGCGGAGGAAGGCGAGATGCCTGCCCTGCTGGCCGATCCGTCATCCAAGAAGCTGGAAGCGGCTCGCCGGCTGGCGCGGGAGAACCCGGCGGCGGTGGCCAACATCATGCGCGGCTGGGTGAACAAGGAAGCGGCTTGAGTGCCCGGCACATGAGAGTCCGTCACCTGAGCGCTTCGGGCCCTGCCGGGCAACCTGGACAACCTGGGAACTGAGAACATGGACGACAACGGCCTGGAAGATGCCGCCATCCTGCTGATGTCGCTGGGTGAGGAAGAGGCTGCCGAGGTGTTCAAGCACCTCACTCCCAAGGAGGTGCAGCGCCTGGGCGAAACCATCGCGCGCATGAAGTCGGTGCCGCGCGAGCGCTACGACGGCGTGCTGGAGCGATTCCACGAGCAGGCGTCCGAACACAGCATGCTGGTCAGCGACACAGACGAGTACGTCAAGAACGTGCTGCGCAAGGCGCTGGGCGAGGACAAGGCCAACCTGCTGATCGACCGCATCCTGCAGGGCAGCGACATCACCGGCATCGAGAGCCTGAAGTGGATGGATGCGGGTTCGATTGCGGAGCTGCTGCGCAACGAGCATCCGCAGATCGTGGCAGCGATCCTGGTGCACCTGGAGTTCGACCAGGTGGCCGACGTGATCAAGCTGATGCCCGAGCGCACCCGCAATGAGGTGATGGTGCGAATCGCCACGCTGGACGGCATCCAGCCTTCTGCGCTGAAGGACCTCAATGAAGTGCTCTCGCGCGTGCTGGCCGGGGGTGATCGCATGCGCAAGGCCTCGCTGGGCGGTGCCAAACCAGCCGCGGAAATCATCAACATGATGGGCTCGGCGATCGAGTCCGCGGTGCTGGACTACATCCGCGAGGCCGACGGCGAGCTGGCCCAGAAGATCATGGACAACATGTTCACCTTCGACGACGTGATCAAGGTCGACGACAAGGGCATCCAGGCCCTGCTCAAGGAGGTGCAGAGCGAGTCCCTCATCATTGCGCTCAAGGGGGCCACGCAGGAGCTGCGCGAGAAGGTGTTCAAGAACATGTCCAGCCGTGCGGCCGAGACCCTCAAGGAGGACCTGGAGTCGCGCGGCCCGGTGCGGGTGGCGGATGTGGAGAATGAGCAGAAGGAGCTGCTGAAGATCATCCGTCGCCTGGCCGACGAGGGCACGATCGTTCTGGGCGGTGGTGGCGATGACCAGTTCCTCTGATCGGCCGTCGCCGCGCGCCGCCGGCAGCTACGCGCGCTTCATCCCTCGCGAGGAGCTCGAAGGTTTCTCTGCCTGGAAGCCCGGCAGCTTCGGGGACGATCCTTCCCTCAAGCCCCAGGCGGCGCCCCCGGTGCCGGATGCCGAGTCTCTGCGCCGCCAGGCCGAGGCCCTGGCCATGGCTCAGGCCCGCCGTGCCGAGGAGGCCCGCCAGCGCGCCGAAGCCGCACGCCTGCAGGCCCTGCAGGAGGCGCGTGAAGGGGGCTATCACGACGGTTACCGGGACGGGCTGGAAGCGCTGGAGAACTTCAAGCGCAGCTTCGCCACCCAGACCAGCGCCCAGGTGGGCGCGCTGCTGCAGCAGTTCCAGCAGCAGCTGGAGGGCGTCGAGCAGGACCTGGCGCGCCGCGTCACCGGTATCGTCCTGGAGGTGGCGCGGCAGGTGCTGCGAAGTGAGCTGCAGCTCCGACCGGAGTCGGTGCTGGCGGTGACGCAGGAGGCACTGGGCAGCCTGCTCACCTCAGCCCGCCATGTGGTGCTCCGGGTGCATCCGGACGACCACGCGCTGATTGCCGATGGCTGCGCAGAGCTGTTGGCGGCCCGGGGCGCCCGGTTGCAACGCGATGCCCAGGTGGAGCGCGGCGGCTGCCTGGTGGAGTCTGACATCGCCACGGTGGACGCCCGGGTGGGTACCCGCTGGCACCGTGCCATGGTTGCAATGGGCCAGAGCGGCGGCGCTGCCGAGTGGGATGGGCCTGTGGCTGCGTCCCCTGCGCCTGCTTCGCAATCGCAGCATCGTGACCCGGCCGCACCGGCCCAGGAGACGCAGGCATGAGGGCTGCAGAACAAGCGTTGCTGCAGGAAGGCGTTTCGGCCGGGATGACCGGCATGGCCGAGCGCTGGGAGGGCTTTCTGGAGTCGCTGCGCGACCTGGCGGCCGCGCCGCTGCCGTTGCCGACGCAGGGCCGCCTGGTGCGGGTGGCGGGTCTGGTGCTGGAGGCGGCCGGCATCCGCGTGCCGGTGGGTTCGCTGTGCGAGGTGCAGATGGCGGGCCAGCCCGCGGTGCAGGCGGAGGTGGTGGGGTTCTCCGGCGATCGAGCCTTTTTGATGCCCACTGCAGAGGTGCATGGCCTGATGAGCGGTGCCCGGGTGGTGCCCTGCGAGATTCCGGTGCGGGCGCCGCGCCTGGGTGAAACCTCCCACCCCTGGCGGCGCAGCGAAGACCGCTCGCGCCACCTGCCGGTGGGGGCCGGGCTGCTCGGGCGGGTGGTGGACGCATTGGGCCAGCCGATGGACCGGCTCGGGCCGCTGCAGTCGGTGCATCTGGCGCCGCTGGTGCGCCGTCCGATCAATGCGATGGAGCGCGACCCGGTGCGCCAGCCTCTGGACACCGGTGTGCGGGCGATCAATGCCCTGCTCACCGTGGGACGGGGACAGCGCCTGGGCCTGTTCGCCGGCACCGGCATGGGCAAGTCGGTGCTGCTGGGCATGATGGCGCGCTACACCGCCGCGGACGTGATCGTGGTGGGCCTGATCGGTGAGCGTGGCCGCGAGGTCAAGGAGTTCATCGAGGACATCCTGGGTGAGGAGGGGCTGCGCCGCTCGGTGGTGGTGGCCGCACCGGCCGATGCGCCCCCGTTGACACGCATGCAGGGCGCTACCTATGCCACCGCCATTGCGGAGCATTTCCGCGATGAAGGGTTGGATGTGCTGCTGCTGATGGATTCCCTCACCCGCTACGCCATGGCGCAGCGCGAGATCGCCCTGGCCATCGGCGAGCCGCCCGCCACCAAGGGTTACCCGCCTAGCTGCTTTGCCAAGTTGCCGCAGTTGGTGGAGCGCAGCGGCAACGGGGCGGCCGGTCAGGGGTCGATCACTGCTTTCTACACCGTGCTCAGTGAAGGCGATGACCAGCAGGACCCGATCGCCGATGCCGCACGCGGCATCCTGGACGGGCACATCGTGCTGTCGCGCGAGCTGGCCGAGTCCGGTCACTACCCCGCCATCGACATCGAAAAGTCCATCTCCCGAGTCATGAGCAGCGTCGCGCCGCGCGACCACCTTGAGGCGGCTCGACGCTTCCGACAGATGCTCGCGCGGGTCAACAAGGCCCGCGATCTGATCCAGCTGGGCGCCTACAGCCCCGGTCACGACGGCGAGCTGGATGCGGCGGTCAAGGCCCAGCCGGCCATGCGATCGCTGCTGCAGCAGGACACCTGGACCCGCGCACCCCTGACCGACAGCGTGACCACGTTGCGGCAGGTCGCCCGCCCGATCTGAGTCCCACGTCCCCATGGCCCATTCCTCCCTTCGTCCCCTGCTGCTGTTGCTCGAGCACGCACAGGAGCAACGTGACCAGGCACTGGCACAGCGTCAGCGTGCCGATGTCCAGTTGATGCAGGGCCGCCAGCAGCAGGCTCAGCTTGACGACTACCGGCGCGACTGCGATGCCCGCTGGCAGGGTGAGTTCCGCCAGGGCGTGGCGGTGACCGTTTTGCAGGGGTACCACGAGTTTGTCGGCCGTCTGCAGACCGCGATGCAGATGCACGAGCAGCAGGTGGCGCGGCTGGAACAGGACAGCGGTTCTGCGGCTGCCGCGCTGATGGCCGCTGAGCTGAAGCTGGCCTCCGTTCGCAAGCTGCTGGAGCGCCGCCAGATGGCGCTCCAGCAGCAAGCCGAACGCGCCGAGCAGAAGCAGATGGACGAGATGGCCGCCCGTGCCGGCCAGTACCTGGGCCGTGGGGCGGACAGCCTCCACTCCGATTGACCCTGCAAGGGACCGGGCGCGGCGCGATCGGTCCCGGGAAGCCGCACATGGCCGTCGCCTCCACCTTTTCACCTTCCTCTTCCAATCTGGTGAACGAAACCGCCCGCGCCGAGCGCCAGGCGGTCAGCTCCCGTGCCAACGCGTCCAGCGCCTCTGCGGGTCGTGGAGAGGCATCGTCCTTCGTCCAGATGCTGTCGGATCAGCAGGCCGGTGTGACCTCCCGGCCCACCGACCTGCCGCCTGCCGGAAAGGGGGGCGCCCCCCGAGACGGGGCCGCCGGTCCGCGATCCGTGGGGGACCGTCTGCAGATGGAGCGGGCCTATGCGCAGCAGGCCGAGCGGCAGCGGATGTTGAATGCAGCTGCCAACGCTGAGCGTGCCGAGTCACCACGCGCGCAACCGGATCGCAACCCGGCGGCAAAGGATCGCCCGGCGGCTGGCGCTGTGCCGGAGGTGCCGCTGGAGGCGACACGGGGTGAGTCCGGCGAGCACAGTGAGGCGGCCGTGGCCCAGTCGGGTGGCGGGCAGACCCTGGCGCAGTGGCTGCAGCAGATCGGCGTAGTGGCTGCCGGCCCAGGTGTGGCGGCCGATGCGGGTGGCCAGGGCCCCGATGCACAGGACAGTGCTCTTCCGGCAGGTTCGCCGGCATGGGAGAAAGGGGTGAACGGGGCCACTGGCGGCATCGGCGGCATCGGAGCCAGCGGTCCTGGCGGTGCACAGCGGACGTCGGGGCGCCAGGGGACCGGGTTGTCGGCCGCGCGTGCGGGCTTCGGGTCGGCCGCCGAGGGTACCGGGCAGGGGCCTGAGTCGGGCCGCCGGGTCGAGGAGCCGGCAGAACGAATGGTCGCTGCGGACGCATCCCTGGCCGACGGGGTCCGAACCGGCGCCGAGAGCCCGGCGGCCGATGAGACTCTGCAGGACACTGCTCTGAGCGGTACGGGCGAGGGCGGCTCTGCACGGGAGGCGGCAATCTCTCTGGCGGGCTTTGGAGGCTTCCTGGGTGCTGCAGTAACGGGGGGTGCTGCCGCGACCGGCTCGACCGAAGTGAGCGCCGCGCCTGCGACTTCCGAGGTGGCGGTGGCGACTCCCGCTGACGCACCGGGCGCTGGCGATGAAGTGATGCTGCATGTCAGCCGCTTTGCCAGCGAAGGGGTGCGCGAGGCACGGTTGCACCTGAACCCGGTGGAGATGGGGCCGATCGAGGTGCGCATCGCCCTGGAGGGTGAACAGGCGCGCATCGACTTCGCCGCTGCCCACGAAGCCACCCGTGAGATGTTGCAGGCCCACGTGCCTGCCCTCGCCAGGGCGCTGGAGGCCGATGGGCTGAAGTGGGCAGGCAGCGAAGTCAGTGCACCGCCCTCTCCCGGCTCCGAGGCGCCCGCCGACGGTTGGCTTGCGAGAGGAGAGGGAACAGCGGCTGGTCGAGACGGGGCTGCGGGCGAGGACCCCGGAGGCGGCCGAGACCGGGAGCACGCCGCAGCAGGAAGACCCACGGTTGAGTCGGGTCGGCACAGCGCTCGGGGCCAGTCGCTGGGTGAGTTCACCGGCGGCGGTGCTTCTCCAGGGGATGGCGGGGCATCCACGCTGCGCGCGCTGGATCTTTATGCCTGATCTGTAGCGGCAGGTCTGGGGGGGGTCTGCAGGCCTTTTCGCGCCATCGCGGCAGGCCTGCCCTCCGAATAATGACCTTCATGCTCACTGCGACGGTCCATTCCGTCTGGTGAGGCCCGGCCTCGCGTGGAAGGTCGGGGGTCTTATTCCCAGGAGTCGTTCATGTCTGCAGCTGCCGCGGCCCCGGCGGGTGACGCACCGCCCAAAAAGGGTTCCAAAAAGCTCATCATCATCGTGGCGGTGGTGCTGCTGCTGGTGCTCGGTGGGGGTGGGGCCGCCTTTTTCATGATGAAGAAGAAGGCGGCCGAGGAAGAAGAAGAGGGCAGCGAAGCCTCAGGCGGCCATGCCAAGGCGGCTGCCCACGCGCCCGCTGCCAAGCCGGCCAAGCGTGACCCGAGCAAACCGCCCACCTACGTGCCGCTGGATCCCTTCGTCGTGAACCTGGCGGACCGGGACCATGAGCGCTATGCGCAGATCGGCATCACGCTGGAGGTGGATGATCCCAAGTTCGCAGAGGAACTCAAGGGCTTCATGCCGGCCATCCGCAATGGCATCCTGATGACGCTGTCGCACAAGACGGCCGCCGAGCTGCTGGAGCGCGAAGGCAAGGAGAAACTCGCCGAAGAGGTGATGCGCGAGGCGGTGCGCCCCTTGGGCATCGACATCGACACCGAAGAGGATGAGCCCGCCCCGGGGAAGAAGAAGCGCAAGAAGCAGCCGGTCTACAACCCGGTGCAGCAGGTGCACTTTTCCAGCTTCATCATCCAGTGAGCCTGGCCCTCCCCCGTTGCGGCGTCGCCGCTCCCCCTCAAGGGGGCAACGCCGACAGCCCGGCCCAGCCGGCGCTGTGGCGTGCGCTGGCTGAAGACCTCCGAACGGAAGCCCTACGATGAATCAGCAGATCCTTTCCCAGGACGAAGTCGACGCGCTGCTGCAGGGCATCACCGGCGAGAGCCAGAAGCTGGAGCAGGAGGATGCGCCCAAGAGCGGCATCCGCGACTACGACCTGGCCAGCCAGGAGCGCATCGTGCGTGGGCGCATGCCCACGTTCGAGATCATCAACGAGCGCTTCTCCCGCAACATCCGTGTGGGCCTGTTCAACTTCATCCGCAAGACGCCAGAGGTGAGCGTGGGCGGCATCAAGGTGCAGAAGTACAGTGCCTTCCTGCGCGAGATCGTAGTGCCCACCAACTTCAACATCGTCTCGGTGCGGCCGCTGCGTGGTTCGGGTCTGATCGTGTGCGATCCGACGCTGGTGTTTGCGGTGATCGATGCGCTGTTCGGTGGCATCGGGAAGTTCCACACCCGCATCGAAGGGCGAGATTTCTCGCCCACCGAGCAGCGGGTGATCATGCGGGTGGTGGAAGTGATCACCGCCGAGTACAAGAAGGCCTGGCAGGGCATCTATCCGCTCGAGCTGGAGTACCAGCGTTCGGAAATGCAACCGCAGTTTGCCAACATCGCGGCCCCCGGAGAAATCGTCGTGACCTCCAGCTTCACGCTGGAGATCGGCGACACCACGGGCACGATCCACTTCTGCATTCCCTACGCGACGCTGGAGCCCATCCGCGACGTGCTGTATTCGAGCACGCAGGGGGATTCGGCCGAACCCGATCGACGCTGGGTGAAGCTGCTGACGCACCAGATTCAAGCAGCTCAGGTGCAGTTGGTCGCCGAGTTGGCTCATGCGCCGGCCACGGTGGAGCAATTGCTGGCGCTCAAGGCGGGTGACTTCATCGAGCTGGACATCGAGAAACTGGTGCAGGCCAAGGTCGATGGCGTGCCGATCCTGGAGGCGCACTACGGCACCTCCAACGGCCATTACGCACTCAAGGTGGAGCGCCTGCTCACCAACCAGAACATGACTTGGATCGGAGAGAACCATGGCTGAGAACAACGCCCTGGACAGCGACCAGGACGCCATGGCGGCCGAGTGGGCCGCAGCGTTGGAGGAGCAGGCTCCTTCAACTGCAAGCTCAAGCGGCTCCGGCCAGGTGTCGGAGGTTTTTGGTGGTGCTGTGGACCAGATGGCTCCGGCGGCGTTTGCCAACTTCAATGCAACCTCGGGTGTCGCAGGGCCCTCGGCGGGCAACGACATCAACCTGATCCTGGACATTCCCGTCCAGCTCACCGTGGAGTTGGGCCGCACCCGCATTCCCATCAAGAACATCCTGCAACTGGCGCAGGGATCGGTGGTGGAGCTTGATGCGCTGGCCGGCGAACCGATGGACGTCTTGGTCAACGGCTACTTGATTGCCCAGGGCGAGGTGGTGGTGGTCAATGACAAGTTCGGCATCCGGTTGACTGACATCGTGACACCCAGCGAACGCATGCGCCGCCTGTCCCGGGGCGGCTGAGGAGGGGACATGTCCGCAGTTTCCTGGATGTCGCTGGTCTGGTTTGCCGTGGTGCTGGCATTGGTGCCCGCAGGCCTGTGGCTGCTCAAGCGCAGCGGCATGGCGGGCTCAGGGGGTCGTCCGACGGGACTGCATCCCAGGCTCGTGGGCAGTCTCGCTGTGGGACCGCAACAGCGAGTGGTGACCATCGAGGTGGGAGAGGGATCCGCCAAACGTTGGCTGGTGCTGGGGGTGACACCTCAGCAGGTGAGCACGCTGTTGCGCAGCAGCCAACCGTTGACGGCGCAGCACCCCACCGGTACCGCTCCAACGGATCTGATGTCCACCGGTTCGGGTGGCTTCTCACAGGTGTTGTCCCGTGCGCTGGGACGGGGCACATCGCTCGGCTCAGTGGGGGGGCGCGGGACCGAGGTCGCATCGACCGAACCCCACCGCTCTGAGCTTCGCCAGTCGGGGTCGCGCAGCCGCTCTGCCCGGGCGTCGCGCACGAACCCCGGCGGACTTTCGACGTTGTCTGGTGAGCCGGATTCCACCCTTTCGGGCGCCAGTCACTCCGTCCTGACGGCTGCGGGTGGACGTCAGGACCCTCGCTTGCTCGCGCTGCGCGAGCGGCTGGCGCGGGGCGCTTGAAATGGGCCGCGTTGACCTCCAAGCACGCAGGCCGTCTCGGGCCATGACACCTTGCCTGCCGCTCGCGCTGGCTCTGTTCGGCCTGGTGGTCGGCAGCTCTCCTGCCCTGGCACAGGTTGCTGCTACGACGGCGCCGAACACGGCTGCGCTGCCCCTGGTGATCGGCCAGGCTGGCGGAAGCAGCAGCTACTCGGTGCCGGTGCAGACTCTGCTGATCTTCACTGCACTGTCGTTCCTGCCGGCGGTGTTGTTGATGATGACCGGATTCACCCGCATCGTCATCGTTCTCAGCTTGCTGCGGCAGGCCATGGGTACCCAGGCCGCGCCACCCAACCAGGTGATCGTCGGCCTGTCGCTGTTCCTGACGATGTTTGTCATGGGCCCGACCCTGGACAAGGTCTACAGCGATGCCTACAAACCCTACGCGGCCAACCAGATGTCCTTTGAGGAGGCCGTGGCCCGGGCGGAGGCACCGATGCGGCAGTTCATGCTGAAGCAGACCCGCCAGTCTGACTTGTCCCTCTTCACGCGGCTGGGCAGGCTGGATCCTTCGGTGACTCCGGAGCAGGTGCCGCTGCGTGTGCTGGTCCCGGCCTTTGTCACCAGTGAGTTGAAGTCAGCCTTTCAGATCGGCTTCCTGATCTTCATTCCGTTCCTGGTCATTGACATGGTGGTGGCCAGCGTGCTGATGAGCCTGGGGATGATGATGCTTTCACCGGTGCTGGTGGCGTTGCCGTTCAAGTTGATGCTGTTTGTGCTGGCCGACGGCTGGAACCTCCTGCTCGGTTCCTTGGCAGCGAGTTTTGCGGTCTGACGAACGGTTGGAAAGACTCTCATCATGGACGCCACACAGGTTCTGACGATCGGCCAGGAAGGGCTGTGGATCCTTCTGACGGTGGCGGCCCCCATGCTGCTCACCATCCTTCTGGTGGGGCTGGTGGTCAGCATCGTGCAGGCGGCCACGCAGATCCATGAGGCCACACTGGCCTTCGTACCGAAGCTGATCGCGGCCGTCGCGGTGGTCGCGGTGGCCGGGCCCTGGATGCTCACCACATTGACGGAGTACCTGCAGCGGGTGCTGCAGTCCTTGCCTGGCGCGGTGGGCTGAAACCAGGCTCGGGACATGATCGGTTTCAATGAAGCCGCCCTGCTGCAGTGGCTGCTGCCGTTGCTGTGGCCCTTCCTGAGGGTTCTTGCGCTGCTGTGGTCGGCGCCTGTGCTGTCGTCCCGGGCCGTTCCGGTGCGTGTGAAGGTGGGGATGGCCCTGCTGCTTTCAGTGGCAGCGCAGGCGTCCCTGCCGCCCATGCCGGTCCTTCCCCTGGACAGCATCACCGCCTTGGCGATGGTGGCGCAGCAGATCCTGATCGGGGTGACGCTCGGGTTCGCCGCGCGGGTGGTTTTCGCGTCCGTGGAGTTCGCGGGCGAACTGGTCGGGCTGCAGATGGGGCTGAACTTCGCGGGCTTCTTCGACCCGGCAACAGGCAGCCAGGGCACCGCCACCGCGAGGTTCTTTGCCAGCATCGGCAGTCTGCTGTTTGTCGTGATCAACGGCCACCTGCTGCTGGCGACGGCCGTGCTTCGCAGCTTCGAATCCTTTCCGGTTTCTGATGAGTTGTTCCGGGTCGCATCCGTGCTGCAGCCGCAGGTATGGGGAGCAGAGGTCTTCAGGATCGGCCTGTGGATTGCGCTGCCGATCATCGCGATGCTGCTGTTCGTCAATCTGGTGCTGGGCGTGATCTCCCGGGTGGCTCAGCAGATCCAGATCTTCTCTGTTGGGTTCCCGATCACGGTATCCGTCGGGCTGGTGGGCATGCTGTTGACCCTGCCCATGCTGCAGACTCCGTTGGTGTCCGCCCTGGAGCGGATGCTTTCGCTGTTCCACTGAGGACCAACTGCAACGCTTGCCGCGTTGTCGTCCGCAGTTCTTGGGCCGGCATGGGATGACTGGGTGACGCACCATGATAATGCGCCCCCATGGCCCGATTGCTTCTGCTTGCGCACGCTCCACTGGCCACTGCCCTGCAGGCGGTGGCCAGGCACGCATTCCCGGAATGTGCCGATCGACTGGCTGCGCTGGATGTCATGCCCGAGAGCCACGCAGAAGAGATCGAAGCCCTGGCACGGCAATGCATCCTGGCCCTGTCCAAGGGAACCGATCCTGAGACGCTGGTGCTCACCGACGTGTTCGGCGCGACGCCTGCCAACGTGGCTCAGCGACTGGCCGATGGCGTTCGGGTTCGTGCGGTGTCGGGAGTCAACGTGCCGATGCTTTGGCGTGCCCTCAACTATTGCGGACTTCCGCTTGACGAACTGGTGACGCGATCGCTGGCCGGTGGCAGCCAGGGGGTGCTGGCGATGGCGTCCACCCGACCGCAGAATCAGGCTTTCCAGGTGACCCCACATGATTCGCAGCACCATCACCATCAACAATAAGCTGGGCTTGCATGCGCGTGCCTCCGCCAAACTGACGAAGCTCGCGGGCTCCTATCCCTGCGATGTTTTCCTGACCCGCAATGGGCGCCGGGTCAATGCCAAGAGCATCATGGGTGTGATGATGCTGGCGGCAGGGTTCGGCAGTGAGGTGGAGATCGAAATCACCGGTGAACGAGAGGCCGAAGCGATGGAGGCCTTGCGCAACCTGATCTCAGACAAGTTTGGCGAAGGCGAGTGAGCCCGACGCCTGCTGCCCGCCATGGACTTGACCTCCATGCGTACCTGGGCTAGCCCGGACTCCTGAACTTTGGACCCGCTGCTAGGATTTCCCCATGAGCATCCAGGTATTCGGACTCCCGGTGTCAAGGGGAGTGGCAATTGGGAGGGCGGTCCTCGTCGCGTCCAGTCGGGTGGACGTGGCGCACTACTTCATCACCCCCCCGCAGATCCCGGCCGAACTGCTGCGCCTGCGGCGCGCGCGTGATCGCGTTTGCCTGGACATCGAACGACTCAAGGACGGTGTCACCTCCGACGTGCCGGCCGAGCTGGTGGCACTGCTGGATGTGCACCTGATGCTGCTGCGCGACGATTTGTTGGCCGAAGCGACGCGTCATTGGATCGTCGAGCGGCATTACAACGCGGAGTGGGCCCTGTCCGCGCAGCTGGAAGTGCTGGCGCGCCAGTTTGATGAAATGGAGGACGACTACCTCCGTGAGCGCAAGGCCGATGTCGAGCAGGTGGCTGAACGGCTGCTCGGGGCCCTGGCCAACGAAGCCGGTCGCTCACCAACAGGGCTGAACGTGGAAGCGAGGGACTTTGCGGGGGAAGATCCTCTGGTCCTGGTCGCCAACGACATTTCTCCGGCTGACATGCTGCAGTTCAAGGGCAGCGTCTTTACCGGGTTTGTCACCGATGTGGGCGGCAAGAACTCGCATACGGCCATCGTGGCGCGCAGTCTTGACATCCCTGCCGTCGTGGGGGCGCGTGACGCCAGCCGCCTGGTCCGACAAGACGATTGGGTGATCATTGACGGCGACGCGGGCGTCGTGATCGTCGATCCGTCTCCCATCCTTCTGGAAGAGTATCGCTTCCGGCAGCGTCAAGGGCACCTGGAGCGTGAACGGCTGGCCCGTCTGCGAAACCGTCCGGCGGTCACCCTTGATGGCCAGCGCATCGAATTGCTGGCCAACATTGAGTTGCCGAGTGACTGTGCAGCTGCGCTGATGGCCGGAGCTGAAGGAGTCGGTCTGTTCCGGTCGGAGTTCCTATTCATGAACCGGGAAGGGGCTCTCCCGGATGAAGAAGAACAGTTCCAGGCCTATCGGGCCGCGGTCCTGGCGATGGATGGATTGCCCGTCACCATCCGAACTGTCGACATCGGTGCAGACAAGCCACTGGAGCGCATGTCGTTGGGCGAGTTGCGCCACGAACATGGGCTCAACCCGACCCTGGGATTGCGTGCAATCCGATGGAGTCTGGCGGACCCTGCCATGTTCGAAATCCAGCTGAAAGCCATCCTGCGAGCCGCTGCACTGGGTCCGGTGAAGCTGCTGGTACCGATGCTTACCTCCGCGAAGGAGGTCAGGGCCACTGTTGCCGCTCTGGATCGAGCCAAAGGTCAACTGGCCTGTGCCGGGATTGTTCATGGGCCAGTCGAAGTCGGTGCGATGATCGAGGTGCCTGCCGCTGCTCTGATCCTCCCGGTGTTCATGCGGCACTTCGATTTCGTGTCCCTAGGAACCAATGACCTCATTCAGTACACGTTGGCGATCGACCGGGCCGACGAGTCGGTGGCACATCTGTATGACCCCTGGCATCCCGCTGTACTGAAACTCATCGCCTCGACGATCGAAGCGGCCAGGGCTGCGGGGAAAGGGGTCAGCGTCTGCGGCGAGATGGCCGGTGACCCTGAGTTCACGGAACTGCTGCTGGCGATGGGGCTCACATCCTTCAGCATGCACCCTGCGCAGCTTCCCGCGATCAAGCAACGCATCCTGCGGGCCGACATGTTGCGGTTGCAGGGGGGCCTCGCCGACATCATGGCTTCGGAAGAGCCTGAAGCGGTGACAAAAGCGATCTTGGCAAGGAGCCGCCTGCCCCTCGGACTTGCCGCCTGAGAGGTTGACTCAATACCCGACAAAAAAAGTCTATTAACCTCTTGTGTCCGATTATTTTTGGTGCACAATAGAAAGCTCCGCTGATGAATGACTTGCAACTGAGTTGTGGGTTAATTGAGGCGGGCTGCTGGGTGGTTCGAGTGGGGTGCGGTTTGCCTGATTTGGATGCCGGTGGGATTGGAAGAGATTCCAGTCGCATCGAAAGACCTGGTAGTTGACAGGGAAATGTCGAACAGACAATAAT
>Ga0154020_10002691_pt1 | contig 21650 bp, 27 predicted proteins | sample Klosneuvirus_201_FD_109709 | JGI IMG/M metagenome (GOLD analysis project Ga0154020, IMG submission 109709) | Active sludge microbial communities from wastewater, Klosterneuburg, Austria - Klosneuvirus_20160825_MG | ecosystem: Engineered > WWTP > Aerobic digester > Activated sludge | place... | reverse complement strand
TTCCGGATGCCCGATAACGATTGGAGCTTCATGCTGCTGAGGATCATACGAGCTTGCAATCGTATCGAGATCCGATTCTGAAAAGTCTTTTGTTTGTCCATTTAATGAAGTGTGAGTGCCTGTTCTGAAGATTTCAAATGGTTTCATTTATACCTCGAAAGAAAGTTTGTGAATAGCTGGGTGAAATATTAAAAACAAATTTGTTAAATTGCAATAAATTAAAATAAATAAACATAAAAATATATAATAATGCAAGAAAAATTGACGAACCAGGAAAGACTTTTTGCGCTTGAATATCTGACTGACAATACTATGAATGCCGAAAAAGCAGCTTTGAAAGCAGGATATTCGGCGAGTGTAGCCAGAAAGAAGGCATATTCCTGGGTAGGCAAAAGTGGGCAAAATTCTAAGCCTCATGTAGCTGAGTTTATTGAACGAAGAATGAAAAAGTTAGAAAAAAACTACGATACGGAGATTGAAGCACTTACTACGAAATTAAAACAGATTCTGGAAATAAACTTTCTTGATATAGTGGAAGAAATGAATTGGGATATTTCAATTGAGGGATTAAAGAAATTATCTCCGCAAAAAAGATTATTGATCACAAATGTAATAGCAACAAAAGACGGGATCAGACTAGTTGTATTCAATAAGGAGAAGGCCTTTGAAATGCTAGCCAAGCGATTAGGGATGTGGAAAGAAGACAATGCAGAAAACCGGGTTAATGTTTCGATCAATACGAATGGGTTAGAGAAATATATATGATTTTCTTTGTTCTTGCGTTGCTTTTATTGAGCCTGATTTTAGTAGGTGGGAACTCCATTAAAATAACAAAAGATTTAGTTTACTTTCTTTTGTCTGATACAAAAGAAACAAAAAATCAAGGCTTCGAAAGAATTGCTAAAATTTTGTTTCGTTCCGTTACGACAAAATAACCTGCCTACCGGCAGGCAGGCTCACTCGTAGGACTCGCTCAAACAGATTTTGTCGTTTAACACTTCACTACCCAAAATTTCTTAATACAATTCTTTCAATGCCATTTTTAATTCAGTTCTTTTAATGAGTGGAGGCCTGAGCAAGAGGGAGGATTTTGAGTTATCAACATATCCACAGGCTTATTATAATTTCTTTTTTTCTTTCTTTCTTTGTTGTTGGCGTCGCACGAATTTTAAGAAAATTCGTGCGAACTTTTTAATAATTCGTTCGAATTGTTATACTGACTTAGTAAATAAGACAAAATAACGTGTAAAATACATAAAAAAACATAAGATAAAATAAATATAATCACAAGTTATCAACAGGGTTATCAACAAATCAATTTACAATTAACAATGTACAATGAATGAAAAAGCAATTGAAAAGGTTTGTGAGTATTGCGGGAAGAATCCGGGTGCGAAATCCGATAATAAATTTTTGTGGAATGGATTTCTTGACAAGGATACAAATCAACTGGTTTGTAATGATTGCAGGAAAGTTCACTATGTAAATAAATCAAAAACTAAGTTTAATGGAATGTATGCAGAATTCCCTGTTATAATCCCAGAGTAAAAATTGGATGAAGCACATCTTGAGATTGGTATTGGATTCCACGAAACACAGAAGAAAATATTTCTCGGTAAAGGCGCAAGATTTAAAATTGTTGCAAAGGGAAGGCGATTCGGATTTACAAGAGGACTTGCAATGTTTGTGATCCTTAAAATGATAGCATATCCCGGTATAAGTGTTCTTTGGGTTGATACTATTTATTCAAATATCGAAAGATATTTTGACAGATACTTTAGACCAGAATTGAAGAGACTTTCACTGAAAATGTGGAATTATAACAGGAACAAAAGTGAGTTAAAAATTCAGGTTGATAACAAAGGGACAACAAGCGTTTTAGATCTTCGATCTGCTGACAGACCGGAAAACTTAGAAGGATTTGGATATCATTTAATCATAATCAATGAAGCAGGTATTGTTTTAAAGAATAGAAATTTATGGCAGGAATCGATTTTGCCAATGACTCTGGATTATAAAGCTGAAGTGATAATTGGTGGAACACCAAAGGGAAAGAAAACAAAAAACAATGAGAAGCATTTGTTCTTTGAACTGTTTGAGAAGGGATTGAATGATACGACAGGAAGATATAAGTCGTACAACTTTTCTTCTTATGATAATCCGCTTATTGATCCCGTTGAAATTGATGAAATGGTTAAAGAGACTTCTGCCCATTTACGTGACCAGGAAGTATTCGGGAAGTTTGTTGATGTAAGTCAGGGAAGAATAATAAAGAGAGAATGGTTTAAGTTTTTTGAACTGCACGAACTGGCAAGAAAAAAGAGGTTAAGTAAAATTCAGATTTGGGATACTGCAGGAAAAACAAAACAGGAAAATGATTTTTCTGTTTGTGAAACGTGGATTGAATCAAGTGATGGTTATTACTTAACGAATTTATTCAGGGAGAGATTAGAGTTTCCTGAGTTAAAGAAAAAAGCAATTGAATTATTTGAACAAGAAAATCCTGACCAGGTTTGGATAGAGGACAAAAGCAGCGGAACGGCATTGATACAGGAACTAAGGCGCAATACAAGAATACCTATTAAAGAAATTAGTGCGGAGAAAGATAAACTTGAGTATGTGAATGCCTGTTCACCGCTGATTGAATCTGGTAGAGTGTTTTTACCGTTTAGTGCAATGTGGCTTGATGATTTTCTTGCAGAGTGTGAAGATTTTCCAGGAGGAGAGTTTGATGACCAGGTTGATATTATGAGTAAGTACCTTAATGAAAAGAAAGGGAGGGCCACCGATTTTAATGATTTTAAAATCAATGTGATTAAGAGAAATGAGACCAGGAATAAGAAATATTCTGGCTATAGAAAGTAATTTTTATTCATTTACTTTTCTTGACACAAGAAAAGTAACAAAAGAATATGCACTTTAAAAATAAATGCTAAAATTCTGTTCCACTACACTAAAAGAAAATAACTCGCGAGAGGAACTCGCTCAAACAGATTTTCTTTTTTAACGTTCCGTTACGCAGAATTTTTTAACGCATTTCTTTTTATGTGCGGATGCCAGAGCAGGGAAGACAAATTAACAATTAAAAATTAAGAATTAACAATTGATATGGAAAAGAAGACTAAGATAAAGCTTACTAGTGAGTGGGCTACTCGGGATAAGCTGGAGTTTTTGAATCGGCTTATGACTGTTTTGCCTGATCCCGATGAGATTCTTGCTGAGAATGGTTATGATTTTAAGATTTATCGTGACCTGCTGACGGATCCTCATCTTACTGCAACTGTGCAACAGCGAAAACTACAGATATTGCAGATGGATTGGGAAGTCACTGAAGACGCAAAGGGCATAGCGCATAGCGCCGAGCGTAATGTGCAGAACGGTCCTTCGACTTCGCTCAGGATGACAAGGCAGAGTGACATTAAAGCAAAAGCAGAAAAGGTTTTAAGTGATCTACCACTACAGAGGATTATGAGTGAGATTCTTGATTGTGTTTTGTTTGGAATGACGGTCCAGGAAATAACTTATGGTTATAATGCTGATGGTGAACTTGATCCTGTTAGAATTGAAGCTAAGCCGCAGGAGTGGTTTATTTTTAATACGGACAATGAATTGAGGATAAGAAAAAAATCGACAGCAGGAATTTATTTGTATGAAGAAGGTGAATCACTTCCGGATTTTAAGTTTGTAGTAAATCGTTATCACGCGACTTATGATAATCCTTATGGTGATAAAATTCTCTCGCGTTGTTACTGGCCCATAACATTTAAGCGAGCTGCAACTGAGTTCTGGCAATTGATGGTCGAGAGATATGGAATGCCTTTTTTGATGGGTTATCATCCTGCAGGATGGAATCAAACGCAGATTGATAACTTTCTTGAGCAATTAAAAGAAATGATCAATGAAAATGTTTATGCTTTTCCCGATACCTTAAAAGATATGATTGAGTTAAAAGAATCACCGCAATATGATATCGGGCAGCTTTATGAATTCCTGATCAGGCATCACAACACTGAGATTTCAAAAGCTGTCCTGACTGTTACACTTACAACTGATGTTCAGGGTGTTGGAAGTTATAAAGCTGCGGAAATACATAAAGAAATGCTGTCTTACATTGGTCTTTCTGACAAAAGAATCGTTGAGGATGGGATAAACAGGATTCTGCAGTACTGGACTTTTTTGAATTGGGGGCATATCGATGCGCCTAAGATTAAGCTTAAGAAAAAAGAAAAGATTGTTGATGAGAGTGAGAAGAGAGATGAGGTGCTTGCGAAAATGGGGGTACGTTTTACTAAGGAGTATTTTATGAAGAGGTATCGGTTGGAGGAAGCGGATTTTGTTTTGATGAATGACAAACGTGAGATGTCAAACGTGAAACGGAAGGAGACGAAAAAAGTAATTGAAAATTCAAAAATCAAAAATCAAAATTCAAAAAATTTTAATGAATAATTTTTTTATATGTTCTTTTCTTAGCGTAAGAAAAGAACCAAAAGAAGCATGCACTTTAAAAATAAATGCTAAAATTCTGTTCCACTGCACTAAAAGAAAATAACTCGCGAGAGGAACTCGCTCAAACAGATTTTCTTTTTTAACGTTCCGTTACACAGAATTTTTTAACGCATTTCTTTTTATGTGCGGACACAAAAAGTCAAAATTCAAAAGGAAAAAAATAATGAAGGCTGAGAGTTTTCAATTTTTGGTTGGTGTTGCGCAATTAATAATTGCACCAATAGGAATGCTGCTGATTGGTTTGGTGATGAGGCTTTATAGAAAAATTAAATTGATTGATTATAAGCAGGAAGCTCTTGTTCATGCTTTTCAGCATGAAACGGGTAATGGTTTTAGTGAGCAGTATTATAAGAAATTGGAGGAGTTGATAAAGCAGGATGTTTTTGTGAATACGGGGAAGAAATAACCAGTAGGCAGTATGCAATATGCAGTAGGCAAAAAGAAGAAAAGCATAGCGCAGAGGGCAGGGCGCAGAGAATAGGATAAAAAAAGTTTAAGTGATTGCTGGAAGCGGAACTTAATATAGGAGTAGTTATGAAAAACTACGATTTGATCACTACTGTGATCGGTGTTGTTGTTGCTGTTGGTTCTTCGGCCGTGCAATACATTGATACTTTGAATGGGAATTCCTGGAATTGGGGAACTTTCTTTCTTGGGATCGGTGTGGCTGTGATTGGATTTTTTTCCAATAAGAAAAAAGCTGTATGAGACAGTTTTTTGTTTTCTTCAGCATCCTGTTTTTAACAGGATGCTGTGGATCCCAGGTGGTGTTGAGGAAGGTTGATATCGTGAGACCTGAGATTTTGGATACGGTTGAAGCGCAGGAGTTCAAGGATAATTTGGAGATAGGGTATAGAGGAATAGGGTATACGGATGGGAGCAAAAAGGATACTGCTGTTGTTGCTGAGTTTATTCCTGCACTTAATAAGTTTGTTATCAGGATTCCGGAGAGGGTTGATACTGTTCTTATAAGGGATACAATACATGTTAAACCAACCGATATAATTTTACGTGGAGATGATAATACAGAAAGATTAATCTGGGTTATATCATTTACACTAACTACAATATTTATAATAATTTACAAAAGGTACTTAAATGTTAGAGACATTAAAAAATAAGTTAGAATATTACAAAATAACCAATTTTACCATTGATGAAATTACGATGGGAAGGAATATTCCTGAGCAGCTGCTCTGGAATATTTTGCCTACTATACGCGTGCTCCAAAATTTAAGGAGCAAGTACGATAAACCAATATTTATTAATTCATCTTACAGATCGCCAGCTTATAATAAGCTGGTAAGAGGCAAGAAAAAATCTTTGCATTTAGATTTTAATGCAATTGATTTTACAGTTGTGAAGAAAGAAGACTTAGAATCACTTTATTTGCAATTAGATATTTGGGATAAGGAGCATCATTTTAAGTTTTTGCCAAAGTCCGGGAGTATGGGGCTTGGGCTTTATGAGAATAGGTTTGTGCATCTGGATACTAGGAGAGTTTTAAAAAGAGTAAGTCCTGAGAGATGGCGTTGTTGAGAAATTCTGTTACCAAGTGGTTGGTGACAGCTGAGGACGTTAAGTAAATTTAATGAAAGTAAAGATTAGCTATAATCCCATCATTCGCATAATTAAAAAGACTATCAGCCCAAAGGTTGCACCAAGATAAAGCAAACGAATGTACTTACGTCCTTCTTCATCTTTTGATCTGATCAAACAGAATGTTGAATAACCGATAAATATATCCATAACAGTAATTGGAATAAGATACACAACCTTAAACCACTGCAATAAAAACGGGACAAGGCTTAAAAGAATAACAAGAACAAAAATAAATGCACTTACATGCAAAGCTTTTTCTTTTCCGTGCTTGATGGCGATTGAATTTGAATAGATAAGCATATCGCCCTTAATATCCATTGAATCTGCTGCTATCTCTTCACCAAGATCTACAAGTGCAGCAATAACCGCAAAGAACATCACAATTTTATTCAAAGGGAATCCAACTGATAGACCGCCGAAAACGAAGGTCATCCCAACCGAAAAGCTTACCATAATGTTGCCTATCAATCCGTGCTTTTTGAGTTTCCTATTGTAAAGAAAGCCAATAATTGTTAAACCTATTGAGAAAAACAACGCAGTGATGCTGATCGTAGAGCTGAGGATTAAGCCAGTAAGTAATAAAAATACCGTGAACGCCAATGCTTCTTCCGGAATAATAAGCCCCGAAGGTATTGGTCTATGCGGTGCGTTTATTCTATCTGTTTCAATATCAAAGTAATCATTTGAAACGAGTATTGAAGCAGAGATAAAGAAGACGGAAAGTGCGGCGGTTAATATTAAGTAAACCGGGGCAAAATAACCGAGGGCAAAAAGCTGGCCAAGTACAACACAAATACCCGCAGCAAGCGGAAGCTCAAACCTAATTAAGCTGAACAGACCTTTTAGTTTTTTCATAAGTAAAAATTAGAAAGCAAGATGATAAAAACCAGAGATAGGACGTGGTTTTATTTTTTTGTAAAGATGACAACTTTTTTATTAGCGTGAATTATGGTTTTGATGATTAGGTTTAATGCAAAACCCCTCTTGTATTCTCCCCTTTCATTAAAGGGGAGAAGAGAAAAATTAAAATGTAAAAACCTTATCAGCCTCAAATGACCATTGAACAAGTTCACTCATATTGCTTCTTTCACAATTTTCTATAAATTGAAGCGCAGAAACTCCGCGTGCATCGATACATCCGCCGCAGAGTTTAACTTTACCGCCTTTGTTTATGATTGCTTTTAACATTCTTTCTATGTTATAATATCCTTGCGGTGTGTTTTGATTTACAAGAGCACCTGTAACGGAATCTGCCATCAAGAAAACATCAACTTCCACTTCGCTGTGTTCTTTCTGAATTGTCATTGCAAGCCTACAAGCATTGTAAAATTTTTCTGTACCGTAAGGTGCATCGTTTATTAAAAATAGTATTTTCATACAGAGCCTATTAAAATTACTTATATAAAAAGATTTATTATCAGAATATAACTATCCGGACTATATAGTAGTAGCTCTTACATTTTAGCTACGGAGAATAATAAAATTTAATGAAATGTAAGATTATTTTACATTAACATTTTTGGTACATAATTCGATAATGTATCATATGAAATATTTCACTTGCTATTAAACATATACTTATTATATTTGCAACATCAAATCACAAAAATGAACACTGCTATTAAAACCAATACAAATAATCAATAAAATTTTAGAGATTCTCATCTTTCCATTAGGATGAAAGAGATCGAAAGACGTTAACCCCAGATGGTTAACGTTTTTTGCTTTAAATAATATCCGCTAGTCTTCGTTTATACTTATTCTTTATTTTATCAGGATTACGACCATCCAAGTAATAAGCGGTTATTAAATAATATTCGGTACGACTACGATAAGGTTCTAAAATAATAACATAGTTTTGATCTTTGTCAAAGATATATGTCCTGATTCCCGCAGATTCTTCGATACTAAAAATTAATATATTTTCTTTTTTATTTTCATAAATATGGTGCTTTATCCAATGCAGGCGTTTTGATCTTTGATATTCAAAAACTCTTTCGTGAGTCTTTTCATCAATTATGCTTGTTGTTAAATGATGAAAAAGAATCGCCATCGCATCATCTTCACCCTTTGTTGGATTAATTTTTTTTGAACGGAACTTAAATTCAGGATTGTCTTCGATATCACGCTTAAAAACACGTAATAAAGATTCAGTTCGTTGTGTTTCCGTAAGATGATCAATTTCCAAAAGAGAAGGATAAACTTTTAATAAATTGGTAGGCATTACTTAAGCTCGATGAAGAATAGATTTAATTTATGTTCATCTTTCGGAGTCATTTGATCGAGTGAATGGCCACATTCTTTTTCTATTTTTTTTATGATATCCAATTTTGTTCTGACATTATTAAGCTTTCTAAGTTTGTAACTTATGGCACCAAGTATTAAATCATTTAACTGAATAAAAATACTTTCTTTGGAAGGTATGCTTTGAATATTTCTAAAAACACCATATTGAACATTTAAAATTTCTTTTAGTTTTTTAATTTTTATTTTGCTAAGAGCATCCTTAACATCAAAATAAACATTATAATGAGCTGTCATATCAATTTTGTGGTGGATAAGCTGGTAGTACATTTTATAATAAAATGTATGGTCATCCTGCTCATAGATTTCATTTTTAATCTGACTTTTATCGACGATGATTGCTCTAAAAAAAAGATCAGATGCAAAAAAGTACTCGATTAAATCCTGATAAAATGCATATTTGGAATACGAGACTTTTGACCATTTTACTTCAGAAAAGAAATGATGTTTTTCCTTAATTTCTTTTATTTCACGTTTGTGAGTATCTATTTGGTTGTATGGAACGCCTATATAGCCCAGCAATAGATAAGGATGCGCCGGATTTGAAAGATAGCAGCTTTCATCACAATAAAAATTGTACGTTTTAGAATCACTCATATTTTTTATTATTTATTTGTTCAAAAAATTGATGTTTCTTATTAAAGAAATAAAATGATAAAAATGATCTTACTTAACTTTATCATTGTTTCTATAAGCTTTCTTCTACAATTTTTATTTCTTCTTCTGTCAATCCATAAAGTTTATATACCATTTCATCTATTTTGGCTTCTAATGTGCTTGTGTCTGCGTCTGGATTTTGTTTCTTTTGCACAAGAATTTGATCAAAAATTATTTCAATATTTTTTTGTTCAATTTTATTAGGATAGTAAACTAGGAGTGGTTCGATTGCTTGAACACTTAATATTAAATCACCCATCCCTGTCCGTGGTGCATTTTGAATAAGCTGATAATTACATAATTTTGAATTAAGTAAAGCTGTTAGGTATTTAACTTTTTCACCAGTTGCGATACAAGTGCTATCTAAACAATAAATCTCATCTTCTGAATATGAAAATCTTATACTTGAACCAATTCTTTTCCAAATAATTTTTTCTTTCGCAAACTCTTCATAAAAAGCTATTTGATCTTGAGTCTCAAACCATTTGTTATTCGTTTTCTTTCTAGTTTTTTCTTTAATACCATTCTTGTTGACAAATACTTCGCCTGTCTGATTTATTTTCGGAATAAATTGTTCTAGATATTTTTTTACAGCTGGATACTTTTCGATATCAATATCCAATGCTGGTAAGGTTGCTATCAAATAACTTCCATCCCAAGGTGTATAGTATTTATTAATTTCTCTACCTCTAATTACTGGACGAATAATTTCATTACTTGTATCATCAATAAGAGATATATTTTTTTGTGTCTCTTCATCTATAACGTAAGCTTCATTGTATCCTGTTTTGATTCCAAAATATATGTAGAGCTTCCAATTTCTTAATGCTTTGCCTTTTGCTTTTATTTTTTTTGCAATAGCGTGCTTAACATTGTCTTGAATTGACCAATCACTATTTGTTATATACGGCATAGCAATGAAATCTATTAACTCAATTTGTGTGGTGTTTTGAAGAGTTTGGCCCAATAGCGTCTTTTTATTGCTACAATTCTGAATTGTTAGAATATTGGTATCAACGGTAGCACTCTCAAAAATACCGGGCCCCAACATTATTAGTATTAAAGGATTTTTAGAAAGTAAAAATTGGCGCAGTGATTTACCATATCCTGCTTTGATCCATTGACTAGAAGTAATAAATGTTAGATAACCATCAGTTTTTAAAAGCTTGAATGCAAGCTCATAGAATAAAACATAAATATCACCTGTACCTTCAAAAGTTTGATAACCTAAATTCTTTAATGCATTCCCAATTTTACCCTTATCTTTTTGTAGCTGTTGATAAGGTGGATTCCCAATTACAACGTCGAACCCAATATAATTACCATCATTATCTAGTACCTCAGGAAATTCAAATCTCCACTCAAAAGCATTGGAGTACAATGTTCTTTGCTTAGTATTATAATCTATTACAAGTTCATCGTATTCTTTCTGAATTTTTTTTCTATTTTCTTCCCATTGTTCTTTTTCTTTTATGTTAAAATGTAAAACCTCTTCAATTAATTTGTTTTCTAATTCTCTAATCCTTTTATGAGTTTTTTCATTAGGATTGGCAATATGAATAAATTCTTCTTTTAATGATTTAATCCTCTTTTGAACCTGGATTCTCGTTTCTCTATCATTGGTTGTTTTATACCTCAGAACTTGATCCTTATATGCAACTGTTGCAACTCTTATCTTTTGAAGAGTAACCATTGGCAATTTTGAGTAATCATCAACCACACTAAATCTGCTGACAAGCGAGTTACCTTCTTTGATATTAATGTCAATGTTAGGCAATGTTTCAAGTTCTTTATATTCACTTTCTTTCGTGTAATAAGCATTTTTAAGTAGCTCAATCCATAATCTTAATCTTGCAATGCTAACAGAGTTTGGGTTAATATCAACACCGAACAGACAATTTTCAATTATGGTTTGCTTCTCGCGGAATAATGTTTCCTGTACTAGCTGGGTTTCAGATTTTGTATTTGATTTAAGTGGTGTGTAATACTCAAATATTTCTTCACCTTCATTAAAACTAATTATCAGTTCATCATTTGCAACGTGTGCTTCATATCCTTTTAAGACCCTGCCATTTTCATCAGCAAGAATACCAAGTTCTGATTTAACTGAAATAATTTCATTTAAGCAAGAAACTAAAAAATGTCCTGAGCCAACTGCGGGATCACAAATCTTTAGTGAGTTAATAACATAATTTAATTCTAATACTTCTTTAGCACTTCTTTTATCAGCAAGGTGATTATGCAGATCGTCAAAAGAATCACATTCCCAATTGTAGTTTTCATTAAACTTTTGAATAACGGCTCTTCTGATGGATTCTTTACTCATATACATTGTAATAAAACCAGGAGTAAAAAATGAGCCGTCTTTATAACCATTTATTTTCTCAAATATAAGTCCAAGTACAGAAGCATTGATAAGAGTTTTCTTTTCGTCCTCAATTTCTTCTTTACCTTCAGAGGTAAAGTTGTACGCTTCAAGGAACTCAAATAAATAGTGTAAGGTTATTAACTTACCCGTCTTTTTTCTGCCACCGATTTCTTTTAAAACTGTACCTGTATAAAGATCAACTGATGCGCTATCATCAAGACTATTTATTTTGAGGGTAATATTTTCAAGGTCAGTAATTTCAAATAATGAGCTATTGAGATATGGTACAAGGTTGAATTTTTTATTTATTTCCCTTGTCCTATCTTTTAATTTAACTGCAAGCACCTGATGAAATAGTTTATAAAGTTCATCATAATCTTTGATTGTTTTGCTATCTAAGAATTTATAAGATGCATTCTTATTATAATCATACAACTGAGATTCAAGTAGTTTTAAGAACAGAATTCTATTTATCCAGGTAAGTGTTAACTCTAGTGCAACATTAAAATATTGTTCGTCTTTTGTTGTACCATATTTATTAACATCCGGAATCTTATCAAGTGCATTATCAGTTGTAAGTATTTGAATTGCATTTTCAATTAAAGAACCGCTATTTCGATTATCTTTTTCTTTTCGTCTAATAATCTTCTTGTTTTTATCTTTAACTTCTTCAAGACCTATTAAATGCAGCAATTCATTATAAAAATTCTTGTCTAGTGAATTACTATCATTTGCAAAAGGTTGTTTAAGCAGGTGAATCGGGGAAAGTATTTTATAAAGTGGAATTAATTTTTTTTCTGATTCTTTGTCGGATTTGTCTAATAGTATTTTGTAGTCCTTAAGACTGAAATATGCAAAACTTATATCACCCTTAATTTTTTCAATTTGTGGTTTTGCAATTTCATTATAGAAATGATCTGTATTGCTGGAGACTTTCCTATCATTTTTCCAGTGTTCATATTCTTTAACAAATTTTTTATCCTTATAAAAAATATTTTCAAAAACTACCGCATCAAAAATGAACCACTCATAAATATTTGTGGCGACCAGATATTTTATATCATCATTTTTATCTTGAGTTCTTTCATTTAAATAGTACAGTATCAATTCTTGAAGCGCTTTAGTATTCAAATTAGTTTTTGAAACCATCTCGGATTTATTACTTGGCCGTTTAACCTCGAATAAAACACCTGATTTGCTTTCCTGCTTATTTTCAAGATATATAACTAAATCAGCTTTATCCTTGGTATTAAGTAAATGTTTACCACTATAGAACGAATCATTCAAAAAATCTTTTAAGTGATTCTTTACATTTTCCTCACTCTCATCGTGATCAATATTTTGTAAAAGCTTAGTTAGATTCTCTTTAAAGAGATTAAACTCATTTCTGTGAATGGTTAATTTTTGATAAGCTTTATTAAGTGCTTGTTTTGGTGTAAGTATATTATTCTTCATACTAGGTTTAATATTAACTTATAATAATAGTAGTCCCACCAACTCAGTGCCTTGCGGAATAAAGGGGAGATTGTCATCGTATAGCTGATTATAAAACAACCGGGTTAAAAATAAGGAATAGGGAAATGAAAAGACAGAAAGAACAAAAGAAAATAATTAGCTGCGTAAGTAGTGTTTAGAGTTTAAGAAGAGGAGGGAAATTTAAGTTTTCGAAGTTCTCTTTGAACTGATCTTGCGACCGTATCAAAATCAGGTAAATCATTTATTTGAGCACTTAAAGAATTTTGCCATTGATTTTTATACTGCGGAATTCTTTCTTCAAGTTTTTTAGGAAAATCTTTAGCATTAAGATTTTTAGATTTACATTTTTCTATAAACTCATTTATTAGAAAATCCACATCCATTTTATTTTCGGTAATCAGGTACCAGATGTCATAGAAATCGCGTGATTGCATACGCTGCATTACTGAGCGCATTTTTTCTACAAGTGCTTCCTCCAATGAATAGCATAATAAATTATGATCCGATAAATCCGAGTAGGGGATAATTACCGATTTTGTAATAGTATTGAATTGCAGAGCTTCACTTCTTGAGATATCGACTTTAATTTTTTTTGTACCAACTGTTCCACCTAACGGACCAACATAAGTAATGTGGAAATTTATTCCACCATCATTATGTTCCGTATTATCAATTATGCTAAGCGGGATATTTGCATCCTCTTTTACATATTCAAATAATTCATTAAACCATGCAAAGATTTGATCATTAGTTATTTTATCATCAAGTAAAGTAAAGTCGAGATCTTCAGAAAACCGGTAATCTTCAAAATAGATTTTCTTTAAAAGTGTACCACCTTTAAATACAATACAGGCAGCAAGTTGTTTGTGTTGTGATATGCCATTAAGTAACCAGGATAAAATATAATCTTTTTCAATCTGTGTATCACGCACTCCATTTTGGCGAGCAATTTGATTTATTTCTTTAGTTTGTATCACGTATGTATTGCTGATTTAATTGTTTGTGTTTCCAGGTTCTGCTGAATACTCCATCTGCTGATCATCTTACCTGATTTTGGCAGACTGGTATCGAGTAAAACATAGGACATTGATTTTAGATTTATTAGTTGTTCATTTATATCTGTTTTTATCTCCAGAATTTCTAAAAGGAAACCAAGTCTTTTTATTACCGCCTGAGATTTAAATTTTTTAACATAGTCCAAGAGAATATCAAATTTAATTTTGCTTTTTGTTTGGTTAATGGCTTTTGCGACTTCAACAATTCCGCCAGCATAATCCGGTTTGAACAAACAATCAATTATGGTTTTTTCAAGATCGGAACAAAGAACTTTGTTAAAGTTATCTATCCAGATTTTTTTTGCTCCAAAGAAATGGGCGGGGTTATGATATATAAACTGGAATGGAACATTTTTTATTTTGATTGAAGATGGTCTTACCTGTTTTGATACTACGATCTGTTCTTTTAGTGAAGGCTGAGTTATAAGATTATGAATCTGTAATGCTGAGTAGTATCCAATATAATAGTCGGCATCACCGACCAGATATTCAGCTATCAAGTGCCAATCAGGCATAAATGTTTCAGATTTTTCTTCATAAGGTATTATATAATATATACCTTCTTTGAGCCTCATCAACAATCCTCTTCTGGTCATATCGCTGAGCAATTCGATAACAGCAAAACGATTTGATTGCGGTAATGCTTTAAGTGCCTCTTCAAATTTAAAGCAGGGTTTATTCTGTTCATTGAAATACAAAAGCAACTCATTAGATTGTTTTGATATATATTTATGTTTCATAGTGTAATAATAAGGATAAACCTTATTACAATGATACAAAAAGTAATAATTAAAAACCCAATAGTTGAAAAATTTATGTTTTATAGTGTAATAGTAAGGATAAACCTTATTAAAAAGATACGAAACATAAGAAGCTATAAAGAATAACATTTTTTTAATATTAAAGAATAATAGCGGAGTTGATACGGAGTTGGTGTAGTATGAAATAAAAATCGGAACGGTTATAAAACCGTTCCCCATGGTGCATAGAATAATTAGTTTAAGCCAGGTGAATCGGATTGAGGTGGGAAGAGTTCTTGCTGATTGGGATTATTTGATAAAGAATCTGCAAGTAATTCAAATTTGGAAGTTTTAAATTTTAGCAGAGAGTTTATCATCAAATCAACATTATATGTGATTTGATCCGGATCTGAATCAGCGATAAGATCGCAACTGGCTTCAAGGTTAAGAAGATCTTCATAAACGATTTCCAGTTTGTTTGGATTGTTTGAAACTAGTTTAATTAAATCGGAATGTTTCATTGATGCCTTTCTCCCAATATTTTTTTGTAGGGACTAAAAATTAATTAATTTGAATAATTAAGTGAACGGATAATATTTTTTACTTGAATAATTGATTAAAAATTTTAAAGAAGTTTTTCAGATTAATAATTTTATTTCGTTAGCTGCGACTTTTTCAAACAAAGTTTTATTAGTTTTCTGATCATAGAAGTAGGGAAGGAACACTTCAGTAAATTCTGCTTGTTCGAGTTGAATCATAGTTATCTGAATATCGACCCAGTCCGAGAGTATTTTCCAGGCTGTTCTATCTGACTGACTTCTGATAGTTTCTTTAGTCGATGGACGAGGACGTTTTACGGTATTAAAAAGAACATTGAAAACAGCCTGTGACTTAGCCGGAAGTTTAAAAGTGAGTGGTACATTATTATGAGTTATCTGGAAGATCATCCCAACGGGACGATTTTCTTCATAAAATTTAGCAATATGTGTTGCGCCTGCAGATGCTAAACGATGTTCAATAAAGTTAATTGAATTGATAACTGGAACTGATGATGTGTAGTTGCGGATGTTCAAAATGTTTTCTCCTTATTTATATTTTTTAATTATTCTTTTCTTATCCCTTCGCACTTCGACTACGCTCAGGATAAACTTCAGAAAAGTTTTATATGTTCTTTTCTTAGTGTAAGAAAAGAACCAAAAGAAGCATGCACTATAAAATAATTGCTAGAATTTCTTTTTGTTTCACTAAGACAAAATAACCTGCCTACCGTACAGGCAGGCTCGCTCATAAAATTCGCTCAAACAGATTTTGTCTTTTCACGCTACACTACAAGAAATTCTTTAACGCAATTCTTTTAATGTGCCTTAAGACAGATGACATAAAATTCTTTGATATTATTTTCGGTTGATTTCTAAAAGTTTATAAGTGCCGTTTGACTGTTTTACTATTTCTTTAAGTCTGCGGTCTCTTGATGCTTTTCTTTGCTTCATAACATTCTCAAATGTTTCCTGCATATCCTCAGTTGTTACATAATTTTCGACTCGAATAAGAAGTCCGCAATCGCGTGAACAAAGAAAATTTAGAAAGACATTGAATTCATCAAAAGTAAAATCTATATCCACAGCATACATACCAAGGTTTAGCGGGTTGGAAATATCGAGCAGGCAGTTATCGCTGGAAGCAATTATGTTTTTTAATGCCCAATATTTTCCTTCACCCGCCCAACCGTATTTAGCTCTCAGTAATTTAAACTGAGGTTCGTTGTGAGAATCGCTGAAGTGCTGGTAGTATGTGAGGTTGTGTTTCATTACCTCACCCTAACCCTCTCCTTTTAAAGGAGAGGGGATAAAAAAGTGTTTTAATGTTTTTAAGTAAAGCTTTAGTGTTGTTTTAATCATTCTATACAGAATATGATTGTTTGGTTCGGCACATCGTACATAACATAAATTATTCCTTGCATCGATAATGATGAAATCTTTTGATGGAGTTATGGTATAGGTTGTTTCGTATTTCATATAATATTTACTTAAAAATTATTTGTTGCATTACTTTTCTTGACACAAGAAAAGTAACAAAAGAATATGCTCTTTAAAAAGAATTACTAAAATTATGTTGCGTTACGCTACGACAAAATAACTCGCTCATAGAATTCGCTCAAACAGTTTTTGTCGTTTAACGCTCCACTTCACACAATTTCTTAACGTAATTCTTTTAATGAGCGGACACCAGAGCGGAGGAAAAACTAGTTCACTTTTTATGTGCAGACACCAGAGCAAGCTAAACATATCGCCACATCGCTCGATCATTTTTAACTGTTTTTGGTGATGTAGTCTGTGATTGCTTTCTCGGCGGTTTGGCCGAGATCGAGATCTAGAGTTGCACAAAAGATTTTTAGTTTTTTATGTGCAAGGCTGCTGATATGAACTATCTTATCGCGTGTTTTATTTTGCTTTGATGAGGCTGTGGATACTGTTGTTTTCATAATAGTCCTGACTGTTATTGAATGTGTTATTGTTAATGAAGTCCTGGATTGCTTTACGTGAAATTTTTTTATGTGAGTGACCCGGAGGTAGAACATAATCCAGATGACCGAATTCTATTAAGTGAGATATATAACTTGGGGAGAAACCCAGCAGCTGCGAAGCTTTTTTAATAGAGAGAAGCTCCCGGTTATGCGCTAATGTATTGATTGAGTTTATTTGTTCTGACATACTAATGAAATAATTTGCAATTGTTAAAAAATAAACATAAAAAAAATAAAAAATAAATAAATATGCGTCAAGTGATAAAAATGATAAAATTTTAGCTAATTGAGACTATTAGTATATAATTATATAAATATTTAGTTATTATTACTTGAACAAAAGAAGAAAAGAACATAAATTATAGTCAAGAAAAAATAAAATTAATAAAAAGGTGATGCTATGAGAGTTAAATTACCTCCAGAAGATCTGAAAGAGTTAATCTTAATTAAATATGGGTCGTTAGATAATTTTGCAAAGAAGGCGAGTTTAAATAACAGCCAGGTTTCTGTAGGATTGAAACAACAAACAGCACGATTTATGTCTATTGTGAAAAAGCTTGGTGTGAAGATTGAGATGACAGATGAGGGTAAAAAATCTATATCCAATGCAGATATTAGAAACCAGCTTAAGAACACGCAGGACAGATTAACAAGTCTTGAATCAATTCTTAAAGAGAAGGAACAAATAATTGAGCATCAGAATAATATGCTTAAAATGATGTCTCAGTTTTTAGAGGAAATGAAAAAGAAAAATAAATAGTAACAGAATTATTTTTATTTTGGAGGAAGTATGGCGACAGTACGAGTATTAAATAATGTTTTATTTATTGATTACAGAGTTGGTGGAAAAAGGAAAAGAGTTTCCACTAAGCTTAAGGATAGCAGAGAAAACAGAAAAAAAGCGGAGGTAATACGAAAACAAATTGAGTATGAAGTATCTACAGGGTTGTATTCAGAGAGATTAAAAAGACTAGATAAAAAAGAAATGAGTCTAAGCAGGGGCTTTGATGAATTCCTAAAATCTAAAGATGACTTGAACAAAAAGACTGCTGACGGCTACCGAAATGCTATTGAAAAGTTTATCAAGTATTCAGGTAACGTTGCTATAAAAAGAATAACACCAGAACTTGTTAAAGAAATAAAAAGCAAACTACAATCAGATAAGTATAAAGCCAATATCACTGGAACAAAAAATCTTCCGATAAATTCTGAGAAAAAAGTTTACAAGGAAAAAACTCTTAAAGAAATTACTATTATCAGTTACATAAATAAATTAAGAATTATTTTTAATTATTTTGTTAAACAAAAGTATATTCCGGACAATCCATTTCCGGCACAACATATTAAATTTAAACCTGTTGTGACAATCCCTGATAAAGAGCTAAATGATATTCTTTCAAAACTCAAGAGAGATAATCGAGAACATTATAAAGTTATAATGTTTTTACTTCTGACAGGTCTGAGAGTGGGTGAACTGATTGGGTTAACGTTTGAAGAAAGTATTGATTTTAGAGAAGAAATACTAAAGGTAAAAAACTTCAAAAAGAATCGAGAGGATCTATTACCTATATATCCAGAGTTAATGGAATTCATTCGAGATGAGTGGAATGAATACACAGGATTACTTTTTAATTATAAGTCTATTCATTCAATGAAATTTTTTGAGCGGTTTAGAAAACGTGAGGGTTATGAAAATTATTCTTTCCATACTTTAAGAAAAACTTTTATTACTAAACTTATTAATAGCGGTATGAGTGTGTATGATGTTATGACTTTAGCTCGACATAGAAATATCGAAACTACGCTGAGACATTACTCGCGTGCGGACTTAAGAAGGATGGGCAATGAGATAAGTAATAAGACAAATATGGGCAGTATTTTGGGCAGTAGTTTTAAAAAAGGCTTAAAATTGGTTGAAAATGCATAAAATAAGATAAGCCCAAAGCCTTCGTAATGAGTAGGTCGCCGGTTCGATTCCGGCAGTTGGCTCAAATCTAGTAAAATTTTTTTCAGTATTTTATTAATAATCTTATTATATCAATGGGGACAAGAAAATATCCTGAATTTGAACGATACTTAACTGAGAAAGCAAAGAAAAGAACTGAAAGGCGTCGAAATCCTTATATCAGAAATTTTCAGAAACTCTCTAAAGCATCGTCAAGCTCTAATTATGAACGAGAAAAATATGAAAATGTTACGATAAATTTTCCTTCAAGTTTCAGTATATGGAAGGAAACAGCAAAAGCTCTGTCAACTTTTGAAAAGACTGAGAAATTTTTAAAAAAAGAAAAATCTATTATTCTCAATATGTCTAATATTGAACATATTTCAGAGGATGCGATTTTATATCTAATTTCTAGATTACATCACTATAGGCATATTTACCCCAAACAATCAGTGCAAGGATATTTTCCCCAAAATCAGGTTTGCAAAGATCTATTGCTCAAAAGTCATTTTCAAAAATATGTTAATTCTGAGTACAAATGTGAGGATAATCAAGACATATTTCCTATTAAAGATGGTATTTTAGCCGATGGGACAATCGTTGATCAGGTTATAGAATTTGTAAAAGATAATATTTCACTTGAAGAACAAACAGCGAAAATTTCATATGGAACGATTCTTGAATGTCTTAAAAATACAAAAGAACATGCATATTCAGAAAGTAATGCGTACGGAAAATGGTGGATGATTGCTATTCCTGATAAAGTTAGCAGAAAAGTGCATTTTACTGCTTTAGATAATGGATATGGAATACCATCTACAGTAAAGAAAAAATTTAGGGAAATAATTAAAACAACTTCCAGCAAGTTTGTTCAATCTTCTAATATAGATGCTGATCTTATTTGTTCCGCATTGGAAGGTGATTATCAAAGAAGTCAAACTGGAAAGGTTTATCGCGGTAAAGGATTACCAAGTGTATTTGAATTGACACAATTATCACAAATTGATAATTTAAGAGTAATATCAAATTACGGTCATGTATTAGCTGGTAAAAATAAAATAGTAATGGAAGCACAAACATTAGAACATAAATTCGAAGGAACATTAATATCATGGGATTTCACAGCATAACTATGGAAAATGATACAAAAATAGTGGAAATTAATATAGCTCAACAATTTAGCGACACTCCAGGAGCTAGATTTATTACTGATGGTCCGAAGTCGGGCCAAGAATTTAGAGAAAAATTTCTTGAGCCATTTTTTACCCTAGAGCATAATGATACTATACTTCACATATATTTGGATGGAACAAAGGGTTATGCACCTTCATTTCTCGAAGAGTCATTTGGTGGGTTAGTTAGGAAATTTGGAAAAATTAGAGTGAAAGAAAAGATAAGACTATTTGCTACTGAGATGGAGTATTTTAGAGAGAAATGTTATAAGTATATAGATGAAGCCGAGTAGTATTGATAAGAAAAAGGCTGCTTTTCTAATTATAGTTTTTACTCTTGGATTTGTAGTGGGTTTAATAATTAATGACAATCTGCATTTGAAGATTTCATTTGCAGACTTTATTAAAATTGTGGTCGATATTACTCTTGCATTGATTGTTACGTTTTATATTGGGGAGAGGTTAAATAAAAACTCAAAAATTCTTGAACTAAGATTAGAAGCCATCAAAAACGTTGAACAAATCCTTCGAGATATCCACTCTGAATTTAATACAACTGTTATGAGTTCTAATCAAGGGCAATATCAGAATCTACTAAAGTTATTTTCAAATCTTATGATTCATAGAAAATTATTTGAAAAAATAATTTCAATTCAAAAAAATAATAATACTTTTACTGACTTTAAGAATAATTTAGATCTCTATTGGGAAAAAATACTAAATCCACTAGCAGTTCAAAATTTTTCAGGTATAGATCCTGAGTCAAGATTGGCAATCGAAGATTTGTATATAAATATAACAACTTACCTATTTGAGCTCAAAATCAATATTTATAAGTAAATTTTAATATACTATTCAAAATTATTATTATTCTCATTGAATTGATTCGAGAGTTATAATAGAATAAAATGTGAAGGTCGCTGGTTCTCCCGAAGGGACTCCTATGGAGGATTCCGGCAGTTGGCTCTGACTTTTCTAGATAAACAAACCTAATAATAAAAGCGATTTACCTCTATTTTCTTACTTGCTAATTGCAAATCGATATTTGTTGACATTACGAAAAATTAATTGCTTATTACTTATAGAGGATTAATAAAAAACTCAAAATCGGTAAATTTTTACTTAATTCTCTATAATAAATTAAACTGGGAGAAATATTTAAGCTTAGTGAGGTGCAAAATGAAAAAGATAATTTTCATTTGTCTTTTCTTTATCATCTCGGGCTGTGCAGTTTTTCAACCCGAAGAATCAAATTTTATTCAGCCTAAATTAATTAGACAGGCTGATCTGCCACCACTTTT
>Ga0154020_10002690_pt1 | contig 21653 bp, 8 predicted proteins | sample Klosneuvirus_201_FD_109709 | JGI IMG/M metagenome (GOLD analysis project Ga0154020, IMG submission 109709) | Active sludge microbial communities from wastewater, Klosterneuburg, Austria - Klosneuvirus_20160825_MG | ecosystem: Engineered > WWTP > Aerobic digester > Activated sludge | place... | reverse complement strand
TCCTGGGCCTATCTCGGACACTCCTCGAAACAGCTTTCGCATGCCGAGGCAGCCCTGCTCGCCGTGCTGCCGCAGGCACCAAGCCGCTTGCGGCCGGATCGCGAAGCCACAGCGGCGCGTGCGGCGCGCGACAAGGTGCTTGAACGCCTGGCCACCCTCAAAGTGTGGACGCCAGCCGCAGTGCAGGATGCGCGCGTCGAAGCCGTCATCGCGCGCACCCTGCAAGCCCCGCTCAGTGCCGCCCTGCTTGCGCGTCGCCTGCACCACGATCATCCCCGGCAGCGTCGCATCGCGACGACCATCGATATCGAATTGCAGCGCAGCGTGCAGGATCGCGTCAGCAGCTATCTGGAACGGCTTCCCGAGCGCACTTCGGCCGCCCTGCTGGTCGTCGACAACAAGGATCTGAGCGCCTTGGCCTATGTCGGCTCGGCATTGTTTGGCGACGAGGCGCGGCTCGGTCATGTCGACATGGTGCGTGCCTGGCGCTCGCCCGGATCGACGCTGAAGCCTTTCCTGTACGGACTCGCCCTTGACGATGGCCTGATCCATTCCGAAAGCCTGCTGGTCGATGCGCCGCAATCCTTTGGCGACTATCGCCCGGGCAACTTCGACAGCGCCTTCAACGGCCCGGTCGGTGCCGCGGAAGCGCTGCGCCTGTCGCTCAACGTGCCGGCGGTCGACCTGCTCGATCGCGTCGGCGCGGCACGCTTCACTGCACGGCTGGCCAATACCGGCCTGCAACTGCGCCTGCCGCGCGGCGTCGAGCCGAATCTCTCGATCATCCTCGGCGGCGTCGGCGCGCGCATGCAGGATCTGGCCGGTGCCTATGCCGCGCTCAATCGCAACGGCATCGGCGGCAGCGTCCGCTACACGGCGGATGATCCGCTGATCGAGCGTCGCGTCATGTCTGCAGGCGCGGCCTGGATCGTGCGCGAAATCCTCGAAGCCAATCCGCGACCGGGCTACCGGCCTGGCACCTTCGATACCGGTTCACGCCCGCGGGTCGCCTGGAAAACCGGCACCAGTTACGGATATCGCGATGCCTGGGCGATTGGTGGCACAAACCAGTACACGGTCGCGGTATGGATCGGCCGACCCGATGGGACCCCTCTGCCCGGCCAGTACGGCGCGGTGACTGCATTGCCCTTGCTGTTCCAGGTGGTCGACAGCCTGCCGCGGACGGTGCTGGCCTCGGTTGCGCAAGCGCCACCGGAAAGCGTCGGGGAAATCGAGATCTGCTGGCCGCTCGGTCTCGCCTTCGATGAGGGCAGGGCCGAACAATGCCAGCAGAAGCACACGGCATGGACACTCGATGGCGTGGTGCCACCGACCTTTGCCGAACGTGATGCCCGCACCTGGAGCGCGGGACTCGTGCATGTGCGCATCGATGCACGCAGCGGACAGCGCCTGAGTCCCGGATGCGCGGCAACGGCGGTCAAGGAGATCGACATCCTGCGCTGGCCAGCACTCGCCTACCCCTGGCTGTCACAGGCACAACGCAAGCAATCCAGTCTTCCACCTCTGGCCGCGCAGTGTGCCGCAGACGGGCTTGAGTCGAGCCAGGAGCTGCGCATCGATGGAATCGCCGATCATTCCAGCATCGCCCGCGCGCCAAACAGCGACAAACCCGCCATTGTCCGCTTGCGCGCACTGGGGACGACCGGCGCGGTCGCCTGGCTGGTCAATGGTCGCCTTGAAGCGACCACGGAGAGCACGCAAACCTGGGAATACGCCTTTGCCGAAACCGGAGAGCAGACCATCACCGCGATGACCGACGCCGGTCGCTGGGCGCAGGTGCGCATTCGTGTATTGCGCTGAGCGGCCGCAGCAGGCGCCCTGCCCGCGTAGAATCCAGGATTCGCCCCCGGAGCCTGCCATGCCTTCATTCGACATTGTTTCCAAACTCGATTCGCACGAACTGACCAACGCGGTCGACCAGGCCAGCCGCGAACTCGACAAGCGATTCGACTTCAAGGGCAGCGGCGCGAGTTTCGAGCTCAATGACGGTGTCGTCGTGCTGAAGGCAGATGCCGAGTTCCGCCTCAAGCAGATGCAGGACATCTTGCTGCAGCGCCTCAGCGCACGCGGCATCGATGTGCGCTGCGTCGATATCGCCGATGCCGAGGTCAATCTCGCCAGCGCACGCCAGAATGTCACCCTCAGGCAAGGCATCGAACAGGCACTGGCCAAGAAGATCATCAAGCTGATCAAGGATTCCGGCAGCAAGGTGCAGGCGCAGATCCAGGGCGACCAGCTCCGCGTCACCGGCAAGAAGCGCGACGAGCTGCAGGACACGATCGCCCTGCTGCGCAAGAGCGAACTTGAAATGCCGCTGCAGTTCGAGAACTTCCGCGACTAGCGCGTGTTGCGCGCGATCAGTTGCGCGATCAGTGAACGCAAGGCCAGTGGCTTCAGCGGTTTGTGCAGGAGCTGGCAACCGGCCGCGGCAACGGCGTCGGCGACCGCCTTGCCATGATCGGCGGTGATGATGACGCATGGAATCGACAGCGCCGCCTGACCCAACGCGGCGCGCAGCTCAAGCCCGCTGACATGGTCATCGAGGTGATAGTCGAGCAGCAGCAGATCGGCACCATGCGCGGCAAACAATTGGCGAGCCAGCTCCGGCGCCTGCGCCGCATGCACCTCGGCCTTCCAGCCGGCAAGCAGGTCCTGCATGGCCCTGAGCACGGCGGGATCGTTGTCGACGACGAGCACGCGCAAGCGCGGCAGTGGCGGTTCCGCTGCTTTGGCCTCCGGCGGTGGCAGATCCATTGGCGTCGCCATCGGCACCTCGACTGCGAAGACCGAGCCGCGGCCGAGCCGCGAATCCAGGCGCAGGCGATGATCGAGCAGGCGCGCAATGCGCTCGGCAATCGCCAGACCCAGCCCCAACCCTTCGCCGGAATGCCCGAGACGGCGGAACTCCTCGAAGATCAATTCCTTGTCGCCTTCGGCAATGCCCGGACCGGTATCCCAGACCTCGATCGAGAGATGCCGGCCGCGACGGCGGCAGCCCAGCAGGATTCGTCCCGAGCGCGTGTGCCGCACGGCATTGGCGAGGAAATTCTGCACGACCCGGCGCAACAATTGCGGATCGCTGCGCAGCCACGCCCGTGAAGGGACCCAATCCAGTTGCAGGCCGCGCTCTCCTGCCAGCACGTTGAACTCCGCAGCCAGGCTGCGCAGCCATTCATCGATCGCGAAGACCTCGAACCTGGCCCGCGTGCGCCCGCCATCCAGACGTGAAATATCGAGCAGGCCGGCGAGCAGGCTTTCCGCCGAAGTCAGCGCGCCATCGATATTCGTGATCGACTCGCGGTACTCGGCATGAGCGAGGCGCTGCGCAAGCGCATGCGTGAACAGGTGCGCCGCGTTCAGCGGCTGGGCAAGATCGTGGCTGATCGCCGCGAGGAAGCGGGATTTCGCCTGGTTGGCCTTTTCCGCCTCCTGGCGGGCGAGGTCCAGCTCCGAGGTGCGGTCTATGACGCGTTGCTCCAGGGTCTCGGCGACAACCTTCAGCTCGGCTTCGTTGCGGCGAAATTCCGTGACATCGGTGAAGGTCGCGACAAAGCCGCCTCCCGGCATCGGGTTGCCGCGGATCTCGACCACGCGCTCACCCTTGGCCCCGGGGAAGCGGCGCTCTGCGACGTAAGGCGTGCCGGCACGCATGTGCTCGATGCGCTTGCGCACCTCATCGTCGACGCGCTGACCGTCCGCGCCAAGTCCACGGGCGAGATTCCAGCGCACCAGATCGGCCACCGACACGCCGACCCTCAGCAGCTCTGGCGGATAACCGAACAACCCGGCATAGGTTCGATTCCAGGCGACCAGGCCGAGGTCGCGGTCGACCACGCTGATGCCCTGGCTCATGTTCTCGAGTGCCGCTTCGAGGACACGTTGATTGAAACGCAGATCCTGCGAGGTCTCGCCGACAATGTCTGCAACCGCCTCCAGTTCGTCCGTTTGCTCGCGGCGGGCGACGGTCAGCAGCAGGCGTGCCGACGACGCGCCGATCACCGCTGCCAGCTCATGTTCGATGGCAGCGACCAGCGCTTCCGAGGCCGAGGCAGCGGGATCTGCACCGACGAACAACATCTGCACCTGCTCTGCGGGCAGGAAGCGTGAGGACAGTGCGCGCAGGTCGGCAACGCCGACACGGCCACGCATGCCCGCCAAGGCCGGCCTGGCAAAGCGCGAGCCGGCCACCAGCACGAGCACGCCGATGTTGGCGGCCAGACTCGCCACCACTGCCCGCGCCAGGCGGCTCCAGTTGCCAAGCCCGAACAAGTGGTCCGGTGCCAGCCATTGCTTGCCGAAGGGTCCGCTCTCGATCCACGGCATGGATTGGCCGGCCAGCAGGGGCAGCATCAACACATAGACCCAGATCAGGCTGCCGACGAAGAGTCCGGCACTCACCGCGCGCGCACCGGTCTGCGGTCGGTACACTGCGACCAGCACGCCCGGCGCAATTGCCGACAAGGCCGAAAACGACACCGCGCCAATATCGGCCAGGGCCGCATTGGCGACCAGCACGCGACTGTAGACCCACGCCAGCAACACCACGACGAGGATGATCAGGCGCCGCTGCATGAGCACCTCGGACCGCAGGTCGCCGCCGTCGCTGGCACGACCCCAACCCGCGCGCACGCGCAGCGGCGCGATCCAGTGGTTGCCGATCATCAGGCTCAGGGCCAGCGTCGCCACGACCACCATGCTGGTAGCCGCACTCAGTCCACCGAGAAATGCCATCAGGGCGAGTGCGCCATGACCCTGCGCCAGCGGCAAGGCCAGCACGTACAGGTCAGAGGGCACGCCCATCGGCCCGAGCAACGCTTCACCGGCATGCGCGAGCGGCAACAGCGGCAACGCGATCAACAACATGTACAAGGGGAAAACCCAACGTGCCGTACGCACATGTTGCGCATCCCGGCATTCGACGACACCGGCGTGGAATTGATGCGGCAAGGTGAATACCGCCAGTGCACCGAGCAGGATCAGCGGCGGGAAACCCGACGTCCCGCCCGGCTCGGCGACCACTTCGGCCGTCGCTGCCGGAACTTCCAGGCCGAACCAGACCAGCGCACCCAAGGCCAGCATCGCCACCAGCTTGAACACCGATTCGAACGCCATGGCCAGCACGAGACCACGATTGTGTGCGTTGGCGCTGGCCCGGCGGGCACCGAACAACATGGCGAACAAGGCCATCGCCAAGGCCACCCACAGCGCGCTGTCCTGCCAGGCGGGTGCGGCAAGGTCATGGCGACGCGCAAGCATGCCGTAACTCATCGCCACCGATTTCAACTGCAGGGCAACGTAGGGAATGATGCCGATGATGGCGACCGCCGTGACCAGCGCAGCCAGCAACGGGCTGCGATCGAGGCGAATGGCGATCAGGTCGGCCAGCGAACTGCTGTTGTGCGCACGCGCAATGGTCACCAGGCGCATGAGCAGGCCAATGCCGAAGACGTACAGCAGAATCGTGCCGACAAAGGTCGGTGGCAGCCACCAGCCCGAACGCAAGGCCTGGGTGACCGTTCCGTAGAAGGTCCACGAGGTGCAATAGACGGCCAGCGAGAGTGCGTAGATGTACGACCAGTGCCTGGCGAAAATCCGCGGGCGGCGATCGCCCAGCACGGCGACGCCAAACAACACGCCAAGCCAGAGCACGCCAGCGGCGAGAATGCTCAGGTCAGGCAGCATGTGTGGATTTCTTCACGCGGCACCATGCCGGAAGCTGCGACGCCAGCCCGGGTTCGCGCCGGAAGCCGCTTTCAGAGCCCGATGCACATCCCGGCCGGGATGCACACGCGGCGTGGAGCGGAGCGACCGCATCCACCTGATTCGACAGCTGCGGCGGGATCGTCTTGGGCCGATCATGCCGGGCTCCCGAATGGTGCCTGAGCACCCTGCGCTGAAAGCGACTACTGACGCGAATTTCAATGGACGAGGCTGCACACCGCTTCGTCGCAAATCCCGGTTGTCCTATTCCAGTGGTGCGCCCAGAGCAGCTGCGGCGTTGGCCATCCAGCGCAATTGCACGCCCTGGCGCGTATCGTAATCCGACCCGGAATAACCCCACCAGTCCCAACATGCCTTTGGATTCAATGGCGCGTAGCTTGCGCGGGTCTGAGGATATAGCACGACCAGGTGCCGGGCATCTGCCCAGCGGTTGTAGCCGGCATCGCGGGCGAATGCTTCGCCGACGGCATCGGCATTCTGCTGGCAGCCATGCAGGGCGATATGCAGGCCGCAGGTTTCGCCGGCCGCACAGGATTTCGGCACATAGACAAAGCCGATGTCGGCCAGCATCGCGTCCTTTCCATCCGGCAGATAGGCCTTTTGATCGAAGCGGCGCAGCTCGCCCGCAGCAGTTGTCGGCGTAGCCGGTTTGTCAGCATAGAGGGCGGCCAGCAGTTCGCCGGCACCGTCGAACCCGCACTTGCCGATATACGGCGCTTCGCTGTCCGTGCAGGCGGTGCCGGTGGCTTCGGTCGGGAAGGTATGTGCCATCTCGCGCGCGTTGTCTTCGACGACCTGCGCGACACCGAGCTTGCGATAGAACTCCGCCGCAGCCGCGCTGATTGCCGTGCCCACCGTCGCATCGAGCGTGCCGTGCATGACAAACACCCTGTCGTCGGCCACGCCTTCAAGCGGCGCAAGCGCACCACTGCCAGCCCGCGATCTTGCATTCTCGACCAAGGCATCGACATCAGGCGGGTTTTCCCCTGCCGGATTGAGGCAGCGCGACAGCGCGGTTTCAAGGTTGCCTTGCGCACAGGCGTACGGCCCCCCGGCGATCATGGCGACCCCGGCGACATGGCTGGAGAAGGCCATGTGAACCTGGGTCGCCATGTACGCACCGGACGACAGCCCCGAAACCGTCGTCCGCGTTGCATCCAGGTTGAGCTTGGGCAGCGGCATTCCCGCACCTGCAGGCTTGCTGCCGCACGCGCCCAGCCCCATCCCGAACAGGCAAGCCAGGGACGTGGCGAGTACCAGCCTGGCCGGCAAGGACACGCGCCCCCGGCCCGATGCCTTCTTCGTCACGGCGCACAAGCGAGTCGGGTCCGTCATCAGAAGTTGTACCGCGCGGTCAGATAGTAATTGCGTGGCATGGCGTAATAGGCGGTCTGGATATTGCCGACGCTGCTGAATTCCTGGGCGTCGGTCTTGTACAGCTTGTCGGTCAGGTTACGCACGCCGGCACGCACCTGCCACTTGTAATCGGCCGAATCCCAGATTCCGAACAGGCCGACGGTGGTGAAGGCGTCCTGGGTGAGCACATCGCGGTTGTCGACGCTGAGCCAGCTCTTGGCGCGATAGGAAACATCGCCGCCGAAGGTCAGGCTGCCGGCATCGCCAAGTCCGAAGATATGGCTGGCGGCGATGCGCGATGTCCACTTTGGTGAAAATGGCACATGGTCATGCAGGCCGGCCAGCGCCGGGACCGTGGCCACGCGCGGATCGTTGAACTCGCCATAGCGCGCATCCAGCCAGCCGATCTGCGCCGACAGGCGGGTGCCTTCGCCAACCATGGCGACGCCTTCGAACTCGATCCCATCGACCTTGACCTTGGCCGCATTGAGCACGGGGAAGCTGCCCACGACCTCGCCGCTGACACGGGCCTGGAAATCATCGTAATTGCTGTGGAAGGCTGTGATGTTGCCGAGCAGGCGGCCGTCGTCCGAGCTCATCTTCAGGCCCATTTCATAGGTCCATACGGTCTCCGGATCGAATTCCGGGCGGGTCGCTTCGGCCACCGCATTGGCACGACCATTGAAGCCGCCGGACTTGAAGCCCTTGTTCGCCGAGACATAACCCATCACCCGATCCGAGAACGCCTTCTGCAGGCTCAGTGATGGCGTGACCGCGGTCCACGACTTGCTTGCGTCGAAAGCCACGGTTCCATTCAGGGCGGCAAACGCCGGGCCCCAGAACGTGCTGGTGGTGCGGTCGTAATCCTTGGTCTCGCGCGTATAGCGCACGCCGGCACCGAGCGTCCACGACGGTGCGAATTCCCAGTTGAGCTGGCCATAGGCCGCCGTGCTGCGCGTGGTCAGGTCGTCGCCGATCGTGCGCAGGAAGGTGATGGGCGAACCGGCCAGGGCATACAGGTCATCGGCGTAGGCCTCCTGATTGGAAGGCACATGCTCGCGCAGGAAATACAGGCCGTAGGTGGCGTGCAGGTTGCTGCCGTTGTCGTACTGCGCCTGCAGCTCCTGGCTGAACTGATCCTGGTGGAAGCCGACGAAGACATCACCCAGTTCGAATTCGGAAGCATCGATGTCGATGAAGGACTTGCTGTCGAGTTCGCGGTACGCAGTGATGCTTTTCAGCGACCACGCATCCGACAGCGACCAGGTCAGCGCGGCCGAACCGCCCTTGTGGATCAACTTCTGACCCTTGTCCGGTCCGAGCGAGGTGCGCGTGCGATAGTCGTAATCCTCCGACGGCGAGGGATGCAGCACGATCGCGCCCAGCGCGACATCGGTCTGGATCAAGGGCGCTTCCGGATTACCCAGGGTGAGGGCGTTGTCCTGGTGAGTGTAGTCGAGCGAGAACGCCGCCTTGAAGCTGTCGTTCGGGTTGCCGACCAGCTTCAGGCGAATGGCCTGGGTGTTGTCGTCGTTGTAATGCCGGCGCGTTTCCGGATCCTTCACGTAGCCATCATTGCCACTGCTGACGATCGCCGCACTGAGTCCCCAGGTGTCGCTGAGCGGCGTTGCCGCATAGGCCTTGGCCTCAAGCAGACCGAAGCTGCCGGCGCTGATTTCGACACTGCCGGCAGTTTCCTGGCCGGGATCCCTGGTCACCACCTTGATCGCGCCACCGGTCGAGTTCTTGCCGTACAGGGTGCCCTGCGGACCGCGCAACACTTCGATGTGGTCGACGTCATAGAGCTTGAACAAGGCTCCCTGGATGCGCGAGTAGTAGACGTCGTCGACGTACATGCCGACACCTGGATCAAACGTCTGCAACGCATCCGGCTGGCCGATGCCGCGAATGAACACGTTGACCGACGATGCCGAGCCGCGCCCTTGCACGATGTTCATGTTGGGCACACTGCCTTGCAGGCTGTCGATGTTGTTGGCCTGCATCTCGACCAGATCGGCATCGCTGAATGCGCTGACGGCAACGGGCACTTCCTGCAGGGTTTCCTCGCGCCGGCGCGCGGTGACCACGATTTCGTCGAGGCGTGCAGTCTCCTTTTCGGAAGGATTGGCAGGCTCCGGCGTGCCTTGCTGGGCCTGCGCCATTGCCGACATGCCGACGAGCAAGCCGATGGCAAGACTCAAATGCGTACGTTTCATCGTGTTTCCCTTTCTTGTGATGAGGCAGTCGGGGCCGACCGCGGGCAGAATGGCCGCAGACTAGCGGCATCGGCAAAGGGTCGACACCTGTACCTTGGTACAGTGGGCTGGCCGAGCGCAGCTGCCGATACTGCGCAACCGCAGCGTGTTGCGCATTGCCGCCCGGAGTCCATGGATGTCCCTGCTGATCGTGCTGGCCGCGCTGGCATTCCTGATGTTCGTCGCCTATCGCGGCTACAGCGTGATCCTGTTTGCGCCGATCGCCGCGCTCGGTGCCGTGCTGCTGACCGATCCTGCGCTGGTTGCGCCGATGTTCACCGGCCTGTTCATGGACAAGATGGTCGGCTTCCTCAAGCTGTACTTTCCGGTGTTCCTGCTTGGCGCGGTATTCGGCAAGCTGATCGAGATTTCCGGATTTTCCAAATCGATTGTCGCCGCGACCATCCGCGTGGTAGGCGCACAACGCGCCATGCTTTCGATCGTGCTGGTGTGCGCCCTGCTGACCTATGGCGGCGTCTCGTTGTTCGTGGTGGTGTTTGCCGTCTATCCGTTTGCCGCCGAGCTGTTTCGCCAGAGCGACATTCCCAAGCGCCTGATCCCCGGCACGATCGCGCTCGGTGCGTTCACCTTCACCATGGACGCCCTGCCCGGCACGCCGCAGATCCAGAACATCATCCCGGCGCCATTCTTCGGCACGACCAGTTGGGCAGCCCCGGTGCTCGGCACGCTCGGCGGGATCTTCATCCTCATCGTCGGCATGATCTATCTTGAATCGCGGCGCCGTCGTGCAGCGCGAAATGGCGAGGGTTATGGCGACAACCTGCTCAACGAGCCGGTTGCGTTCGCCGGTGAAAAACTTGCCCACCCGTTGATCGCGATCCTGCCGCTGCTGCTGGTCGGCGTCGCCAACTTTCTGCTCACGCGCTGGATTCCCGGGTTCTACGGCGAAACCCAATCGTTTGTTCCCTCGGTGATCGGGTCACCGGCACCGATCGTGCAGGAAGTCTCGAAGATCGCCGCAATCTGGGCCGTGCAAGGTGCCTTGCTGATCGGCATCGTCTGCGTGTTCGTCTTTGCCTGGCGCAATGTCATGGCAAGCTTTGCCGAGGGCAGCAAGAATGCGATCAGTGGCTCCCTGCTGGCTTCGATGAACACCGCTTCCGAATATGGATTCGGTGCGGTGATCGCGGCCTTGCCCGGATTTCTCGCTGTCGCCACGGCACTGAAAGCGATTCCGAACCCCTTGGTCAATGAAGCGGTTTCCGTCACCGCCCTGGCGGGCATCACCGGCTCGGCATCGGGCGGCATGAGCATCGCCCTGGCAGCGATGGCCGACAGCTTCATTGCAAATGCCAATGCCGCCGGCATTCCGATGGAAGTCCTGCACCGCGTCGCCTCGATGGCGTCCGGTGGCATGGACACGCTGCCGCACAATGGCGCTGTAATCACCTTGCTTGCGGTCACCGGCCTCAGCCATCGCCAGAGCTACAAGGACATTTTCGCCATCACCCTGATCAAGACCACCTCGGTCTTCGTCATCATCGGCCTGTTCTATCTGACCGGCTGGGTTTGAGCCGAAGCCATCGCCCAGGCACCCATTGCCGGCGCGCAGGATCACCGCGTATTCATGAACGGACGGCCCGGCGATCGCGCGACGCCGCAGTCGATCACGCCTTGCGTTGATTTCCACCAGGGCCGCGCCCGCCGCCTTCGACGATGACGTGCGGTGCATGGCCCAATCCAGCGCGTGGCCATCGCCGACAACTGCTCGGCAACTGCTCCTGCGTTGCTCTCGGCCCTTGTTCCCGACAGGGCTCTACCGCCTCCATCCTTGGAGGCGTACCTCCTGCATCCGTGCAGTCGTCCTGCGTTGTCGGCATACAGGCCATCCATGGCCATAAAAAAGGGTATCCGGATCGAGCTGTGGGATTGCTCGTCATACAGTATGCTGATCTAGCTTTCTATTTCGGATTCTAGTGTTGGCTCAGTCAGTGAATGTGTTGGAGTAAATCTCGGACTTCACTGTGGGGCTGCGCATTACCGATTTGCTGCAGTTATCTAGCCTCAAGACGGTATCGGTTATTTCGCAAGACGACGCGTACGTCGTCGTCGCTGAGGGGCGGATGGTCCCGAAAGCGTGTCCCGATTGCCGATCTGGCCGGCTGTACGGCCACGGGACCAACGGGCAGACTTATCGCGATACGCCGATCCACGGCAAGACGGTCCAGATCACGGTGAACCGCAGGCGATATCGGTGCCAGAATTGCGGCAAGACGCTGTTCGATCCGATCCCAGACTTAGACGCCAAGCGGCTTGCCACCAGCCGCTTGATTGCCTACGTGCGAGCCAACTGCTTCCAGGAGCCGTTTGCCGTCGTCGCTCGCCGCGTGGCAATGGACGAGAAGACAGTTCGCCAGATTTTCGGAGATTACGTCGAGGAACTGGAATCGACGATTCGCTTCGTGACGCCGCGCATTCTTGGCATCGGCGAGATCAAGATCATCGGCGACTATCGCGCCATGATCACGAACATTGAGCACCATACCCTGTTTGACATGCGGGAGAGCCGCAAGAAGCCGGAGCCGCTCGCCTACTTCAAGACGCTGCGCGACAAGGACCGGGTCGAGTGGGTGGCGATGGACATGTACCACGTCTATCGGCAAGTGGTTCAGGCTACGTTGCCGCAGGCGCGTAGTACCACCCGAGCAGAAGCCGGTGTTCAAGGATTTGCTTTCCGCAATGACAAACTGGTCGAACGAAATCTTCTCCTTCTTCGAGCAACCGATCACCAATGCCTATACTGAATCCGTCAATAGTCTGGCCAAGGGGATGAATCGCATGGGACGTGGCTACAGCTTCGATGTGATCCGGGCACGCATGCTTTACGACCCCAAGGCGCGCAAGATGGGATCGGTTCAGGTGGCCGAACCCGTTCGGACTTCAGATGCCGGAAATCATGTCGAGTTCATGACGGCGAACTCGATGAGTCGACCTGTGAGGATGCATCGGCGCACCATCGAGTATGGGGCGCATATCCCAACCTTGGTCAAGCTGCTCGATTCTGGGTACTTCGAGCAGCCAGGCACAAATGAGACGCCGTGATGCGCTGGGTAGGCTCGCTCTCAATCAAGGAGACGAAGATGAAACGCGTGTACTTCAAGGGTGTAGCAGCCTTCATTTTTGCATTATATGTGCAGATCGCTCATGGGTTCGTTGACCCGCCGGTCATTTTGCCGGTTGATCCTGTCGCAGGGCAGGCGCTGTCTGTCAGTGTCCGATCGGGTATTTGCGACGGCTTCTTTTCGAACGAGCCAGCGCAGGTCATTCGCACGGGCAACTCGGTTCGTGTCGTGCTTGAAGGCGTCCACGAGGAAGATCCGCTTCACTGCATCATGCCTGACTACACGAGCGTCTATCCGATCGGCTCTTTCGAGGCGGGCTCCTATACGTTCCAGATTGACAGGCACTATGTACCATTTGGCGGGACCAGCACCACGGAGACGCTACGCACGCTACAGGTTGTCGTCGCTGGAACGCCGAATGTTCCCCTTCCAGCGATTGGCCCCATGGCGGCGCTTGCCGTTGTGCTCGCCTTGTTCTTTGCCGCCGCATTCCGACTGCGGCGGCACCATGTCTCCTTGATCGTGATGCCGTTTCTTGCGCTGCTGCCGTTGTTCAGTAATGCGCAGGAGCCGGACCGCTACATCAAGGTACTTGTGTCAATCGAGCCCGGCGCTCCGACCGCGTACGACCTGGTTCACTACCTTGACTTCTCGCCCCCAGCCGGGCCTCCACCCCTGGAGGCATTCAGCGCCATACCGCCGGCGGGAGTGAGCTACTTGCTGCCGTTGCGCGCGTCTGGCGATTTTCTGGCCTACCTGGAGGCCAATCCGGAATCCGTGCGCGCCCGTCTCGAGCGCTATGTGCTTGTCGCTTATACCGCCCAGACGGACTATGAAGCGGCCCTTCAGTCACTTCGATCCGACCCGTACGTAATGGCGGCCTATCCGTCGTTGGAAGTTGAATTCTCGTCCGCGTCGCTTATCGATTTCGGGATTGAGGATCAAGCGCACCTGGGATCTGGTTTGCAGGGAATCCCGGCGCAGTACGGGTGGGATTCCCTCAACATCGGTGCAGCGTGGGAACTCGCTGGCGGCTACGCCATGATCGGAAGCGCCGACTCAGGCTTGGCCGTTGCGCATCCCGCACTGCGACAGTTCTCGGCGACAGGTCAGTACCTGGGAGGGAACTTCATTCCAGCGTCTTCGCTTGATCTTGGAGACGGACCGGGTTTCTACGACGCCGATGTTAACGAAGTGACGCCCATGCCGTTGCCTGTGAATTCTCCGTGCAATCCGAATGGCCTTCCTGCCGTTGAAACGTCAAGAGCCGGACACGGAAGCCATGTGGCCGGTTTACAGGCTGCAAATGGCGCGAGTGGGCTCGGTGTGAAGGGCACCTGCAAGCATTGCGGGATAGCGATGTGGAAGATTGCCAGGAATCAATGCATTGGTGGGCTGGTTCTTCCTCGTGCAAATTCCGATGTGCTCGAACCAGCGCTCATTCACATGACGGATACAGGTTCACAAGTTGTTAATCTCAGCCTTGGAGTTCAACGATCGCCGCAATCGCCGGAGACCGAATGGTGTCCAACGCATCTCAATGACCCATGGTGCCTGGGGTTGGCTCATGCGGAATTCCGAGGTGCGGTGATTGTCGCATCGTCGGGGAATCATCGTGATCGCTTGCAGTTTCCTGCAATGGAGTCGAGTGTGATCGCGGCCGGAGGCTTCGAAAGCAATCACGCATTGTGGGACGACTCGCCGGGCAGTACGACGTTTTGCCCGAACCCGCCGAGCAGCCTGGAGTGCGGTTCCAACTACACGAAGAACCTGGGTGAGGCGCGGCAGGAGTTGATGGCGTCGGCTAAATCCGCCTTTTCTACGGTGTATCCCGGTAAAGACTATTCAATAGTCTCTGAGTGCGGCGACTCGTTTGGCACTCCCATGAGCGACGGGTTGGGCCTATGCACGGGAACATCAATGTCAGCGCCACAGATAGCTGGTGTCGTTGGGATCCTCCGCTCCATCAATCCTCTCGTGATTGCGGGCAAGCCGGTCCTGCAGTTCGGAGACGTGGTGGGCATTCGCACGGTTCTTGCGCAGACCACAGTGGAAGCACAGAACGGTCAGCCGTGGACGCAGACCTTTGGGCATGGTCAGCCAGACGCAGCGGCGGCAGCTGCCCGCATGCTCGGAAAAGTCCAGGAGCGGACCGTCAAGAATCGAGCTACGCCGTTGTTTCGGATGTACAGCGCGAACTCGAAGGATCACGCCGATACCACGTCGCCACAAGGCACGCTCGCCTTGCTCATCAACCAAGAGTCAGCCTATCAGCCTCAAGGTTCGTTTGTGCCCGGTTATGCCAATTTTCCCACCGAGCCGGGCACGACGCCGCTGGCAGCACCTCGCGCTTCGATCTACGTGCTGACCACGGAGTACAAGCCGCGCCCCGAATGGCCGGCGCTCGTGCCTCTTTACCAAATGGATCGGTCACGAAACTATCCGATCGGGTGCACGCCGCAGACGCCAGGCTGCAACACTGCGAATCGTGATTTCATCTTGGTCACGACGACGGCGAATATCGAGCAGGCGTATGCGGACGGGTACAAGCTGCGCAATATCCAAGGCTACATCTACCAGCCGTGTACCGTGGAACCCGCCTGCATCCCGCCCGGTGCCGAGAAAGTCTATCGCGCGTGCAAGGTCGCGGACGATGACTGTGCAACGTTCCTCGAAAGTGAGCGCACGACGTTTGAGGCAGTGGGCTACACGGCAGCCTATCCGAGCGGCAGCAACAAAGTACTGGGCTATGCCTATCCCTATGCCGACAATGATCCCCCGCGCTTCCCGGGTGGTCCGGTAGGCGACGGATTGGTCGACGGATTCGAGCGCGTGATCGGCACCAAGATCGACTCCTGGGATTCCGACGGAGACGTCATAGGCGACGCAGAGGAGTTTTCGATGGTCGGCGTCGCCGTAAGCGACCCATGCAGTGGCACGAGTGGCCGCAACTGTCCAGCAGATGTGATTTTCCAGAACGGGTTCCAGTAGCAAAGCTATCGATCATCGTCTTCACGAGTAGGATCCGGCGACGTGTCAGAGCTTAATGAGTCATGGTACTCGTGCACCGCCTCACCACGCGGCGGTTCGTAGTGAAAACAGGAACCGGCACGACAAACCGCCCCAATACCTGACGTCAATCCATTCCCACACGAATTCCGCTGCGCAGATCGACTCGCCGCATCTGAGTTCCACCAACGACTGCGAAAACCCCGAGTTGCGATCGAGCGCCTGCCCCACAGTCGAATCCGATTGCCCATAAAAAAAGCGAACCGCGATTGCTCGCGGTTCGCTTGCTCCTGCAGCCAGGATTACGGTGTCGCTTCGAAGCCGTTGGCGAAGATCACGTCGCTCCCGGCCGTGCAACCCTGGACTGTGACATCGTCGATTACAAAGCCATCCGGGGCCCGTCCGGCCGATGAATCGGTGCCCATGCGGAAGCGAAAGTTCACGGTCTGCCCGGCATAGGCATCAAGGCTGACAACATAGCGCTGCCAGGCCTGCGGATCACCGCACCAGGCGTTGAGGCCGGCCAGCGGATTGCTGAACCCCGTGCTGATCGGGCCCTGGTACTGGCCGATCAGCAGTTCGGCATTGCCGATCTGCGTCCACGTGCTGCCGGCATTGGTCGAAATCTCGAGGATTGCGCCGTCAAAACAGCCGCCCGTGCGATCTTCGATCGATTGGCGATTCCAGAACAGCAGGCTCAGCGGCGTTTGCCCGGTCGGCAGGGTCATGGTTGGCGAGACCAGTCTCTGATCGGAAACCGAGGTTGCATCCTGGGCCAGGAAGGCCTTGGTTCCGCTGTGCGGATTGACGCTCGTCACCGCCCATGTGTTTTGCGTTCCCGAACTGGTCCAGGCGGAATTGTCGCCCTCGAAATCCGTCGAGTAGGCATTCTGCGCGGTCGAACCCAGTGAACAATCGCCGGGAAGCGGCAGTGTCGAGAACGAGAAGATGGAACTTGCCAGGGTGTCACCGCACTCATTCTGCGCGGCAACCCGCCAGTAGTACTGCGTGGCACTGTTCAGGCTGGTACCCACTACCAGCGAAGTTGTCGTCGAACTTCCCGTGTAGACGATATTGCTGAAGCCGGCATCGGTGGCAATCTCGACCTGGTAGCTGGACGCCTGCCCGGCTGCCGTCCAGCTCAAGGTCGGACTCAAGGCCACATTTGTCGCCGCATCGACGGGGGCGCTCAGGCCAAAGCTGGCCGGACTGGCGGTGAACAGGTCAAGGGCAATGCTGCGCGTCTTGACCTCGGCCGCAGCCGTGCCGGTGACATTGACGGTGTAGGAGCCCGCCGCCGCACTGCCCAGATTGCCGAGAGTCAGCGTGCTGTTGCCCGGCAATGGAACCGGATTGATCGAGAAGCCGGTTGTCGTGCCGACCGGGTTGTTGGTCGCCGCAAGAGTGACCGGCGTGCTGAAACCGAGAATCGAACCGAGCGAAAGATTGAACGCTGCCGACGAGGTCGTCGCCGTACACACCTTGGCCACAACCGGATCGATCGCCATGGTGAACGTGGGCGTCTGCGCACAGTTGTTGCAGACCAGGGCGAAATCCTGGTCGGTGGTGTCGCCGACATTCGGCACACCATCGCCGGCAATGTTCAGCGCCTTGACGCGGATCGTCACGGTATCGTCGGCACCCGAAGGCAGGAACACCGCCTCGTAGTTGTTCTTGTTGTCAGCCGTGCCGCCCGACACGCTCCACTGGCCGGTAAAGCGATTGCCCAGATAGGTGGTGGCACCGACATCGACTTCCAGATCGAGATTATTGACCTGCGGACTGGTGCCGATCGCGCCGGCGGCATCGGTATAGGCCAGCGTGACCCGCAGCGGTTTGGCCGGATCGGCCACGGCACCGATCCAGGTCCAGACCTCGCCGGTATTGCCGAGCACCCGGGTCTGGTTCAGGACGAAGGTCGGCGTGCTGCCGAACATGTCGCCAAGGTTGGGCATGCCGTAACCCTGTTTGTTGCTGGGCAGGGTGTCATTGGCAGCAACGCCGGTGAGATAGGTCGGGAATGCCATCAGCCAGGCTTTCATCAGCGCCGGTGACGGTGGCGACGCACTGCCGCCATCGAACGACAGCGCGCCTTGGTCGTTTGCGATCCACCAGTAAGCCAGCGAGGCGACACCGGAAACGGCCGGCGTGGAATGGCTGGTTCCCGACGATGCCGCATACGTGGCATTGCCAACAGGCCGTGCACCATCGCAGGTACTCGAACCCGCCGTCGGATTGGCGCGGGTACCGGTGATATGCGTACCGGGGGCGATGACTTCGGGCTTGACGCGCCCGCCAGGTGAAGGTCCGCGCGAAGAGAAATCAATGACATCCATGGCATTGTCCGCGCCGCTTGGGCCGATCCCGCAGCCATCCGTCCAGTTGCCATTTTCGTCCGTTGGCCGCTGATTTTCGGAAGCACCGACCGTGATCATGTTCTTGCCGTTGCCGGGTGTGCCGACCGTGCCGGCGCCCGAGCCATTGTTGCCGGCGGCGAATACGGTGATCAGTTCCTGATTGCCGGGAACACCGAGATCAGCGTCGCGGGTACCGACGTCATAGGCTTGCGAGCTGTCGTCGTATTGCGATGCGCAACTCGCGCAACCCCAGGAGTTCGACGAGATGCGGGCACCGGCGGTGTAGCTCTGCTTGATGGTGCCGGTATCGGTATTGCCGCAGGCGCTTTCATCGAAGGTGCCGCTGGAATTGAAGATGCGCGTACCGCCAATGCGTCCGTATGGGTTCATGCCGAGACCGCGCTGGTACTCGCCGGGGAAACGTGCGCCGGGCGTGCTCGCATTCGTGCGCAGGTCGTAGCCAAGTGCGATATTGGCGTTGATGTGGCCGTGTCCTCCGACCGTCCCGTTTGCCGCGGCGCTGCCGCAGGTCTGATTGTAGATCACGCGGGAGGGATTGCTGGTGTCGCCAAGAGCATGCAAGGTCGGGTCACCGCTGTTGGTCGTGCGATTGCCAATGCCGTCATCGGTGATGTCGACGATGGGATAGGCCGCCGGACTGTTCGGAAAGCCGAGCGAATCAAGCCAGGGCAGATAACCCGGGCCCACCGGCCCGGCCTGGCCCGCCGCAAAATAGCCGCGGATGATCTGTGACTGCACTTCATCGTTCAGCGTGCGCGGATGGACTTCACCGATCCAGTACACATCCGGCATTTCGATGATCTGCCGGACCTGGTCCAGAGTGACATTGAATCTTGCGTTCTCGTAGGCAAGGATCGACGACCAGTCGCTGTCCGGCTTCAGGCCCATGGCCTCGAGTGCATGCCGCGCCGATTGTCCGGAATGACGGTAAACCTGCACGGTGACCGGCACCGGCGTCGATGCCGCTTCGCCCGCCTGCAGGCGCTCGAACAACGAGCTGCCCAGCTTGACGAATGAAGGCAGCGGCTTGCTGAACTGCAGCATGGCCCTGGCATCGGCCATTTGCGCAAGCTGCGCGCGCGAGGCATTGTCGGCCCACACCAAGTAACCGTTGCTCTCCACGTAGTGCACCGGCACCGCACCGGTCGCACGGACCTGATCCAGCCATTCCTGCTTCAGCGGACCGACAAACTGGATGATCTGCAAAGCCGACCCGTTTGGCTCCTTCAGCGAGAAGCCGGCCGGCGCGACCCAAGACGATTGCCGGGTATCCAGGCGCAGGCGGTCGAACTGCAGGACATCAGCCTCGTTCAGCGCCTGCACGCCCGCGACATTGCGCGGCAGCGCGGCGAGGTTGCCGCGATAAAGTGAAAATGATCCGTAATCGGCGATGCGTTCGTAGCCGGCAGGCACTGGCACGCCGGCCGGAATGACGATCTTTGCGCTATCGGCCGCATATGCAGCCGAACACGTCGCTGCAATGGCCACAGCAAGCAATGAAACTTTATTCATTTGAACTCCCCGGTTGAAAAAACCAAATCGGCACCAACTGGCCGATCGAGACATGCTGGCGCAGTGCTGCCGCCGACCATCCGCTGACCACCCACGCAAAGTCCACCGGGCCGAAGCCCTGTTGCAGGACAACAGGCCGGTCACGCAAAACCGCCGTCCACAGCCTCCAGTTCATCGTGGCGGGTCCATCCTGATGGGCTCGGCAAACCTTGCGCAAGGCAATAGCGCGAACGCCTTGATTGTGACAGCAGGATACATGCTGCAATCAGTCGCGGGGCGGAATCGAGATCCACCGATGGTTGGAAAGCATTGCGGGATTGGTCGAGCGACTCGCTGCAATCCTGGCGATGACGTGCAACGAGTGAAAGCTGCGGAAAAAGAAAAAGCGGGCCGAAGCCCGCTTTTTCGTGTGCGCCTGAAGTCGCGAAGGATCAGGGCGTGACGCCCTCGCCTTCCTCGACGGCCTTCATCGACAGGCGGATACGGCCCTGCTTGTCGACTTCGAGCACCTTGACCTTGACGGTGTCGCCTTCCTTGAGCTTGTCGGAAACCTTCTCGACGCGCTCGTTGGAGATCTGCGAGACATGCACGAGACCGTCCTTGCCGGGCAGGATGGTTACGAAGGCACCGAAATCCATGAGCTTGGCAACCTTGCCTTCGTAGATGCGACCCGGCTCGACGTCGGAGACGATCATCTCGATGCGCTTCTTGGCTTCTTCCGCGGCAGCGCGGTTGACCGAGGCAATGACGATGGTGCCGTCATCGGTGATGTCGATCGTGGTACCGGTCTCCTCGGTGATCGAACGGATCACGGAACCGCCCTTGCCGATGACTTCGCGAATCTTGTCCGGATGGATGCGCATGGTCAGCAGGCGCGGTGCGAACTCGCTCATCTCGGTGCGCGCGGCGCCGAGTGCCTTGTTCATCTCTCCGAGGATGTGCAGGCGACCTTGCTTGGCCTGGGCCAGGGCAACCTTCATGATCTCTTCGGTGATGCCGTCGATCTTGATGTCCATCTGCAATGCGCTGATGCCATCGGCGCTGCCAGCGACCTTGAAATCCATGTCGCCCAGATGATCTTCGTCACCCAGGATGTCCGAAAGCACGACGAAATCGTTGCCTTCCTTTACCAGACCCATGGCGATGCCGGCCACCGGTGCCTTCAACGGCACGCCGGCATCCATCATTGCCAGCGACGACCCGCAGACCGAGGCCATCGATGACGAACCATTCGACTCGGTGATTTCCGAGACGACGCGGATCACGTACGGGAATTCCTCGATCGACGGCTTGACCGCGAGCACGCCGCGCTTGGCCAGGCGACCGTGACCGATCTCGCGGCGCTTCGGGCCCATCATGCGGCCAGCTTCGCCGACCGAGTATGGAGGGAAGTTGTAATGGAACAGGAACGGATCCTTCGATTCGCCTTCGACGGCATCGATGATCTGCGCATCGCGGCCGGTACCGAGGGTGACCGTGACCAGCGCCTGGGTTTCACCACGGGTGAACAATGCGGAGCCATGCGTGCGCGGCAGGACGCCGGTGCGGATGGTGATGCCGCGGACATCATCGAGATTGCGGCCATCGATGCGCTTCCTGGTGGCCAGCACCGAGGCACGCAGGGTGGTGTATTCGAGTTCCGAGAATTCCTTGGACAAGTCGGCGCTGGCCCAGCCATTGGCTTCTGCATCGGCCTTGAGCCCGGCGACAACATCCTTCTTCAGGGCGTTGATTGCGTCACGACGCTCGATCTTGTCGACCACGGCATAGGCCGTTGCCAGGCGATCGCCGACGGCGCTCCTGATCGCATCGACAATGGCCGGATTGCGTTCCGGAGCCGTCCACGAGAACGATTTCCGACCGACTTCGGCCACGAATTCGTTGATCGCCTGGATTGCCTGCTTGGCCGCGTTGTGGCCAAAGACGACGGCACCGAGCATGACATCTTCGCTGAGCAGCTTGGCTTCGGATTCGACCATCAATACCGCATTGGCGGTACCGGCGACGACCAGTTCAAGCTCCGAAGTTTTCAGTTCGGTCGCGGTCGGCATCAGGATGTATTTGCCATTCGCGTAACCAACCTTGGCGGCACCAATCGGGCCGCTGAACGGCAGGCCGGACAGGGCCAGGGCGGCGGAGGCACCGAGCAGGGCCGGGATGTCGCCGTCGATTTCCGGATTCATCGACATCACGGTGGCGATGATCTGCACTTCGTTGCGGAAGAACTCGGGGAACAGCGGACGGATCGGACGATCGATCAGGCGCGAGGTCAGGGTTTCCTTCTCGGTCTGGCGTCCTTCACGCTTGAAGAAGCCACC